>Ga0255182_1001395_pt1 | contig 12646 bp, 11 predicted proteins | sample Atl_UVDOM_RepA_8_FD_188420 | JGI IMG/M metagenome (GOLD analysis project Ga0255182, IMG submission 188420) | Freshwater microbial communities from Altamaha River, Georgia, United States - Atl_UVDOM_RepA_8d | ecosystem: Environmental > Aquatic > Freshwater > River | place: USA: Georgia... | reverse complement strand
AGCCCTGGGCGCATCGGATCCGCCACAGGTGGGCGCGACCGCGGACCAGGGCTTCGTACTCCTGGGCGGTGAGGAAGCCGTTGTCGATCAGCCCGCGCAGGCCGGCGGAGTGGAAGTGCCGGTTGGCCACCCACGCGATGACCTGAATGTCGCGCAGCCCGCCCGGGCTCTCCTTTATGTTCGGCTCGAGTTGCTGGAACGCGTCGTTGAAGCGTGAGTGGCGGCGCTCCTGCTCCTCCATCTTTGCCTTGAAGAACAGGTCGGTTGGCCAGATGTGCCGGTTGTCAGTGGCTTCGCGCACCGCATCCAGTAGGGCGACTGGCCCGGCGACCAGCCTGGCCTCCATCAGGTTGGTCATGATCGTGATGTCGTCGCGCGCGGCCGACGCGCACTCGGCCACGCTGCGGACGCTGTGGCCGACCTCGAGACCGACGTCCCACAGGAAGGTGATCAGCTTCTCGACTTGTCCGCGGGTCGAATCGTCGATCTCCGCGCCGAGCACGATGCAGATGTCCACGTCGGAGTAGGGGTGGAGTTCGCCGCGCCCGTAGCCGCCGACCGCGAGCAGCGCGTGCGGGCTGTCGCCGAGGCCCCAGTGATGCCACGCGCGGCGGACCACCTCGTCGATGCAGACCGCGCGCAGGCCGACGATTTCCTCGACCGGAGCGCCGCCGAAGAAGCGCTGCTTCAGGCGTTCCTTGATCCGGTTGAGGACCGAGCGGCAGCCGCTGACGACGGTGGCCGCCGTGGCGTGGGCGAAGGCCGCTTCGAGCCCCTCGAAATCGAGGGCCTGTTCGAGCGATTCGTCAGCTACCGAGACGACGGACTGCATCTGGGCCAAAGTCGAAGTGTTCCTCGTTGCGGGCGGTCAGCACTTCACAGCCGTCCGGGGTCACCAGCACCGTGTGCTCCCACTGCGCCGACAGGCTGTGGTCCTTGGTCACGACCGTCCAGCCGTCCGGCAGGAGTCGCACCTGGCGCTTGCCGGCGTTGATCATTGGCTCGATGGTGAAGGTCATGCCGGCCTCCAGGATGTAGCCCGTACCCCGCTGGCCGTAATGCAGGACCTGGGGCTCCTCGTGGAATTCCCGCCCGATGCCGTGACCGCAGTACTCGCGCACGACGGAGTAGTTGCGCAGTTCGGCATGTTGCTGGATTGCTGCGCCGATGTCGCCGAGGCGGGCGCCCGGCCTGACCAGGGCCATGCCGACGACCAGGCATTCATAGGCCGTCTCGATCAGGCGCCTGGCCTTGATGGAGGTGTCCCCAACCGCGAACATCTTGCTGGTATCGCCGTGGTAGCCGTCCTTGATCACGGTGATGTCGACATTGACGACGTCGCCTTCCTTCAGCCGCTTGTCGTTCGGGATTCCGTGGCAGACCACGTGATTGACCGACGTGCAGATCGATTTCGGGAAGCCGTGGTAGTTCAGCGGGGCTGGAATCGCGTGCTGGACGTTGACGATATAATCGTGGCAAAGGCGGTCGAGTTCCTCGGTGGCCACTCCCGGCACCACATGCGGCTCGATCATTTCCAGCACCTCGGCGGCCAGGCGGCAGGCGACGCGCATCTTTTCGATCTCGGCCGGCGTCTTGATCGTGACGGGCATGATTCAGTGATTCCAACTCATTGTTGCGGCGAAGGTTCCATGGTATAAAGCGCGCGCCCGATGGGCAATGTGATCAGACCATTCAACAATCCACACACGTGTCGTCAACCGGCGCCCGGGTGTCCGCCACACGGCGGATCGGCTGTCCGGGACACGTGGAGGAAAAACCCGAGAGGAAAATCAAATGGCAGATGTTTCCATGCGCCAGATGCTCGAGGCTGGCGTGCATTTTGGTCACCAGACGCGATTCTGGCATCCCAAGATGGCTCCGTACATCTTCGGCGAACGCAACAAAATCCACATCATCAACCTTGAAAAGTCGCTCCCGCTGTTCAACGACGCGATGAACTTCATCGGTCGACTGGCGGCCAAGCGCGGCAAGATCCTGTTCGTCGGCACCAAGCGCGCTGCCCAGGAGGCCATCGAGCGCGAAGCGGTGCGTTGTGGCATGCCCTATGTGAGCCGGCGCTGGCTCGGCGGCATGCTGACCAACTTCAAGACGGTCAAGCAGTCGATCAAGCGCCTCAAGGAACTCGAGGACACCATCAACAACGGCGGGCTTGACCGCATTTCCAAGCGTGAGGGCCTGCAGGTCCGCCGCGAATACGACAAGCTGATGCACGGCCTGGCAGGTATCAAGGACATGGAGCGCCTGCCGGACGCCCTGTTCGTGATCGACGTGGGCTACGAGGACATCGCGGTGCTGGAAGCTGCGAAACTCAAGATCCCGGTGGTCGCCATCGTCGACACGAACTGCAAGCCCGACAACATCGACTACCTGGTGCCTGGCAACGACGACGCCATCAGCGCGATCAACCTCTACACCAAGGCCGCTGCCGATGCGGTGCTCGACGCCCGCACGACGCTGGCCGCGAGCGGTGGGCAGGACGAATTCGTCGAACTCGACGCCTCCGGTGCGCCGGTTGTCGGCGAGGGTGAAGACGCCCGCCGCGGACCGCGCAAGGCACCGCCGAAGAAGAAGGCGCCGGCGGCTCGCAAGCCGGATGCGGCTGCAGAAGCGACGAGCGGCGAAGCTTCCGAGTAAGTTATCGACGATGCCCCGACCCTCCGGCCCGGAGGGCCGGGGCCTGCTGGAGACATATACAGATGCAGATTAGTGCAGCGGCGGTCAAGGAACTGCGTGAGCGGTCCGGCGCCGGAATGATGGAATGCAAGAACGCGCTGGTGGCGACGAATGGCGACCTCGAAGCTGCTCTCGAGCACCTGCGCAAGTCCGGCGCGGCGAAGGCCGCCAAGAAGGCGGGCCGTATCGCGGCTGAAGGCGCCGTGGTCATCGCCGAAGGGGATGGCGCGGCCGCCCTGGTCGAGGTCAATTCCGAAACCGACTTCGCCGCCAATGAACCCAATTTCGCGGCGTTCGCCGACGCGGTGGCCCGGACGGTCCTCAAGGCCCGGCCAGCCGATGTCGAGGCATTGTCGGCCGCGACGCTGGATGGAACGACGGAAACCGTCGAAGCTGCGCGCCAGCAGCTGATCCTCAAAATCGGGGAGAACATCTCCGTGCGCCGCTTCGAACTGCGCACCACGTCGGATGGCCGGATTGGTGCCTACCGGCACGGCAAGCGCATCGGCGTGCTGGTGGAACTGGCGGGCGCCACCCAGGAAATGGCGAAGGACATCGCCATGCACATCGCGGCCTCGAATCCGGTCTGCATCGCTGAAAGCGATGTCCCGCCGGCGCTCCTCGCCAAGGAAAAGGAGATTCGGCTCGCGCAGGCCGCCACCAGCGGCAAGCCCCCGGAAATCGTCGAGAAGATGATCGTCGGCCAGATGCGGAAGTTCGTCGGCGAAATCACGCTCCTCGGCCAGCCCTTCGTCAAGGACCCGGATACCACGGTCGGCAAGCTGCTCGGCAAGGACGGCTCGGTCCGGGCGTTCACCCGCTACGAAGTGGGTGAAGGTATCGAGAAGAAAGAGGTCAACTTCGCGGAAGAAGTCATGGCCCAGGCGCGCGGTGCCGACAGCTGAGTCGCCCGCGCCTGCACGGTCGGTCCCTTGCGCCCGGAGGCGTGGGGGCCGGCTGATTTTCTCAGGGCGGCGGCAGCCTGCCGCCGCGCCGCGCCATTCAGCCCAGGAAATGTGCACGTGACGTCCGACACTGTAAGGAAAAACCGGTACGGCCGGGTCCTCATCAAGCTCAGCGGCGAAGCTTTGATGGGGAGCGAGGATTACGGCATCGATCCGGAGGTTCTGCACCGGATTGCCAGCGAAATCAAAGACCTCATCCAGCACGGCGTCGAGGTCGGGGTAGTGATCGGGGGCGGCAACATCTTCCGCGGCGCGGGCCTTGCGGCCAAGGGCATGGATCGTGTGTCCGCCGACCAGATGGGCATGCTTGCGACCGTGATCAACGCGATTGCAATCCAGGACGCGCTCGAGCGCCAGGGCCTCCACGCCCGCGTCATGTCCGCCATCAAGATCAACCAGGTCTGCGAGGACTACATCCGCAGGCGTGCGATTCGCCATCTCGAGAAGGGGCGCGTCGTGGTGCTGGCTGCCGGCACCGGTAACCCCTTCTTCACGACGGATTCGGCGGCCAGCCTGCGTGCGATTGAAATCGGCGCCGATCTCATGATCAAGGCGACCAAGGTGGACGGCGTGTACTCGGCCGATCCGGCCAAGGACCCGAACGCGCGGCGGTACGTCCGCCTCGATTACGACGCGGTGCTCGACCAGAAGCTGGCGGTGATGGATGCGACCGCGGTGGTGTTGTGTCGCGACAATCACATGCCCCTGCGCGTGGTCGACATGACACAGCCCGGCGCTTTCGTGCGCGCCGCGCTCGGCGAAGACGTGGGAACCCTCGTAACAACGGCGGATTAGACCAATGCTGCAAGATCTCATCAAAGACGCGGGCACCCGGATGGACAAGACCATCGCGTCCTTCAAGCAGGAACTGCTGAAGATTCGGACCGGCCGTGCCCACCCCAGCCTGCTCGATCACATCACGGTCGATTACTACGGCACGCAGACGCCGGTGACCAAGGCCGCGAACGTCACGGTCGAGGATGCCCGCACGCTCGTCGTCACCGCCTGGGACAAGTCGATGGTGTCGGCGATCGAGCGCGCGATCCTGGAATCGGACCTCGGCCTGAATCCGAATACCGCCGGAACCGTGATGCGCATTCCGCTGCCGCCGCTCACCGAGCAGCGCCGGCGCGACCTGGTCAAGGTGATCAAGGGCGAGGCGGAACAGGCGAAAGTCGCCGTGCGCAATATCCGCCGCGACGCGATGTCGGACCTCAAGGATCTGCTGAAGGAAAAGGAAATCGCCGAGGACGACGAGCGACGCGGCCAGGACGAGGTGCAGAAGCTCACTGACGCGCACATCAAGAAGATCGACGAGGCGTTCGCAGCGAAAGAACAGGAGATCATGTCGGTCTGATGCGCCGCAACTCCATGGACAGCGTGCTTCCCCGCCACGTGGCAATCATCATGGACGGCAACGGGCGCTGGGCCCGCCGTCGGCAATTGCCCCGCATCGCCGGGCACCGGGCCGGCGTCGAAAACGTACGGGCCATCGTCGAGCGCTGCGCGGAACTCGGCATCGACTACCTGACGCTCTTCGCCTTCAGCAGCGAGAACTGGCGGCGTCCCCCCACCGAAGTAAGGCTGCTGATGGACCTGTTCGTCCACGCCCTCGAGCAGGAGGTACAGCGACTGCACGAGAACGGCATCCGGTTGCGGGTCATCGGCGAGCGCAGCGCGTTTCCGCCAAAATTGCAGCGAGCGATAGCCGACGCTGAGGCGGTCACCGCAGCCAATACCCGGCTGACGCTCGTGATCGCCGCGAATTACGGCGGGCGGTGGGACATCACGGAAGGGGCGCGCCGCCTGGCCGAGGAGGTCCGCGCCGGCCGCCTCGAACCCGGGCAGATCACGCCGGAGCTGCTCGGTGCGCAACTCTGTCTCAGCGAAGCGCCGGAGCCTGACCTCTTCATCCGTTCCGGCGGCGAACAGCGCATCAGCAACTACCTGTTGTGGCAGCTCGCGTACACGGAACTTCATTTCACCGATTGCCTGTGGCCCGATTTCGACCGCACCCAGTTCGACGCGGCCCTCGAAAGCTTTTCTCGTCGCCAGCGCCGATTCGGCATGACCGGCGAGCAGGTCGAACAGGCTGCCCCGGTGGCCACGGCCCAACGCCTTGGCGCACCCTGACCGGTCCGCGGGGGCGGTCGGTTCTGCAGCGGCGACGAAGCCGGGCGGTTTGCGCGCGCGGCTGCTGACCGCGGGATTTCTGGGCGGCGCGCTGGTCCTGCTGACGCTGTTCGGGAGCGTGACCGTCTTCGCCGCGGTCCTCGTCATTTTCCTCGTCCTTGCGGCCCTGGAGTGGTGCCAGCTCGCAGGCTGGTTCACACCCACGGCGCGCGCCGCCTATGTCGCATCCACGCTCCTGATTTCCGTCGGCCTGTGGTTCGGCCTGCGCGAGCCCGCTGCCCAGCGCGTGTTGCTGATGCTCGTGGCTGGCGGATGGGCTGCCGCCCTGGTCTCGGTCTGCCTCGCCGAGCGGGGACACCCGGTTCTGCCCGCGTCGAGGTTCGCACTTGGAGCCCTGGGATGGTTCGCGCTCGTGCCCCTGTGGCTCAGCCTGCTGTGGCTCAAGGCGTACGATCCGCACCTGCTGCTGGGCCTGCTCGCGCTCGTCTGGCTTGCCGACACGGCGGCCTACTTCACCGGCCGGCGCTGGGGACGTCGCAAGCTTGCGCCCCGCGTGAGCCCGGGCAAGACCTGGATGGGTGTATTCGGCGCGCTGGGCGCGGCGCCGCTCGTCGCCGTGCCGCTGGGGCTTGCGAAAGATTATCCGGCGTCGGTGTTGCTTACGTTCGGCGGCTTGTGCCTGTTCACCGTCGCCGCCTCGGTCGTAGGTGACCTGTTCGAAAGCCAGCTCAAGCGCCAAGCGGGCGTCAAGGACAGCGGTACCATACTGCCCGGGCACGGCGGTGTACTCGACCGCGTCGACAGCCTTACGGCTGCCGCGCCGCTGTTTTACTGGGGAATGATTTTGTTGGTAACACGAACATGAACGCAGTCACCATTCTCGGCTCGACCGGCACCATCGGCGTCAACACGCTGGACGTGATTGGGCGCCATCCCGAGCGCTATGAAGTGTTTGCACTCTCGGCGAACCGCAACGTCGCTGGTCTGCTGGAACAGTGCCGCGCCTGGCGGCCACGCTACGCCGTCATGGTCGAGCGCGACTCGGCCAGTGAACTCCGCCGGCAGGTCAGGGATGCCGGGCTGCCGACCGAGGTTCTCGGCGGTGCCGAAGCGCTGGTCGACATTGCCAGTCATGCCGATGTCGATTACGTCATGGCCGGCATCGTGGGGGCCGCTGGCTTGCTGCCGAACCTCGCCGCGGCTCGCGCCGGCAAGCGCGTGATGCTTGCGAACAAGGAATCGCTCGTGATGTCGGGGGCACTGTTCATGGACGCCGTGCGCGAGTCCGGTGCCGAGCTCCTGCCGATCGACAGCGAACACAATGCCGTCTTCCAGTGCATGCCGCCGGATTTCCACCGGGGGCTGCCGTCGGTAGGGGTTCGGCGGATCATGCTGACGGCATCGGGCGGCCCGTTTCGTACGCGCGAACTCTCGGATCTGGAAGAGGTCACACCGGACGAGGCGTGCGCCCATCCGAAGTGGGTCATGGGGCGCAAGATCTCGGTCGATTCGGCGACGATGATGAACAAGGGGCTCGAGATCATCGAGGCGTGCTGGTTGTTCGGTACGTCCCAGGATGTCGTCGAAGTAGTGGTCCATCCGCAGAGCGTGATTCACTCCATGGTCGAGTATGTCGACGGTTCCGTGCTTGCCCAACTCGGCAATCCCGACATGCGGACGCCGATTGCCTATTCGCTCGCCTGGCCGGAGCGCGTCGATTCCGGAGTTGCCCAGCTGAACCTGTTCGATGTGCGCAAGCTGGACTTCGAGGAACCGGACAGTCGCCGTTTCCCGAGCCTTCGTCTCGCACGCGAGGCCATGAGCGCCGGCGGCACCGCGCCGACGATACTGAACGCGGCGAACGAGGAGGCGGTCGCCGCGTTCCTCGAGGGTCGCATCCGCTTCCCGAGCATTGCCGGTGTGGTGGAGGGCTCGCTGTCGGCCCTCGCCTCGCGTCCGGCGGATGACCTCGAGGTCATCCTGGATGAGGACAGGCGCGCCCGAGCCACGGCAGCCTCCCTTATCGGGAAGCTCGCCAGGTGAGCGGCATGGTGCAGACGCTGGCGTCCTTCATTCTGGCTTTGGGCGTGCTCGTGACTATCCACGAGTTCGGCCACTACTGGGTCGCGAAGCGCGCCGGCGTCCGCATCCTGCGCTTTTCGCTCGGCTTCGGACGCCCTGTCTGGCAACGTCGCTTCGGGCCTGATGCCACCGAATTCGTCGTTGCGGCGATTCCTCTCGGCGGTTACGTCAAGATGCTCGACGAGCGCGAAGGACCGGTGGCGCCTGCGGAACGGTCGCGGGCTTTCAACACGCAGCCCCTGTCGCGGCGCTTCGCCATCGTCGCCGCCGGGCCGGTGGCCAATTTCCTGCTGGCGCTGGTCGTCTACTGGCTGATGTTCATGGTCGGCGTCACCGGTGCCAGGCCTTTCGTCGGCGAGGTGCGCCCGGACGGCGTCGCGGCCCGCAGCGGGCTGCAGCCCGGCGATGAAATCGTCGCTGTCGACGGTCGCGCGACGGCCATCTGGGACAACGTGATGTCGACGGCGATTGCCGCGATTCTCGACCAGCAGCCGGTGCGCCTGGAAGTCCGGGGCGAGCAGGGCGACTCGCGCGCGCTCACCCTCGACCTCGGCCAGCTCTCCGTCGACGACCTGTCCCGCGGGGAATTCTTTTCGAAGCTAGGCTTCACGCCGCGCCGCCCGAAGATCCCGCCTGTGATCGGCAAGCTCGTCCCCGGCGAAGCGGCGGAGGCGGCCGGCCTCGCGGCGGGCGATCGCATCGTGCGTCTGCAGGGTGAGCCGATAGACGACTGGGTCACCTGGGTCGAACGGATTCGCCTGAGCGCCGGAGAGCGCCTGGAGGTCGTGGTCGAACGCGAGGGCCAACTGCTGACCTTGACCATGGTGCCCCGCTCGAGCGAGGTCGACGGGCGTCGCATCGGGCGTATCGGTGCCGAGGTCGCCCCATTCGAAGCGTCGCCGGAAAAAATCGCCACCGCCGAGGAGCGCTATGCCCCCGGTATTGCCGCGCTGCGAGCCTTCGAGCGCACGGCCGACGTCACGGTCACCACGCTCAAGTTCCTGCGCAGCATGGTGCTCGGCGACGCCTCGGTCGAAAATCTGAGCGGACCCATCAGCATCGCGCAATTCGCCGGTGAGTCGGCAAAGCTCGGGCTGTCGCGCTTTCTCGAGTTCCTGGGCTTGGTCAGCGTGAGTCTCGCGGTCCTTAATCTCTTGCCGATTCCAATGCTCGACGGCGGACACTTGATGTATTACCTGATAGAATTCATGATAAGAAAGCCGGTGCCGGAAGCTATCCAATTGTATGGACAGCATATCGGGCTGATGTTCCTCTTGGGATTGATGGGGCTCGCAATCTTCAACGACATCATGCGCATCCTTTGAACAACGCTGGTCAGCCCTCGAAAACAAAATTCAAATAATGCGGAAATCGCAAGCTGCACGCTGGTCGGCGTGTCTCGCCTTGGGCCTGATGTTTCAGGCAGCCATCGCGGAAGACTTCATCGTCGACGACATCAGGGTCAACGGACTGCGCCGCATATCTGCGGGCACAGTCTTCAACTACCTGCCCATCACCGTCGGCGACCGCATCGATGAGAAGCGCACCCAGGAGGCGGTCAGGGCGCTGTTCAAGACCGGCTTCTTCAAGGACGTGCGACTCGACCGGGACGGCGACGTGCTCGTGGTCGAAGTCGTCGAACGCGAATCCATCGCGGACATCACCTTCAAGGGCAACAAGGCCATCAAGACCGAGGAGCTGCTGAAGGGGCTGGGTGACATCGGCTTCGCCAAGGGCGAGGTCTTCAACGAATCCAAGCTCGACAAGGTCACGCAGGAGCTGCGTCGCCAGTACTACTCGAACGGCAAGTACGGCGTGAAGATCGACTCCAAGATCACGCCGCTGGATGACAACTCGCTGACGGTAGCCTTCACGATCATCGAAGGCGAGGCGGCCCGCATCCGCGAAATCAACATCGTCGGCAACAAGGTCTTCAGCGACAAGGAGCTGCTCGGCCAGTTCAAGCTGACGACCCCGACCTGGCTCAGCTGGTTCACGAAGGACGACCAGTATTCCAAGCAGAAGCTCAGCGGCGACCTCGAAGCGCTGCGCTCGATGTACCAGGACAATGGCTACGTCGATTTCCACGTCGAGTCGACGCAGGTCTCGATCACACCCGACAAGGCCGATGTCTACATCACGATCAACATCGCCGAGGGCGAGCAGTACACGCTGTCGGAGGTCAAGCTAGCCGGCAAGCTGATTGTCGACGAGAAGCAGCTTTTCGAGCAGGTGACCACGCGCAAGGGCATGCTGTTCTCGCGGAAGGACACGACCCAGACGAGCAAGAACATCACCGACAGGCTGGGCAACGAAGGCTACGCCTTCGCCAACGTCAATTCCGTGCCGAAGCTCGACAAGGAAAAGAAGCAGGTTTCCCTGACTTACTTCGTTGACCCGGGGCAGCGCGTCTACGTACGCCGCGTGAACTTCTCAGGCAACGCCAAGACCCGCGACGAAGTGATGCGTCGTGAGATGCGGCAGATGGAAGGTGGCTGGATTTCCACGGCGCAGGTCGAACGCTCCAAGGTCCGCATGCAGCGTCTCGGATACTTCGAGGAAGTGAACGTAGAGACGCCCGCCGTGCCGGGTACCACGGATCAGGTCGACGTGAACTACACCGTGAAGGAGCGACCGTCCGGCAACCTCATGCTGGGTCTCGGCTTCTCGCAGTCGCAGGGCCTCATCTTCAACACGAACGTCACCCAGAACAACTTCCTCGGCAGCGGCAAGAGCGTGAACTTCGCGTTCAACAATAGCGAAATCAACCGCACGTTCCGCTTGGGGTACATGAACCCGTTCTGGACGCTGGACGGCATCAGCCGCGGCTTCTCGGTCGGCTACTCCGAGACGGACGCCGGTGCGCGTTTGAACAACGTCACGCAGTTCAATTCACGCATTGCCTCCGCCGGCGTGAATTTCGGCATTCCGCTGACCGAGTACAACACGATCAGCGTGGCCGGTAGCTACGAATCCACGAAAATCGGTATCAACCCCTTTTTCCTGGACCCACAGGTCGCGCGATTCATTTTCCTGGAAGGCGACAGTTTCAATATTTTCCGGCTCAGTTCCGCTTTCTCCTACGACACGCGTAACTCCGCGATCTTTCCCACCAAGGGTGTGCTGCAGCAGATCCGGGGCGAAATCGCGGCACCTGTCGGTGACCTCGAATTCTGGAAGGTGGACTACGACTCGCGCATCTTCATACCGCTGCACAAGGAGTACGTGCTGCTGTTCAAGACGCAGGTGGGTTACGGCGACTCCTACGGTGACACGTTCGAGCTCCCGTTCTTCGAAAACTTCTTCGCCGGCGGTCCTCGCACGGTGCGCGGCTACGAGGAAAGCTCGCTGGGCCCGAAGGATTTCTTCGGCGACTCGCTCGGCGGCAACCTGTCTATCGTGGGCAACGTCGAGTTGATCCTGCCTATACCTTTTGTCAAGGAATTCAAATCGGTACGTCTGACGGCCTTCTACGATATAGGTAACGTCTACGACACCACGTTCGAGGATGTCGAGATAGACAGCCTGCGCATGTCGACTGGTTTGTCCGGGGTCTGGCTATCGCCGTTCGGCATGCTTTCGGTTAGTATCGCGCAGCCGTTCAACGACCAGCAGTTCGACGAAATCCAGAAATTCCAGTTCACCTTCGGCACCACTTTCTAGGAAAGTGCCCGGCGAAGGGGGCATGGCGTGGCGGCGGCGGAATATCCCATTTGTTAGACCAGCATAGAGCGATCAATATGTCGAAGGTAAGAGTTATCGGGGTCCTTGGTTTGATGGCTGCCCTCGCAGGCGCCCCTGCAATGGCCGCGGACTACAAGATCGGCGTCGTCGCCGCCGTGCGCGTGCTGGAAGCCGCGCCCCAGGCCGAGGCGGCCAAGAAGAAGCTCGAATCCGAGTTCGCGGGTAAGGACAAGCTGCTGCTTGCGAAGCAAAAAGAGCTTAAGACCATGGAAGACCGCGCGGCCAAAGACGGCGCGATCATGAGTGAAACGGAGCGGACCCGCCTTGAACGCGACATCATGGAGAAGCGTCGCGAACTCAAGCGTGATTCGGACGAATTCCGCGAAGACGTGAACTTCCGCCGTAACGAGGAGTTCGCGAAGATTCAGAAGCAGATCGTCGAAGCCATCCAGACCATTGCCCAGGAGCAGAAATACGACCTCGTGCTTGGCGAGGGCGTAATCTTCGCGAGCAAGGCGGTTGATATCACCGACCTCGTCATCGCTCGTCTGAAGAAGGGCGGGCCGTAACCTTAGCAAGGCTCACCGCGTCGTCGGTCGGACCCGGGCCTCGCTGTCCGGGCCGACCTGATGTGGCGACCCTGCTGTGATGCTCCCCCGCGCGCCTGCCGGGGTACCATCCAGACCTGCCAGGCACGCTGCAATCACGCACCCTGCGTGAGCGCTGCAGGTCATTCCCGAGCCCGTGCCCCCCGTGGGTGGCGGTGTCGGTCAAGCACACTCGATAATGACGGCTCGGGCGCGTGCAGTCACCGGGCAGGGGGGAATGAATCATGCGGCTGATGACGTCGAAGGCGGGTGCCTGATGGAGCAATCGCAGACGATAGACATCCGGGAGATTCTGAACATCCTCCCGCACAGGTACCCCTTCCTGCTGGTCGATCGCGTGCTGGAGTGCGTCCCGTTCGAGAGCATCAAGGCGATCAAGAACGTCACGTTCAACGAACCGTTTTTCACCGGGCACTTCCCGGACAAACCGGTGATGCCCGGCGTGATTCTCCTCGAGGCCATGGCCCAGGCTACCGGCTT
>Ga0255182_1001394_pt1 | contig 12649 bp, 14 predicted proteins | sample Atl_UVDOM_RepA_8_FD_188420 | JGI IMG/M metagenome (GOLD analysis project Ga0255182, IMG submission 188420) | Freshwater microbial communities from Altamaha River, Georgia, United States - Atl_UVDOM_RepA_8d | ecosystem: Environmental > Aquatic > Freshwater > River | place: USA: Georgia... | reverse complement strand
AATTAGTACTTAAATACGGTTCGTAAATATATAATTATATGACTGACTATCGTCTCACTATTCACAACAAAGAAGTATTCGAATTCTATTCAAAATATTCTCTCGATTTTGAACAAATGAATATTTTATTTTATAACATTCTACAACAAATCATCAACACTACAGATAAATCATATGACAATAACATTGCGTCTATCATTCTTCATAAAATTACAAATCTCGAAAACAACTTTTCTACAATCGAAAATAGTTTGTATAAACAACAACTCGAACTTTCTACCAAACTCAATGAATACAAAAAGGATTACATAAATGACCTCAAACTTATTCTTTTAAGCAACAATGTCGAATACATCTCTCCTCTTATCAAAGAAACCAACAATACTTTACTTGATAAAACAACGTTAATCATTAATGAATTAATACCTAAAAATCAAAATGTTCTCTCCAAAGAGATTGATAACAACTTCAAATTATTACAGTCCAATATTATTCAAGAAACAAACAAACTATTCACCACCTCTATGACTCAAACAAATATCGATGAATTCATTCATAGCTCTAATCTACTTATCACTCAAACCATCAATTCTGTCACTTCTATCATATCCTCCATTGAAAATAAACTTGAAAATAATCTTACTATTAACACTCGCAAAATTGAAGATTTACATAAAAATATAACTGATAATAATAATAATAACATTAAACTTCAACAAAATGTCACTGAAATGCTCAAAAAATTCGAAAAGGGTTCCGGAAAGGGAAATGTTTCTGAAAATGTTCTCTATAATATATTATTATCTTTGTTTCCATGTGCACAAATCGATTATGTTGGAAATGAATTCAAAGAAAGTGGAGATATTATACTCATTCGCAACAACAAACCTAAAATTCTCATTGAAAATAAAGACCATGACACTTGCAATGTACCTAAACACGACATTGACAAGTTCATTCGTGATTGTGAAATTCAACAATGTTGCGGAATCATGTTCTCTCAAAACAGAGGAATCACAAATAAAGAAAACTATGAATTACAAATTAACAACGGCAATATTTTATTGTATGTACATAACGTTAATTTTGACGTAGATAAAATCAAAACATCAATTGAAATTGTCGAACAATTCAAACTCAAATTTGATGAAATTAATATGGATAATGATGTATGCAATATCGATACAGTAATTCTTGAACAAATCAATAAAGAATTTAATCATTATACTTCCCAAAAACATTCTCTCTTAAAACTTGTCAAAGATTTCAATGATAAAATGAATACCTCGATCAACGAACTCAAAATGCCTTCTTTGGAACAATTTTTATCCAAACATTACGCAACATCATCCAACCAAGGCAACAACATATGTAAATATTGTGAAAAATTCATACCAAAATCACTATCACAACATTATCGATATTGCAATGAAAAAAAATTATTCGATCAAAAACAACAAAACAATCTTCATAAATAAAAAATTGTTATTTTCTTTTTGTATATAATCTTCTTGAATGTTTTCTTTTTGTATGTAATCTTCTTGAATGTTTTCTTTTTGTATGTAATCTTTTACCACCTCTTTTATTGGGTTTTATTTTGAGAATTATTCCAGAATTATCTGACATTATTTTGTAAAAAAAAATAAAGTTTGGATAAGAGTGTGATATACATTCAATAAATCCTGTTCCCTTCTTTATTAGTTACCTTTTCCCAAAAAAACATTAAATCTTCAAATAATGTATCTGGGTATCTACCCGTTAAACCATCTTTTATGATATATGGAATATATAATGTGGATGTTCCGTGAAATAAATATTGTAATATATTCATTATATATATTATTTATATATATATATATAAATGAGCAAAGAAGAAACACAAACACGAAAAAAACGAAAATACGATGACATCCTAACAGAAATGAGCAAAGAAAAAACACCAGAAAAAACACGAAAAAAACGAAAACGAAAATACGATGAAAAAAAAGAAGAAATATTATTTGATAAGTTTGGAATTTCAACACTCACAAAAATTAAGAAAGATTTAGATTTTGATGAATTTTATAAAAACAATATTGTGGTTCCTAGCGTTGGTCGATTTTATATAAGTTCTCACGGTTCACAACTACTTCATACAGATTTTCCTAAAATAAAAATTCCAGATAACTTTCATTTATATTTTCAATCTAATTTTGGAGAGACGTGCGAGGGTTTTAATAATGAAGAAACCACCAGTTTTAATTGTTATGGTGGTATGTTTAAAAATTTTATTAAAGTAAACGACAATGGTAAAATAGAATGGATTAATTATTGTGAACCTGGTTCTGAAATATACAATTGCATGTTAGTACCTGATAGATATTTTTTATCTAAAATACTTTATTGCGGTGATAAATTTCAAGCATCTGTTTATAATATAAATATTCCAACTTTATTATCTGATATATTCATAAAAATACGTGAGTTTTGTCATAATGAAAAAATCGAAGAAGTAGCTTTATTTTGTTCTTTTTGTTTAGATGAAGACAAACGTACCAATATGGCATCCTATGTAAATTATGTATTCAATTTTGATATAGACGAAAACACCCCTTTAAGTGTTGAAGAAGATATTGATGTTGAACAACATGACACTGATTCTAATTCTGATACTTATTCTTCTAATTCTGATACGGATTCTTTCAATATACACGTGAATAATGATATAGATGAAAATAAAATTCCAGAAAAATACAGAATACATTACGAGGACAATTTTAATGATTGGCTTGATGATATCAATGGTGGTCATAAAACCAAAAAGAGATTTACTAAAAAGAAAATCACTAAAAAGAGATTTACCAAACAAAGATTTACTAAAAAGAAAATGACCAAAAAGAAATTTACCAAATAAACTACTTAAAGACAACACACCTATTATATATGTGAAGGGTTCATATAGCAAATTAATAGCCTTACATGCTCGTGGTTCCCTGACTTTGAGATGTTTTCTCATTGTGGTGTAAAGGATAGCATACGTTATATTGAATTCTGCAACAATTAATACCCGATTAACTCAGTCGGTAGAGTGACGGCCTTTTAAGCCGTTGGTCAAGGGTTCGAGCCCCTTATCGGGTGTAATTTTTTATTTATTATTTTTGAAATACTTATTTCAAATAATAAATGTCTTTTTACTCGAGAGAATTCTTATTTTCTACCACGTTTCATCGTTCGTCTCGCTCTCTTACCCCTCTTTTTACTTGCTTTACCACCCCATGCGCCTTCATCCATCCAGTTCGCATCCTTATTACTCGACCTTTTTACTCGATGAGAACGGGTGTTTACCTTAGGAGAATCGCTGTCTACCAGACTTCTTTCACTCAATCTTTTTCGAAATATTTTCTTTAGTTTCTCAGGACACATTTCCAAATAATCATCTATTTTATCTATATCTATCTCACTACCTTGCATAAATATAAAAAACGTGTCCAGATAACTCTCTGTTATACGCTTCTTTCCAAACAACGACTTGGTTTCCAGCTTTATTTCGGGCTTTTCTAAAAAAATATACTCTGACGCCCTTCTCCCCTCATCATCTTCAATACTCATGTCCACACGCACCTTATTAATCAACATATTGACTATCTTTGATTTACCATAATACGCCGCTATAAACAATGGCGTCAAACTCATTAATACCTTCCGCTCAACACTACTTTCTCTCTCTCTTTCATATTCTGTCACCCTTCCATCATACCATTCATCCAACTCTTCCTCTTCTTCTATATCAACACCCTCTTCCACCTCATACTTAATAAACACAGGCTCATTCAACGAAACACCTTTCTCACTTATACTCCACAAACTCTTCATTACTTCATCCTCGTTCTTCTCTTTTATATCAAACACTATCGGGCTATATCTATATCGAATATTTCCTAAACGTGCTGAACGTGGCTTATATTTTAGAAATTTCATTGTGTCATCTTCATTCAACAATGTATCGTTATGCCTTCTTCTAAACATCACTATATAATACTACTATAAAATAAAATGTATATTGACTTACACCATATAAATAAGTATTTGCAAAAACAATACTAAATAATAAATATAATAAATATATAATGTCATTTGTATATTTATTAGTATCCACCAAAGGAAACACCTACATCGGAGCCACCGTTTCCCTTGACCGACGCCTCCGACAACACAACAAAGAAATTAAGGGCGGAGCACATGCCACTGGCATCAAAGTTTCACAGGGCGAACAATGGACCCGAGCAGCACATGTATCCGGCTTTCCCACTTGGCAATCCGCACTCCAATTCGAATGGAGATGGAAACAACTCAGTCGAAAATTACCCCTTTCCACTACACCCCTCGAAAGAAGACTCACCGCCCTCCAAACATTGTTATCCTTACCACAGTCCACCACCAAAGCCACACCCTTCTCCGAATGGCCATCACCACCTCAAACACATTTTGAAACCGACGAAGCGCGCAACCTGATGGACAAAATCGGACACCCCATCACTTCTCACGGATAATGCTCATTCACAAACTCTTTTAACCAATCCACCAGTTTCCTCATATTTTCATCATTTATTTCTATAAATGGAAAATCATACGTCCCATCGTTTTCTTCAAATTCTTTTGAAAATGGATACTTGTCTAAAAAACAACTAAAATCAGCTATACACTCCTCTTCTGTATATCTCTTAGAGTCACTTTCTAATTCATATTTCTCACATGCAAACACATCCTCTAATACACCATCTATAAACAAATTTTCTCCTTCTGTTCTAAGACGGCTTTCGTCAACTATATGCATGATACCCGATTCATAATAAACAACTATTGATTTTATTGAATCATGTTGATTTGCAAAGTTTTCATAACACATATATACTGATATTTCATCGTCATCACTCATGTCCACATGAAATATCGCTTTACATATGGGAGATATTTCTTTTTGTAAATCTATTTCTGGTAAATAATCTTCTTTATATTTCATCAGCAAATTGTTCTCTTTCAATTTATTCATGAGCTCCAATCCAGCATATTCTTCAAATTTAGTGAGTGTTAATTTAACCATTATATATAATTATCGTAAAATGTCTTTAAATATATTTTATGAATAATAATACAAAAATAAACATCAATTATGATTTATTACCAAATAATAATGTTATTATTATGGATAAATCTGTTGCATATACCGATTATCTCATTCATAAATGGGCAGGTTTTCCTCTTATTTATATCAATAATATTCAAATAAAAAATGAGAATATTATAAATGTTTACTAGAACTATTTGAGAAACTTCAATTGTCATCAGTTTCAAATAGTTTATTTAATTTTTCATAACTCAATAAATTATTTACTTTGCATATCTTATGCGTTATAACCCCCCATAAATATTACAACCATCAGACTTTGTACCATCTCATGCTATGGTTTTGTCAATCGTTATACACTTTGATATGTTATGTATAATCTTATTCTCTTTTTCCATATCATTGTTTCCTTCACCACCCATCGCTTCTATCACCATCTTACTGTATTTGTCTGAAATCGTAGATTCCGCGTCATTATAATCCGGGTATTTCTCTTTAAATTGCTGGATTAAGCGAATGTTCTTGTTGGACACACTCTTGATAACGTTTCGAATCTTTGTATTGTTTTCATCCTCCTTCTCCCATTTGTCCTCATCCTTCACATACATCGTTTCTCTCTTTTTGTCCGTACAATGAACCGGCCGTTGCGTAATATCCAAAGCTTTCAGGTTCGATGTAATTATGTTCGAGATACCTTGCACATACCCCAAATCACCTATGTTCTCAAAATCACTCAACTGCAACTTGATCGAATTCACAAAATCCGTTATATTCATCGCATCTTTACACGTTTCATTTAGAAAAAACTGCAAATTAAACGTTTTATTTAATGAATTTGTATTGTGACTATTATTTGTATTCTGGTTGGATGTCCCGTGTTTGAGTATTTCCATCAGTTCCGTGTTTTGTTTCACCAACATTACAATTAGTTCTTTGTCCGTAATAACATTCTCTACTATGAACGAGTTAGCACACTTCTTTTTGTGTCTATAATAACTTGAATGATGTTTAAAAGTTGCATTGCACATTTCACAAGCATATTTTTTAGTAGCCACATGTAGCCCATTTGTAGCATTTATATGCTTTCGTGTCAATATGTGTTGATTCCAACAATATTTTTTACTACATACATAGTCACAGTTTTCACAGTAAAATGGAAGGTGCATATTTTCTGTAGCTTTCATTAGCTTTATAAAGCTACATAAAATATTCCTAAATATTTTCCGCAAAAAAATTAAAAAATTATCGTCACAAAAAATAAAAAATATCGTCTAACACCACACCATAATTTTTAAGTATCAAGTAGAAATTTTTTGTCAGTAAGAACGATTTTCACTATTCCATTTTGGACATTTTTTTTGTCCATTTTCAAAAAGTTAAAATACTTTTCCACTTTCCAAAACTAATTTTTTCTTTAAGTACCTTTAAGAATATATTATATTAGACACATTTGACTCTTCAAATGCAGGTTAATCATTGTATATACAACGTTTTCCATGTTGATACCATTGTTTGGTTCCATCTGCATATTCAACAGCAGGCAAATCATGGTCTCTATGAAGTTTTCCATGTTGATACCAAACTTTACTTCCATCTGCATATTCAATCGCAGGCAAATCATTCTCTCTATGACGTTTTCCATGTTGATACCAAACTTTACTTCCATCTGCAAGTTCAACTGCCGGCAAATCATTCTCTCTATGAAGTTTTCCATCTTTATACCAATGTTTATTCCCAGCTGCATCTTCAATCACTGGCAAATCATTGTCTCTGTGAAGTTCATTATGTTGATACCACCATTTATTTCCATTTGCTTTTTCAATAGCCGGTAAATCATTGTCTCTATGAAGATTGCCGTGTTGATACCACCATTTATTTCCATTCGCATCTTCAATCGCCGGCAAATCATTCTCTCTATGATATTTGCTATTTTCATCAAAATAATAATTTCCTGTTTTCACCTTGAACACCGCATTTTTGCATAATTGTATGAATTCTTCATAAGAAATCACCTTACTTATTTTTATTTTATTTGTTACTAATTTTCTAGATACCATATCTACCGCAATTTCACCCAATGCTTCGACAATCGCATATTTATTATTATCAGTATTTTTATAAAAAGTGAACACATTGAATGGCATATCACAGAAATGAAATCCATTCTTACACATTTCTAATTTTCCAGTAATTTCATAAGTGTTTCCTTCTTCAAATTGAAAGTTGTTATATCCTTGTAATTCAGAATTAAAACCTTTATAACCGATCATCTTCTTGTTCTTGTTGTTGTTCTTGTTGTTGTTGAATAATTCAATTTTTTTTAAAAGGCGTGACGGACGGACGCAAACCCGGCACAAGGTGGTAGCCCATATTAGTAGTTTATATAGTAGTTTCTCTCGAACTACCATTTGAACTACTAGGTTGGCTACCATTTATGCTGGGATTTTATCTATCGTTATACATTTTGATATATTATGTATAATCTTATTCTCTTTTTCCGTATCATTATTTCCTGCACCTCCCATTGCTTCTATGACCATCTTACTGTATTTATCTGAGTTGGAGGATTCAGAGTCGTTGTAATCTGGATGTTTCTCTTTAAATTGCGGTAATAAACGAATGTTTTTATTTGCAACACTTTTAACCACCTTTCTCATTTTGGTGTTGTGTTCGTCATCCTTTTCCCATTTATTTTCATCTTTTATGTACATCGTTTCTCTCTTTTTGTCTGTACAATGAACTGGTCTTTCAGTAATATCGAGTGCTTTAAGGTTCGATACAATGATGTTTGAAATTCCCTGGACATATCCCAATTCACTTACTTTCTCTAAATCACTCAGTTGCAATTTAATCGAATCCACAAAGTCCGTTATGTTCATTGCATCTTTACACGTTTCATTTAAAAAGAATTGTAAATTAAACGTTTTATTATTATTGAGAGAATTTTTGATATTCGTATTCGTATTATTCGTACCATTATGTACTAATTTATTTATGGTATTGGTTTGTTCTAGAATAATTTGCTTTAATTCTTTGTTGTCTTTAATTAATTCCATTACTAATTCTGACGTTATAAAATGAAACGATGGATGTTCTTTTGAGTGTTCTTCTTCGTTTTCTTGTTTGCATTTCTTTTTATGTCTCCATAATGTAGTTCTATTATTAAAATTTATACCACAGAAACATTGGAGATTTTTAGCGACATTTTGTTTCATTTTTGTTTCAAATGTTTCATTTTCTCGATTTTTATGTTTTATCGTCTGTAAATGTTTATTGTAATCTGTTATTTTACATGTATAATAGTTACATAATTTACAATCAAATATTTTGGCGACTTTTGGCGACTTTTTTGTTTCATTTTGTTTCATATAATGTAACACAAAAATCTCCTAAATTATTTTCCGCAAAAAAAATAAAAAAATATCGTCACAAAAAATAAAAAATATCGTCTAACACCACACCATAATTTTTAAGTATCAAGCAAAAAAAATTCGTCAGTAAGAAGCATTTTCACTATTCCATTTTGGACATTTTTTTTGTCCATTTTCAAAAAGTTAAAATACTTTTCCACTTTCCAAAACTAAATTTTTCTTTAAGTACCTTTAAGAATATATTATATTACACATTGGACCCATTTGACTTTTCAATCGCCGGCAAATCATTCTCTCTATGACATTTTCCATGTTGATACCATTCTTTAGTTCCATTTGCATATTCAATCGCCGGCAAATCATTCTCTCTATGAAGTTTTCCATGTTGATACCATTCTTTGGTTCCATCTGCATCTTCAAACGCCGGTAAATCATTGTCTCTATGACATTTGCCATGTTGATACCATTCTTTACTTCCATCTGAACGTTCAATCGCCGGCAAATCATTCTCTCTATGACATTTGCCATCTTGATACCATTCTTTACTTCCATCTGAACGTTCAATCGCCGGCAAATCATTCTCTCTATGAAGTTTTCCATCTTGATACCATTCTTTAGTTCCATTTGTATATTCAATCGCCGGTAAATCATTGTCTCTATGACATTTGCCATGTTGATACCAAACTTTACTTCCATCATCATATTCAATCGCCGGTAAATCATTGTCTCTATGACATTTGCCATGTTGATACCAAAATTTACTTCCATCTTCACTTTCAATCGCCGGTAAATCATTGTCTCTATGAAGTTTTCCATGTTGATACCAATATTTAGTTCCATCTGCATATTCAATCGCCGGCAAATCATTCTCTCTATGACATTTGCCATGTTGATACCATTCTTTGGTTCCATTTGCACGTTCAAAAGCCGGCAAATCATTGTCTCTATGAAGATTACCATGTTGATACCAATATTTAGTTCCATCTGCATATTCAATCGCCGGTAAATCATTCTCTCTATGATATTTACCATGTTGATACCATTCTTTAGTTCCATCTGCAAGTTCAATCGCAGGCAAATCATCGTCTCTATGATAATCACTATTTTCATCAAAATAATAATTTCCTGTTTTCACCTTGAAAACCGCATTTTTGCATAATTGTATGAATTCTTCATAAGAAATCACCTTACTTATTTTTATTTTATTTGTTACTAATTTTTTAGATGATATATCTACTGCAATTTCACCCAATGCTTCGATAATCGCATATTTATTATCATTAATATTCTTATAAAACTCTAACACATGTAATGGGATATCACAGAAATGAAATCCATTCTTACACATTTCTAATGTTCCGGTAATTTCATAAGTTTTTCCTTCTTCAAATTGAAATTTATTATATCCTTGTAATTGAGAATTAAAACCTTTATAACCGATCATTTTGTTAATTGTTTTTGTTGTTGTTATTGATATTCATGTAAATAATAATAACATTTCAATTTTTTAATAAATATGGGAAGAGTGTGACAGACGGACGCAAATTGAAACCCGGCACAATGTGGTAGCCCATATTAGTAGTTTATCTAGTAGTTTCTCTCGAACTACCATTTAGACTATTAGGTTGGCTACCATTTATGCCGGGGTTTATATATATTTTGTATATTGTATCTTGTCCTTGAATTCAAAAAAAAGGGAATTTCCCAACTACTTAATTACACAATTACACACAATTACACAATTATTTCATCGCAGTCACGAGTAATTTCGCGCCGTGAGCGGTTTTCAAGAGTATCAAGCACCGAAAAGTCAATATCATCGTCGTCAAGAGGAAATGGGAACTCCTCGTGTTTATATTTATTATGAATATATAGAACCAGTCTTTCAAGCGTATTTGCACCTTTATTCGCAGCGTCGTAATTTCGTAACTCGTTTTCAAAATGAGCCACTTCTTTGTCAATTTCAGGGTGATACTCCTTGACACGATGTATTTCATATTCTTCGTGCAACAACCACAAATGTTCAAACACTTCTTCAATCGTATAATAATCGTTTTCGAGGCCTCTAATAGGACGTTTCTCCTCATACTCTTCTTCGGCACAAATATATTCTTCCGCGCAAGAATCATCACAAGTATCAAACACTACTGTGTATGTGCCAACACGAATCTCACCATTGTTATGAGTATTCATTTCAACCTCCCACGGGCCAATGCGAGCTTTTCTTTCAGGATTCATTAAGCACTGAATAAATAGTAACGCGGCTTCCGTGTCGCGCCACTCGGCGATATTAACGTATGCGATGTTATATACTTTCGAATTTTTAATATACGGAATTAAAGTAATACTGCTTACCTTGCCAATCTCTTGTTCCCAAAAGACATTCGCAATATACGGTTGGGTATATTGACTTTCAACTTCTACAATCATTAAATGTTTCACAGTCATTTTATGAACACTAGGTTAAATTATACTATTTTCATAGTATTCAAATTCTTTTCAATTTTTTTTAATGGAATATGTTATTTATGTTTTTTTTAGAAGTTTTATATTTATGTATCCATCTTTTAAGTGAAGACTTTTTACAATCAAATATTTTACAAGTATTATCATATCCGTCTTCATGGTTTAAGTAATAATTGACGGCAGATAACTTATAATCAACGCTTTTATGCTTCATATAATAAATAGATAAAAATTATATTAAGCGTGCCATTTTAAATCTTCAAGGGTGTAAATGTAATAAATATTCAAATTATTTATGCCATATTAAGACCAAAAAACATTTACAGTGTGACAATGATAATAAAATGATAATAAATGATAATCATTTCATGCCAAAAAATGCCGAATATGTATGTAGATGTGGAAACATATATAAATACATGTCTGGGTTATGTAGACATAAAAAGAAATGCAAACAAGAAAACGAAGAAGAACACTCAAACGATCATTCATCGTTTCATTTTATAACGCCAGAATTAGTAATGGAATTAATTAAAGACAATAAGGATATGAAGCATAATATATCAAAATGTATAACGATAGATAAAATCCCAGCACAATGTAGTAGCCAACCTAATAGTCCAACTTGTAGTTCGAGAGAAACTACTACAAACGACTATTAATATTGGCTACCACCTTGTGCCGGGGTAGTGCGTCCGTCCGTCACACTCTTCCAATCCTTTCAATATACTATTTAATTGTTCCATATACAAAACGAATTCTGCACGGGTCATCGTCAATAATATACATCCTATCTATACAATTAAGAAATTCAATAAAATATGTAATATTATCAAATATGATTGTATTTCCATTTATTAGAATACAATATTTTCTATCTTGAAGCCAATAATCAATATAAAATTTATCGTTCCTATTATTAAAAAATTGAAATGTTATTATTACCAAGAACAAGAATAACAACAACAAGAACAATAACAAAATGATCGGTTATAAAGGTTTTAATGCTCAATTACAAGGATATAACAACTTTCAATTTGAAGAAGGAAAAACATATGAAATCACGGGAACATTAGAAATGTGTAAGAATGGATTTCATTTCTGTGATATGCCAATCAATGTGTTAGAGTTTTATAAGAATACTAATAATAAATATGCGATTATCGAAGCATTAGGTGAAATTGTAGTAGATATATCATATAGAAAATTAGTAACAAATAAAATAAAAATAAGTAAGGTGATTTCTTATGAAGAATTCATGCAATTATGTAAAAATGCAGTATTCAAGGTAAAAACAGGAAATTATTATTTTGATGAAAATGGTGATTATCATAGAGATGATGATTTGCCTGCTGTTGAACGTGCAAATGGAACCAAAAAATGGTATCAACACGGCAATATTCATAGAGACAATGATTTGCCGGCGATTGAATATGCAGATGGAACTAAAGTTTGGTATCAACATGATAAACGTCATAGAGACCATGATTTGCCTGCTCTTGAAAATGCTGATGGAAGTAAATATTGGTATCAACATGGTAAATTTCATAGAGACCATGATTTACCGGCGATTGAATATGCTGATGGAAGTAAAGAATGGCATCAACATGGAAAAGTTCATAGAGACCATGATTTGCCTGCTGTTGAAGATGCAGATGGAACTAAAGTTTGGTATCAACATGATAAACGTCATAGAGACAATGGTTTG
>Ga0255182_1001393_pt1 | contig 12657 bp, 12 predicted proteins | sample Atl_UVDOM_RepA_8_FD_188420 | JGI IMG/M metagenome (GOLD analysis project Ga0255182, IMG submission 188420) | Freshwater microbial communities from Altamaha River, Georgia, United States - Atl_UVDOM_RepA_8d | ecosystem: Environmental > Aquatic > Freshwater > River | place: USA: Georgia... | reverse complement strand
AAGCCCGCAAACTTTCGTCTGCGGGCCTTTGAATTTTGGCTCCCCGACCTGGACTCGAACCAGGGACCTGCGGATTAACAGAAAGCCAGGCGCGTGAAAATTCCTTTAATATCAACGCATTACAGCGGAAAAATCAATTTGTGTAATAAACCGTGTAATATAATAAGGTTGACAAATTGATAACTTTCGGACATGATGTCCGATTTTCGATGCGGTTAAAACCCGATTTTGCAGCAAGCACCAAAATCAACTTCGAATCTTACCCGCTTCCTACGACAAGCCAGTCGAACAAGACAACGCTGAACTCTGCCTTCAACAAACAGTTAAAAACGCGGATCTGCTTCACTCGGAAAATGATCAGTACGTTGCGTCAAATAACGTTTGCTCGGCAGACTAGAATCTCACCTAACGGAAAGCCAAAAGAACGCCACTTTGGACAATTCGCGCACCGCTCATCAAACAATCTGCCTATGCGAATTATCGGGGCGCGAAACGCAGCCATCTTGTTCAAGTGAAGCGCTTTGCTAAACTTGTAGAGACTCAACGTTGGTAGGGTGCGGGCTGATTGCGGTTGGTGCTTCCAGACATAGTAGCCGCTCGGATGGACCTTCAGCACGCGGCACAGCGTGCGCACCGCATGTTGCCTGCCATGATCCTTGATGAACGCGTACTTCACCAGGATCCCTTGGCAAAGTACGCGGCGGCCTTTTTTAAAATGTCGCGCTACTCGGTCACGCGCCTCAATTCCGCTTCGAGCCGCTTGAGCTTGGCTGCTTGGTCTTCCTGGGCCAGTCGCTTCTCGACCGGGATCCCGTAACGCTTGATCTTTTGGTACGGGCTCCACTTCGACACCCCAAGCCGGGCTGCCACAAACTTGACTGCAAAGCCACGCTCCGTGACTTGTCGGAGCGCTTCGATCTTGAATTCTTCGGTGAATTGCTTATTGCTTATGACATCTCTTGATTGCCCAAATTGTAGGCTCAGAAGTGTCTAGGGTCTCGATAGCGATTCAATGCCTGACTGTTCTTTGAAGGTTAAAAAGTAATCCAGGATAGGGTCAATTGTTCGCACTTGCAGAAATCCATTTCTAGGAAAAATTTTTTAGAAAAACTTAAATTTGTTCGGTTCAATTAGTGAGGAAATTTTCACCAATTGGTAAATTTTGTTTTTATATTAATAATAATTACTCACCGTGCGACTGCAACATTATTTCGATAATTTATGGGATTGAGCCCATAGAAACTTATGTTGCATCACAAAAAGCGGACAATTATCGATAAACTGGCACATCACTTGCGTTTCCCCGATATGAGCCCGCCACTTGCGGCAAGGGTTCTAGGACACCAGAAAATGGGGAGATGAGACATGGCAATTCTGCAGAGAAGCGAGTGGTACGACCTCGCACGTACGACCAACTGGACGCCTAAATACGTAACTGATTCGGAGCTGTTCCCTGAAGAGATGTCGGGTGCGCGCGATGTGCCGGCCGAGAAATGGGAATCTTACGACGAACCGTACAAAGTCTCGTATGCCGAGTACGTGAAGGTGCAGCGCGAGAAAGATGCGGGCGCGTATTCGGTCAAGGCAGCGCTGGAGCGCAGCCAGATGTTTGAAGACGCTGATCCTGGCTGGTTATCGATTCTGAAAGCGCACTATGGCGCCATTGCGCTCGGTGAATATGCAGCGATGAGTGCCGAAGCACGAATGGTGCGCTTCGGTCGCGCACCGGGTATGCGCAATATGGCGACGTTCGGCATGATGGATGAAAACCGTCACGGCCAGATCCAGCTCTACTTCCCGCACGAGTATTGCAAGAAGGATCGTCAGTTCGACTGGGCACACAAGGCTTATCACACGAACGAGTGGGGCGCGATCGCCGCACGTCACACGTTTGACGATCTCTTCATGGCGCGTAGTGCGACCGAGATCGCAGTGATGCTGACGTTCGCGTTCGAAACCGGTTTCACCAACATGCAGTTCCTTGGTTTGGCCGCCGACGCTGCAGAGGCCGGCGACTATACCTTCTCCAGCCTGATCTCGAGCATTCAGACTGACGAGTCGCGTCATGCGCAGATCGGTGCGCCGGCATTGCAGATTCTGATCGAGAACGGCAAGAAGGAAGACGCGCAGAAGTTGGTCGACATCGCGATCGCGCGCGCATGGCGCATATTTGCGGTGCTCACCGGCCCGTCGATGGATTATTACACTCCTTTAGAGCATCGCAAGCAGTCGTTCAAAGAGTTCATGCAGGAGTGGATCGTTGGTCAGTTCGAGCGTTCGCTGCTTGACATGGGCTTGTCGCTACCCTGGTACTGGAACCAGATGGTTGATGAGTTTGATTACCAGCACCATGCGTATCACCTCGGCATCTGGTTCTGGCGTCCGACGGTTTGGTGGAACCCGGCGGCAGGCATGACGCCGGAGTGCCGCGACTGGCTCGAAGAGAAGTACCCGGGCTGGAACGATACCTTCGGCAAGTGCTGGGACGTGATCATTGACAACCTGCTCGCAGGACGTCCGGAACTGACCGTACCGGAGACACTGCCCATCGTCTGCAATATGAGTCAGATTCCGATCTGCGCAATACCAGGCGATCGGTGGAAGGTGCAGGATCATCCGCTCGATCACGAAGGTCGTACCTATCACTTTAACTCGGCGATCGACCGCTGGGTATTCCAACAGAATCCGGCGCGCTACCGGGATCACATGACACTGGTCGACCGCTTCCTCGCTGGCCATATTCAGCCAATGAATCTGATGGGTGCCCTGCAATACATGAACCTCGCCCCCGGCGAGATCGGCGACGATGCACATCAATACGCCTGGGTCGAGCGTTACCGCAACCACCCTTACCAGCGCAAAGCTGCCTGAACGCATAAGGAGATCAAGCATGGCATTGTATCCATTGATTTCAAATTTCCAGCATGACTTCGTGCTGCAGTTGCTCGCCGTCGATACCGAGAACACGATGGACGAGGTCGCAGCAGCGGCTGCGCATCACTCCGTCGGACGTCGCGTGGCACCACAGCCGGACAAGGTGATTCGGGTGCGCCGGCAGGGCGATACCGAATTCTTCCCGCGCGATAAAAAGCTCGGCGAGAGCGGTATCAAGCCGATGGAGTGCGTCGAGTTCATCTTTGCTGATCACTGAGGCGAACCATGGCCTTCGCAAAAGCGTGTGCCGCGGACGAGCTGTGGGAGGGCGACATGGTCGAGGTTGACGTTAATGACCATGTTGTCGTTCTGGTGTGGCCCACGGGAGGCGAGATTCACGCCTACCAGGGTATCTGTCCGCATCAGGACATACCGCTCGCCGAGGGCAAGTTCGACGGTCGCGTGCTGACGTGCCGCGCACATCAGTGGACCTTCGACGGCAATACGGGCGCCGGCATTAATCCCGGCAATTGCAAGTTAGCCCGTTATCCGGTGAAGGTCGAGGGCGACGACATCTACATTGACACCGAAGGCGTCGAGGCGCTGTTCTCTCAATAAGCGCCATCAGAAGAGGAGACACCATGAGTACCGCATCAGAAGCCTACAAAAACAACCGCGTCGGACCGGTGCTACGCAGCAGCGACATCACCGAAGGTGTGATCGAGGCCGCGCATGAAGACAACCCGGGTAAGCAGATTCATGTTGACGACAAGATCGCGTACGTGCGCATCGATACCGATAACGAGCTGCTGCTGCGTCGTGAGACGCTTGAGCGAACGCTCGGACGGCCGTTCCGGATGTCTGAGCTTGAGGTAAACCTCGGTTCCTTCGCCGGACGCATCGAGACCACTGATGACTACGTCCGTTTTTATTACGAAAAAACAATGTAAGGATGACCGACCATGACACAGCCTGAAATCCTGAAGCCGCTAAAAACCTGGAGCCATCTCGCGGGCCAGCGCCGCAAGCCGAGCGAATATGAAATCGTCTCGACCAACCTGCACTACACGACCAACAATCCGGATGCGCCGTTCGAGCTCGACCCGAACTTCCCCATCGCGCAGTGGTTCAAGAAGAACCGTAACGCCTGCCCGCTGAACCATGCGGACTGGGATGCGTTCCGCGATCCGGACGAACTGATCTATCGCACCTACAACATCTTGCAAGACGGGCAGGAAACCTATGTGCACGGTCTGCTTGATCAGATGTCTGAGCGAGGACACGACAACATGCTCGAACGGACCTGGGCTGGCTCACTAGCGCGGCTGTACACGCCATCGCGCTATCTATTCCACGCGCTGCAGATGGCCTCGGCCTACCTGAGTCAAATGGCACCGGCATCGACTATCTCGAACTGCGCGACTTACCAAACCGCGGATTCATTGCGTTGGCTGAGTCATACAGCCTATCGTACCAAGGAGCTGTCAAAGTCTTTTAGCGACATCGGCCTCGGCATCGACGAGCGTCGCTACTGGGAGCAAGATCCTGCTTGGCAGGGCTTCCGTGAGCTGGTCGAGAAGGCGCTGGTGGCATGGGACTGGGGCGAAGCCTTCGTCGCATTCAGCCTCGTGATCCGTCCGGCTGTCGAGGAAACCGTGCTTCGCGCGCTGGGTCAGGCCGGTCGCCACAACGGCGATATGCTGCTCGGTATGCTGACCGATGCACAGCTACTTGACGGAGAGCGTCATCGTCGCTGGGCGGGTGCGCTGGTGCGCTTCTGCATCGACAGCGAAGGCAACCGCGACGTGCTGCGCCAGTGGGTCGCGAAGTGGGAGCCGCTGGCGGATGCGGCGATCGACGACTACTGCAGCGCGTTGCCGGACGCACCTGGTTCGGCCGAGAAGGCGCGAGTAGCGACCCGTAAATTCCGCGAGTCGCTAGGGCTTTGACAACGTGAGCGCGTCGGCGGCGGAAGTGGTCGTGCGTGTCAGCGTTGAGCAGGGCGAGTCCTTTGCCGCGGATGCGACAGAGGACAGCCTGCTACGCGCGGCGCTGCGGGCTGGTATTGGATTTCCGCATGAGTGCAGCGTCGGCGGTTGCGGCGCATGTCGCTTCGAGCTGCTTGGGGGCGAGGTCGAGGATTTGTGGCCGGAAGCTCCGGGATTAAGCGAACGTGATCGCAAGCGCGGCAAGCGTCTCGCATGCCAATCCCGCCTTCGCGGCGACGTGCGGGTCAAGGTGCGCTGTGATGACAGCTACCGTCCGGTGATGTCGCCACGCCGGCAAGCTTTCGTTCTGAGACAGCGCGAGATGATCACGCATGATATGGCCGAGCTCAGCTTCGAGGCCGAAGACGCGGTCACCTTCCTTCCGGGCCAGTATGCGCTGCTCTACCTGCCTGGCGTGCAGGGGACACGTGCCTATTCAATGAGCAATGTTGCCGATGGCTCAGGTCTGTTGCAATTCATCGTGCGCCGCACGCCAGATGGGAAGGGCAGCGGTGTTTTAGTTGAAGGACTCGCGATCGGGCAGCGCATCACAATTGACGGACCGTATGGTCATGCCTACCTGCGTGAGCAGGTTGAACGCCCGATCGTGTGCATCGCAGGCGGGTCTGGTCTCGCTCCAATGCTGTCGGTGGCACGCCGTGCTGCTGCTACGATGACTAAGGTTCCAATCGATTTCTTCTTCGGTTGTCGCGATGCAAGCGATTTATGTGCCGATACCTTTCTGAAGGCTTTACCCGGATTCGGTGACAGACTTCGGCTACACAACGTGGTGTCAGAACCGGCGGGGGATGACTGGTATGGCGCAACTGGCTGGGTACACGACGAGGTCGATCGCGTTATTGGTGACCAAGCGGTCGCACGCGAATTTTATTTCGCGGGGCCACCGTTAATGATCGAGTCGCTACAAGCCTTGCTAATGGTGCGGCGCAAGGTCGATTTTAGACAGATTCATTTCGACCGTTTTGTCTGAGCGGCTATGCTTACAGTATTCTTATCCTAAGCACCTGATTACGACAACGCGGGTCATTGAGGGGGAGGCAATGCGTAAGCAGCACCCAGTCCAATCAGCTGACGTTGGAGACCGTCCGAAACGCGCAGCGGGCGCGCGGTGGAGTCGCGCCGATATAAAAGTGCCCGACATTCAGGATCTCGCAAAGCGCCTGCGCTTCGCGCCTCAACAGGGACGAATCTGGCTGGACGACCAGCGCATGATGCTGATGCATATTAGTAACCTCGGCTCCCTGCGGCAGGAACTGATCGAGGGTATGGGCAAAGAGCGCGCGCGCGGCCTGATCACCCGTATCGGCTATCAGGCCGGTGCGCGCGATGCGCAAATGACGCGACGAGTTCGCGCGAACCGATCTACGTTCGATGACTTTCTGGCCGGGCCTCAGCTTGTTTCACTTGAGGGTATCGTATTCTGCGAGCCGCTCGGTCTTCATATCGACGTTGAGAAGGGTGAGTACTTCGGGGATTTTCATCTGGTCGATTGTGCGGAGGCCGAGGCGCATATCGCCAGCTACGGTATCGGTAACGAAGGCGTGTGCTGGATGCTGGTTGGCTACGCATGCGGATTCACCAGCGCATTCATGGGCCGTGCGATTCTGTGGCGCGAGGTCGAGTGCCGCAGCATGGGACATGAAAAGTGTCGTGTGATCGGCAAGCCGGTGGAGGAATGGGAAGACGCTGAGGATGACCTGCGTTTCCTGCAGATCGGTGATTTTGTGAAATGGTCGACCAGCGATACGTCCGCTGCAAATAAAACTGCCGCTGGTATTTCGCCCCGGCAGGCGGAAGGTACTAGTAACGCATTTGGTATGGTCGGGATCTCCAGCGGTTTCAACACCGTGGTCCATATGGTGAAGAAAGTCGCACCGACTGAGGCGACGGTCTTGTTTCTCGGCGAGAGTGGGGTCGGTAAAGAAATCTTTGCACACAATCTTCATCAGCTCAGCGACCGTAAAGAGGGGCCATTTATTGCGGTGAACTGTGCGGCTATTCCCGAGCATCTGATGGAGTCCGAATTGTTTGGTGTTGAAAAAGGTGCCTTTACTGGAGCAACTGCATCTCGTCCTGGGCGCTTCGAACGTGCTGATGGTGGTACTTTATTTCTCGACGAGATCGGCACGCTTAGCTTCACCGCACAAGGCAAATTGTTACGCGCGATTCAGCAGGGTGAGATCGAGCGCGTAGGAGATTCAAAAACTCGTAAAGTAGATGTTCGTCTAATCGCCGCGACTAATGTAAATCTTCGTGAAGAAGTCAAAGCCGGGAGGTTCCGGGAGGATCTTTTCTTCCGCCTAAATGTGTTCCCGATCAAAGTACCGCCGTTGCGCCAACGCCGGGACGACATTCCACTAATGATGAATTGGTTTTTGCAGCGTTTTTCAAAAAAACACCGAAAGTCGATTACTGGATTCCGCGAACGCGCGGTCGATGCGCTGGTCAACTATGACTGGCCGGGTAACGTACGTGAGTTGGAAAATATGATCGAGCGCGCAGTGATCCTCGCTGAAGATGGTGGCGCGCTCGACTTGAGTCACCTATTTACGTCAGGTGAGGAAATTGATGTCTCCTCCTTCACAATCAATAAGACTGGCCGGATTGAACTTAATTCTGACGGGGAGGCTCCCGAACCCAGCCTAGCCGCATCAAAAATCATGATTAGCACTAGCTTGGAGGAAGCAGAGGTTTCTGTACTACGCTCGGCGCTGAAAAATTGTAACGGGAATCTTTCAAAGGCGGCTCGGCTGCTAGGTATCAGCCGGGCCAAATTTGCTTATCGCCTGCAAAAAAATGGGATCAGTATTGATTAGGGAAGTCCCCGTTACTTGAATTGGCAAGTAACGTAGCTTTTTGATCAAGACTTGTGCCGAGCCCAAGAAATATCGTTCCACTCACATAGTCCCATATGCGCAGTTCTTGGTTGTTGCTCCTTACCATTTACATGAATAAATTGTGAGAGTTTGTATATGCGGCGCAGAGAAAATTCAAATAGTCAATCAAGCCCACTCGACTACAGTCTGTCTTGCTTCGTATTGAGCCGATGTTTGTTAGTTTTGGGTCGGCTTTACTGAGATAAGGGAGTCCAGGTAGACCCCATCTTTTGCGATGTTTCGCAGTAGCAGGGTATTTGAAAACGCTTCGGGATTATGTCATTCAGATTGCCAGACCCCAAAAGGCTGAATACGTATGCCGGTATCTGGCTCTATTTATTAGGGCGGATCATTAAATTCGAATTTGGTCGTTACGAATTTGCCAGCGCTTCCGACAAGCATGAGACTACCGTCAGCATCACTAACCGAGTGTTGCTCGATTCGGATCCGACTCTCTTAGAGAATCGCAGGCATCAAACTTAAATTCCTAGCATCTTCTTCGCTTCACCGAGTGCCTTCATCGAATCGTCGTGCTTCCCTGCCTTATGCGCTTTTTCTCCTTGGCTTCGGAGATCCTTTACTTTTTCAAGATTCGCACCAGTCAATTCTGTTTTTCGTAGTTCAGCGTCAATCGCCTTCATTTCGTTTGGGCAGTTATGTGCTAACGCAACCGAGCTAAGAAATAAAAGCAGGGTAGTCATAAGAACTTTCATGTCGACGCTCCTTAGGTGAAGTTCATTTAAATTATATGTAGCCAATTGTGATCGGGCGAGGCATGGCCTGATTTAGGTTATACGGCTCAGCCATACAACCTGCTTGAGTGTACCTACGATTCATGAGCTTTTGGGAAGAATTTCGAACATAAAAAAATGTAATTAATTTTATTGCGAAAAATACATGGGGTTCAGGATAGCCTAGAGACTCATCGTACTTTCAGATAACACGACACTAGGTTGCTTCGCTCAATCCTAGCGGGTCACTGCGAACATACCATCGCCCAAGTCTAGCAACTACCCAGATCGCTTTCATCCGGAATTTTGTTTGAACAGACGCCAAATATGCAATGCTGACCGTGCTAACAGCTGGTACCTGATGCAATATTTTCCCTGCCTTGTTTCGCCGCGCTACCCAACAGGCGAGTACTCAGGATTGTTTATGTTTTGCCCTGACTAGGCCTTCAAGGTCAATTCGGTGCCGAGATAACTCTGCATGCATTGATGATTTGTGGAGATCCGACCTTGCAGGCGAGTGTTATTGAGGAATTCATAAAAGTATTTTGAGAGGCAAGTGAGTAGACACTTTCAAGATTTGATCAAATTTTCTTCCTGATAGCCAAAAGTTATTGCGTAGGTTCTCATCTGTCATTCAAATAATCCGATTTTTTGATAGATTGTTGGTGTTGGACCTCGATTACTTTGATGTGCGAAGTGATTTAGATGCCACGGCTAAGAGATAAAATAGAAAAATCAACTTTTCTTTTGAGGACATCACTGTGAACTTCCCCGTTAATCCAATTTCAATCGCTACCAAAGATCAGGCGAACTCTGCGTTGCATGTAGGTCTGAGCTTATCCCATCATGTAATTGATTCTATTTCGCAACTTGTATATTGCAACCTAGCTGCTTCAAAAAGAACACTGACTGACTCAGTTAGACTCGCTCAAAACATGCTTGATTCTGAAAGCACTAATCAAGTGTATGAAGTAATACATCAGGAGGTGCAGCCGGCAATCTCCAAGGTGGCGTCATATGGTCGATATGTCGCGAGACTTGGTATCGAGACACAGTCGCGAGTAACAGAAGTCATTCATGCTCGAGTAGTCGATACCAGTAACCAGATTCATACATTGGTAACCGATCTTGCAAAAGTAACCCCTATGGGTACAGATCGGTATGCGGAAGGGGTAGGTACAGGTTTGTCGACTTGGCAGAAAATTGTGGAAAAAATTGCGGAGTCACAGATTTCGATGCTAAAAAATTACGCTGCGCATTTGGATTCGTATGGCGAGCATAAGACCTCGAATCCAACATCTCAGCCGGGAAAATCTAAAAAGTCAGCAAAACCAGAAGAGGTAGACGCGTAACTAATCGATGATTCGTTTTTTAGTTTTTCGGGCCCATCACTGATGGGCTTTTTTTTTCTAAAATGTAACATGCGCCGACGATAAGGAATACCAATGAGTAGCTCAAGAAATGCGCTGATGGATAAATTCGGCAACAGTATGGTGGCGCTATTCCATCGAATCGCACTGTTTGGGATTGGCGCCGCCACTATTTGGGCAGCGGGTGTGACTTTCGTAGGCATTTTTATGCAGACGCATGCCAGTATTGGTGATTTGCTTCTGCTGTTCATCTACCTAGAAATTGGTGCGATGGTCGGCATTTATTTTGAAACAAATCACATGCCAGTGAGATTCCTGCTCTATATTGCAATCACAGCACTTACTAGGCATATGGTGGATATCATGAGTCACTCGCCGATCAATATCAATGAAATGATCGCCGTAGCAGTTTCAACATTGCTTATTTCGCTGAGCGTTTTGATTGTGCGCTATACCAGTGCGCGATTCCCTAGCAAAACCGATGATATGGGTACGTAGTAAGTAACAATGGTTTATGACCAATCATTTCTAGACAATAACAATTCTTCACTACCCAACCTACCAGAAGGATGAATGTATGCAAATCATGACCGAGAATCGGGCGTGGCATTTACCTGCGGTAGACGAGCAAGAAAAATCCTAGGGCTAGTGTCGATTGGTGATGTAGTGTCCGCCATGATTACTCCCCAGGGCGATTCGATCTCTCAATTTAAACAATACATCGTAAGTTAGAGGCCTTTAGTGAGGGTAATCGAGCTTACTTTGCACAGCTGCTCGATCAACCACTGCTTAAAACCCTACCGCTGATTAACTTGACGATTACTCAGCTCCAGCGTATGGTTGGTCGGTGGTATTCATCATGGTGAATTGCCGTGATGGGGTGGGGTTCGTTATTCCCAATCGTAGGTGTTGGGCTAATTCGAAGCTCACTGCCACAGTGGGTCAGGAGGAGTTGGCAGCCAAAGCGATGCCTGAGGGTGACCACTATCTCTCTGCACCTTTGGTCCTGCAACAAGCACAGATGCCAGCACCTGTCGGATCATCGCTGGTATAGAGACAATCTTAGTTATCAGATTGAACTCTAGGGGCTGTTGCAACCGTAAAAAAGCAGAGCCCGTCTCCCCGGCGGGCTTTGCCCTGTGAATGCCGAGCGTTTTAAGGCTCGGATTCGCCTTTTTCGGCAGTTCCGCTCGACTTAGACCTCCGTTACTAACTTGGCGAATTAACTGAGTACCCTCAGTCCACTACGCTGAAGAATCTACTAGTACGCCAAGGTACGACGATGAGGAGACCGGGGCTACGGGTGAGGGTACATTATTTCTAAATAATGCCTGATTCTGTCCATAAAGCTCTTTTATCACTTGCCGTGCTAAAACTAAATTTGCACTAGCTAGTGCTGTTCCAATCGTCGCGAACTTGCTATGTGCAAGTGTGGGACTTAACTGCAGCAGCAAATGGTAGTTAACCTTGGCTTCTGTCAGATCGCCTGCATCGAGCGCGTTGATTAGTGCTTTGAGTTTCTGCTGGTGCTGCTGACGGCGATTACCTTCATGCTGGTCTTGTCCGTGGTGGCTGTTGCTGGACATGTTAATTCGTAGGCTGAGTTCCGAGTTCATTTGGGATCTCCTTTGCGATGAATGAATTTCCGCATTTTTGATCATGAAGCATTGAATTAATTCATTCGTTAATGAGGATGCTAGTACCAACTTAAGCATCCGGTTCGAATTCCAAGGTCTCAAACGAGCGAATACTCCAAACTGATGACTCACCGGTCTCAAAAAAAGCTAGTACTTTATTTCCCCGGATGCGCCAACATAGCTGGATGAAATTCGCGCCATCTTTACCGTATGCGTAACCGTCGTGCATCTCACGATTCCCACATTGCTGGTTGCTGTTCGTGATGACTGTCCAGCCACCGAAATTGTTTTCAAATCCAGCAACTTGCAGGTCCTGCGCGGTTGAGCTGGCTGCTGTCATGAACAAGAATAACGTCGCGATAAGATGCTTCATTTAACACCTCCGATTCAGACGTGAAACTTCGATCTCTCTGCTTCTCCACATGACGCCCGCACAATCTGATGTTCGGCATCAATGAATTCGACGGGTTTAAGGCAGCGACAAAGGTAGCCGCCCCAGGTCCTCAGCTTGCAGCGATCTGAGAAGGGAGCCGTCAGATCGTTGCCGATAGCAACCGAGAAAAAGCATGAATCGTGCCATGGCGACAGGCGGATAATCGGCATTCTCGGGGGTATCGACGGCTGGTAGCGTAGATTCGGATCGTCCAGGTGGCTAGTCAAGGGGACGCTCTGATGGCGCATCAATCCCTTGGCTTTTCAGGACGTGACAGGCTGAGCAGTGGATGGGTTTCCTCCCCCAACCACCACAGCAGCGCACCAGATGTAAACATCGCTAGGGCGACAAACCAGAACGCAGCTTGTATTTGTCCGGTGAAATAGGCGGTCAGTCCTAAACCCAATGCGCCGACGCCGTAGCCTAGATCACGCCAAAATCGATATATGCCGATCGCCGAGCCGCGCCAAGTAGACGGCGAAATATCTGCTACTGCGGCAGATAGATTTGGGTAGAGCATGGCCATGCCAAATCCAGAAACTGCCGAGGATGCTGCCCACCAGACTATGTCATCGACCAGCACCATCGCCGCTACGCCGGCGCCGCAAATCCACATGCCTGATACGTTCAATACATGCCGCCCGATCCGATCCGACAGCCTGCCGGTCAACAGTTGGAAGACTCCCCACGTGAAGCCATAAATACTGATGACCCAACCAACGGTTGG
>Ga0255182_1001392_pt1 | contig 12658 bp, 11 predicted proteins | sample Atl_UVDOM_RepA_8_FD_188420 | JGI IMG/M metagenome (GOLD analysis project Ga0255182, IMG submission 188420) | Freshwater microbial communities from Altamaha River, Georgia, United States - Atl_UVDOM_RepA_8d | ecosystem: Environmental > Aquatic > Freshwater > River | place: USA: Georgia... | reverse complement strand
TCATGGGGCGCGGGGTGTCGGGTTGCGCGACCTGTGACGGATTTTTTTACCGGGAGCAGCCGGTTTGCGTAGTGGGCGGCGGGAACACCGCCGTTGAGGAAGCCCTCTACCTCTCCAACATCGCCAGCGTGGTTCACCTCATTCACCGACGCGACAAATTCAAGGCCGAGGCCATCATGGTCGACAAGCTCATGGACAAGGTCAAACAGGGCAAGATCGTCTTGCACACCCACCGGGTGCTTGATGAGGTGTTGGGCGACGCCTCGGGCGTGACCGGCGTGCGCTTGCGCAGCACGCAAGACGAGTCCACCGAAGATCTGGCCTTGCAGGGTTGCTTTATCGCGATTGGCCATCACCCGAACACCGATATCTTTCAAGGCCAGTTGGAGATGAAAGACGGCTACATCATCACCCGCGGGGGAAACCAGGGCTTTGCCACCCAAACCTCGGTCCCGGGCGTCTTCGCCGCCGGGGACGTGCAGGACCATGTTTACCGCCAGGCCATCACCAGCGCAGGAACGGGCTGCATGGCCGCCCTCGATGCCCAACGCTTCTTGGAGCAGTTGGAAGGCTGAGTCAAAATAGGCTACAATAGCCGTCTTTACTCCAATTTCCCTGCTCTTGCGAGCGGCGTGGGTTCATGGGGTCTAAAGGGGTTACCGCCACCCTTTCTGGCGAGGTGAGGCGCCCACGACAGTGGCCGCCGTTTGAAAAATGGGAGTGTCCTCATGGCACGCGTATGTGAAGTTACGGGCAAGGGCCCGATGGTGGGTAACAATGTGTCCCACGCCAACAACAAAACCAAGCGCCGTTTCCTGCCCAACCTGCAGTACCGCCGCTTCTGGGTGGAGAGCGAAAACCGCTGGGTGCGTCTGCGCGTTTCTAGCGCTGCGCTGCGCCTGATTGACAAAAACGGCATTGACGCCGTGCTCGCCGACATGCGCGCACGCGGCCAGGCCTGATTCTTTGAAAGGATACGACCATGGCTTCCAAAGGCGCCCGTGAAAAAATCAAGCTCGAATCGACTGCTGGCACCGGTCACTTCTACACCACGAGCAAAAACAAGAAAACCATGCCCGAGAAAATGTCGATCATGAAGTTCGACCCCAAGGCTCGCAAGCATGTGGAATACAAGGAAACCAAGCTGAAGTGATTCAGCGGGTGGACTGTCCCCCCCCCACAAAAAAGCCTGGCGTTTGCCAGGCTTTTTACATGGGTCATGCCACCCTTGAGGGCTTGGCATCAAGGTCCAAGCCCATCGCGGTGCGCTCAGGCGCGAACCGCGCGCAAATGCTGGGAGAAGTCCCGCAAGGCCGCGATGCCGCTGTCCTCGGCACGCTTGCACCAGGCCTGTAGATCTTGCGCGAGTTGTGCCCGGTTGTGCGAGGTGTTGAGCCAGATCTGGCGCAGCTCTTCGCGCATGCGCACCATGGTGTCGGTGGTGGGCAACAAGGCGCGAGCCTGATCAAGCTGGGCTTGCACGCTTTGCGGGACTTTCTCGTTGTCACGGTGCATCCAGCGCCGGGCCGCGGCGGCCACAGCATCGGCCGGGGCGCTCTTGACGCTGGCGAGCTCTTGACGCACGGTCGCGCGCAATTCCCGCGCGTAATTGGCCATGACTTCGTAACGGTTGGCGATCACAGCCTCCAGCGTTTTCTCGTCGGCCACGGGCTTGATGATGCCATAGGCCATCCGCGGCGGCGTCTTTTTGGGGGTGGCCAAACCCACCATTTCGAGCAGTCGAATGTAGAGCCAACCAATGTCGAACTCGTAGGCTTTGACGGAGAGCTTGGCCGAGGTGGGGTAGGTGTGGTGGTTGTTGTGCAGCTCTTCACCGCCAATGAGAATTCCCCAAGGCACCAGGTTGGTACTGGCGTCGGTGGCTTCAAAATTGCGATAGCCCCAGTAGTGCCCAGCCCCGTTGATGATGCCCGCAGCCGTCACGGGAATCCAGGCCATTTGAACCGCCCAAACGGTCAGTCCCAAGGCGCCGAACAAGGCGAGGTCAATGATGAGCATGAGCGCCACGCCTTGCCAAGAGTAGCGGGTGTAGAGGTTGCGCTCGATCCAGTCATTCGGCGTGCCGTGGCCGTACCGCGAGAGGGTGTCTTCATTTTTCGCTTCCGCACGGTAGAGTTCCGCGCCCTTGAGGAGCACGTTACGGATGCCGTACACATAAGGCGAATGAGGATCATCAGCTTGCTCGCATTTCGCGTGGTGCTTGCGGTGAATGGCGGTCCATTCCTTGGTCACCATGCCAGTGGTGAGCCAGAGCCAAAAACGGAAGAAATGCGCCGGAATCGGGTGCAGGTCCAGAGACCGATGCGCGGAGTGACGATGCAGGTAAATCGTGACGCTGGCAATGGTGATGTGGGTGAGAACCAAAGCCGCCAAAAAGACCTGCCAGCCACTCCACCCCAGCAATCCGTCGCTCAGCCAAGTCAAGAGGGCGTCGACGACGGCATTGTCAAAACCAAACATGCGCATTCCTTGTGTTGTGAGGTTACGGGCATTTTACGCCGCCACCCACGCCGCCGCAAAGAAACCATCGGTGCCATGGCTATGGGGCCACAGGCGCAAATACTGACCATCTGTGGTAGACAAACTGGCTGCCTCCGGCACCTGTAGGGCTTCCAGCCGCTCGCGCACGGAGAGGGGCTTGAACTGCGGCATTTCCGCGCCAAAGGCCTGGGCAATGGCCTCATTCTCCGCAGGCAAGAGGCTGCAGGTGGCATAGACCAGTCGACCACCGGGTTTGAGCAAACGCGCGGCGCTGCGCAGAATGGCCAGTTGAAGCTCGGCCAACTCGGCCACATCCTTGGGCGTCTGACGCCACTTCAGGTCAGGGTTGCGGCGCAGGGTGCCCAGGCCAGAGCACGGGGCATCCACCAGCACACGGTCAATCTTGCCCGCCAGGCGCTTGATGCGCTCATCGCGTTCGTGGGCGATGGCAGCAGGATGGACGTTGGAGAGGCCACTGCGCGCGAGGCGAGGCTTGAAGGCGTCCAAGCGGTGGGCGGAGGTATCAAAAGCATACAAACGCCCCGTGTTGCGCATGGCCGCGCCAATGGCCAAGGTTTTCCCGCCGGCGCCCGCGCAAAAATCCACCACCATCTCTCCGCGCCGGGCTTCGAGCAAGAGCGCCAGCAGCTGCGAGCCTTCGTCTTGCACCTCCACCGCGCCCCGGGTAAACACCTCGAGTTTTTGCAGTGCAGGCTTGCCGGCCAAGCGCAGCCCCCATGGGGAGTAAGGGGTGGGGGTCGCCGCGACACCCGCCGCCCGAAGTTCGGCCAACACCTCTTGGGGTTTGTGTTGCAGCAGGTTGACGCGCAAGTCCAGCGGCGCGGGGGCGTTGAGCGACTCGGCCAGGGCCCAAAACGCGTCGCCCACCTGGGCTTTCAAGGGCTCGACCAGCCAATCGGGGAGGTTGTGCCGGTGGCGCTCCAAACCCTCGGCGAGGGGGGCGGCCAAGCTCGCGTCGAGCCAGGCCACTTCGGCTTCGCTCAGGCCCGCCTTCAAAAAAGAAAGGGGATCACCCGCACCCGTGGGGCTTTGAGTGCGCAGGTATTCGGCCATGCCCAGTATGGCCATGCGCCGGGGCTGAGGACCACTGCCGTTGCGCGCCAAAGCCTCGAAACGCAGCTTATAGCGGAGCACCTGATAGGCTGTCTCTGCCAACGTGGCGCGCTCGCGCTGTCCGAAAGGGTTGGGTTTGCGGGCCTCGCGAAAAAATCGCGAGACCACGCTGTCGGCGGGATGTTGTAGGCGCAACACCAACTCCACCAGCTGGGCGCTGGCGTCAATCAAGGCTTTAGGGTGCATGCCAACTCAGGCGAAGACGCCCGCCGTCTCCTGCATACGCTCAGCCACCTCACCCAGGTGATGCAGGGTGTCGCCAAAGCTCATTTCGAGTTGGGTGAGGCGCTTGAAGTAGTGGCTGATGATGTATTCGTCCGTCACGCCAATACCGCCGTGCAACTGCACGGCCTGCTGCCCCACGTAGCGCATGGACTGACCCAACTGCACCTTGGCGCGGCTGATGGCTTGGCGCCGCTCGGCTTCGGATGCCTGCAGCTTGAGGGTGGCGTAGTAACTCATGGAGCGTGCCAGCTCAAGTTGCATTTTCATGTCGGCGAGGCGGTGGCGCAGGGCCTGAAAGTTGGCAATCGTCACGCCAAATTGCTTGCGCGTGTTGAGGTACTCGGCGGTGATGGCCACGCAGCGGTCCATGAGGCCCACCGCCTCAGCACAGGCGAGCGCGATGCCAATGTCCACCGCTTGACGCAGCACCAAATCGCCCTCGCGCGTGATGAGCTGCGCGGGCGTGTTGGCCAGCGGCAACTCGCCCGCGCGGGCGCCATCTTGTGTGACGTACGAACGGGCGACAGCCACGTCCTTCGCGCTGACCCAAAAGAGCGCCATGCGGGCCTCCAGAACGGCCGGCACGATCCAAGCCTGGGCGCGATCACCGCCGGGCACGACGCTTTTGTGGCCGGTGAGCAGGTAGTGGTCACCTTGGGCTTTGGCCTGGGTGGCGCACTGGGCGAGGTTGTAGCGTGCGCGTGGCTCCTGATGGGCGAGCACAGGCAAAAGCTCGCCCGCCGCGATGGCGGGCAAGCACGCAGCTTGCAAGGCCTCGGGGGCGTGCTGAGCCAGCACAGCGCTGCACAGCAGCGTTTGCGCGAGCGGCTCCATCACGAGGCTACGACCCAGGGATTCTTGCACCACCATGCCCTCGACAGGCCCCATGCCCATGCCACCGTGGGCCTCGGGGACGTAAAGGGCGGTGAGGCCGAGTTCGGCGAGTTCGGCGTAAGCCTCGGGGGAGAAACCTCCCGCGGCCACAATGCCGCGCCGACGCTCGAAGGTATAGGCTTTTTCGGCCCAGCGCGTGCAGGCATCGCGAAGTTGCTCTTGGTCGTCTGAAAAATTGAAGTCCATGATGCGTTCCTTGGGTTTAGCCCAGCAGAAATTGGGAGACGATGTTGCGCTGCACTTCGTTGGAGCCCCCGTAAATGGTGGTCTTGCGGTAGTTGAAGTAGGTGGCGGCAAGCGGGGCGCTGGTGGCCAAGGCACCTGGCCAAAGTCCCTTGAGGGATTGATCCCCCTGCCACCCCGCCTCCATGGCCTCTTCGATGAAGGGCAAGCTCGCCGGTCCTGCGGCGAGCATCATGAGCTCGGTGTAGCGCTGCTGAATCTCGCTGCCGCGGATTTTGAGCAAACCCGCGATGTCGAGCGGATTTTTACCCGAAGCCTCGGCGCTGAGCACGCGCAAGACCATCATCTCCAGCGCCACGACGTCAACTTCGAGGCGAGCGATTTCGTCGCGGAAGCGCCAATCGTCGTAGACCCCTTCGCTGCGGGCGATTCGCTTGAGTCGCTCCAACTCGCGCTTGGCGCGATTGACGTCGGCAATGTTGGTGCGCTCGTGGGCGAGCAGGAACTTGGCGTAATCCCAGCCTTTGTTTTCCTCCCCAATGCGGTTTTCAACGGGTACTTTGACGTTGTCAAACCAGACCTCGTTGACTTCCACGCTGCCGTCGAGCAGCTTGATGGGTCGCACACTCACGCCGGGCGACTTCATGTCAATGAGCAAGAAGGAGATGCCGGTTTGTGGCTTGCCCTCGGTGCTGGTGCGCACGAGGCAGAAAATCCATTCGCCATACTGTCCGAGGGTGGTCCAGGTTTTCTGGCCATTGACGATGTAATGATCGCCCTGCAATTCAGCCCGGGTTTTGAGCGATGCGAGGTCTGAGCCCGAGCCCGGTTCGCTATAGCCCTGGCTCCACCACACCTCCCCACTGGCAATGCCAGGCAAGAAACGCTGGTGTTGCTCGGCGTTGCCAAAGGCCATGATGACCGGGGCGACCATGACGGGGCCAAACGGCACGATGCGGGGCGCGCCCGCAAGGGCGCACTCTTCTTCAAACAGGTGCTTTTGGACGGCCGACCAACCCGGTCCGCCAAAGGCCTTGGGCCAGGCGTAGCCAAGCCAGCCCTTTTGGCCCAAGATGCGGGCCCAGCGCTGCATGTCCTCGCGGCTCAAGTTCTGGGCGTTATGGACCTTTTGGGCCAGATCTTTCGGTAAGTTGTCGCGGACCCAGGCGCGAATGTCCTGGCGGAATTGCTCTTCTGCAGGCGTGAATGCCAAATCCATGGCTTGCTCTCCCCGTGGTGTTTGCAGGAATGATAATGCGAACATGAAATCCTTGGTGATCCTGATATCAGGTGGGGGCTCTAATATGGCCGCCATCGTGCGTGCCGCCCAAGCGCGGGACTGGGCGGGGCGCTTGGGGGCGAGGGTCACGGCCGTGATCAGCAATCGCCCCGAGGCCGCAGGGTTGACCTTTGCCCGCGAACAAGGTTTGGCCACCGCGGTGGTGGACCACCGCGACTTCGCCCATGCCAGCCAGCCCCGGGAGGCTTTTGACGCCGCCTTGCAAGCCGAAATCGAGCGCTACGCGCCCGATTTGCTCATATTGGCGGGCTTCATGCGCATTTTGACCCCCGGCTTTGTGGCGCACTACGCGGGGCGCTTGCTCAACATCCACCCTTCCCTACTACCGGCATTTCCAGGCCTGCACACCCACGCCCGCGCCATCGCGGCGGGTTGCCGGTTTGCCGGCGCCACCGTGCATGAGGTGACGGCCGAACTCGACCATGGCCCCATTCTGGCGCAGGCGGTGGTTCCAGTGCTCCCCGAGGACACCGAGGCGCAGCTGGCGGCACGGGTGTTGACGCAGGAACACCGCATCTATCCCGAGGCGATTGAGGCCTGGCTGCAGCGCCACACGCCGCGGCCTTGACCCCGTCGTCAGACGCGCTGCGCGCCTCGGCTGGCCTCAAGCCACCAAACGGGAGTGGCGAGGCACATGGGCCAGAAGGTATTCCATCTGGTCGGCCAAGATGCGGCGATTGCGCAAGATGAAGTCTTCCCACAAGCTCGGCACATACGGGGCGTAGCACAGCGGCATACGGGCCTGCTCCGGGGTACGGTTACCTTTGCGGTGGTTACAGGAGCGACAGGCCGTGACCACATTCATCCAGTGGTCGGAGCCATTTTGGCCATAGGGGATGATGTGCTCGCGGGTGAGGTCGTGCTCGTGGAATTGGTCGCCGCAATACGCGCAGACGTTGCGGTCGCGGGCGAAGAGTTTGGTGTTGGTGAGGCTTGGGCGGAGGTCAAACGGATTGATGCTGGGGACGCCACGGGTGCCAATGATGCTGTTGATGGCGATGACCGACTGTCGCCCCGTGCGGGCATTGATGCCGCCGTGGAAAACGGCCACCTCGACGCCGGCTTCCCAGCGCACTTCATCCGCCGCGTAATGCAAAACTGCCTCTTCGAGCGAGATCCAGGACTGGGGCAAGCCCTGGGCCGAGAGCTTCAAGACCTTCACCACAACCTCCTTCTGGCCTCGGGCCGGAAACAAATCGCCATCGTGCTGTCTGTCAATCAGTGACAATATAACGGTTTTTTGTGGCTTTTTTTGCTGACGCACATCGGATTCTCATGAAGGTTTTTCGCGGACTCCACCATCCCGAGCGGGCTGCGGCTTGCGCGCTGACGATCGGTAACTTCGACGGGGTTCACCGCGGCCATCAGGCCATGATCGCCTTGTTGCGCGAGGAGGCCCGCCAGCGGGGCCTGCCCAGCTGCGCCCTGACGTTTGAGCCCCACCCGCGCGATTTCTTTGCGGCGAGCACCCAACAGCCCGAGCGCGCGCCTGCGCGCATTGCCACGCTGCGCGACAAGCTGCGCGCGCTCGCGGCCTGCGGACTTGACCAATGCGTGGTGCTGCCGTTTAACGCCGCCTTGGCGGCGCAAGAGGCCAGCACCTTCGTGCAACAAGTGTTGGTGCAGGGCCTGGGCGCCCGCTATGTGCTGGTCGGGGACGACTTTCGCTTTGGCGCGCGTCGCGGGGGCGACTACCCCATGCTCGACCAACTGGGTCAGCAGCAGGGCTTTGATGTGGCCCGCATGAACAGTTACGAAGTCCATGGGCTGCGCGTTTCCAGTTCGGCCGTACGCGAGGCGCTCGGGCGCGGAGCGATGGACGACGTGGCCGCCCTGCTAGGGCGCCCCTATCACATCAGTGGGCACGTGGTACACGGCCGCAAGCTCGGGCGCGCCCTGGGCGCGAGCGCGCCGGGCCAAAACGACGGGTTTCGGACCTTGAATTTGCGCTTCTCGCACTGGAAACCGGCTGCCAGCGGTATCTTTGTGGTGGAGGTGCATGGTTTGGGGCCTGAAGCCCTGCCTGGGGTGGCCAATTTGGGCATTCGCCCCTCGCTAGACCCCCAGGATGTCAACGGCGGTCGGGTGTTGCTCGAGACCCATGTGCTCGATTGGCCTCAGTCGTTGGGCGACGAGGGGGGCTACGGTAAAATCATTCGGGTGGATCTGCTGCACAAACTCCATGATGAACTGCGCTACGACGGCCTCGATGCGCTGACGGCGGGCATCGCCCGCGATTGCGAAGCCGCGCGGGCCTGGTTTGCGTCACGCCATGGCGAAACCCGGCGGCAAACCACGCGCGACCGAATTTGAAGCGGCGGGATCGCCGCACAGACGCCCTCTGTGCCCGCCTTGACCCTCTGGGTCACCCCTTGAAGAATGCGCAAGCCCCCCGTGGCCGCTCCTGAAGAATCACACCATGTCTGAAAAAGCTCCCGAGACCCGTTCAACCTTGAACCTGCCCGACACGCCCTTTCCCATGCGGGGCGATTTGCCCAAGCGCGAGCCCGCCTGGGTCGAGGCCTGGAACCAAGAAGGCCTCTACAAAAAGCTGCGCGTGGCACGCCGCGGCGCGCCCCTGTTTGTGTTGCACGATGGCCCGCCCTACGCCAATGGCAAGCTGCACATTGGCCACGCCCTCAACAAGGTGCTCAAGGACATGATCGTCAAGAGCCGCCAACTCGGTGGTTTTGACGCGCAATACATTCCGGGCTGGGATTGCCACGGCTTGCCCATCGAGAACGCCATTGAAAAAACCCATGGCCGCCAACTCAGCCGCGATGACATGCAGGCCAAGAGCCGGGCTTACGCGAGCGAGCAAATCGCGCAACAACGCGAGGACTTTCAGCGCTTGGGGGTGCTTGGCGATTGGGATCGCCCCTACCGCACCATGGACCCGGCCAACGAAGCGGGGCAGATTCGCGCCTTCAAACGCGTGATCGAGCGCGGCTTTGTCTACCGAGGTCTCAAACCGGTTTACTGGTGTTTTGATTGCGGCTCCTCCCTGGCCGAATTTGAGATTGAGTACGCGGACAAAAAAAGCGACACCTTGGATGTCGCCTTCCGTTGTGCCGAGCCCGAAAAACTGGCGGCGGCGTTTGGCTTGGCGTCACTGAACAAGCCCGCCTACGCCGTCATCTGGACCACCACCGCGTGGACCATTCCCGCCAACCAAGCGCTCAACGCACACCCCGGCATCACCTATGCCTTGGTTGACACCGAGCGGGGCTTGATGCTGTGCGCGGCCTCGCTGGTGGAGAAATGCCTTGCGCGCTGGAACCTCACGGGCGAAGTCGTGGCCACAGCCCCGGGGGCAGCGCTTGAGCTTATCGCCTTTGACCACCCCCTGCGGGATGTCGATGCGGGATACAACCGCAGCGCGCCGATGTACTTGGCCGAGTATGTGGGCGAGGGCGATGGCACGGGCGTGGTGCACTCCGCACCGGCCTATGGTTTGGATGACTTTCAATCCTGTGTCGCCCACGGCCTGCGCTACGAGGACATTCTCAACCCCGTCCAGGGCCAAGGCGTGTACGCCGCCGATTTCCCGCTCTTTGGCGGCCAACACATTTGGAAGGCCGTGCCCGCCGTGCTCGAAGCCCTGCGCGGCGCGGACCGCTTGATGGCCACCCACCCCATCACGCACAGCTACCCGCATTGCTGGCGCCACAAGACCCCTGTGATCTATCGCGCGGCCGCGCAGTGGTTCATCCGCATGGACGAGGGCGAAGGGGTGTTCACGCGCGACAAGGCGCCCAAAACCTTGCGCCAGCTCGCCCTCGATGCCATCGAACAAACCGCGTTTTACCCCGAGAACGGCAAAGCGCGTCTGCGCGACATGATTGCCAACCGGCCTGATTGGTGCATTTCGCGCCAACGCTCCTGGGGCGTGCCCGTGCCGTTTTTCCTGCACAAGGATTCGGGTGAACTGCATCCCCGCACGATGGAAATTCTGGACCAGGCCGCTGACATCGTGGCCCAAGGCGGCATCGAGGCTTGGAGCCGCGTGACGGCCGAGGACATCTTGGGTCCGACCGACGCGCCCTACTACACCAAGAGCACCGACATTTTGGAAGTCTGGTTCGACTCCGGCTCCACGTTCTGGCACGTCTTGCGGGGCAGCCACGCCCAGGCCTATGACCGCCCGCCCTATCACGAGGCGGGCCCAGAGGCCGACCTCTACCTCGAAGGGCATGACCAACACCGAGGCTGGTTCCACAGCTCACTACTGTTGGGCTGCGCGCTCTATGACCGAGCCCCTTACCGGGGCTTGCTCACCCACGGGTTTGCCACCGATGGCCAAGGCCGCAAGATGAGTAAATCGCTTGGCAACACCGTCGAGCCGCAGGCCGTGATTCAGAAACTGGGGGCCGAGATCGTGCGCCTGTGGGTGGCCTCGACCGATTACTCCGGTGACCTCAATATTGACGACAAGATCCTCGCCCGCGTGGTCGATGCGTATCGCCGCATCCGCAATACCTTGCGCTTCTTGCTCGCCAACATCAGCGACTTCGACCTCGCGCGCGATGGCGTGCCGCTGGCCGAACTCTTTGAAATTGACCGCTACGCCCTCTCCCGGGCCGCGAGCTTGCAAGCCGAAATCCTCGCCCACTATGAGGTGTATGAATTCCACCCTGTGGTCTCCAAACTGCAGGTGTATTGTTCGGAGGATTTGGGGGCTTTCTATCTGGATGTGCTCAAGGACCGCCTCTACACCACCGCGCCCGATTCGCGGGCGCGCCGCAGCGCGCAAACCGCTTTGTGGCACATCACCCAGGCTATGCTGCGCTGGATGGCCCCTTTCCTCTCTTTCACGGCCGAAGAGGCCTGGCGTTTTGTGGGCAAGAGTGAATCCATTTTTCTGGAAACCTATGCCGATCTGGGCGCAGCCGATGCATCGCTGCTCGAGAAGTGGGCCCGTATTCAAGCCATCCGAGCGGTGGCCAACAAGGAAATCGAGACGGTGCGGGCCCAAGGCCAACTGGGCTCGTCCTTGCAGGCCAACCTGCGCGTGCAATTGCCCGCAGCCGACTTGGCGCTGCTGCAGAGTTTGGGCGACGATCTGAAATTCGTCTTCATCACCTCCGCAGTGGCGTTGGGCGAAGCGCCTGAACTGGCGGTGACGGTGAGCGTCAGCACCGCCCCGAAGTGCGAGCGCTGCTGGCATTACCGCGACGACGTGGGCGCCGACACCGCGCACCCCGGCCTGTGCGGACGCTGCGTGAGCAACTTGCACGGCGCGGGGGAAACCCGCCAAGTGGCCTGACCCGAGCGCCCGGCCATGCGACGCGCGCCCCTGCCCTGGACCGCTTGGTTGCTCATTGCGCTGGTCGTCTTTCTGGCCGACCAGTTCACCAAGCTCTTGATCATGGTAGCCTTCACCCTGGGTGAAGCGCGCGAAGTCACCGCCTTCTTCAACCTGGTGCGGGTGCACAACGCAGGCGCGGCTTTCTCCATGCTGGCCGACGCCGGTGGCTGGCAGCGTTGGCTCTTCACCGCGCTTGGGGTGGGGGCCGCAGGCTTCATCACCTGGATGCTGCGCGCCCACGCGGGCGAGCGCCTATTTTGTAGCGCCTTGAGCCTCATTCTGGGGGGGGCGCTCGGCAATGTCGTGGATCGACTGCTTTACGGCTATGTGGTCGACTTTTTGGACTTCCATGCCCTAGGCTGGCACTTTCCGGCATTCAACCTGGCCGACAGTGGCATCACCGTGGGGGCGGGACTGCTCATCTTGGACGAGCTGCTGCGGGTGCGCCGCGCGCGCGCTTAAACCCCCATGCCGGGGGGTTGCCCCCAAGCCCCTCCCCCAGCCCCACCGGCTTTGGGGGCGATTTGGCGCAATTGAAGCCATTCGCATACACTTAATCCCCCTTGTCCCGAACGGAGACTTTCATGCCCGGACTTTTGCCCCACATTGACCCCGATGGATTGTTGGAGTTTTCGGTGGTCTACACCGATCGCGCCCTCAACCACATGTCCAAGCGCTTCCAGGGCGTGATGACCGATATCGGCCGCATGCTCAAGCAGGTCTACGGCGCCCACAGCGTGGCCCTGGTGCCCGGCAGCGGCACGTTTGGCATGGAGTCCGTGGCGCGGCAATTCGCGAGCGGCCAACACGCCCTCGTGCTCCGCAACGGCTGGTTCAGCTACCGCTGGACGCAGATTTTTGAAATGGGGGGCATTGTCAAAAGCCACACCGTGCTCAAGGCTCGTCGCCTGCAAGAGCAATCCGAATCGGCCTGGGTGCCTTGCCCGATCGAAGAAGTCCAGGCCACCATCGCGCGTGAAAAACCCGCCGTGGTGTTCGCCCCGCACGTGGAAACCGCCGCTGGCATGATGCTGCCCGACGAATACTTAAAGGCTGTGGCCGATGCCGTGCACGCCGTCGGGGGCCTTTTTGTGCTCGACTGCATCGCCTCT
>Ga0255182_1001391_pt1 | contig 12663 bp, 16 predicted proteins | sample Atl_UVDOM_RepA_8_FD_188420 | JGI IMG/M metagenome (GOLD analysis project Ga0255182, IMG submission 188420) | Freshwater microbial communities from Altamaha River, Georgia, United States - Atl_UVDOM_RepA_8d | ecosystem: Environmental > Aquatic > Freshwater > River | place: USA: Georgia... | reverse complement strand
TAACCCCAGATGAAGCGGCGGGCGTCATCGACGGAGATATCCCTGCCCCGCTGGCCGATCGCGACCACCAGCTCAAGTTCATGATGAAGGTCCTGAGTCAGGCTTGGGTAAGGCCAGTCGGCAGTCTGATCCTCGGCCACATTAAAGATCGCGTCGGCGGGCTTCAGAAAGAAAAAAGGTGGCTCACGGCCAGATGCGCCCATCTCCTTGGCGTGATCCGCATAGTTGCGGCCCACACAATAGATGCGATGCACGGAAAACCGTTCTGCGACCCCTCGGATCGCCGCCCGGGCCGGTTCAATTGTTGGAAGCGGCTGCATGAGTTAATACTCCGATGAAAAACCGGTGGGCGCTGGCGCCGCAAAATTCTCAAATTTTGTGAACTGCCCAAGGAACGTCAAACGAACCGTGCCGATCGGGCCGTTTCGCTGCTTGGCAATGATGATCTCAGCCACACCTTTATCCGGAGTATCGGGCCGGTAGACCTCGTCACGGTAGATAAACAAAATCAGATCGGCATCCTGCTCGATTGCACCGGATTCGCGAAGATCACTCATCACAGGACGCTTGTCGGTACGCTGCTCGACCGTCCGGTTTAATTGCGACAGCGCAAGCACTGGACAGCCAAGCTCCTTGGCCAGCCCCTTCAATGAACGTGTGATCTCAGAGATCTCTGTCGTGCGATTCTCACCGGAACTTGAGGCGCTCATGAGTTGCAGATAGTCCACCACAATCAGGCCCAGCTTGCCGTACTGACGCGACAACCGTCTGGCGCGGGAACGCAGCTCTAACGGATTCAACGCTGGGGTTTCATCAATATGGATACTGGCCTCTTTGGTCTGGGTCATCGCCTGTGTCAGACGGCCCCAGTCGTCCTCGGTCAGACGGCCCGTCCGCACACGCTGCGCATCAAGCCGGCCCACCGAGCACAGCACCCGCATGGCCAGCTGCTCAGCACCCATCTCCATACTAAAAATCGCTACAGGAAGACGCTCAGCAATGGCGACAAATTCCGCAATGTTGAGCGCCAGCGATGTCTTTCCCATGCTGGGACGTCCGGCAATAATCATCAGATCGCCCGGATGCATACCCGCGGTCTTCTGGTCCAGATCAAAAAATCCAGAGGGCACGCCCGTAACGTCAGAGGGATTGGGATTTTTATAAAGATCATCGACCCGATCCACCACTCTGGCGAGGACATCGTGGAAATTCTGAAAACCGGCCGAACGACGCGCACCCTGCTCGCCAATCTGAAAGATCTGGCTCTCGGCCTCATCGAGAATCTGACGGGTTTCTCTGCCGGCGGGGTTTAACGCCTGAGACGCAATCTGATCACTGACAGAGACCAGAAAACGGAGAATGGCCCGATCCCGAACGATCTCTGCATAACGGACAATATTTGCAGCAGACGGCGTCTCGTGGGCCAGGGTATTGAGATAGGCGAGCCCGCCCACCTCTTCAGCGCGGCCCAGGCCCTGCAGGGCCTCAAAGGTGGTCACGACATCGGCAGGCCTTCCGGCGTCGATGAGTTTCGCTACCACCTCGAAAATAATTCGATGATCCGCCCGATAAAAATCATCGGCACGAACCACGTCGCCGATCCGATCCCATGCGGCGTTATCAAGCAAAAGGCCTCCGAGAACGGAGGCCTCTGCTTCCACGGAGTGGGGCGGCACGCGAAGCGCGAGCGTCTGGGGATCCGCCGGCTTATTCACGGGCACCGCACCTGACGCTCAACAGCCGTGGCATTGCAACTCCCCTTCAGACAATAGACGCGGATCGACGTCTAGGCTGCCTCGCCAATCACCCGAATCGTGATGTCAACCACGACATCCGTATGCGGTGCCACCTGAATCGCATGCTCTCCCACGGTCTTCAGGGGGCCATTGGGCATACGTACACATGCCTTCGCTACAGGAAGACCCTTGGCCTTCAGCGCCTCGGCAATATCAAAATTGGTCACCGAACCAAATAGTCGGCCATCAACCCCGGCCTTCTGATTGATGTCCAGCACCAGGCCCGAGAGCTTTCCGCCGAGGGTCTGGGCCTGGGCCAATTTTTCCGCCTGAATTTTCTCAAGCTCAGCACGGCGGGCCTCGAACTCTGCGATCGCAGTTTCTGTTGCACGGCGGGCCATGCCTTGGGGAATAAGAAAGTTACGTGCGAACCCGTCTTTCACTCGAACCACGTCGCCGAGTGTTCCCAGGTTGACAACTTTTTCTAAAAGAATGACTTGCATGTTGTATTCCTCGGTCCGTTACGGTCCATTAATGGTTATCAGTAAACGCCAGCAGTGCCAGGAAGCGCGCACGCTTAATGGCCGTCGTGAGCTGGCGCTGGTAGCGGGCGTTGGTGCCCGTAATCCGCGCCGGAATGATCTTGCCCGTTTCGGTTACAAAATCACGCAGTGTATCGATGTCTTTGTAGTCGATCTGCTCCACACCCTCTGCAGTAAAACGGCATACGCGCTTACGCTTAAAGAGCGCAGACTGGGCGGGACGGCGGGGCCGTTTGTTTTTGTCAAATTTCTTGTTAAACGCCATGTTCAAACTCCAATTCAAAATCTGTTAAGTGAATGATCAACTGTCTGCTGTGCTGTCGGGCCTGGGCCAGAAAACCGCTGAGATGTATCCGAGCCCCGAGTGCCAGGCCTTCTACACGCTCGGCCACCTGCCCCACTGCCTTTCCCTTCGCCTCGAACTGCACCCGCCGATCGGTCGCTGCCTCGTTTACCTCACCGCTGTAGGCCAGCATCACTTCCAACACCGGTACGCCTGCAGGGGTAAAACGCTTCGCCTTTTTTTCGATCAGGGTGGCGGTCAGACGGACCTGGTTGGTGCCGGCCGACGCGGGACCGGCCATCAGGCAGCTGCAGGCATCTCGGCGGCGGCCTTCCGGGCCTCCTCACGCTGGATCACTTTGATCATGGGCGAGGGTCCCGTCTCTGCTTTCTTCATGGAAACCACCAGATGGCGCAGCACTGCATCGTTGAATCGGAAGGCATGGTCCAGCTCGTCCATTTCAGACTGACCACACTCAACATTCATAAGCACGTAGTGGGCCTTGGCCACTTTCTCGATGGGATAGGACAGCTGACGGCGGCCCCAGTCTTCAGTTCGATGGATTTTTCCGCCCTTGGCGGTCACGATGCTGCTGTAGCGCTCGACCATGGCAGGAACCTGCTCGCTCTGGTCGGGATGGACAATAAAAACAATCTCGTAATGACGCACGATTTCTCCTTCTGGTTAAAGCCACCGCCTGATATGGGCCAGCGCTCGCTGGCAAGGTCCTCTTTCTCAGACCCAAGGTGTGTGGCAAGGGAGTCAAAACTCTAGCAGAAACAAAGACTTAGCGCAAACGGAGGGGCTGGCCGGGCTAGGGCGCCCCAGGCGGCCCGGAAGCCCGCCTCAGGCGACCGGAGTCTTCAGCGGCAGCCCCGAGGCATAGGCCAAGAGGTTGTCTGCCGCAAGCTGCATCATCGCCCCACGGGTGGCCTTCGAGGAGCTTGCAATGTGGGGGGTCAGCACCACGTTGTCGAACTGCAGAAAGGCCGGGGCAAATTTCGGCTCGTTTTCAAAGACGTCCAGCCCCGCAGCCGCGATTCGTCTCTCCCGTAACGCCGTAATCAATGCCTGATCGTCCACCACACCACCACGGGCAATATTGATCAGCATCGCGCTCGGTTTCATCAACGCCAGCTCTGCCGCGCCAATCAGGTGATGGGTGGCCTGCGAGTACGGCACGACCAGCATCACAAAATCCGATTCCCTGAGCAGCTGATCTCGCTCTACCCAGGTAGCCTGCACGGCCTCTTGGCTTCGATTTCGGTTGTGATAGAGGACACGCATCTCAAAACCGGCAGCCCTGCGGGCAATCGCACACCCGATCCGCCCCATTCCAATAATGCCCAAGGTCGCATGATGCAGATCGCGCCCCGTGAACTGATCAAACGCCCAGCCGGTCCACTGGCCTGCCCGGGCATACCGCTCTGACTCCGGAATGCGACGGGCAGTCGCCATCATCAAGGCGAATCCAAAATCGGCGGTGGTCTGGGTCAGCACATCGGGCGTATTGGTCACACGAATACCCCTGGCCTGGCAGGCAGCGACGTCAATATTATTAAAGCCGACAGCACCGGTCGCGATCATCTTAAGTCGCGGTGCGGCAGCGATCACTGCAGCATCAATACGATCTGCCACCGAACAAAATAAACAGTCCGCCTCAGAGACTGCACGCTGTAGGGTGGCAGCATCCCAAGGCTGATCTGCCGCCTGGTTGTCGGCAATGATGTCAAAGGCCGGGGCAAGGGCTGCAAGTACCTCCGGATAAATACGACGGGTGATCACGAGTTTGAGTGGGGACATAGCCAGATTGTAATGGTGAGGTTCTGTTGGCGCCCGGCCCGATGGAGACGATGGGTCCTATTTATTCAGCTCACGCATGGCCCGGGCCAGTCCATCGAGCGACAGTGGGAACATACGATTTGAGAAGATCGTTCGTATGATCTGAATAGAGTGTCGATAGTCCCAATACCCTTCCTGCTCGGGATTCAGCCATACGGTCCGGGGCCAGGTCTCGCGCAGCCGCTGCAGCCACACCGCGCCAGGCTCATCATTGGTGTATTCCACAGAGCCGCCTCGCAGCAGAATCTCATCGGGACTCATAGAGGCATCACCAACGATGATCACCTTGTAATCGTCACCATACTTATGCATCAGATCGCGTAATGGCATGCGATGACTGCTGCGTCGCACGTTATCGCGCCAGACATGGTCGTAGATGCAGTTGTGGAAATAGAAATGCTCCAGATGCTTAAATTCGCTACGGGCCGCGGAAAACAACTCCTCACAGACCCGGACATAGGCATCCATCGAGCCGCCCACATCAAGAAACAACAATACCTTCACCCGGTTATGCCGCTCGGGCCTGAGCCTCAGATCGAGCCACCCCGCATTGCGGGCCGTGCCGACAATCGTTCCATCAAGGTCAAGCTCCTCAGGTGCGCCCTCACGGGCGAACCGTCGAAGACGCCGCAAGGCCACCTTGATATTGCGGGTACCCAGTTCAACCTGATCATCGAGATTACGATACTCACGCTGCTGCCATACCTTGACCGCGGTTCGGTTGCCCGCCGAATCACCGCCAACACGAATGCCCTGTGGATGAAAACCATTATTACCAAATGGTGAACTGCCGCCCGTTCCAATCCACTTGCTGCCGCCCTGATGCCGGCCCTTTTGCTCCTCCAGACGCTTGCGAAACTCCTCCATCAGTTTTTCCCAGCCGAGCTTCTCAAGCCTGGCTTTATCCTCGGGACTGAGGATTTTTTTCGCCATCACCTTCAGCCAATCCTCGGGAATATCCGCGCCGAGCCCAGGCAATGACGCCACCCCCTTGAAGTATTCGCCAAAGGCCTGATCGAACTTGTCGTAATGGCTTTCATCTTTGACAAGACAGGTCCGAGATAGAAAATAAAACTCATCGATGGAGTGGCCTGCGACCCGGGCCTGCATCGCCTCCAGGAGGGTTAGATACTCGCGCGTGGAGACCGGCAGCCGTCTGGCCTTGAGATGGAGAAAAAAATCAATCAGCATTCCAACCACTAACGATTGGCGCGCACCATGGTCACCAGACGCTCAAATAAATGCATGTCCTGCTCATTTTTCAACAGTGCACCATGCAGCGGAGGGACGATGGTCTTGTGGTCCTGGCTACGCAGGGCCTCGGGTGGAATGTCCTCTGCCATCAAGAGCCTCAGCCAGTCAATCAGCTCGGATGTCGATGGCTTTTTCTTCAATCCCGGCACTTCGCGCAGCTCAAAAAACACTTCAAGGGCCTCACGCAGCAACGTCTGTTTCAACTTCGGAAAATGCACCCCGACAATTTTCTCCATGGTCGGACGGTCAGGGAACTTGATGTAATGAAAAAAGCAGCGCCGCAGGAATGCGTCGGGCAGTTCTTTCTCGTTATTTGAAGTAATGATCACCAATGGGCGACGGACGGCCTGAATGGTCTGCCGGGTCTCGTACACATGGAACTCCATGCGATCCAGTTCACGCAGCAGATCGTTGGGAAATTCAATATCGGCCTTGTCGACCTCGTCGATCAGGATCACACAGGGCTGCTGCTGCTCAAAGGCCTGCCAGAGCACGCCCTTGACGATGTAATTGCCGATATCCTTGACCTTTTCATCGCCCAGCTGAGAATCGCGTAGGCGGGCAACTGCGTCGTACTCATACAGCCCCTGCTGGGCCTTGGTCGTCGATTTGATATGCCACTGCAGCAGCGGCAGATTCAATGCGCTGGCAACCTCTTCCGCCAGCATGGTTTTACCCGTCCCGGGCTCGCCCTTAATCAGCAGCGGACGCTCCAGCGTAATCGCCGCATTGACCGCCAGCATCAGGTCCGGCGTGGCGACATAGGAATCAGATCCTTCAAAACGCATCTTCAGAAATCCTTCAACTCGTTTAAAACCGTTAACGGCCGATCCAGCACTAGGCGCCCGACACGATCACCAAGTGCACGCGATATGGTCCATGGGCCCCCAGCACGATGGTCTGCTCAATATCACCGGTACGGGATGGTCCCGAGATGAAGTTCAGGGCGCGTGGGGGGGCGCCCCGTTCGTGCCGCATCAACGCGAATGTGTCCTCCATGTGCGCCACGATGCGCGATCGGGGCACGACGGCAATATGCGTCTCCGGCAGCAACGCCATCGATGCGGGCGATTCGGGACCGGACAACAGCGCAAGCGTGCCGGTCTCCGCAATCGCCGTAAAGCAGCCAGTAATGCCCACCATGTCGGGCGCAGGATCGTCACGAACAGGCGCGCGCGCCTGCACGTCGAGTCCGGCAGCCTTCCAGTCAAGTCCCGCCAGGGCATTCCAGACCACCGCCTGATGGCCCAGGCCGCGAGACTGCAGGTAACGGGCCACGGCAGCGGGCACCTCTTCCAGCCGGGCGACCTGGTCTACCGAAGACTGCAGTTTTTCGGACTGCTCAATAAATCGCGCGACAAGATCGTGGCCAACATCGGGCTGTGGCCCGATTGGTTTCTGGGCCACATAGTTGATGTTGAGTTCCTCTTCGCGGTCCTTGGCCTGGGCGGGCCGGCCCTGGGCCGCGCGGATACGAGACAGAATCCGCTTCCGTGATGCCTGAGTGTCCAGGCTGTCTAAAGGCGATTTGTCGGACATGGAAATGGCCCCCTCTTGGCCTGAAACAAGGGCTTACCCTGAGTGAACTTCGCTAGAATGGGAAGTGTAACGTTCAACGCCCTGAATCACCATGACCCACGTCGTCACCGAATCCTGCATTAAATGTCGCTATACCGACTGTGTCGATGTATGTCCTGTCGACTGCTTTCGGAAGGGGCCCAACTTTCTGGTCATCGATCCCGATGAATGTATCGACTGCGCGGTCTGCATTCCAGAGTGTCCGGTAAGTGCCATCTTCGCAGAGGAAGATGTGCCAGAAGACCAAAGAGATTTCATTGCGATGAACGCCGAGCTCTCGCAAAACTGGCCCACCATCACCCGCATGGAACCGCACTTCCCCGACGCCGACGAGTGGGCCGACGTCAAGGATAAGCGTGGGCTCCTTGAACGGTGACTGCACCAGCTTCGGATAAGTTCACGCACGAGACGATCACTTGGATTCATCCCTGGACGTCTCATCTCTTCTCCTTTAGAACCACCCGACCGACAGGCTTTCGGTTCACCGCAGGTCAATTTGCCAGGCTTGGCGTCACCAAGGAAGATGGATCGGTGGCCTGGCGGGCCTACTCAATGGTCTCGGGGCCGTATGATGAATTCCTAGAGTTCTATTCCATCGTCGTCCCGGGAGGTGAATTCACCAGCGAACTCTCCAGACTAAAAGTCGGCGACACGCTCCTCGTTGACAAGCAAAATCACGGGTTTCTCACGCTGTCACGATTCACAGGAGGCCGTGATCTCTGGCTACTGTCGACAGGCACGGGACTGGCACCATTCCTATCGATTCTCGCCGACCCACACGCCTGGGAGACCTTCGAGGCCATCATCTTGGTCCACAGCGTTCGATCAGAAGAAGAACTCGCGTATCGGCAGACGATTCAGGGATTTTCGGCGCATGCGCTATTTGCAGAGCAGGCGCACAAGCTTCGTTACATTCCGGTCATCACTCGGCAGCAGGTCCCTGGAACGTTGGGAGAGCGAATCACGCGATTAATTGAATCCGGGGGGCTCGAACGCGCTGCAGGACGATTACTTGACCTGGACAACTCCCGAATCATGCTCTGTGGCAACCCGGAAATGGTCGACGAGACCCGAGCAGTTCTAAAGTCAAAGGGGTTTCGAACCAGTCGACAGTCCAGCCCGGGGCAGATCGCCGTGGAAAATTATTGGTAAACTCGCGGCCAAGGAGAACCACACCCACGTGCTCTATCAGCTCCACGAGTTACAGCGCTCCATACTCCACCCGATCAGCAATCTGGCCAGCGCTGGCGCGCACCTCTATTCAAATCCCTATAGTCCTTTGTCATATACGCCGTTTTCTCGACGGCTAGCAGCTACGTTTGACCTGGTCCACCGGCTCGGCAAGGACTACGAAAAGCCCGCATTTGGTATCTCCGAAACCCCAGTAGACGGAACTGCAGTTCCGATCATCGAGCGGGTCGTCGCTGAGAAGCCATTTTGCAAGCTCATCCATTTCGAGCGGCAGTTCCACGACGCAGACAAGCGGCCGGCAGATCCAAAGCTTCTCCTGGTGGCGCCGATGTCGGGCCACCACGCCACCCTGTTACGCGATACGGTCCGGGCGCTTGTGCCCAACCACGAGGTCTATATCACCGACTGGATTGATGCACGAATGGTGCCCCTGAAGCTGGGACCTTTCCATCTCGATGACTATGTCGAATATGTCTGCGACTTCATCAGCCTGCTATCTCCAGACCTGAATGTGATGTCAGTCTGCCAGCCAACCGTGCCTGTGCTTGCGGCAGTGTCGCTAATGGCAAGCGAAAACAATCCGGCCATCCCGAGAACCATCATCATGATGGGTGGACCCATCGACTCGCGCAAAAGCCCAACGTCAGTCAATGATCTGGCAATCCGCAAATCGTTCGACTGGTTTGAAAACCATGTGATCTATACCGTGCCCTATAAATATCCGGGCTACCTGCGTAGGGTCTACCCAGGCTTTCTTCAGCACGCAGGATTCGTGGCAATGAATCCTGACCGGCATCTGACCTCGCACTATGACTACTATCTGCAGCTCATTAAGGGCGATGACGAAAGTGCGGATTCCCATCGCGCCTTCTACGATGAGTACAACGCCGTGTTGGACCTGGCGGCCGAGTTTTATCTGGATACGATCCGCGTGGTCTTTCAGGATCACCTCCTGCCCAAAGGAGAGTGGACAGTACGTGGCAAGCCCGTGCGGCCGCAAGACATCACCAAAACTGCACTGCTCACTGTAGAAGGCGAGCTGGACGACATATCAGGCCCCGGCCAGACCCAGGCGGCGCATGACCTGTGCACCGGCATTCCCGCCCATCGGCAGCAGGATCTCGTCATACCAAAGGCCGGCCACTACGGCATTTTCAGTGGACGACGCTGGCGTGAACAGGTTGCCCCCAAGATCGCCGATTTCATCCGACGCCATTGACGCTGTTCTGCCGCAGACGCAGTGCACGCGTTGCGGCTATCCTTGCTGTCGGGATTACGCCCAGGCCATCGCCCGTGGCGAGGCCAACATCAACCAATGCCCACCAGGTGGCGACGCCGGTATTCACACCCTGAGCCGTGTCACGGGCCTACCCTATGCGCCGCTTAATGCCTCGCATGGTGCCGAGGGGCCAAGAAGCCTGGCATTCATTGATGAGTCACGATGCATTGGCTGCACACTCTGTATCAAGGCATGCCCGGTAGATGCCATCGTGGGCGGATTCAAATTCATACATACCGTGCTGACAGCGCAATGCACCGGCTGCGAGCTCTGCGTAGCGCCCTGCCCGGTGAACTGCATTGAAATGGTGACGCCAGAGCCGGCTCTGGGCTGGACAGAACAAGATGCTGCAGCGTCACGCGATCGCTTTAAAAAACGTCAGGATCGGCTGGCCAGACTGAGCGCACAGGATGCCCAGTCCGTCCCACAGCGCGATCAGATGGCCAAGATCCTCGATCGGGCAAGACATCGGGCGCGCGTACGGCTGACGGCACCGAAGGCCCGCGGCTCAGAATGAATGCCGAAAAGCGCACCGAGATTTTCAGACGGCTCAGCGCCCAAAACCCCAAGCCCACCACCGAGCTTGAATACAGCACGCCGTTTGAGCTGCTCGTAGCGGTTTTGCTCTCTGCCCAGGCCACCGATGTCTCAGTAAACGCTGCAACACGCCGGCTATTTCCGGTGGCCAATACCCCGCAGGCAATTGTTGAACTTGGATCCGATGGGCTCGAGCCATTCATCCGGACGATTGGCCTGTATCGCACCAAGGCCAAGCATCTGGTAGAGGCCTGTGCGCTCCTGATCCGAGATCATCAGGGCATGGTGCCGGAGAGTCGCGAGGCATTACAGGCCCTGCCCGGCGTGGGCCGAAAGACAGCGAACGTGGTCCTCAATACCGCCTTCGGTTGGGAAACGATCGCCGTAGATACCCATATTTTTCGTGTATCCAACCGCTCCCGTATCGCGCCTGGAAAAAATGTTGAAGAGGTCGAGAAACGACTCGAGCGACTCGTACCCGCTCAATTCAAACGCGATGCCCATCACTGGCTGATTCTGCACGGTCGGTACGTCTGCAAAGCGCGAAAGCCCGAGTGCTGGCGCTGCCTGATTAACGACCTGTGCGAGTTCCCGCGTAAGACGCTGCCGCCCGACTGAAAAAATTCAGCAGATCGTGGGCCGCGGGCGAGAGCCGTCGGTGATCCGGATGACAAATCGAGAGTGCGCGGGCAGTATCAGCGCCCGTTATCCGGAGCATGCGCAGGCCCAGGAGCCTACTGAAACGCTCGGCCACAATCTCGGGCAATACAGTGATCCCAAGCCCGGCAGCCACCAGCTGCGAGATCGCATCAAATCCTTTCACCTGAACGCGAATCCGCGGCTGTACGCCCTCGCGACGGGCGGCCTGGGATAGCCACTCCTGAATTGATCCGCCCTCTTGCAGCAAAATAAAGTCCTGGGCCAGTAGACGCGAGATGGGCACCGCACGATCTTTTTTCCACGGCCCCTGATTGGGCACCATGGCTACCAAGGTGTCCTGGTGATATGCCATGACCTGCAGTCCCTCCTGGCGCAACGATCCAGCGAAAATCCCGATATCCGCATCTCCCTCCGCGACCAACGTTTGGATATCGCGGCTGGTGTGCTCCGCCAGGTCGATCCGTACCCGGGGGTGCGACTTTAAAAATTCGGTCAGATCACGAGGCAACACCGTTGCGATTGAACTCGCATTGGCGACCACACGCACATGCCCCGCGATGCCAGCAGCGAACTCACCCACCTCAAACTCCATTTGCGCAAGCTCTCGCTCTATTGAGCGGGCGTGGTGCAGTACGGCGTTACCCGCCTCAGTAAATCGGACCCCACGCGCATGCCGCGCCAACAGCGGCAGACCCAGCCGCTCCTCAAGGTCACGAATGCGTGTGCTCGCCGCGCCCAATGCAAGATGTAACGACTGGGCTGCCTTCGTGATGGATCCTGTTGCCGAGACCGCAAGCAGCAGCTTTAAGGTCACGAAATCCACCCGCTGCGGATTCATCTGCCCTGGGCCCGTTGTCGCAGGGCCTCGACATAGGCCTCACCATCAATCGGCGCGCCGTCACGCTGCGCCTTCCATAGCACCTCGCCCAGACACTCCATGACCTCGTGCATTGCCTCATGGCGACTGTCGTGCCGTCGGGCAAGCCGATCAAACGCATCGCGAATACCGGTAGGCTGATCGATTGAGATCTGCTCCTCAATCGATAAATGCATGGACAGATGCAAGAAGGGATTGCCTCTGCCATGTTCAGGGGGGTAGTCCCGCGTCAGCGCATGGTCAAGATCGGCTAGGTCGTCGTGGTATTCCGGATGCTGCTCGATCCAGTGAACAGCAAGGCCCTCCAGCGGGCTCACGACGGTGCCAGCCGCATGCTTAGACCAGGCCTCACAGAAAAACCGCCTTACATCATCTCGACTCGGATTAAACATCGTGGACTCTGATTCAGATCTCCGGCATGCCAAAGAGCAGTACACCGAGACCCAGCACACCGAAGACTGCTGCCGCGGACAGCCGTACGACCCGCATCGGCACACGTCTTAGCAGGTGTTCGCCAAACCAGATCACCGGCGCATTGGCAAGCACCATGCCCAGGGTACTGCCCAGGATCACCTGCAGTGGTGCCGATGCATGTTTTGCCGCCAGAAGGGCTGTCGCCACCTGGGTCTTATCGCCAATCTCGGCAATAAAGAACGCCACTACCGTCGCCACAAAGGCAGTCTCCCAGAGCCGGACCTCACTCTCATCCAGACGATCGGGAAACACTGCCCAGATTGCAAGCGCAATAAACGACAGGCCCAACAGCCAACGAAGAAATTCCGGCGTGATCCATCCCGAACCCCAGCTCCCCAGGGCGACCGCAAAGGCATGATTGGCCAGTGTCGCCACGACGATCCCGGCGATGATCGGAAGTGCCCGCGGAA
>Ga0255182_1001390_pt1 | contig 12664 bp, 7 predicted proteins | sample Atl_UVDOM_RepA_8_FD_188420 | JGI IMG/M metagenome (GOLD analysis project Ga0255182, IMG submission 188420) | Freshwater microbial communities from Altamaha River, Georgia, United States - Atl_UVDOM_RepA_8d | ecosystem: Environmental > Aquatic > Freshwater > River | place: USA: Georgia | collected... | reverse complement strand
TCTCCATTGATGATGTGATTGTGGGTTGTGCAAATCCAGAGGGAGAACAAGGATTTCAAATCGGAAGACAAATTTCAATGCGAGCCCTGGGTATTCCCGTTCCCGGTGTTACGGTCAACAGATATTGTGCCTCAGGATTAGAATCGATTTCGATGGCAGTAGCCAAAATACGCGCGGGTATGGGTCACCTTTTTATTGCAGGTGGTACTGAAAGCATGAGTCAAATACCAATGACGGGGTACAAGCTGGCCCCCAATTATAGTGTGGCCAGTCAAACACCTGATTATCTTACCGGCATGGGAATAACAGCTGAGGCAGTAGCAAAAAAATATGGTATAAGCAGAGAGGAAGCTGATACTTTTTCTGTAAACTCCCACCAAAAAGCAGCAAAAGCTATTCAGGATGGTAAATTTAAAGGTGAAATCGTACCTATTGAAGTCACAGAAGTGAGTGTGAAAAATAATAAAAGAGTAGAAAACACAACCATTGTGGAGATAGATGAGGGGGTTAGACCAGATACCTCTTTGGCTTCCCTAGCTGCATTAAAGCCTGTTTTTGATACTAAAGGCATCATAACTGCTGGAAATGCTTCCCAAACTTCTGATGGTGCAGCTTTTGTATTGATTGCCAGTGAGGAAATGGTGAAATTATTTAACTGGCAACCCATAGCCAGAATGGTTTCCTGTTCCGTGGGGGGCGTTGACCCACTTTATATGGGTATGGGGCCTTGCGCTGCCATTCCAAAGGCTTTGAAAGCGGGAGGCCTGACACTGGCCGACATTGACCTTGTAGAGTTAAATGAAGCTTTTGCCGCACAGGCACTGGCAGTTATTAAAGAAGGATGCCTGAATCCAGAAACGGTAAATGTAAATGGTGGTGCTGTGGCATTGGGACATCCGCTGGGTTGCACCGGCGCCAAATTAACAACCCAGTTAATTAATGAACTGGGCAGACAAAACAAAAAGTATGGCATGGTCACCGCCTGTGTAGGTGGAGGCCAGGGTATTGCCGGTATTTACGAAAAATTATGATATTTTAGTTTATAAAAAGAAAAAGGTTTCAAAGTATAATACTTCGAAACCTTTTTCTTTTTAACTCAATAAGATTTATCTTATAATCGTTACATCTCCCTTTTCAATTTTTCCATTAGGGACATTTAATCTGAGAATAAAGTAATAAGTGCCATCAGGGAGGGGTTGATTCATGGAATTCACCCCTTTCCATTCATTTTTGTAAGGTCTTTGAGTAAATACAATATCTCCCCATCGATTGAAAACAATGAGTTCCGCATCTGGATAGTCAGCTGGAAATTCATCTAAAATTTCAAAAGCAAGAGCATCATTTTTTCCGTCATCATTGGGTGTAATGGTATTTGGTATTATTGGCAGAGGTGCTTCAGGGTCGAAAGCAATGGTTACACGTACTGCTGCCGTATCACACAAGGTTGGGCAGGCATTATTACATAAGCGATATGTAAAATAATCATCTCCGCTGCCACCAGGTTTTACCTTATAATTTATATTTCCACCAACAACTGAATCAATCAGTCCTTTAATTGGCTGATTCAGAATTGCTAATCTATAACCACCCAGTTTACTAACCTGATCATTTTGAACAGCTACCAAAACTCCTTTTCTGATACCTGTAGGTATGGAAAGTAAATCATCGGCGGCGATTGGATTAGTCTCTCGGGTTATCGTCACAGAATCTGTACTATACCCTTCACAATTGGATGTTGAAATGGTCCAGACAAATTTATTCTGTCCCAGCTTTAATCCAAATGCAAAACTGTTTGCCTGGTCTGGTAGCTCAACCTGAGGTCCGCCTGAAACAGTCCATTTTCCTGTATTCAAGGAAGAAAGTTTAGCATTCAGATTTATATTTTCATTACAACTTATCGTATCAACCCCCGCATTTGCCAAAGGCAAAGCCGGATCAAGGATAATGACCACCGTATCTTTGGATTTACATCCGGAGAAGGAATTTACAATATCCAGCGTATAAGTACCAACTTGCTTTACCTGTCCGTTCAACTGCGTATTATTCGTAACAGAATCTTTACCTGACAAGGTTTTCCAGAGATATTTAAATGTTGCTCCTTCACTTGTTCCTTTTGTGTCAATGGTTGTGAATTTCCCGGGACAGCCTAATGATTGAGGGGAAACCAGATTAACAAGCGGTAATTGAGTGGAATCAGGCACCCTGATCTTTGCACTGCCTGTACAACCATTCCGCTTATCTTTAATTTCCAAAGCATAATTTCCGGACTTATTAATTTTTACCAAATAAGCATCAGTGGTCAACTGAATGGCATTCAATTGATTATCAAGAGGTAACCAGGAGACCTGGTAATCTGAACCAACAGAAGATCCATTTTGTCCACTGATTTCAACTATGGGATTATTACAGGTGATTGGGCCGGAAAGGGTAACAAATGCATCGGGCAATCGCTTGTTTTCCGTAATAATAATAGAATCCGTCGATTTACAGCCGGTAAGATTATTGGTTGCAATTAATTGATAGGTACCCGCAGATTTCACCTTATATATGAGATTTGAATCCAACCTCAGGGGATCTCCTTTAGCATCCACCCAGGCATAAGAATCTCTGGCCGAATTATTATTTGTAGTCATTGCTCTCAATTCAAGCGAATCCCGAGCACAGGTAATCTGCGTTTCATTAAAAATAATTTTAGCCTCAGGGGCTAATTTATCTATCCCGACAAGTACATCAATACCTCCTTCGCACAAAGTTACCTTATTTTTCACCTGTAAAACATAAGTGCCAATTGTTGCCACTTTGGGATTTGGTGAATCAAACCCTGATGCAATGGTGCCATCTAGTGTTAACCAATTATAGTTGTAATCAGCGGCGGGTGAAACCGAAATGGAAATATTTCCCTGAGGGAACTTGCAGGTGATTTTAGGATCTGCAATCAGGTTTACCTTTGGGGAATCCAATTGGGAGATTATGTTGACGGAGTCAATACCCTCACAAAAATTTATTTTATTAAAGGCTTTGAATGAAAACAAACCGCCCGCCTTAGCTTCTATGCTCAGGGTATCTTTTGCCACCTGATTTCCATTCAAATACCAGAAAAATTGTAAATCCTGGTTTTCGGTATCTGCTACCCCATCCATCAGTATTTTAGGTTCCTTACATGTTAGGGTATCTCCATATTTAATTATATCAGCCTGAACAAGCTCTCTGATATCCCGAAGTAAGGTGCTGTCTGTGAGTACACACCCCGTTACCAGATTCGTTGTTTTTAAGGTATATACCCCTGTTTTTTCTACCTTCGGTTTTTGAATCGTATCCTGACCCAATGGCAAAATACCCCCGTTAGTAGCCGTCCATTTTATGCTAAATTTATCTCTTTGTGAATTAAACTGAGTATTTAAGGTAGCTTTTGTTTCCAGACAAGTCCAGGAAGTGGTATCTGCCAGTGTAAACCGGGCAAAATCTGCATTGGGTATCACGCTTATGGTATCACGGGTAGAACAACCCGATGTAAGATCACGAACTAATACCGTGTAAGTACCTAGTTGATTTACCTGAACCACCTGGTTTAATCCCAGGAATGCGCCACCCAGGGTTTCCCATAAATAATCAAGGGTATTAGGATGCGGTTGTGTAGTAGCTTTTAAAGTAATGGATTCACCTTTACAACCCGTTTCGATATCATTACCCGCACTGACCACCGGTTTCTGGATATTATTGGTCACTGTTACGGTATCTGTACTGGAACAAAGATTCCTGGTATTTCTTACTGTAATGATATATGTACCTCCAAAGGTGACCGTTGGCGTATCTAATTTTTCCTGTCCTGAACTTAAAATCCCCCCATTAACGGCTCTCCAGGATACGGTCAGGGAATCCCCCTTTATCAAAATGGGCACACCAATGGTAGAATTAGGTGCATTACAGGTTAATTTTTTATCCTGACCTGCATCAGCTTTATAAAATGGAATAGATGTAATGACAATCGTATCTTTAGCAATACAACCAATGGCATTTTCAACCTGATATACATAAAGACCAGGTTCAGTAACGGTAATGACTGATTGTTCATTATTTCCCTCAATCCTTCCATTTGGCGTTGTCCAGCTGACATTGATTCCTGAACCAGGTGTTGAAGGAGTGCCTGTGCCCGTTAAAGTTAAAAATCGAGGAACACACTTTAGTAGGGCATCAGGTCCTGCATTTGCTACGGGTTGACCTGGAGCTACCCCAATGGTAATGGTATCCCTTCTAACCAGATTTACATTGCTTAAATCGAAAACCGTAAAAAGTATTTTTCCGGCGGGTATATTTTTTATGAAATTGGAAGACCCTAAATTCCTGCCAGTAGTCAATGAAATCCAGCTGTAAACGTAAGGACCTTTTCCACCCGTTACATTAACCTGAACAGAACCATCACTTCCATTGCTGCAGGTTACATTGGTTTTTTGAAATAAGGCAAATAAACTATCAGAAATACAAACCGGGATGTCATTGGAAAAAAGTTGACCTGGACCTTTTGTGGTTGATACAGATGGTGGAGGAGATTTAGAAACGTTGATATTAAAACAGGTGTCGGCAGCACCTATTACATTATAACAAACCGAAAAAAGCACCGTTGAATCAGCCAGTGTTTTTCCGGCAGTATTTTGCCAGTTAAATTCCAGTACACCCAGATTGGCCTGACTAATATCAAAATTTGCAGCCTGAGTTAGGCTCAAACCTGTATTTAAATTTTTAAGTCCTGTGAAAATTAAACCCGCAGGAGACCAGGTAAGGCTAAATTGAGCTTTACTTATATTCTTAAAGTCATTCACTCTAAAGTCAACACAGTGATTAGTAGTCCTTTTGGGTTTGTTATTATCACTTAATAAAATAAAACCATCCGGATTTAAAATACAAATCTCCCCAGGGTCGTATAATAAACTATTTTCCAGCCTCTGACCTCCAAATAACGGACTGGTTGAATAATTGGAACCAATACCTGGAGCTTCAACTAAAGAACAATTTGTGACATCTCCTGTCACATAAGGGAAATCACCTATTAGTTCAAAACAAATTTTAAGAATCTCGGATTTATCCTGTGCCAGGGAAATATCGGAAGGAGTAGCACTTTGCCAGGATAACCCTAACAATCCGTCGTCAAAAGCAGCTGTTTCAATGGTTTTGAGGCCTGGTAATCTGGAATCCTTGATATTAACATATTTTAATCTGGAAGGATCCCAAGACAAATTAAACTCAAGACTATCCTTATTCCTGAAATTCGACGCATATACCGGGACACATACCCTCTCTCCCTTTTTACCTTCCCCTTCGCCAATGCTAAAAACAACGCCCGGTGGTTGTTTTATCTGAATAGCGCAATTTGTTGCATTTAACTCGTAATTAATCGGAAAATCATCATATAAAACAGTGGCTCCTGCATTAATAATTTTAAGTGGTGTGATTTTAACCCCAACACCAAGTACATCAAAACATACTTTGTAAAGGGTATCACCCGAATTGATTGTTCGGGTACCCAGTTTATTGACCCAATCCAACCCAATGACTCCATTTTTTACAGTGAATTTTGAAGCATTCAGGGAAGGAAGTTTCGCAGAAAATTTTTCAGTGCGAACAAAACTTAAAATTTCCGGATCATAGGTCATCTGGTATTTCAACGTATTCACATTAGGTAGGTCCTGGTCAGCAATTACAGCTACACATTTCTCGGTACCTACCTCCACTTCTGGCCCGCATTCAATATGAATTTTAAGCCCATCTGGGTCACATTTACTGATGGTAGTGACAATTTCTTCACCGACTAAAGCAATAACATCAAGTCGGAAAGTATCCTTTCCAGTTGTTGGTGAAACTACTCTTCCTTCAGAGGTAGCCTCCATTTTTACACCAAAATTGGAAACAAAATCAACCGTAGTGATTTTTTGACAAGGACCAATAATTTTATAACAAACCTCAAAAATTTCGGAATTATCTTTTAGCGCAGCGGGTTTTCCGGAACTACTTTGCCAGGCAAAAATCAAGGCATTAGATCGTTTTGTATCTTCCGGCAAACCAAAACTACCTCTGGAGAGCCCCGGAATAGTTGAATTATTAATTTTCAAATCTACAAATTCCAGTAAGGTATCTTGCCATTGCATAACAAACTGAATACCCGCAATACTATCTAACCCAGTTACCTTCACTGGCGTACATACAATTTCATCTTTTTTACCTGACATAGGTTCTCCTGCCACTGTTAATGCCCGGACGCAGGTGGAAATGTTACCTCTTTTCTGAAGGAAACCTACATCTGTACAACCTACATTTTTAAATATTTCAACTGGATAAACATCATTATTTTTTAAAATAGCAGGATCAGTAGTTATACCAATGGTCGATGAGGATCCGTAAGCCGAAATGGGTTCAAAACATAAGGAAAAAATCTTTTCACCATCAGGAAACAGAAAGGTTGGCAACTTAGGACTGGAACAATCATCATACTTCCATTCAAAAAATAACAAGCCTTCGGTTAGTGCACGGGATTGATCAAAATCGGAGAGTTTTATATTTCTTAAGGTACCTAATTTAATATCCACCAGTTTTACAATCTTTGGATCCCATTTAATAGGCATCTTAACATAAAGCACATTGGAAAAGTCGTCCGTAGTGACATCCACGCAGGCAGTTCCATTGTTACAAGGAGCAATAGAAGAAAACAAAAAGGTGACTGCAGCCTCCTGAGACCATGAACGGACAGAAAATAAAAAGATAAAGAAGATAAAAATTATAATACGCTTCATTATAAGGTATAAATAAGAATGATTCAATAGATTATTTATTCAGAGAGTAAGAAACATTTATTTCGTGCCCTCCCCCGACGAAAGGACCAAAAGTTCTGAAACTGTAATCATAGCCATAGCCAATCCTGATGGAATTGTTCAGTCCCAGATTTTCACCTAATAGGATACCCGCTTCCAGATGAAGACTTCTTGCTGTTGATCCCCCTGTTCCAACCCAAAGGCTGCCTGGTAGTTGATATCTGATGTTAACATCGATATTTACAGGTGCATTGGGCACATATTTCACCCAGACAGATGGCTCAATAAAACTATTATCGTCGAAGAACATATACATACCCAATAAGCCATAGAGGTGTCTGACTCTTTGCATATAATAATCACTGGCACCATTCTGGTCCTTAAGATTCAAACCCAGAACCTGAGGCATGGAAGCACCTCCGTAGATGTAGGAGGAACCTGTTCTTCCCGTTGACAAGTATTTATAGGCATAAATACCAACGCCTACATCCGGAAATAATTGATTCTGGTTGTTCTTTGCCAGATCATCCGTTATATCACGCACCACCACATTTTCCGTATTTATGCCAAATTGAACTAAACCTGCTGTTAATCCAAGAATGATGCCACCCTGTGTTGGATCGGAAGTTATGACGCCGGCTATCCTTCCGTAAGCGCCCGTAAAAGAAATAGGTCCAGTCTGATCTCTTAACAAATAACCCCCGCCCATCATGGTAACCCCGGCATAATCATCAGCAAAGTAGGTCGCTCTAAGCGTCATTGTCCGGGGTGCACCTGAAAGTCCATCCCATTGAGAACGGTAAGAAGCACCTATGGTAAAATTATTGGCATAACCCAGATAGTCCGGTTCCAGCGCTGCAGGATTAAGTAAGCCCGTATTTTCACGATATTGTGTAAATAGCGGAAGCTGTTGCCCATTAAGCTTATAAAACCAACAAAAAAGAACACCAATCGTCAAAATAGTTATCTTTTTCAGATAACCATTTCCCACCTTGATTGAATTAGTATTAAGTCGGACCAGGTTTTTGTTTAAGATCATAGACAGTGAAATAATAAAAATATAAATTAAATCAAAAAGAACGACTTACTACGTCGTTTTCAAATATGCGTCAAATTTAGCCTTTTTACCACGTTTGCCGACAAAATAACAATGCGAATTTTTCTATTTTATTTTAGCATAGTCATCAAAATGATTAAAAAACCTTGTTAACAGCAGAATTTAACTAAAATGTCCTGATTGAAAATATTCAATCAGGACATTTTAGATCTAAAAAAATGTTATGATTACTGTCTCATCGCCACCACGGCATCCATTTTTGAAGCCTGGGAGGCAGGAATCATACCTGCCAGGATACCAATAAAAATTGAAAGACCAAGTCCAAGTAAAATATTCTGTAAAGACAGGACAAATTCAAAAGAAGTCAGGCCGTAAGAAAGGGCAAACATAGCTATAAATACAAGGGCCAGGCCAAGCGCGCCACCAATAATACAAAGGATGACCGATTCAATAAGAAATTCAAGCAAAATCATGTATCGTTTGGCTCCAAGAGCCTTTTTTATGCCAATAATACGCGTCCTTTCCTTCACAGAAACAAACATTATGTTGGCAACACTAAACATACCCACCAAAGTCGCAAATCCACCCAGGAAAATACCTAAAATATTGAGCGCATCAAAAAAGCCATTCAAAAATTTGGATATAATGGAAAGCTGATTTAGTGAAAAATCGTCTGCTTCAATGGGCTTGAGACGACGTTGTGCCCTCATAGCCGCAATGAGATTATCCTCCAGTTCATCCAGCGACACCCCCTTTTTCGCTTTAACTCCGACTGAGGAATCAGGCCAGAAAGAATTCTGATTCAGATTGGCCATTTTTCTGGCCAGCTGGTAGGATATAATGACAACGTCATCAAAATTCATCACATTGATGATGCTTTCCCCTGATTTTTCAAGCACGCCAATAACTTCCAGATTTCTGCCACTCAATCTTATTATTTTTCCAATGGGATCAATAGGTCCGAATAACTCTTCTGCAGATTTATGACCCAGTACCACCTTATTGGCTCCAAAATTATATTCGGAGGAGGAAAAGTATCTGCCTGAAGCATAATTCAGATTAAAAAGGGATGCACATTCTTCAGAAAAAGCCATGGTATATGCTCCTTCAATGGAATTATTGCGGTATTTAACCGTTTTAGCACCTAACCCCATCCAGTAACCTACTACCTCTGCATTTTTTAATCTTTTTTTGACACCCTCATAATCTGCATAGTTGATATTTGGTCTTCTCATCCATTTAAAATAATTCTGTCCGGGATCTTCAGCCCATGAGAATTTCTGGATGTATATGACCTCCTCTCCTAATTTAGCAATACTCTTCCGAATGTTATTTTCCAGGGAATCAACGGCAGAAAACACCCCAATAATGCAAAAAATACCAATGGTTATGCCAAGCAGAGATAGAAAACTTCGTAATTTATTGCCAATTAGTTGTTGTACTGCCTGCGTTACACTTTCAATGATTATTTTTATAATCGTTTGCATGAGGTTTGATTTTCTCTGAAATTAAGATTGTAAAGGTACAATGGTAAAAACTTTAAAAGTATATGTTTAGATGAAAGCTTTGAAATAATCTATAAAACTACATTTCATCTCTTTTTTAACAATTATTCAAACTATTTTTTTTACGAAACGTTATATCAAATTGAAATAAAATGTTAATTTTGCGCACCAAAAGTCAAAAACCGTTTCATGCGAACCAAACTTTCCCAATTTAGTTTTGATTATACCGATAAACAAATTGCATCTTATCCTGCCCCGAATAGAGATGACGCAAGGTTAATGGTTATTGATAGGAAAACTGGTACTATCGAACACAAGGTCTTCAAGGATTTAATTGATTACTTTGATGAAGGGGATATCATGTTATTCAATAATACAAAAGTTTTCCCGGCCCGTTTATATGGAAGAAAGGAAAAAACAGGCGCCAAAATTGAGGTGTTTTTACTCCGTGAGTTAAATCATGACACCAGGCTCTGGGATGTTCTGGTGGATCCTGCAAGAAAAATACGTGTTGGTAACAAATTGTATTTCAGCGATGACGATGACAATGATGTACTCATTGCAGAAGTGGTAGATAATACTACTTCAAGGGGGCGGACCATTCGCTTTCTTTTTGACGGAACAGATGATGAATTCCAGGAAGCACTTAATTTTCTGGGAAATACACCCTTACCAAAATATATAAATCGTCCTTGTGAAGCTGGTGACAGAGAATGGTACCAGACCATTTTTGCCAAAGACATCGGCGCTGTGGCGGCCCCGACAGCAGGTATGCATTTCAGCAGAGAACTGATGAAAAGGATGGAAATAAAGGGGGTTGAATTTGCGCCCATTACGCTTCATCTGGGATTAGGAACTTTCAGAACGATTGACGTTGAAGATTTATCAAAACATAAAATGGATGCGGAGTTTTACAGGGTTCCACCCGAAACGGTTCAATTGGTAAATTCAGCAAAGGATAAAGAAAAAACAGTTAAAAATAAAGTTTGTGCCATTGGTACAACCTCTTTGAGAGCAGTAGAATCGGCCGTATCTGCAGACGGGCAACTCAAAATCGTAGAATCTGGATGGACGAATAAATTTATTTTCCCCCCATTTGATTTCAATATCGCAGATAGTCTTATTTCAAACTTTCATCTTCCAAAATCAAGTTTACTCATTATGGTCGCTGCTTTTGGCGGACATGAGCTGGTGATGCACGCTTACGAAGAAGCACTTAAAGAAGGATATAGATTATTCAGCTATGGCGATGCCATGTTTATTAAATGATTGGAATCCATGTTTTTCCTTTCTTAAAAGGTAGTCATTTTATTTTCAGTAAATCGAATTAAACCAAAAAATTATGTACTGGACATTAGAACTCGCTTATCACCTGGAGGAAGCCCCCTGGCCTGCAACACGCGATGAATTAATTGATTACGCTATTCGTTCTGGTGCACCAATTGAGGTGATCGAAAATTTGCAGCAAATGGAAGATGAAGGTGAAATATACGAAGGTATAGAAGACATCTGGCCTGATTATCCAAGAAAAGATGATTTTCTCTTTAATGAAGATGAATATTGATTTGAAATAATCCGATATTATAAAAGAGGCTTTTCCTGTTTGAAAAAGCCTCTTTTTTTTATAGCAAAAACCTTTTATTATGGGCATCAGTATCGCCATCGATGGTTATTCTTCCTGCGGTAAATCGACACTCGCAAAAGCTATGGCGGAATCATTGAATTTTTTATTTGTTGATTCCGGCGCCATGTATAGGGCTGTTACCTATTATTTTTTAAAGCATAAAGTGCCATTTCATGACCATAAAGCTATTCTAGAGGCATTAGTGGATATTGATATTACCTTGAAGTCCGCTCCATCTGGAAATGCAACCTTTTTAAACGGTACGGACATCAGCGAGGAAATAAGAGATATGAGTGTTGCAGCCAATGTTAGCAAAATAGCCACCATCTCGGTGGTTAGAAAAGCTATGGTAGCCCAGCAAAGAAAAATGTCCCTGGATAATAATCTTATTATGGATGGCAGAGATATCGGAACCGTGGTCTTTCCATCGGCTAATTTGAAAATTTTCCTTACCGCTGATATGGAAGTAAGAGTTCAACGCAGATATTTAGATCTTTCAGCAAAGAATACTCAGGTTTCCTTAGCGGAAATCAGAAAAAATCTGTACGAAAGGGATTATATTGATGCTACCAGGACGGATAGCCCACTTATGCGCGCGAGTGATGCTATTGTCTTGAATAACAGCAACCTTAGTAAATCGGAACAGTTGGATATTTGTTTATTACTGGCAAATAAAAGAATCTGATATCATAAAGTGGAGAGAGTTGTTACATATCTCTGACAGAATTTCTATCTAAAAGCACATCCTTTAATTCTTTGATCCATTTATATTGTTGAGGCATCACTTTTTTTAAAGCATCCTTTACTCTGATATAAGTCCCTGTTTCATACGAAATTATTTTCCCGGAAAGATTTTTCGCATCTTCATAAAGCAACCCTTTCAGTGAGGGAATATCTTCCTCCTCCATTTCAAGGGCCCAGGTTTCCGTGTTCTCATCATTTGATATTAAAGTGGCCTGAGCAGTAAATTTCTCTGGAAGTGAAGTTATTTTTTGTTCTTTTGGCAGGGTTAATTCATTCACATCCTCCCCCTCCATAAGAAAGATTTCCAGCCCTCTTTCTCTGAATCTATATATAATCAGGGTTATTTTTCTTATTAAATCCATGTTAAATCCACGATTATAGTTTCCATTTTTCCAGCCAGAACAACATCATGCTGAAAGCTAAAATAGTGGCTTGTTCTTCCAGGGTAATAGCCTGATTTAACACCACAAAGGCCCTGTTATTCAATGATTTAGAATTTTTAAAAATATCTTTGGGAAATAATACCATTTCTTTACCCTGAATATAAAGGCTTAAGCCCTGTGAAGGATGATCTTTCAATTGGGCTAAAGTGGCACCCGTCCTGATGCCTTTCAACTCTTTTTCCTCTTTAAGAAAAACGCCTAGGGCCTGATTATCAATTACTATCTCAATTTCATCTGATTTAAATAAAAACCGGTAAATATGATGTTTATCTTTTGCTGCCACCATCGCTCTGAAATCCTTTGCTCCGAATTTTTTCAAGGCATAAGCGATACCAGGCTCATTAAATAAGGTAGCCATAACACCTGTTTCAATCCCGGAAATCTTTGATTTGGCAACACCTTTCAAATCATTTGCAGAAAGCAATTCTATATTTATTTCTCCGAGGGGCGCCAGGTCATTTTGATTGTATGGGATGGCCTGTTCCAGTTCC
>Ga0255182_1001389_pt1 | contig 12665 bp, 15 predicted proteins | sample Atl_UVDOM_RepA_8_FD_188420 | JGI IMG/M metagenome (GOLD analysis project Ga0255182, IMG submission 188420) | Freshwater microbial communities from Altamaha River, Georgia, United States - Atl_UVDOM_RepA_8d | ecosystem: Environmental > Aquatic > Freshwater > River | place: USA: Georgia... | reverse complement strand
GTCTCATGAGCAGGACAGCTTCTCGGACGGGCTGCTCGACTGCCCGCATTACAGCCGGCCCGAAGTGCTGGAGCTGCCGGCCGACCTGGCCCTTGACGGGGTGGACCCGGCCGTGCCGCCGGTGCTGATGTCGGGCCACCATGCCCACATCGCCCGCTGGCGACGCGAGCAGCAACTGGCGCTGACCTGGGCCCGCCGCCCGGATCTCATCGAAGCGGCGCGCGTTGGCGGGCGCCTGTCCAAACAGGATGAACAATTCCTGAAGACTTTGCTATAATCGTCGGTTTTGGATCCTCTGCCTGGCATCCCAATCCCTTTTTTACGCGCAGGCACGATCTTTCAGGAGCTTTTGATGGCCAACATCATCCAGCAGCTCGAGCAAGAAGAAATCGCTCGTCTGAACAAGAACATCCCCGCGTTCGCCCCCGGCGACACCGTGATCGTCAACGTGAACGTGGTTGAAGGCACCCGCAAGCGTGTCCAGGCCTACGAAGGCGTCGTGATCGCCAAGCGCAACCGCGGCCTGAACAGCAGCTTCATCGTTCGCAAGATCTCGAGCGGCGAAGGCGTGGAGCGTACGTTCCAGCTGTACAGCCCCCTGATCGCCTCGATCGACGTCAAGCGCCGTGGCGACGTGCGCCGCGCCAAGCTGTACTACCTGCGTCAGCGCAGCGGCAAGTCGGCTCGCATCAAGGAAAAGCTGGCCTGATCCAGCGCCAGGCCGGGTCACCGGTCTGTGCACCTCAAGCCGCCTGCAGGCTCTGGAGCCCAGGCGGCTTTGTCATTTCGGCGGGGTGAGACCCCCAAGCCCCTGCGGTGCAACTGTGGGCCGGGATTCGATACCATCTTGACATGGCCTTGCCGTTCGATCCCCGCCTGGCGCCGCAGACGCCCCTGCCGGATGTCCCTCCGCCCGTCCCCGCTCACCGGCTTCACCCGGTGTCGCTGCGCGAGCGCTTCGCGCGGCCGCCGCAGTGGCGGCCCGACGTTGAGGTCGAGCCCTGGCTGTTGAGCGAGCGCGAGCCGGTACCGGCCGCCGTGCTGGTGCCGCTGGTCGTGCGGGCACCGGTGGCCGACGTGCCCCGCATCCCGTCGGTACTGCTCACCCAGCGCACCGCCCATCTCAAGGCCCATGCGGGCCAGATCAGCTTCCCGGGTGGGCGCAGCGAGCCAGACGACGTCAGCGCCGTGGCCACCGCACTGCGCGAGGCGCACGAGGAGGTGGGGCTGGCGCCGGACCGCGTCGAGGTGCTGGGGCAGCTGCCCACCTACCTGACGGGCACCGGCTTCCTGGTCACGCCTGTGGTGGGCCTGATCGAGGCCGCGCCCCACGAAACTGAGCGCCTGCGCCTGCAGGCCGACCCCTCCGAGGTGGACGACATCTTCGAGGTGCCACTGGACTTCCTCATGGACCCGCGCCATCACCGCCGTCACACCGTGAGGCTGGGCGAGCGTGAGCTGAGCTACTTCGCCATGCCGTGGGTGTCGCCCCATCGCCAGGAGGACTACTTCATCTGGGGCGCGACGGCCGCGATGTTGCGTAATTTCTATCGATTCCTGGCGGCCTGAGGCCGCAGGCCCGCACACGCGGCGCCCCCCGCTATGATCCGGTCATGAGCTTCTTTGCCGTGCTGTTCGCGCTGATGGTCGAACAGCTCAAGCCCCTGTCGACGCGCAACCCTGTTCACCATGGCCTGTCAGGCTGGGTGCGATGGGTCGGGCGCAATTTCGACGCCGGGGCACCGGTGCATGCGCGTGTCGTCTGGGCCATCACCGTGCTCGGGCCGGCCGCGCTGGCCGCCGGAGTCTATGCGGTGCTCAATCCCTACAGCTCGGTCATGGCCTTGGGCTGGGACGTTCTGGTGCTCTACCTCACGCTGGGCTTTCGGCAGTTCAGTCACCACTTCACCGACATCCGCGACCAGCTCGAACAAGGCCGCGAAGACCGCGCCCGGGAGCTGCTGGCGGCGTGGCGCCACGTCGATGCCAGCGACCTGCCGCGCACCGAGCTGCTGCGGCATGTCATCGAGTATTCGCTGCTGGCTGCCCACCGCCATGTGTTCGGCGTGTTCTTCTGGTTCGTGGCGTTGTCCACGCTGGGGCTGGGCCCGATGGGTGCGGTGGCCTACCGCATGGCCGAGTTCACGGCCCGCTACTGGGCCTACAAGAGCCACACCACGGGTGAGGCCACCCACGACGGCCTGATGCGCCTGTCCAGCCAGCTGTTCGTGTGGATGGACCACGTGCCGGCCCGCCTCACGGCCTTCGGCTTTGCGGTGGTGGGCAATTTCGAAGAGGCGATCGAGTCGTGGCGCCGGTATGCGGCGCTGTGGCTGCAACCCAATGAAGGCATCTTGCTGGCCGCGGCCGCGGGGGCTGTGGGTGTCCGGCTGGGCGGGCGTGCGGCGCCCGCCGCCGGCGCCGACGTGACGCGCACCCTCAGCGAGGGTGACAGCCCCGATGCTGCGGCGGCCGATGGCAGCACCGCCGGGGTGGCGCCGCAGATGGGGCATCTGCGCAATGTGGTCGCCCTGATCTGGCGCTCGGTGGTGCTGTGGATGCTGCTGTTGGCCCTGTTGTCGCTGGCCAACCTGATCGGCTGACACCACACGGGCGACGCGCCTGGCCCCGGGCCCGTGTCAGAGTGCGCGTGCGCGCGACAGCCAGTCGGCCAGGGCATCGGCCATGTCGCGCTGGCTGAACGAGCAGCTTTCTTCGGTGAACAGGGCGGCGCTTTCGAGCTGGTTGAGCAGCCGCTCGAGCACGTCGACATAGCGCTGCGGCAATGCCGGCTGGTGCGCTTCGGCGGCATCGCGCCAGGTGCGGGCCAGATCGGGCAGGGGCAGGTCGCCACGCACGAAGGCGTCGAGTGTGGAGGGCAGGGCGGCCAGGCGGTCGGTCATGGGCAGGTCCGTGAAGCAGGTCACCAGCGAGGCTGGCTCAATTCGTCGTACAAGGCGGTGTACAGGCTCAGGCGGATCGGGCTGATCTCGCCGCGTGCCGCGGCGGCCTGCACGGCGCAGCCCGGCTCCTGCCGGTGCGTGCAGTTGTGAAATCGGCAGTCGTTCATGTGGGCCGACAGGTCGAGCATCCAGCGTGGCAGCTCGGTGGCCGGGATGTGGTGCAGGCCGAATTCCTGAAAGCCCGGGGAGTCGATCACGGCGGTGGTGTGCGTGTCGTCCAGCCAGTACCAGAGGCTGCTGGTGGTGGTGTGTCGTCCCGAATTGAGGGCCTGCGAGATCTCGCCCACCTCGGCCCGGGCGTCCGGGATCAGCGTGTTGATCAGCGTGCTCTTGCCGGCGCCCGAGGGCCCCAGCACCAGGGACGCGCGCCCTTGCAGCAACGGCATGACCTGGGCCAGTGCCGCGTCCCGCTCCTGCTTGAGGGACAGTTCGACCACGGCGTAGCCCATGGCCCGGTAGGGGGCCAAGCGCGCGCGGGCGGCGTCGGCTCCAGGCAGGTCGACCTTGTTGAGCACGACGGTGACGGGGATGTCGGCCGAAGCCGCGGCGATCAGGGCCCGTGTGAGCTGCGCTTCGCTGAACACAGGCTCGACGGCGATCCACATGAGCAACTGGTCGAGGTTGGCCGCAAACGATTTGCTGCGGAACTCGTCCTGGCGGTAGAGCAGGCTGCGGCGTTCACGCACCTCGACGATCAGGCCTTCGTCGCTGCCCTCGATGGTGGGCTGCCAGCGCACGCGGTCGCCCACGACGGCCTCGCTCTTCTTGCCCCGGCTGTGGCAGATCAGGCGTTGGCCGTCCGGCGCCTCGACCAGCACATGGCGTCCGTGAACGGACACCACCAGCCCGTCCTGGCTGGCCCCTTCGGCCTGCGACCGGGGCGCCGCCGCGTCGCGTGCACGCCCGGCGCGTCCACCCTGACCGTGCCGCTTCATGCGGACAACTGGTCCACGCGGGCGGCGCAGATGAAGTCGTTGATCGACAGGCCGCCCACCGAATGGGTGTTCCAGCGCACGGTACAGCGGTTGTAGCTCACCAGCAGGTCGGGGTGGTGATCCTGTTCATGGGCGATCCAGGCCACGGCGTTCACGAAGGCCAGCGTGCGGTGATAGTCGGCGAACGAGAAGGCGCGTTGCAGGACGACCTGCCCGCCCTCGGTGCCGACCGACCAGCCCGGCTGCAGCTGGCCCAGCAGGGTGTGCTGGGCTGCGGCGTCCAAGGCGGAGCCGGACTGGTGCTGACAGCGCTGTGAGTGCAGGGGGACAAGGCTCATGGGCAGTGCGGACAAGTGGGGTTCAGGGCGCAGGCGTCAGCCGCAGGGCGGCCAGGCGTTCGGAGGCCGGCGGGTGGGAATAGTAAAAGCGCACGTACAGCGGGTCGGGCGTCAGCGTGCTGGCATTGTCTTCGTACAGCTTGACCAGGGCCTGGGCGAGATCCTCACCGCGGGCGTGGGCGCAGGCGTAGGCATCGGCCTGAAACTCGTCGCGGCGCGAAAACGTCGACAGCAGCGGTGCCACGAAGAAGGTGACCAGGGGCACCACCATCATGAACAGCAGCAAAGCCAGGGCGTCGTTGGGCGCGTTCAGGTTGGGGCGCACACCCAGGCCCAGGTAGAAGCCCACCTGTTGCGACAAGGTGCCCAGCAACCAGAAGCCGATCAGGCTGAAGGCGAACACCCCCAGCATGCGTTTGAGCACGTGGCGGTGCTTGAAGTGCCCCAGTTCATGGGCCAGCACGGCCTCCACTTCACCCGGGCTGAGCCGCGCCAGCAGGGTGTCGAAGAACACGACGCGCTTGGCCGCCCCCAGGCCCGTGAAATAGGCATTGGCGTGGGCCGACCGCTTGCTGCCGTCCATCACGAACAGGCCGCGGGACGCAAAGCCGCAGCGCTGCATCAGGCCTTCGACCCGCTGGCGCAGGGCGTCGTCATCCAGGGGCTTGAACCGGTTGAACAGCGGGGCGATCACCGTGGGGTAGACCACCATCATCAGCAGCGAAAACCCGACCCACACGCCCCAGGCCCACAGCCACCAGTAGGCGCCGGCCGCCCCCATGAGCCACAGGATCACGGCCAGCAGCGGCGCGCCGATGACCAGGCCCAGCAGCGTGCCCTTGACCAGGTCGCCCAACCACAGGCCCAGGCTCATGCGGTTGAAGCCGTAGCGCTGTTCCAGGCGGAAGGTGCTCCACCATTCCAGCGGCAGGTCGATCAGCCCGCCGATGAGGCCGAAGGCCAGCAGCAGGCCCAACTGGTAGCCCAGGTCACCGGCCCACGGTTGCAACAGGGGCAGCAACCATTGGTTGAGGGTGTGCAGGCCGCCCAGCAGGGTCCAGCCGACCAGGACGGCCGTGCCCAAGGCCATGGACACCAGCCCGAAGCGAAGCTTGGCCAGGGTGTAGTTGGCGGCCAGCTGGTGCTTGTCCAGCGGCACCTGGCTGGCGAAGGCCTGAGGCACGGCGCCTCGGTGTCGGGCCACGTGTCGCACCTGCCGCGATGCCAGCCAGAACTTGACCAGCAGGCCGGCGAGCACCAGCACCGCAAAGACGACCGTGACCACGGGGGCCTGCAGAAGAGGGAGGTTCATGGCCCGCAAGTGTACGTTTGGCGGCAGGCCGGGTGCTTCACAATGTGGGTTTGGGCCTGTCCACATCGAGGATTCATGAGCAACACCGACACCCCCACCGACACCGTCACGCTGAAGCCCAGCGAAAACAACCTGATCTGGATCGATCTGGAAATGACCGGCCTGAAGCCGGAAAGCGACCGCATCATCGAGATCGCGGTCGTGGTGACGGATGCGCACCTCAATGTGCGTGTCGAAGGCCCGGTCTTTGCCGTCCACCAGAGCGACGAGACGCTCGACAAGATGGACAACTGGAACAAAGGCACCCACGGCCGCAGCGGGCTGATCGACCGCGTCAAGGCGTCGACGGTGGACGAGGCCGCGGCCGAGCAGCAGGTCATCGCTTTCCTCAAGCAGTACGTGGGCGCGGGCAAGTCGCCGATGTGCGGCAACTCGATCTGCCAGGACCGCCGATTCCTGGCCAATTACATGCCCAAGCTGGAAGCCTTCTTCCATTACCGCAACCTCGACGTCAGCACCCTCAAGGAACTGGCGCGGCGCTGGAAGCCCGGTCTGGTCGAAGGCTTCAAGAAGGCCCAGAAGCACACGGCGATGGCCGACATCCACGAGTCGATCGACGAGCTGGCCTACTACCGTCAGCATTTCCTGTCGCTGTGACCGGAGCGCCGGCATGAACACGCCCGCGATCGTGCGTTTCGACCCACCCACCACCGACCCGGTGGTGGACCGTCCGCGCCGCGACCGGCTGGAGCAGGGCGATCCGCGTCGCGAGACCTGGACGCTCTACGAGAGTGCGCCCGCGGGCCTGAGCGCCGGCATCTGGTCTTGCGAGGTGGGCCGCTGGCGCATTGCGTTCGCGCCCGACAAGCACGAGTACTTCTTCGTGCTCGACGGGGTGGTGCGCCTGCACGACCGCGACGGCCGCGTCACCGAGGTGCGTGCCGGCCAGGCGGCGGTGATCCCGGCGGGCTTCGAAGGCGCCTTCGAGGTGGTCGAGCCGGTGCGCAAGCACTTCGTGGTGGTCGAATCACCCTGAGCGGGGGGCCGCCTCCGGGCCCCAGGGCCAGGCACGCACGGCGGCCGACAGCCAGTCGCCCACGGTGGTTGCCGGTGGTACCGCAAGGCCCAGGGCGCTGCCTGCGGCGGTCAGTGCGGCCAGCGGGTCGCGGGTGTCGAGCGCGGCGGCGCCGTTCTGCTTGGACAGCTTCTCGCCGTTCGCGCCCAGCACGAGGGGCGTGTGCAGGTAGCGCGGGCGCGGCAGACCCAGGGCCTGTTGCAGCCATTGCTGGCGCGGTGTGTTGTCGGCGAGGTCCTCGCCCCGCACGATGTCTGTGATGCCCTGCTCGGCGTCGTCGACCACCACGGCCAGCTGGTAGGCCCACAGTCCGTCGGCCCGGCGCACCACGAAATCACCCACGTCGCTCGCGAGGTCTTGCTGCTGCGGGCCCAGGCGCCGGTCGGCCCATGTCCATGAGGCGGCCGGCCCGTCGGGCACTTTCACCCGCCAGGCCCGTGCTGCGCGTCCGTGCAGGCCGCCTCGCTCCGGGCGACAGGTCCCCGGGTAGACGAGCTCGCCGTGGCGCTCGCGCGTCCAACCCTGTCGCGCCTGGGCGGCCGCGATGTCGGCTCGGGTGCAGGCACACGGATAGGCCAGGCCTGAGGCCACCAGCCGGTCAAGGGCTGTCTGGTAGACCGCGGCACGCCGGCTCTGGTGCCAGACCTCGCCGTCCGGGTGCAGGCCACAGGCGGCCAGCTGCGTCAGGATCAGGGCGTCGGCGCCGGGCACACAGCGCGGGCCGTCCACGTCTTCGATGCGCACCCGCCAGAGGCCGCCGTGGGCGCGGGCATCCAGCCAGCTGGCCAGGGCCGCCACCAGGGAGCCCGAGTGCAGCGGGCCGGTGGGGGATGGCGCAAAGCGACCGGCATAGCGGGCGTTCATGACCGGGCACAGGGCAGCGACAGCAGGGCCTGCCGGGTGTGGGCATGGCGCAACTGGGCCAGCCACCAGGCCAGGGCCTTGCCGGGCTGGGCGCCCGGCTGCCGCCAGGCGTAGAGCGTGCGCGCCACGCGCTGGGGCTGGGCCACCTCGCGGGCGACCAGGCGGCCCTGGTCGAGGTCGTGCCGGGCCATGTAGGTCGGCACGAAGCCACAGCCCAGACCGCGCCGCAGGGCCTCGAGCTTGTCGGGCATCGAGTCCACCGTGAGCACGTCCTGGCCGGGCAGGATGCCCACGGTCACGCTGTCCAGGCCCCGCGTGCTGTCGGCCACGGCCACGATCCGGTGGCCCCCCAGTTCGGTCGCACTGAGCGCCCCCTCGCCCCGGGCCAGGGGGTGGTGCGGGGCCACCACGAACACGAAATCGACGTCGCCCAGGGTTTCGAGGTGGATGTGCTCGCCCGCGGTGCGAAAGGGGCTCAGGCCCAGGGCGAGGTCGGCGTGCCCCTGGTTCAGGGCTTCCCAGGTGCCGCTGAGCACCTCGTTGCGGATCTTCAGCCGCGTGGGCGGTTGCAGGTCGTGAAAGGCCTCGATCAGGTCGAACAGCGGGCCGTGGCTGACGACCCCGTCCACGGCGATCGTGAGCTGGGTTTCCCAGCCCGAGGCCACCCGCTGAACCCGGTTGGCCACGGCGTCGATCTGCACCAGCAGGCGCCGCCCTTCGTGGAGCAACTCGTGTCCGGCGGCGGTGAGCCGGGCCTGGCGGCTGCGCCGGTCGAACAGCAGCACGTCCAGCGTGTCTTCAAGCTGGCGCACGCTGTAGGTCAAGGCCGAGGGCACCTTGCCCAACTCGCGGGCTGCGGCCGCGAAGCTGCCGGTGCGCTCGATGGTGTCCATCATCTCCAGGGCTTCCGGTGTGAGCACGTGACGGCGGGTGTTCATGAGGGCGCGATCCAGCGTTTCATTCAAACGGTTTGAATGATGCCATCATTCTGTCGGCATGACGGCAGGCCCGCCGCTGCCTACAGTGAGGCCATCGTTTCGACACCGACAGGAGCCTCACCATGATGACACTGCGACGCGCCGAAGACCGCGGCCAGGCCGATCACGGCTGGCTGGTGGCCCAGCACAGCTTCTCGTTTGCCGACTACCAGGATCCGGCCCACATGGGTTTTGGTCCGCTGCGGGTGATCAACGAGGACCGCATCGCTCCCGGCGCGGGTTTCGGCATGCATGGCCATCGCGACATGGAGATCGTGACCTACGTGCTGGAAGGTGCCGTGGCCCACAAGGACAGCCTGGGCAACACCGCCACGGTGCTGCCCGGCGACGTGCAGCGCATGAGCGCCGGCAAGGGCATCTTGCACAGCGAGTTCAACCCCAGCGTGCGCGAGCCGCTGCACCTGCTGCAGATCTGGATCCACCCGACCGAGACGGGCATCCGTCCGGGCTACGAACAGAAGCACTTCGATGACGCCAGCAAGCGGGGGCAGCTGCGCGTGGCGGCCTCGCCCGACGGCCGGGACGGCTCGGTGACGATCCATGCCGACGCGACGCTCTATGTGGGGCTTTTCGACGGGGACGAGCGGGCCGAGTTGCCCATCGACCCCGCCCGCAAGGTCTATGTGCAGGTGGCTCGCGGCCGTGTGCATGCCCAGGGACAGGCGCTGTCACAGGGCGACGCACTCAAGCTGGAGGGCGAAAGCCGTCTGCAGATCGACCGCGGCGAAGGTGCCGAGGTGCTGGTGTTCGATCTGGCCGCCTGAGCGTGCGGTCAGCCCCCGTTTTTCAAACCGAAAGGTCCATCATGAGCAAGAAGCAGATCGTCGTCGTGTACTTCAGTGGCTATGGCCACACCCGCCGCATGGCCGAGGCCGTGGCCGATGGCGCGGGTGCCCAGTTGCTGCAGGTCGACGCCGAGGGCAACCTGCCCGAAGGCGGCTGGGAGCAGCTGGCCGCGGCCGACGCCATCATCATGGGCGCGCCCACGTACATGGGCAGCGTGCCCTGGCAGTTCAAGAAGTTCATCGACGCCTCGTCCAAGCCCTGGTACCACCAGCAATGGAAGGACAAGCTGGCCGCGGGCTTCACGAACTCGGCGTCGATGAACGGCGACAAGCTGTCGACGCTGCACTACCTGTTCACGCTGGCGATGCAGCACAGCATGATCTGGGTGGGCACCGGCCTGATGCCGAGCAACAGCAAGGCCGCCACGCGCAACGATGTCAACTACGTGGCCTCGTTCAGCGGCGCGATGGCCTCGACGCCGTCGGACGCGAGCGTTGACGAGATGCTGCCGGGCGACCTTGAAACCGCGCGTCAGTTCGGTGCCCGCGTGGCCGCCACGGCGGCGCGCTTCAACGCCGCCTGACGCGAACGGCGTCAGACCACGTCGGACTCCAGCACGTAGCCGGCGTGGTCGTCCAGGCCCAGGTGCTCGACCATCCACGGCAGGGCCTCGGCCAGCCGGTCATACAGGGTCCACGGGGGGTTCACGATGAACATGCCGCTGCCATTGAGGCCCAGACCGTCGCGCGGGGTGGCGCGCACCCGCAGGCTGGCGTGCAGCCACTTGCCCGGCGCCAGCCGCTTGAGCTGACCGGGCAGCAGGTCCGATTCGCGTCGTGCGACCATGGGGTACCACACGGCGTACACCCCGGTGGGGAAGCGCACCAGGGCTTCCTTGAGGGCGGCCAGCACGTGGCGGTAGTCGTCCTTGAGCTCGTAGGGCGGGTCGATGTGCACCAGACCGCGCTTGGTGGGCGGGGGCAGGCAGCCCTTGAGCCCGGCAAAGCCGTCGGCCGCCTGCACGCTGACACCGCGCCGCAGGTCGGCGAAATGCGCTTCGAGTGCACGGCTCTCGGTGGGGTGCAGTTCGTACAGCCTCAGGTGGTCGCCCGGCCGCAGCATCTGCGCGGACAGCTGCGGCGAGCCTGGGTAGATGCGCAGAGCGTCACCCTCGTTGCAGGCCGCCACCTGGTCGATGAAATCGCGCAAGGCCGAGGGCAGGGCCGGGTCTCGGCGCTGTGCCCACAGCTTGTGGATGCCGCCGGTGGCCTCGCCGCTCTTGGCGGCATAGCCGGCGCGCAGGTCGTACGCCCCGCCACCGGCATGGGTGTCGATCACCCAGAAGGGCTTGTCCTTGTGCAGCAGGTGCTGCAGCAGCTGGACGAGCACGGTGTGCTTGAGCACATCGGCGTGGTTGCCGGCGTGGAAGCCGTGGCGGTAGCTGAACATCGGGGTGGGTTCCGGAAGGGGGGAAGGGGCGCACCGGCTGGGCAATAAAGCGCAAGGGCCCGAACGTGGTCCGGGCCCTTGAATCTGGTGGACCGAAGGAGGATCGAACTCCCGACCTCTGCATTGCGAACGCAGCGCTCTCCCAGCTGAGCTATCGGCCCGTGCGCAAAATCTTAGCAAATCTCAGCCGTGCGTGCCGCCCTGGCGTCGTTGCAGTTCGCAAAACAGGCCCGACTGGTCCAGCTCGGCGAAGCCATGGTCCGCAGCTTGGGCATACAGCGCGGTCAGTGCGGTGGTGATGGGGGCGTCGAAGCCCATGCCGGCCGACGTGTGCAGGGCATTGCGCAGGTCCTTGAGCTGGATGGCCAGTGAACCGCGTTTGGCAAAGTCGCCGTCGACCATGCGCTGGCCATGGACCTCGAGCACCCGGCTTTCGGCAAAGCCACCCCGCAGGGCCTCGCGCACCCGGGCCGGGTCGGCGCCGCCGCGCTCGGCGAGCAGCAGCGCCTCGGCCACCGCACCGATGGTGATGCCCACGATCATCTGGTTGGCCAGTTTGCAGAGCTGGCCGCTGCCTGCGGGGCCCACATGCACCGGGCGCCCCAGCACCTGCAGCACCGGGCGCGCGCGCTCGAACGCGTCGGCCGCGCCGCCAGCCATGATGGCCAGGGTGCCGGCTTCGGCGCCCACGGTGCCGCCCGACACCGGCGCGTCCAGGGCCGTGACCGCTCGCGCGCTCAGCAAGGCGGCGTGCTCGCGCGCCTGCTCGGGCAGGATCGAGCTCATGTCGATGACCAGGCTGCCGGCGCGCAGGCCGTGGGCGGCCGCGGCATCGCCCAGGCCGAACAGCACCTCGTGGACGGTGCCGCCATGCTCCAGCATGGTGATGACCACGTCGGCACCAGCCACAGCCTGCGCCGGGGTGTCGGCCACGCGCGCACCGGCGCCCTGCAATGCCTCGGCCTTGGCCCGGGTGCGGTTCCAGACGGTGAGGGGGTGGCCTGCGGCCAGCAGGCGGCGCGACATGGGGCTACCCATCAGGCCGCAACCCAGCAAAGCGAGTCGAGTCATGTGACGATCTGTATCAAGCGTGATGAAAAGCGCATTCAGCCGCAGAAATCAAGGCTTGATCCCTTGTTTGAAGGACAGCCGGCGGCCCGAATTTGCGCGAACATATCGGAAATTGCGGATCCGTGGGGAGCCGCAGCCCGAAAACGACAGCAATGAACCGCATGGCCGAAATGATGCCCTTGGTCGCGCCCACTCCGGGCGGGCTGGATGACGCGCTGGTGCGAGGCCTGGACCGCATGGGGGCCGGCGTGCTGGTCAAGGACATCGGCACGGGCCGGTATGTGTTTGCCAGCGAAGGGGCCCAGGCCCTGTTCGCTGCCCTGCACGACCCCCTGGGGGCCAATGACGCTGAGCTGTTCGATGCCGTGCAGGCCGTGGCCCTGCGTGCTGCCGACCAGCAGGCCATGGCCGTGCCCGGGGGCTTCAACGCCGAGCACCGCATCGAGCGTCAGGGGGAGCGCCGCGACTACACCGTCTGGCGGCAGGCCGTGAGTGGGGCCCCAGGGCAGCCGGCCACGGTGGTCAGCATCTGGCACGACGTGACCGAGCAGCGCAAGCGCGAGCAGCAGCTGCAGGCGGCGCTGGCCCAGCTCGAGCAGCAGCAGCGCGCCAACGACGAGCTGCGCCGCGAAATGCAGGACAACCAGGTCCGCGATGGCGTCTCGGGCCTCTACCACCGCGCCCACTTCGAAGAGCAGCTGCGTCGCGAAGCCGACCTGTCCAGCCGCGAACAGCGTGAGTTCGCCATCGTGGCCGTGGCCGTCGACGGCATGGATGACATCCGTCAGACCTACGGGGCCGACAGCTGCGAGCGCGTGGTCGAAGCCCTGGGCCGCCTGCTGCGTGCCAACACCCGGGCCATGGACTCCCCGTG
>Ga0255182_1001388_pt1 | contig 12671 bp, 7 predicted proteins | sample Atl_UVDOM_RepA_8_FD_188420 | JGI IMG/M metagenome (GOLD analysis project Ga0255182, IMG submission 188420) | Freshwater microbial communities from Altamaha River, Georgia, United States - Atl_UVDOM_RepA_8d | ecosystem: Environmental > Aquatic > Freshwater > River | place: USA: Georgia | collected... | reverse complement strand
GAGTCGTTACCCGCCCCCGCCCCGCAGGCGATGTCATCCACGCCGTCCCCGTTCAGGTCTCCGGCGGCGACATTCACACCGCCGCGAAACCTGGGGTCGAAGGCGAAGAAATTCAGGAGTGTGGTCCCGTCCTTGCCGCTGACAGCGGTGACGGTGGGCGCGCTGCCGGCCAGGGTAGCCACCACGGCATCGGTATACCCGTCGTTGTTGAAATCGCCGCTGGCGTTCGCCAGACCGCCGTTGAATCCCGACGGAACCCAGCGGTTTTCCAGACCCTCCAACCCAAGCCGAACCTTTCGGGAACGGTTGGCCCCGGTGTTGGCCCGTTTTTCAAGGCGGAACAAACCGGCAATCCAGCCTGCCAGGGACTTGTGGCGCATGATCTGGCCTCTCCTGCTGCATCCATCCGGGTGGTGGCGGAGCCGAGTGGTTTCACCCCGGTGAAAGGATGCAAACCAAACGGAACACCAAAACCCTTTCCATTCTTCGGCAGGAGGTGCCCGGGCAGTTCACTACAACTGGCAGGTTCGGCAAAAACGGGCTAACCCGACCAACCGCCAAAGTTCAGGGTTCCCTATTAAGACGACGGCGTGGTGCTGCCGGTTGGCCGGAAAAGGCGTCTTCCAGCCGCACCGGAGCTGGCGAGCCTTTGGCGCCGAGCACCAAACCCAGAAAATCGCCAGTCCCGACCGGGGTGGGAAGCACAAATGGCTCACCGTGGGTAAACCCGCACTTGCTGCCGTGGTAGACGGCATGGCCGGTCATCATCCGTTCGATCCGCTCCAACCGGGGCCCGTCAAATTGGCTGCGGTAGGCCCGAACCGATTCGAGCTTCTGCTCCCAGGTGTCGCTGACATCCAGAACAAAACTGCCGGCCCAAGGGCGGTTTTCGGCATCAAACGGAAACGGCGCATAAACCAGGTGCTCCACCCGGAACGGTTTTGTCCCTTCAAATCGATCATCCCAGTGGGTGAGTTGCGAGCAAAATCTAGAGGCCTCAATCAAAAGCTGTGCCTGATAGTGGTCGGGCGATGCCCCAACGGTTCGGCCGGCTATTCCCAAAACCACCTTGGGCCGCAGTTTTCGGAACCAGGTTGCCAGTTGGAAACGATGCTCCGGGCAATCCATCAACACCCGGTTGGGCAGTCCGGCCTGAAAACGCAGGGAAACTCCAAGCGCCTCGGCTGCCAATCGGGCCTCACGCTCCCGCTGTTGGGGGGTGCCCCGGGGCGTCGGTTCCCCGTTGGTCAAATCCAGAATGGCTACCTGAGCCCCGGATTTTGCCAATTTTGCCAGGGTTCCGCCGCATAGAATTTCCAGGTCATCCGGGTGGGCCCCAACGGCGAGAACATCCACAGGTTTGTCCGGAACCGAGCTGATTTGGGCCATGGGTAGATCCTTGAGGGGCTGTAATGAGACAGCAAGGTGGTATTTCACCAATACTTAATGACCACCGGAGTTTAATGAGTCATGGTATTGAGTGGGCGGTTAACCATCCGTTCTATCCTTTTCCGCTAGCCTTCCTTGTGATGTGCAGGGTGGGAGTCACCCCAACCGCCACTTTGGGACCTTGATTTCTGGCACGGAGTTGAATTGATGCGTGTACTGCTGGTGGAAGATCACAAACCGCTCCAGCGAAGCGTCCGTCAGGGCCTCGAGGAGGAGGGTTTCGCGGTCGATGTGGCCGGGGACGCCCATGAGGCGGACTACAAGGTTCGCACCGCCCAATACGACGCCATCCTGCTCGACCTGATGATCCCCCAGGGCGACGGCCTCTCCCTGCTGAAACAATGGCGCAAGGACGGCATTACCAACCATGTAATGGTGGTCACCGCCAGGGGTGAGCTTGAAGACCGCGTCAAGGGATTGGATACAGGCGCCGACGACTACCTGGTCAAGCCGTTCGAGCTGTCCGAATTGTTCGCCCGGCTGCGCGCCCTGATCCGCCGCGGCCACCAGATGAAGGATCCCATCATCCGGGTCTTTGATCTCGAGATCGACACCGCCGCCCGCATGGTGAAACGCTCGGGCAAGGTGATCCACCTCACTCCCCGGGAATATTCCCTGCTGGAATTCTTGGCCTACCACCGGGGCCAGGTGGTCACCCGCACCATGATCTGGAACCATCTGTACGATGAGATGGACGAGGCCACATCCAATGTGGTGGATGTGTACATCCGTTACCTGCGCACCAAGATCGACAAAAATTTCCAACCCGCCCTCATTCTGACCCGTTGGGGCGAGGGGTATATGCTCAGGGGTGAGGACACCCCGCCGGAGGTTGGCAAGGTCCCATGAAGTCGCTCCGCCTGGTTCTGGCAGGCTGGTTGCTCGCCCTTCTGGCCGGTTTGCAGGCCGGGGTGGGTTTGCTGGCCTACTCCAACGCCAGGCAGGTGGTGCTGGAAAAGACCGCCACGGCCGAGGAGCTGGAGCGTAATCGTACAGAGGAGCGGAAAAACGAGGAGGCCGAGCGCCTCGACCGCCAGTTGCTGGACCAGGCGCTAACACTCGCCCGCCTGATGCAGGTCCATCTCGACTGGAGCCGCGTCCGGTACCGCGAGTTGAACACCCTCGGCATGATCAGCCTGGCCACGGCCCCCAACGGCTTTGTCCTGTTCCCGGGTTGGTACACCACCCAGTTCCGCGGCCCGCTCTACCAGGAAACCCTTCGGCAGGTCCCAGAGATCCGGTTTGACCGGGATGAGCTGACACAGCAGCTCAATGATGTCACCGAGTACTACCAAGTCGACACGGTTTGGGGCAGCACTTACCGGTCCGAGTCGCTGTCCAAGGGGGGCATGGCGATCGACCTGCGATCCTTCGCTCCCGATAAGGTCCTTTATTTCGAATTCGGTGATTACGAGTTGCCGTCGGTCGGCAGTGTGGTTCGGCGGGTCCGGTTGAAGGCGCCTTCCAGCCGTCTGGTCCCCACGGGGCCAGGCTTCAATCCGTTTCCCGGGGGAGGAGGCAGGCGAGAGCGCGGCAGTGGTGGCAGGGGGCCGAATCCGTCCCCCCGCATACCCGATGATGTGTCCATGCCCCTCAGGCCCTCCGTGTTCATTCAATGCGCCTACCCGGTGGAAATCAGGGAGAAGGCCCTGGCCCAATGGGATGAAAGGCTGGAGGATACCCGGGCGACATTGTTGGCCCAAAGGGACGAAAGCCTCAGCCATTTGGCCTGGCAGTTGGGCCTAATCAGCACCATGACTTTCCTGCTGGGTTCCCTGGGCACAGGATTCCTCGTCCGCTGGGGCCTCAAGCCGCTGAGGAGGCTTTCCGAGGCGGTCAGCAGGGTTACCGAAAGGGATTTCAGGCTTCAGGTGGACAGGGGCCATTTGCCCGAAGAATTGCAACCCATCGCCGGCCGGATCGATGGGATGCTCGGTCAGCTCGAGCGGGCCTTTCAGCGTGAAAAACAGGCCACCGCCGATATCTCCCACGAGTTGCGCACCCCGCTGGCGGGCATGATCACCACCCTGGAATTGGCCCTGCGGAAGCAACGCACCGAGCAGCAATACCGCGAATTCCTCACCGACTGCCGTGAATCGGCGGGGCACATGGCCCGCATTGTGGAAAAGCTGCTGGCCTTGGCGCGTCTCGATGCCGGAACCGCCATGCTGCAGGTGCGTGATGTGGATCTGCACGAAATGGGCCAGCAATGCCTCGACATGGTCCGCCCGTTGGCCAATGCCCAGGGGATTGACCTGGTCCACGAGGGCGATGCCCCCTGCATGATCAGGACCGACCCCGACAAACTACGGGAGGCCTTGCAAAACCTGCTCCACAACGCCATCCAATACAACCGCAAAAATGGCAGGGTCACTCTCAGGCAGCGGGCCTTGGGGGGTGAGGTGATCGTGGAGGTGCAAGACACAGGCATCGGCATTCCCGCCGAGGCCCGCGAGATGATCTTCGAGCGTTTTTACCGGCATGATCCGGCCCGCAATACCGACGGTTCCAGCGCTGGTTTGGGCCTGGCCATCGTGCGCAGCTTTGTGTTGCTCATGGGTGGCGCGATCACGGTCGACAGCAAGGTGGGCGAGGGGACCACCTTCCGGATCCGCATGCCCCGCGAAAAAGCCGCCGGCGGCCCGTCGGCGACCCGGAATCTACCGGCCTTGGCCGGTTGACGGCTTGATTCACGGCTCTCATCCCGGGCTGGACCAAGCCTCCACGAACCAGAGTTCCTTGTCCAAAGTGGCCGAAAGCCCCGTCAACAGGTTAGCGGTGACGCCGTCATTCATCCCGGCGGCCCGGTCGATGCCAGCGCGTACCTCGTTGCCCATATGGGCCAGCCGCTCGGCCAGGGCTCTCAGAATGTCGTTCTGCAGGTAAATGTCGGGCAACTCCTCCATGCGGGTGGCCCTGGCAACGGCGCGGCAGGTTCCAACTGGCTGCCCGCCCAGCGCGGTCACCCGTTCCGCCACATCGTCGGCAGCGGCTCTCAGGGTGCCATCCAGCTTGTCCAGGTACTCATGCAGGCTGAGAAAAGACGGCCCGCGGACGATCCAGTGGCATGTTTTAACCTGGCTGGCCAGGTCCAGCAGGTCCACCATCACCTGTTCCATCAAAACCGCGCTTCTGGCGCGCACGCTCTGTTCCATTCCATTCAGGGTGGCTTGCAGGGGTCGGTTCATGGCGAATCTCCTCGGGTGATCATCCCTCCATTTACGCCACCAACCCTCAAAAGGGCACGGGCCGGCGGGTCTAACCGCCGGCCCGTGCCCTTTTTGAAGGTTTTGCCAGTGGCTTACCCCACAAAGGTTCCGCCGTAATAGTTCAGGCCGGGTCCAGGGCCGTAAGCAAAGAAGCTGTCAATCACCACCGCCTGGTTTTGCAGCGCCTTCTTGCCGTCAAACCGAACCACATTCGGGCCGGCACCCTGGCCTGGGCTGGTGATGATATCGTCAATCCCGTCAGCGTTGATGTCCTGGATGGTGGCAACCCTCACCCCACCACCGAAATTCGGAGCGTAGGCGTAGAAGCTGGCCTTCACCGACATGGTGCGGGAGTCAACCACCACCACATGCGGGGCCGCCGCGCTGGCGCCGGTGATGATCTCGGTGAACCCGTCCCCATCCAGGTCCGCCGCGGCGATGCTGGTTCCGCCACGGTACAAGGGCGAGTAGGCATAGTAGCTTTGCAGCACAGCCCCGGTCTTGCCGTCAAAGGTCACGATATGGGGCGGTGCGCCGACAAGCGGGGCGGTGATGATGTCCATGGCCCCGTCGCCGTTCACTTCACCCGCCGCCACGCTGACACCACCTAGGAACGCGGTGGAGTAGGCGTACTGGCTGAAAAGGGTGGAGGTCATGTCGCGCCCGCTGATGGCCACCACATGGGGTGGCATGCCCACGCTGCCAGGGGCCGCGATCACATCACCGTAACCATCCCCATTGATGTCGCCAACGGCGATGCTCAGGGAACTTTGCAATCCCGGGCCAAACGGGTAGACCGCGCCCAGCGGGTTGAAATTGGACCCGTCATAGATCTGGACCTGGCCACCCAGGCGTGCGGAGTACAGCAGATCCGCGACGCCGTCGTTGTTCACATCTCCCTTGGCGACCGTGAAACCGCCGGTGTAATCCGGGCCAAAGGGCTGGAACACCGTCATCTGCTCATTGGTGACCCGGTTGAACATCTGCACAAAGGGCCCGGATTGCGGGGCGACAAGGTAGAAGTTCTCCTGCACCTGCTGGAAGGCGGATACCGAAGTGCTGCCCGAGGAAGCACCGTAATTGTTGTTGCCGGCGTATTTGGCCTCGTAAAGGTAGGTGCCCACCTGGTCCGGTGTGACCACGATGGTGGCAGTGTTGCCCTTGAGTGCCGCCATGCCGATCTTCACACCGTCCCGGTAGAAATCGACCGAGCCGGCCGGTTGCACCGCCGGGTCTTCGGCGCTGTTGGTCAGGGTGGCGGTCAAGGTGACCGGCGTCCCCACCTCAACCCGGGCCACACTGGGATTCAGGGTGAGTTGGGTCGCGGCCTTGCTGACATCCACCACTACTTCATTCGAGGTGGAGCCCTGGTAATTGGTCTGGTCGCCCGTGTACACGGCCACCACGCTTAGATTACCTGCTTCCAGGCCGTAGGAGGTATAGGTGACGGGGAGCGGATTGCCACTGGAATCCCAGGACAATGGGATACTTTGCACCAGGGTGCCGGCCGCGTAGAACTCAACCGAGCCGCCGGCATAAGCCGGGGGACCGTTGGGTGTGACGGTGGCGATGAATTCCACCGGGCTGCCGTAAACTCCCGAAACTGGGTTTGCCGACAGGGTGGTGGTGGTGGCCCGTCCGACCAGGGTAAGCGTCTCATCCTTGGAGGTTTGGGTCACATAACTGCCACCATTGCGGTTGTAGACCGCCACGATGCTGTTGTCACCCAGGGGCAGCATGGATGGATCCACCGTAACCGTGTAGGTCAAAGTGCCCGCTGGACTTGGTGTGGGCGGGTTCACGGTGGCAATGGTTTGCGAACCATCGGCGGTTTGGAAGGTGACGGTTCCCGTGGGAACCCCGTTCGCGGTTTGGTAACCCACCACCGCCGTGAAGGTCACAGGGGTGCCGCGTTCCACCGGGTTGCTGAACGGATTCAGGCTAATCGTGGGGATGTAGCCGATCTGCTGCAGCACCGAGTTCGAGGTGGAGTTGTTAAATTTGCTCGAATCCGCGGTGACGAACAAGGCGCGCACATTGTAGTCCCCCAGGGTGGGGAACTGCCCGCTGATGGAGAACGCGCCGGTGGTATCCACGCTGCCGGTCGCGAATTGGGTCCAGGTGCCACCCGCGGCAGGTTGTCGCTGCAACTGGATGTCGCCCGCAGGCACCTGGGTGGAGGGTGCGTAATTCACCGTGCCGGTGAAAACCACACTGGTGTTGGGGGCTTGCACATCCGGCTGACCCAGGTCCAGGGTGGTGGTGGTGATGGCCGGGCTCACGTCAATCGTGAAGGTGTTGGTCTGGCTGATGGCGTAATTGGTGTCGCCGGAATACAGCGCGATGTAGTTGTTCTTCCCGGTGGGCAGCACATTCAGGTCGTTGGTGTTCACCACCAGTTGCGCCAGCCCGCCCAGCTTGAAATCGGTGTTGCTGAGGGGTACCACAACCCCGGTAGCGTAGACGATCGACTGGTCATCCGCGTTCACCAGCGAAATGGTGCCCGAGATGGCCGTGTTGGGAACCTTGTTGTCATTCCACTGCGCCTTGGCGGTGATGGTCAGGGGAACACCGTAGGTCGCCTTGAGGTACGGATTGGGATAAGTGGGAGGGGCGGCGGGCGTGAGTGCCGGATTCACGATGGTGGTCTGGGTGGCGAACTGTACCTCGTAAGCACCCATGTCCACTGCAAGGTTGATCAGACGTTTGACACCACGCGCATCTGTCAGGAGTTGGATAGGGGTTCCGGGTGTGTAAACTGAACTGCTGCCCGTATCTCGGGCTACGCTTAAACTATCGAGCGCGATGGTGAGAATGTTTCCTTGGCCCTGGTCATCTGGAAGGGTTGGCTGGGCGGTTTGCAGTCCTATCCGCGGGCCAATATTGTTTTGAAGTCCACCCGCAGCAAAAATTGGTTTGACGGTTGTTAGATCTCCAGTGGTTCGACTTAAGGTCTGGTAGCCGACCCCTTGAATATAAAACGAATAGGCATTGTCGAATATATTGTAGCCAAGAGAAGAAATAGATCCGTTTCCTCCTTCCGTGGTGCCTGCCGTGTATCTCGACCCGGTGTTGCTGAAAGTGACAAGGCCTTTTCCCTGGTTGAGATAGGTTATTCCTGTGTTGTTTGTGAGGATTGTGTTCAGGAAGGAAATGGAGGACACGTTGCTGGTGTTGTTAAACAGGCCGCCAGTGTCAGTGGGATTTAGCCAGTTCCCACTCGGAGGCTCGTCGGTTGTCAGCACTGTGCGGTAATTTGAGCTTAGGGCCTGAACGCCTATGACGGAGTCATTTATTAAAGAATTATTGGTTATCGTGTTGTTGACCAGCAATGCGTTGGTGGTTCCGTTAAATGGGCGGACTTGAACCCAGTTTGGATCGGCAGGATTCACGCCGGAAGCAATGATGATCGCTCCCCCATTGAGGCCTGAGCCGGTGGCTTTGGTGTTGATGTAGGGCACAGTCGTTGCGTTTGCAGTATCAAAAAAGACACTGTTTTCCGTGATGGTATTGTTGGACAAAGTGATGGCACTGTTGCCTGAGTTGCTTGTGAGATAAAGGGCTCCGCCACCACTATACTGGGGTCTTGATTCAGGCGGTGGGCCGCTATCTGGGATTTTTGTGTATTGCCAGAAGTCAACGGTTGAAATGACTTTGTTTTGGTTAAAGTATGAGTTTGTGATAGTTGTGTTGCCACCTGAATAGATCGCACCGCCCCCTGAATTTGCAGCCGATGGTATTTGCTCTGGAAAGTCCGTGAAGACTGGTGGTGTTCCGCTACCAATGGGATTTGGATAGCCGGTAATGGATATGCTGTTACCAGTAAACCCGCATTGGTCGATTGATAGAGTTCCGTTATAATTAAAAATTGCCCCGCCACCTGAGTTAAAATTGGAAATGTTTGTGACAGTGTTTTCAACAAACAGGGATTTCGAGATTTCAAGACTGCCGCCGCCATAGAGATATATTGCGCCTCCCCCTAGGTTTCCGCCGGAGTTAATGGTTACCCCGCTACCTGTATTGTTGGAAAAGTAGCAATCAGAAACCTTGGTCGCAGTCCCACTCAGCCTTAAAGGAGTGTCTAGCGATGTGAAATAAGTGTTTTTGATTGATAATGATCCGGTATTTAATCCAACACCGCCGGCAAGGAAGCCTGGGATAGAAGAGTAAAAGCCGCAATTGTCAATATTGGCTACTGACCCTCCACCGGATATGGCCCAAAAGTTAGAATCGCTGAATACTGAGTTGGAGACATTTAATGGCCCCGACCCTCCATATGCTATCTGCGTACCCGCCCTGGAAAAAGTAGTGTTCGATACGGTGAGGCTTCCAGCGCCACCACTTGTCGAAATAAAGGTGTTGGCTGTTGAATCAAAAAGGCAATCGGTAATAACAAGGTTTCCAAGGTTTTGCAGGATAGTTGTTGATTTGGCATTGCCAAAGTCGATTCCGGAGATCTGGAAATTTTGCGGAGAGCTATTGATTAATTGGGTTGTCAGAATCGAACTAGTTAGCCCAAGTGAGGGGGTGCCAAGTATTAATCCAGTTCCCAAACTAGGATTTCGAGGGGTAAGCCTATTTACCCCGTTTTGTATTTGAGATAGGGTTCCTGAAAATGTGCTGTTCGCGCCTGGCGTTAGTACTGCGATTTTTGTAACAGACCCAGTTGGGGATGTTTCCTGTACTTGGAAGACAGCGCCCCCGGAAAACAGGGTGGTTCCTTGGTCGATTAGGTCACCAGGCCTGTAACCGCTGCCACCGTTCAGAATGTTATTTACAGTTGCAAAGCCACTGTCAGACTGGATTTCCAGTTTGTAATCGTTGTTTCCTGAAACAAACCTGCCAGGCCCTACGATTGAAATATTGTTCTGAATAGCAAGCAGTTCTCCTACCGCGCCATTTAAAGTTAAAGTTTGTGTTCCTTGCCCCTCGGGAAATAGGCTGCTGTCAAATCTGATTTCATCACCAGAATTTGCAAGTTTTGTTAGCGCCTCCCTTAGAGATCCTGGATAAGGAAAAGATGGATTGTTGCTATCCAAAAGATTGGTGACCATTATCACGGCCGGAACTTCGCGGCTTTCCAAAGTTTCCAGCGCCAGAGTTTTCTTCCGGCTAACTCTGAGGCCGGCGGGGCTTTTGAACCAGTTTAAGGGATTCCAGCCATTAGTTTTCTGCGCCATGATCAACCTCTTTTTTGCGCCTGTCGCTGGCGGTTTGGTCCTTGCTTCCCACAAACCGGGGCTTGTGGAATTCGATCCCTGACGGCACTCATCGCAAGGGATCGTCGCCCACCTCGTCCCAACTCTATTCATGCTCCGCAAGTGTTGGCCCGGATTGAGCGGTGCCGCCCGCAAAGTCGGACAGACCCGCGCGACCTGCTCACTCCATCCCGGAAAACCGAATTTTGAATGGGTGGTCGCTTGCTGCCAACAAGGTTAAGACGATTTTACTGCGATTCCGGTTCTATCGGACTTTCTCGCGGGGCGATGGAATAATCTTGGGATTAACCATTTTTTAATGAATAGGGGCCCATTTCTCCATGTTCACCCCCCGCCGAATCCAATCCCCCGGTAGGCCAGCCCTCGCGCTTTTCGACGGGGCCCGGCAAGGCCCGACCGTGGTCTTTCTCCACGGCCTGGCCCGTCGGGCCTGCGATTGGAATCCCCTGATTTCCTTGCTGAATTCCAGTATTCACCCTGTAACCATCGATTGGCGTGGCCATGGCGAATCCGACCGTGGAGGCGGCTACCTGGTGGAGGATTATGTTCAAGATCTGCAAGCCATTTTGCCCTTGATAGCCCATCACCCGGTGATTCTGGTCGGACATTCCCTTGGTGCCCTGGTTGCGGCTGAAATGGCCTGCCGCGAACCCTCAAAAATTGCCGCCGTGGTGCTCGAAGATCCCCCCACACCCGAGTTTCTGCAGCAGCTGGATAGCACCGGCTATTACGACTTGTTCAAGGCCTATGCCCGCTGGGGTGGGACCCCGGCCACAGTCCCTCACTTGGCGGCGGAGTTGGCAGGTCTGGAAATCTTGGATCCTTCGGGCAAAAGGCGTCCTCTTGGCCAGATGCGTGACCAGGCTAGTCTGCGCTTTATGGCACATTGCCTCAAATCCATGGACCCCGCTTGCCCCATGCCTGTGCTCCACGGCCAGTGGTTGCAAGGGATACAACTGGGCCAATCCTTGCGCGGTATCCAATGCCCGGTACTCCTGCTCCGGGGTGATCCGGCCTTTGGCGGCATGATGCCCGCCGCGGAAACTGATGCGTTGTTCACCCCCGTGGCAGACCTGACCCGCCTCGATTGGACAGGCGTGGGCCACCAGATCCACGGCACCGCAACGGAGGCCATGGCCCGTGCCTTGTGGGCATTCCTGCCCACGGTGGGTTAGTCTGTGAGTACGGGCCCTGGCAGGGCTCGGTCCGATTCCCTTTCCCCTGTCGGGACCTTACGCCAATGGGACCATGGTGGACTCGGGACGCTTCCGGCAGGTTGGAGCCCCTCGATGAGGCCTGGCTTTCGGCTGGTTTGCACCAGGCGTCGGTTCAGGCCGGTGTCGATCATCCCCACTGGCCCTTGTGGCAGGCCGAACTGGTTTCCGGGGCCTCCCACGCCATCACGCAAACCCTGTCTCCGGGCGAGGTGATTCCCAAGACGGACCTGATCGACAGGCTGGGAACGATTTTGGCCCAGTTGGGCCAGCCTGAATTGGCTCAGGCCTTCCGACGGGTAGCAAATGCCGAAAGCCATGACCCTTTGACCGAAAAATCAAGTACAGCCACGGGTGAATTTCCCTGGGTGGAACTGGTCGGACCGGATATCGCCGAACTCGTCCGCCGCGGTTGGTTTTGCCCTGCCCTTCCGGCTGGACGACGCGAATGGACAGGCCCCTACCAGGTTCTCCATTCCCGTTTTTATCTTCCTGGCTGCCCCGACCCCGCCCGCGCCCTTGTCAGGCTGATCCAGTTGGCCTCCGCCACTTGGGGAGAAATAAACCTGGTGGGTGGGGCCCTTTGGCTGGAGGAACTTGGTGTTGGTCCAGGCCGGGGCCTGGAAGCCTTTGATTTGCTGGAGGAAGGGGCCAGGGGTTTGGGCAAGCGACTGCGCCTCCATCTGCCCATGGGTCCCGGCGCCGCCCCCCACCATGGCCAAATGGGGCTCTTTTACTTCGGGAGCTCCCAGGGCTTGCGAGAACCAGCCCAGGCGCTCCAGCGCTGGCTGGTGGAAAAAGGGGAACAGGTGGCGGTCACAGGGTGGATTCCACCCGAGGATTCCGGAACAGCCCGGGATGCTTCCCAGGCTTTGGCTACCCTGGCGGATTTGGCCCGGCCGGGCAGGTCGGTGAGGGTGGAGCGCTCTCACTTGGTGCCTGACCTTTTGGCCCACTCCGGTGCGGGTCAAAAAAGCGTGGAAGCGGTATTTGGCGGGGTCATTCTTCGTTGGGAACCGGTATCTGATTCGAACCTTCCCGAGGGGGCTTTGGATCAGTTGGTTGGTTTGGCGGTTCGGGCCGGGTGCCGGTTCCGCCACGGCCTCCGCCAGGCAGGAAAAAAACTCTGGCCCTCAGATCCTTCCCTGCTTTGGCGGATGGGTTGGTTACTGCGTTTTGAGGGGAATTGGCCCGCCACGGTTTTAGAAAGATTAGAGCGGCTGGCGCTGCAGATGGCCCACGCCAACGAAATGCCCCTGTTTTTGGAATCCGAAGTTTCCGAGTCGGCCAATTTGCTGGATGCCAGGCTGTGGCGTTCCGGCACACGCCCCGTTCCTCAGGGAAACGGCCCGTGGTCACTGCACCTGGATTCGGAACTGGAACCACTCATTCCCGGAATGAAATGATATCTTTTGTTTTCATTTGCGTTCGGCAGCATCCTTTGGCCCGAAACTTCTTGTGTGGAAATGGTTGGGTTGATACTATTCTGGCTTGTGGTCGAAATGATTCGGGGCCAATTAGTTTCGAATTTTCTCTCTAACGGGCCGATTTGGGAGCCTTTGCCTCATGCCGCATACCAG
>Ga0255182_1001385_pt1 | contig 12690 bp, 12 predicted proteins | sample Atl_UVDOM_RepA_8_FD_188420 | JGI IMG/M metagenome (GOLD analysis project Ga0255182, IMG submission 188420) | Freshwater microbial communities from Altamaha River, Georgia, United States - Atl_UVDOM_RepA_8d | ecosystem: Environmental > Aquatic > Freshwater > River | place: USA: Georgia... | reverse complement strand
ACAATAATTTTATATTACTATATTTTATATAATGTCTGGTAATTTATTAAACACATCAACTACAGTATCTAATTTAGGTGGTGGAATTCCAGGTTCTCAGCCAAAATTGCTTGGTGGAGGAGGTAACTCTACTAGTGATACTGGTATGGTAGGAGGAGGTGAAAGAAGTTTATCTCGCGCTTATTTAAGACGAGCATTCGGAAATGCTTGGTTATCTGGAAATATTCGTTCACCAAATTATTATGTAGTCACTAAAAATTCAAAGACTACCCCATTTAGAGCTATTATGTCTGCTGGAGATGTAAATGGCACATTGAATCAAGCTGGTTCTAGAAATCTTCCTAATATAAATCAGCTTCAAGCTCCTAGAGTTCAAGGTACTCAAAATATTGTTGGTGGTCCTAGAAATGATGGAAACTCATATTACACAGGAAATCCTAAGTATGTGTATGATAGTTCTGTTTATACTAGATATAAGCAATTGAAATCTGTTAACAAAACTTACGATGATAAGAGTTTTGGTGGTTCTAATAATGGAGCATATTCTTTCCTTTTAGCAGTAAGAAGATTTTAATTTATATATAGATAATTAAATATTTACACTATATATAAATATGAACCCAATTGTAGGCGCAAATAATAGCCCAGGTGTAATCAATTCATTTCCTTTGAAACAGCATACTAATAATGGATATATTTCAAATGTAAGAATGGCTATGCCTTCTCAATTTTATCCATCCGCAAACACTAGTTTATTTTCTAGTGCAAGAAATGCTTATATTAATAATGTAGGCAAAGGGCCTTCTAATAACCCAACTTCAACTGCTGATTATACTAAGAAGAAAAAATGGAGTAATACAACTTCATCAGAAGTTACTTACATGAGACGAGTAAACGCAATCGGTAAAAGTTCTATTCAAAGTCCTGCTACTATACAACAACTATCATTTAGAAGTCAAGACACTACATCTAGAAATGACGCGTTAAGAAGATGTAGATCCGGGGGATGCGTTGCACCAAAAAAAAAAGGTGCGAATCGTTCTTTTCAAAGTGGTGGAGGTTCAATATTAACTAGTATAGGAAACCGTCAAATATTTGCCCCTTAATTATAAATTATAAATTTAGAAATAATTATAAATTTCAGTTTGTATTTTTTTTATTTTGTTAATATATAAATGAGTTGTGGATGTGCAGGTGCTCAATCTGGAGGAAGACGTACAAGAAGACGACGAGGTGGTGGGTTTTTTGATGGATTATTTGGAGATGATAGTTATGGTCAACCTGCTGCGGTTCAACCTGCTGCGGTTCAACCTAGTTATGTTCAACCTTCAATGACTCAATCGCGTTTAGGATTAAGACCGTCTGGATATCAGACAGGTTATCAAAGTGGATATCCTTCACAATCTCAATCTGGTTATTCTTCTGGATATCGCGGCGGTAGATCAAGAAGAGGTAGAAAATCACGCGGTGGTAGAAAATCACGCGGTGGTAAAAAGTCTCGTAAACATAGAAAACATTAAATAATTTATTAAATTATATTTTATAAAATATAATTTTATATTTAAAATATATAATGAAAACTAGAAGACACAGCAAAAGTCATGGAGGAGGTTTTTTTTCTCCAAGTGTAAATGAATATGGATTAGCAGAGCCTAGTTGGTGGGACAAGATTAAAAATAAATTTAGCGGATATCAATCACAATCTACAATTCCAGCAATGACTGGTGGAAAATCATCTCGTAAAGGAGGAAGAAAGAGCAGAGGTGGAAAATCAAAAAAAAGTAGAAAGAGCAAAGGTGGAAAACGTACTAGAAAACATTGCAAATATTAAAAATTATAATTTTTTCTCAAGCAATTTTAACAATATATAGAGACCAAATATTCCCAAAGAACTGAAATATAAATTAGAAATAATTTGTTCTATATTATCATTTTGGTAATCACTATATTGATCAGATAAGGTTGAGAATGCCTCTCTACATTTTTCTTTTGTAATAGGATTTGTTTTATTCATGAACCAGCATGGGGACATATTTTGTATATCAACCGTTGTAACATATTTTGTATCTCTACCCCTAATGTTATTAACATTAATCGTTTCCATAGTTAATTGTTGACATTCAGGATTTGTTCCACTAGTAAATGCTTGTAATATTTGTAACGGATTTATTTTTGCTACATTACTCATTGTACCAGGAACCAACCCTCTAAATGTTGTAAAATTAACATCCATTCCAGATGTAATAAATGGAATACTACCGTCGGGAACATTGTTTATATAAATATGTCTATCAACTATATCCCCAGAATCTTTAGCTTTACATTTGGCTCCAGTGTATAAAAAAAATTTATTACCCAACGGGTTTCCAGATTTTGATGCTTTAGTTTTACCGGATACTAGCAATTCTACATATGATATCAATCCGCTTATATTTCTACCTAAGGTTGCCAAACTACCTCTATCACTCATACCTAGTTCACTTGGTGCTTTAATATTGCCCGTATAATCATATTGAGGTCCTAATATTTTTTCTTCAGCTTCCTGTAAATTGTTATTGACATCTTGAAATATATTCATTATATAATCTATATATACAAATAAATAAATAGATTATATCATTAATTATAATTAAAATAATATGTATTAATCTATTCTAGTGTTTCTTGTAATTGTTCTTGAGTAGATAACATATCATTTGGTTCATCAAATTCTGTGTTATCTTCATTTTCATCTGTAGTTGTTAAAGCATTTTGAACATCACTGGCTTCATTCGCATATTGTTGTAGCAAATCTTCTATGTTTTTTGTATTATTTTGTGTATTAGTTTCTACCACATTTAGTTTTTGTTTTAATTCTCCAATTTCTTTTACTTGATCCTTGAGTATGGCAATATCACTTGCATTTTTCATCGCTAAAAATAGAGGGTCTTTCTCATTACAGTTGTTTTGTGTTTGGGCTTGATTTTCCAAATTTTCAATTAATACAGATTTAGAATTGAAATTTATAAAAACGAATAAAATTATTACTAGAGAAAAAACAATAAATACAATATGCTTATAATCCATTAATATATATAAAGCTTTTATTTTCTTTTAGAAATATATAAATATGCCTGGAAAAAAATATACTTATATGTGGGAATTTCAACCATATAAAACCGATAAAGGTATATCAAGAATAGAAACTGCTCCTAGCAATGCTCGTCCTTTATCAAATGGAGTTTGGGATAAAAATCAAATAAATAATTCTCGTGATGGAAATGAATTTTTACCTAGACCGATTAAACATTGGAGAAAACAATTACAAACAGATCCTATAAGAGGAGGTAGTAAATCTAAAAATATTATTGAAGTTTCTCAACCAGGAGGAACAGTTTATTTAAATTCTAATGTTAATCAAGAGAGAGAATGTTGTGACGCGAGTGGTATAACAACAAAAGTAGCATCTTATATTAATATAGAAAAAAATAATAGATTTTGTAACACAGGAAATTGTTATTATACTGTAACTGCTGAAGATGTAGCAAATGGATGGAATGGACCAATTGGAAAGAAGATTTGTTGCAATCCAGAGAAAAATGTAATTAAACGAGCTACAACTTTATTAAGTAAAAAATATTATACCGATTCTAAAGCATATTTAAGGAGTAGAAATAAGCTTTATGATCAAAAGTTGATAAATTTACCATATCCTGGTATAACATATTACAATTCAGAGGGGGGATGGTTATATCCTAATAATTCTCCACTTGGTCCTCAAGTATTTTCATCTGGGGAATGTTCTCAATCTGCTTGTGGTGGAAATAAACAAATTACAATATTCAAACCAAATAATAGACAATTTAAAGTTCAAGGAGCTGTATCTAGTAGTACTAGATTAGATAAATTAAAATTAGATACGGTTAATAAGAGTGGAAAAGCTTTAACGAATGTTTATGGAAAATCAGCAGCTCAAGCAGGTTCATATTATTTGAATGGAACTACACCATATCTAATAAAAGATAAGATAGGAAAATGTAATCATTATCATCGTAATGGAGATTTTACAAAATGTTTTCATACAAATACTAGCAGTATATTTACAAATAACAGAAGAATCACAACTATATCTCCATATATGTATCATCCATCATTGTCAAAACAATAATTAAATAATAAATTTATTTAAAATTATTATTTAACTTTATAGTTTATAATGACAAATCCTATAAATTCAACAGATAGAACTTATATGTGGAAATCTCAACCATATGTAACGTGGAAAGGAAACGATTACAATCAGGCTTCGCTTGTAAATGCTAGACCAGAGACGAATGGTTCTTGGATATTAAGTAATCAAGGTTCAGGAAAAGATGGTAATGCTTTTTTACCACGTCCTATAAAACATTGGAGGAAACAATTGGCATCAAACACAATAAGAGGTGGAACTGAAAACGTTACTATTTCTGAGATAGATAGACCTGGTTTATACAATATGCTTAACAATAATTCTTGTTGTGATATTTCAAAAAATAGTTCTTCTATTGTTTCAGACATTCAAGTTAAAAATAATTCAACGATATATGATAACAGTGAAAGTGTAGTTACATATGCAGATGTTTCAAATTGTTGGAGTGGTCCAATTGGTAAACGCATTTGTTGTAATCCAGAAGCAAATTTAATCAAGTATAAAACTGCCCCGGTTGAAAAAAATTATATATCTTATTCTTATTATTTACAAAGTAGATGTTTTTATTATAATCAAAATATTTCTACTACAAAAGTTAAAGGAAATGCTTATTTTAATTCAAATGGAATCGCAGCGTATCCTGCAAATTTACCAAAAGGTTGTCAAGTATTACAAAAAAAGGATTGTGCAAATGATTGTTGTAACTGCAATTGTGGGACAAACAGTAAAATACAAAATACTATTTATAAACCAAATAATCGTCAGTTTGCCAAACAAGGCGCAACTTCTTCAAAATCTAGAATAAATGCGTTGAGAGAAAATACAATAGATAAGGGTGGTGCTTTATTCAATAATGCTTATGGTTTGCAACAAATTAATAATGGAATATGTTCAATAAATGGAGATTCTATATATTATGTAAAAACAAAACCTACTCCTTGTATACAAACGAAATGTGGTCCTGCTTATATTCCGCCACCTCCTCCACCTCCTATAGAATTTATATGGTATGATGCACAAGGAAATACATTTACATTTGAAGGAAACGATATTGCTTATAATGGGTTTGATCGTTGGGTTGCGGTAGGAAGTGGAACTTATTCAATATTAATCTCTACAGATGGCATTACTTGGTCAGATGTTAATGGGAGTAAATTTAATCCGGTTGTTGGGGGAAAGTCTGTATTTTATGGAAACGGAAGATGGGTTGCAGTAGGCGGAAGTAGTGGAAATACAATATTATATTCTGACGATAATGGTTCTACATGGAATTCTGGAACTGGAACTAAATTTGATATGTATGGGAGAAAAATTATTTTTGCAAATAATAAATGGGTTGCGTTAGGAAATGATACTACTGGAAATACAATATTAACATCTACAGATGGTATTATTTGGGCAACCGTTGGTGGAACTAAATTTAATATTGTAGGCAATGACATTAAATATGAAAATAATTTATGGGTTGCGTTAGGAAAAGGAGGAAATACAATATTATATTCAGATGATAATGCATTAACTTGGAAAACAACAACAACTCAATTCACAACTGAGGGAAATAAATTGAAATATGATAATTCAAGTAATCGCTGGGTTTCTGTAGGAGAAGGAACATATACAATACTAACATCTGGAGATGGAATAAATTGGAATAATGTTGATTTAATTAATGGGTTTACATTTAGTTTAAGAGGAAATTCAGTAGCATATGGAAACGGAAGATGGGTTGCTGTAGGGCAAAGTGATAATAAAATATTAACATCAACTGATAGTTTAGTATGGAATAAAACAACTGGTTCTATATTCAGCGTTGATGGTACTGATGTTGCTTTTGGTGATAATAACTGGGTTGCTGTAGGTGCAATTAATGCTTCTACAAATATATTGACATCTTTAGATGGAGTAAATTGGAATATTCCAATTGGAAGTAAATTTGATGGATTTGGATTTGGAAAAGTAGTTTTATATGGAAATCGTTGGGTAGCATTAGGCTATAAGGGAACAAGTTCAACTGCTAAAACAATTTTATATGCAGACTATTTATAATTTCTTATACTATTGTATATGATGAAAGTTAAAAATGGATTTAAATATAATTTGAATGGATGGGTTTATATTTCAATAAAAGGAAAGCCTTATGAACGAGGTTTAGCTCATGGAGTCTTATTAAAAGATGAAATAAAGAAAGCGATTAAAACTATGCATTTTAATTTATATGATTCTTATGGTTTAGACAAAGATTTTTTCATATTAGCTAGTAATTTTTTCTTCAAACAACCCATTCAAGAAAATTTTCCAGAATTTTATGACGAACTTAGAGGAATCGCAGATGGATCAAAAATTTCATTAGATGAGATTATATTATGGAACAATATTGCTTCGCTTGGTTACGCTGTGCCTACAATTACAAATTATCTAAAAGACATGCCAGAGATTGAGAGAAAATTTGGATATTTACTTACTGGTTTAGGAGGCGGAGGACATGAAGGTGGTGGAAAAGATAAATGTTCTGCGTTTATTGCGGTTGGTTCTTATACAGAAGATGGTAAAATTTGTTGTGCGCACAACTCATTTGATGATTTTTTGAATGGTCAGTTTTACAATATAGTTGTAAGCATCACTCCTTCAAATGGTAATAAAATAATATATCAAACTGCGCCAGGTTATATTTCAAGTCAAACTGATTTTTTTGTTACTAGTGCTGGATTTATTGGAACAGAAACAACTATGGGTGGATTTAATTTGTATGAGAGACATGACCCGATATGCGTAAGAATTCGCAATTGTATGCAATATGCTAAAACACTAGATGATTATGTAGATATGTTAGTTAAAAATAATTCAGGTGATTATGCCAATTCGTGGTTAATCGGAGATACAAATAACAACGAAATTATGAGAATAGAATTAGGTCTTAAATTTGTAAATGTTGAGAGAAAAAAAGATGGGTATTTTATCGGATATAATGCTCCAGATGATCCCAGAATAAGAAATTTAGAATGTTCAAATACTGGTTATGATGATGTCAGACGACATCAAGGGGCTAGAAAAGTAAGATTAGAAGAATTAATGGACCAACATAAAGGTAAAATAAATGTACAGATTGCACAGGAAATTATCGCAGATCATTATGATGTTTATTTACATAAGATAAATCCTTGCTCAAGAACAACTTGTTCTCATTATGAATTAGATGACAGGGCATTTATGAGTCAAGCAGATAGACCGTTACCTTATCAACCTAGAGGCGCGGTAGATGGTGCTGTGTGTGATACTAATCTTGCCAAAAAGATGTCTTTTTCTGTAAGATGGGGATCGTCTTGTGGTATGGCATTTGATAAAGATGATTTTTTTGATAAGAATATACAATGGAAACGTTTTAGAGATTGGATAATGGATAGACCTTCTCAACCTTGGACAATATTTAGATTAAATCATACAGGAATAAAATTATCAAAAAAACAATCTTTAAAAAAAGTACAAAAAAAACATAGAAAAACAAAAAAACATTAGATATTTAAAATTTATAAACTTAATTATTTGATTATATTAATTTTATGATAGTAATATATAATGAAATCATTAAAAAATAAATCAAAAAGTAATAATAATAAAAGTAAAAAAGCTGCTTTAGATACAGAAAAACGTGTAATGGAATTATGTGCAAGTAGTGGATTTAATACATTTGAAGGTAAATTATTCAGAAATGCACAAAACACTGCAGAAGTTGATAAAGTTCTAAAAGATTATAGAAAATACAAGAGCAAATTAAAGCAAGCGATTGTAGATACAAATGCGGTAAGAGAGCATAGTAGAAATGATTTTTTTTCATACATTAATGAAGATTGGATACAAACGCAAGAAGAAAAATTAAAAAAACAACTTAAGTATTATTCACAAGTAGACAATTTTAGAATAGTTCAAGAGAAAGTTTATTATGAAGTTATGGGATATGTAAACAATTATATCAAAGAAAATCCTACATTAAAGAAAGCGAAATTAATTGAAAATGTGTATAAAGCTTTATACAGAACTAATAAAAATATAGGGTTGAAACACACTCATAAATTAAAAGATGATATAGAACGATTTATGGAAAAAAAGGATATGTATGGTTTATTAGCATATGTGAATCATAATGAAATATATGGTTGGGCATCCCCAATTGTATGGAATGTGTTGCCTAATGAAAAAAATGTTTCACAATATATAAGTCATTTATCGCCTCCTCAACTAGGAATATATGATTTGTATATATATATAGACGATCCAAGTGATTCTGCTGAAAAGAAAAAATATAAAAAGGAATTCAAAGAAAAGTATTTGAAATTTATAGGTGATACATTCAAAATAGTTTTACCAGATCATTACAAAGAATTCAATCCCGAAGATGTATGGAATGTAGAATTAGAAATATTGAATGCTATGGGGTGTTCAGATGTTAAATATGAAGATCCTAATTTTTACAATGTACTTACAAAAGAGCAATTAGAAAACGATTATGAGTTTGATTGGACACAATTTGCTCATAACCTTGGTTATAAAAAAATACCTCCAAAAGTTGTTGTATCAAGTTTAAATTCATTAAAATGTATTACGAAATTAATGAAGGAAAAATGGGATTCCCCTGAATGGAAAACATATTGGTTATTTATATTTTACAAGACGATGTTGAGATTTGAATGGGATTGGAATCAAACATATTACGATTTTTATGCAAAATATGTACAAGGACAACCAGTAAGATTTCCGAGAGAATTATATCCTATATTCATGCTATCATTCACATTCAATACATTTTTATCAGAAGAATATATAAAACATAATAAAAATCCATTATATATTAATTATGTTAAAAATATGGTAGGTGATCTGAAAAAAATATTTATGAATAAAATTAGAAAAAATAATTGGTTATCTCCATCAACAAAGAAAGCAGCTCTTAAAAAACTTGAAAAATTAGAATTAATAGTTGGTAGCCCTGATAATATGAGAGAAGATCCTTTATTAGATTATTGTCCGGATGATCCTTGGCATAATATGAATTTATTAGCAAAATGGAGACACGATAAATTAGTAGAATATGAAGGTGGTCCTGTTGGTATAGATGTTCCAGAAATAGATTGGAATGAATTAAAATTAACAGGAACGCAACCTTACGTTGTAAACGCTTATTATAGACCTACCAGTAATTCTATCTATGTACCTTTAGCATTTTTACAGAAACCATTTATTGATTTAGATGAACGAGGAATAGAATATAATTTAGCGTTCGTTGGATATACAATGGGTCATGAATTATCACATTGTTTAGATGATATGGGAAGTAAATTTGATGAAAAAGGAAATTTAAAAAATTGGTGGACTCCTCGCGATAGAAGAATTTTTAACAAAAAAATTAAAGATGTCATTAAGCAATATGAGGAATTTGCTGCTAGAGATGGAATTCATTTTAATGCTGAAATAGGTGTAGGCGAAAATTTAGCAGATATTTCTGGAATGTCTTTGGCTGAAGAATATTTATTATTATTCCAACAGGCAAATGAAGATATTGATGCAATTAAGAAATTATCTTTAGGGGCATTTTATGTATATACAGCAATACAATCAAGACAAAAAATACATGATAAGGCAATTCCCGCTCAATTAAAGACTAATCCACATCCTTTAGAAAAATATAGATGTAATTGTCCATTGTCTAGATTAGATTTATTTAGAACAATATATGGAGTAAAAGAAGGCGATGGAATGTGGTGGCATAATACAGATACAATTTGGTAAATAGTATATATTTGAATATTTACTATTATTTTAAATGAATTAAATTAATAGTTCGTAAAATATTGAATTGTTAATGAACGGAATAATATTTAGGAAATAATTTCATATTTTATAATTCGTTTATTTTTTTTTATCAAATATATATATAAATGTCTAAATCTATGAGAAGTGCTTCTCGTGCTCGCGCTGCTTCCCGCTCCCGCGCCGTTGCTAGAACCATGAAACGTTCGGCTGCCGCTGCCGCCTCCAAGGCCGCTAAGCGCGCTGCCTCTGCAGCTAAGGCTGCTTCTAAGGCTGCCAAACGCGCCGCCTCTGCTTCCAAGGCTGCTTCTGCCTCAAGAGCTGCTGCTGCCTCAAAGGCTGCTGGTCGCGCTGCTTCTAAGGCCGCTGCTATGGGTGCTGCTGCTGCCCGCGCCGCTGGTGCTGCTGCCTCTGCCTCTAAGGCTTAAATTTAGTATTCAAAATTAATTAATTGAATCATTAATTAATAATAATTAATGATTTTATATATTTCTATTTAAATATCAACAGTCAACTGAATCTGTATTATAAATCATATCTGTCTTATTTTGTTTATTATCACTCCGATTAATTAAAAATTGATTAATTGTATTTATCTGATAATTATAAGGTAAATTATATTTTTGACACCATGAAATACATTTAGATATATTATACTTTTTTAATGATTCTATCTTATCTGTCCTATAGTTATCTATTAAATTTAATGTTGAAGAAATATTTTCTATTTGTATTTGACCAAAAACAGAATTGCAATCTTCTACTTTATTTATGAAATAATATGGAATATCAAAATTAAAGATTCGTCTTAAATTTGTTGATGTATTCAAATAATCAAATGATTTTAAAAATTCATACAAAATCATATTACTATTATCTAATTTGAAATCTTTGCATACAATATATTTTTCAGAATTAGCCAATCTACTTGTATTTGGTTTAACAATGTTTACTTTTTTATATAAACAACACAATAAAAACAGTATATCCAAACTAAATTCTGTAAACAAATCAAACACTTTCAATATAAATGATCCATTTTTCTTTTGCATAGCTATAGCATAACATACTTGGGCGTAAATTAATTTTAGTGATGATATTTCTTGTTTATTAAAATCGTTTGAAAAATCAAATCCACCATCCGCAGTAATCAAATCTATGTTATTATTATATTTTTTGAAACAATACTCTAGATTTTCTCTGTTAAGTAAATTACCAGTATTATCAGCACCACTTTCTATTACAACATTCGGGTTTAATTTTAAAAAAATGTTGCTTTTTTTCCATCCAGGTACATTGACATCGTTGTCAATTAAAGTCATACCATAATAAGTATCACTTATATTATTTCTCAAAGATACAATTGCTTCTATAAATCCACCAGGCCCTTCTGCCAAATGAAATGTTTTACAAGTAGTTGGCAAATCATTAATTATATTAAAATTATTACACAATTCTATCATTTTATAATATGAACGCGACAATGGTTTTAATGTGCATACAGATTGTTTTGAATTTGGAACTACAGTATGTATATATTCATATGTATTAGTGTGCTTTTTATAATTATCCCATTTATCTTGATTTGTGTCTATTTGTATTTTTATTTTATTTAAATATGAATTTAACATTCTGCTTATTACACCTTCTATCTCATAATCTGTAAATGTCAAATTTATTTTATCGTTTATATTAGGTATATTTATATTTGGTAATATAAAGCTATTCATTATTTATCCTAATATACTCATTAAAAAAATATTTAGATTATTTCAATATTAAATATAATTTATAAGAAGACTGTTATATAGTATAAATAAACCAAATTTATACTATAAATTATTAAATCAATTATATCATACATCATACAATCCAATCCTATTATTTATCTGTTTTTTTGGGTCTACCTCTCTTTTTAACTACAGGTTGTGCTATAACTTCTTGGATATTTTCTATTTGTAATGGAACCTCTTCTTGCATTACTACTAATTTTCTAGGTCTACCTTTCTTTTTAATCAAAGGTGCTATAGGAGCGGATGGCATTTCTTCCTGAAATTCAACTTCTGTTCCTGGAATAATAACAGCTGTAGGTTGTGGTTCTTCTGTTGCTTCTTCGGCTCGTTGTTGTTGTTCACTTGCTTGTGGAGGTTGTTCTCCAATAGTTTTATCAATATCTTTAAAGACGGCGGATACTTCAGCTTCTACTTTTTCCTCTTGTGGTGTTACAGTAGGTTCTTCTTCTATCATAACTAATCTCAGTTTTTGTTTTAACTTTTTAACAAACCTTTTACTTGTTTTCTTTTCAATTTCATTTTCAATATGTTTACTTTCGTCCTCATTTACCTTTTCAGCTTGTTTAGTTGTATCTAGTAAGGTATCTGAAATAGTTTCAGCATCAACATTTCTAATTTTTTTATAAACAAAATATCTATTTAAGAATGATATTCTTTTTTCTCCATTTGTCATATACATTGAATCTCCATAATCACTTTCCTTTGATCTATTTCTACTAATTTCTTGTTCCATAACATTGTACAATTCATTAAACATTCCACTAGAACCCGGCAATCCTAATTGTTTTGCTTCACTATTTGTAATTTGAACAAACCCGTAATTTTCCATTAAACGTGTTAAATAGTTAAAATTAACTAAATACTCGCGAAAGACTTTATTAATTGTTTCTTGATATACATCAACAGCATAACCCAATGATGATATAT
>Ga0255182_1001383_pt1 | contig 12694 bp, 10 predicted proteins | sample Atl_UVDOM_RepA_8_FD_188420 | JGI IMG/M metagenome (GOLD analysis project Ga0255182, IMG submission 188420) | Freshwater microbial communities from Altamaha River, Georgia, United States - Atl_UVDOM_RepA_8d | ecosystem: Environmental > Aquatic > Freshwater > River | place: USA: Georgia... | reverse complement strand
TCATCGGCAACAGCGCCCTGGTGGCCGTGCAGGTGGGCCTGCGTCGCCAGCTGGAACTGCCCGAACTGGTCAAGGTCGGCCGCGATCCGCGTGTCGTGCGACTGAGCCGCCAGGGCAACAGCGTGCGGCTGGTGGCCCGTTCCCGCGACGATGTGGCGGGCTGGGTCGACAGCCTGGGCGACGTGGCCGGCGACGTGCAAACCATCGACGTGGGCCTGGAAGACATCTTCTTCCACCTGACCTTGCAGCAGCAAGGCACGCACACCTCCTTCTGACGCGAGAGTCGACATGTCCCTGCATCGCATCTACGCCATCGCCCTCAAAGAGTGGCTGCACATGGTGCGCGACCGTCTGACCTTCATGTCGCTGATGATCGCCACCATCAGCTACGTCATCGTCTTCGGCTACGCCATCAACCCCGATCCGCGCCAGATCGACACCATCGTGGTCGACCACGACAAGAGCGAGTTCTCGCGGCTCTACAAGGCTTCGCTGCAGCAGAGCAACTACCTGAACATCGACAAGCGCGAGATGACGTCGGACCAGGCCAGCGAGTACCTGCGCCAGGCCCGCACCTCGGTGGTCATCGAGATCCCGCCCGACTTCACGAGCAACCTGATGTCGGGCAAGCCCGCGCAGATTCTGGTGGAGGCCGACGCGACCGACCCGGTGTCGCTCAACGGTGCCATCTCGTCGACCGGCGAAGTGGCCCGGCAGGTGGCCGCCCACGTGCTGCGCATGGACGCGTTGCACCCCAAGGCGATGGGACCGCAGGTGGACGTGCGCGTGCAGCGCCGCTTCAACCCCTCGGGCGAGCACACCTTCTACATCATCCCCGGCGTGGTCGGCATGATCCTCAACATGTCGCTGATCATGATGACCGCCATGTCCATCACCCGCGAAAAGGAACGCGGCTCGATGGAATTCATGATGGTGACCCCGACGCAGCCCGCCGAGGTGATCATCGGCAAGATGATCCCCTACTTCTTCATGGGCATCGTGCAGGTGATCAGCATCCTGATCATCGCCTTCTGGCTGTTCAAGATGCCGCTGACCGGCAGTGCCTGGGCGCTGACGGCCCTGCTGCTCGCGTACGGCATCACCACGCTGATGGTCGGCATCCTGATCTCGACGATGGCGCAATCGCAGATCCAGGCCATGCAGCTGTCGTTCTACTACATGATGCCCACGATCCTGCTGACCGGCTTCATGTTCCCCTTCAGCGGCATGCCCGCGTGGGCGCAGTGGATCTCGACCACGCTGCCGATGACCTACTTCATCCGCGGAGCCCGCGGCGTGTTCCTCAAGGAATTCGACATCGTCGACATGTGGCCCAACCTGTGGCCCATCGGTCTGGCCTTCATCGTGTTCCTGGTCACGTCGATCAAGAGCTATCGCAAGACGCTGGGCTGACGAGACTCGCGCCTGAAGACCACGCATGGACAGCCGCCCCCCCATGGGGCGCGGCGCCTGCCCGTCGTTGGGCTGCCTACAATCGCGTCATGAACCTTGTCACGCCCACCCTGCCGTCGTTGGCCAACGACCGATTCCTGCGCGCCTGCCTGCGCCTGCCCACCGACTGCACGCCCGTGTGGCTGATGCGCCAGGCCGGCCGCTACTTGCCCGAGTACCGCGAGACCCGCGCGCGCGCCGGCAGCTTCATGGGGCTGGCGACGAACCCGGATTACGCCTGCGAGGTCACGCTGCAACCCCTGGATCGCTACGACCTGGACGCCGCCATCCTGTTCAGCGACATCCTCACCATCCCCGACGCGATGGGGCTGGGATTGAGCTTCGAGGCCGGCGAGGGACCGCGCTTTGCGCAGGTCGTGCGCGACGAGGCGGCGGTGAACCGGCTGGCCGTGCCCGACATGGACAAGCTGCGCTACGTCTTTGACGCCGTGAGCACCATCCGGCGGGCCCTGACCCAATCCGATGGGCGTGGGCGCGTGCCGCTGATCGGCTTTTCCGGCAGCCCGTGGACGCTGGCGTGCTACATGGTCGAAGGGGGGGGCTCGGACGACTACCGCCTGGTCAAGACGTTGATGTACCAGCGCCCCGACCTGATGCACCGCATCCTGAGCGTCAACGCCGACGCCGTGGCCCTCTACCTCAACACCCAGATCGAGGCCGGTGCACAGGCGGTCATGGTGTTCGACTCCTGGGGTGGGGTGCTGGCTGACGGCGCGTTCCAGGACTTCAGTCTGGCGTACACCCGGCGGGTGCTGTCGCAACTCAAACGCGAGCACGACGGCTGCCGCATCCCGCACATCGTGTTCACCAAGGGCGGCGGCCTGTGGCTGGACGAGATCGCCGACTCGGGCTGCGACGTGGTCGGACTGGACTGGACGGTGAACCTGGGCCAGGCCCGTCGGCGCCTGAACGACCGGGTGGCCCTCCAAGGCAACCTCGACCCGAACGTGCTGTTCGCCAACCCCGAGCAGATCCGCGAGCAGGTGATCCACACGCTCGACAGCTTCGGCCGTCCGCAACGCGCCGATGGCCAGTGGGGTGGCCATGTGTTCAACCTGGGCCACGGCATCAGCCAGTTCACCCCCCCGGAGCACGTGTCGGTGCTGGTGGACACCGTGCACGCGCATTCGCGCACCCTGCGCACCTGAAACAGCGACCCCGGCCCTCGGGCCGGGACTCAGTTCGTGTCGCGGGTGGCCAGCAGGGCCGCCGCCAGGATGAGCGCGCCGCCCCACCAGATGCCGGGGGTCAGGACGGCATCGCCCCACCAGACGGCCGACACCGACGCGAAGACGATTTCGGTGAGCATGACCACCGACGTGGTGTGCACCGGCAGGCGCGCCGCTCCGTACTGGAGCGCCAGATTGGCCCCCAGAAACAGCAGCCCGGTGAGCAGGGCCAGCCCGACCCAATCGACCGAACCGACCGGCCAGCCCGGGATGGTGCCGGCCGACCACAGGGCCGAGCCGAGCACCAAGGGGAAGACGGTGCCGCCGGCAAACATGGCCAGGGCCCGGGACATCGCCGGCGCCTGTGCCTCACGGCGCAACAGCACATTCGTCAGCGCAAAGCCCATGCCCCCCAGCAGGCCCAGCCAGTCGGCCAACCCATCGAAGCGCGGCCAGCCCCCATCGGCCGGGCTGAGCACCAGCACGGCCCCCGCCAGGGCGAGCACGACGCGCAGCAGGGCCATCGGTGTGATGCGCTCGCCCATCAGCCACCAGGCCAGCAGGACGGCCCACAAAGGCATGAGGTAGAACAGCAGCACCACGCGCACCACATCGCCGATGCCCACCGCCCAGTTGAATGCTGCGTTGGTGCCACCGGCCGCCAGGGCCAGGGCCCAGAGCGAGGGCTGCCGCCAGACGGCCCGCGCCGACCCCGGACTCCAGACCAGGATCACGGCCACGCTCAAGGCAAAGAAGACCACCGTGGCCCACAGCGGGTGCAAGCCCATCTGCTGCAGCTCACGCAACGGCCACCACGACACGCCCCACGCCAGGGCATTGCACAACAGACCCAGGTAAGGCATGGAGATCCGTTCCTTGCCCTTCAGCGCCGCTCGACCACCATGGGCACCAGCTGCAAGGCATCACGCACCTTGCCGGCCACGGCCTGGGCCTCATCACGTTGTCCGTAAGGCCCCACCTGGAGCCGGAACAGCCGCCCGTCATTGAACACGGCCAGCAATGGCGCGAGATGGCCCAGCTCATCGGCCACACGTTTCTGGAAGGCGTCCACCCCCTGCCGCTGACCGAATGCGGCCAGCTGCACCCAGAAGCCCTTGGCGGCCGGCGTGTGCGCCGACACCTGCACCACGGTCACGGGGCTGGACATCGCGCCACCGCCGGCGGCCGGCGAGGCCTCCCCACCGACCGGGCGGGCCTCATCGAGGCGGGACGCCAGGGCAAAGATCGGATCCGGCTCGGACACGGGCTGGGCCGCCGCCAGGGTCTGGGGGGCCTCAGGCGGAGCCACTGGCAAGGTCGCCAACTCGGGACCGCCATTGCGCCACCGGCCGCTGCGGATGTCGTCAAAGGTGAGCCGCGTGACTTCGACTTCGGCCGTGCCACGCGCCAGGATGTCGAGCTTGGCCGCCGCCGTGTAGCTGAGGTCGATCACCCGGCTGCCATGGAAGGGGCCGCGGTCGTTCACCCGCACGATCACCTCCTTGCCATTGCGCACATTGCGCACCTTGACGTAGGACGGGATGGGCAAGGTGCGGTGGGCCGCGCTCATGCCGTACATCGAATAGGTCTCGCCGCTGGCCGTTCGACGGCCATGGAACTTGGTGCCGTACCACGAAGCCAGACCCCGGTCGACAATGGGCTCATCGCGGGCCACGGGCTCATAGGCCTGCCCCAGCACCGTGTAGGGCTTGTTGGGCCCACCCGGGCGGATGGGTTCGACCTGCGGTTCGGCGTCGGGCACGGCCAGCAGGTCGGCGGGTGGGCGCTCGGGCGCACGGTCGACGGACGGGCGGGTGGCCTGCACCGGCTCGGCCCCCGCCGGCCCTCGAGCCCGCTCGGGCGGCGGGGCCGTCGCGCAACCGACCAGGGTCAGCGCCACGACCATGGACGCCAGCCGGCCCGGCGCGGGCCCCCGATCGCACCACCGCCGCACGTCAAGAGGGAATTGAAGCAACATGGCCTCCACGATACACGAGCGAGCGTTCAAGCTTGGCACAATACGAAACCACGCCCCATCCCGAGCTTCCCTGCCATGGCCCTGATCCCCGAACTCCCCTTCGATCATGACTTCGAGCGCGGCATGCGCAACCGGCGGGCGGCCCTGGGTGACGCATGGGTGGACCAGTCGGTGGCCAAGGCCAACGCCTTCAATGCCGAGTTCCAGCACTTCATCACCGATTACGCCTGGCATGGCGTGTGGGGGCGCCCCGGACTGGACTGGAAGACCCGCCGCATCATCGTGCTGGCCGTCACCAGCGCGCTGGGTCGCTGGGACGAATTCGAGATCCATCTGCGCGGCGCCCTCACCCCGGGCAACGCCCACACCCTGAGCCCCGACGAGGTTCGCGAGGCGCTGATCCAGATCGCCATCTACGCCGGCGTGCCGGCGGCCAACACCGGCTTTGCCCGGGCGCTGGGCATCCTGCGGGAACTGGGCATGGCGCCGCCGCCCCACCCGGCCACCGAAGCCTGGCACCCCGGCGTGGGCCGCAGCGCCTTCACGACCACGCGCCCCAAGTTGCACGCCACCTTGCGCGATGCCCGCCAGGGCACGCACACCCACACGGTGGTGCTGAGCCACGCCCTTGGACAGGACCACAGCATGTGGGACAGCGTGGCCAACACCCTGTCGGCGCACCACCGCGTGATCTGCCCGGACACACGAGGCCACGGCCGCTCGGAGATCCCCGACGGCCCCCTGACCCTGGCCGAACTGGCCGCCGACGCGGCCCGGGTGATCGACGAACTTGCCGGGGGCGAGCCCGTGATCTGGGTGGGTCTGTCGATGGGCGGCCTGATTGGCCAGGAACTGGCCTTGCGGCACCCCGACAAGGTCAAGGCCCTCGTGCTGGCCAACACCACCAGCCATTATCCGGATGACAGCCGGGCGGCCATCGGCCAGCGTATCGCCACGGTGGAGGCCCACGGCCTGCAGGCGATCAGCACCGCCACCATGGCGCGTTTTTTCACCGAAGGTTTTCGCCAACGTCAGGCCGCGACCGTGGGGCGGCACCAGCGGCTGCTGGAGTCCACCGACCCCGAGGGCTATGTGGCCTGCGCGTCGGCCGTGTGCGACATGGACACCACCGGGCGCCTGGCTCAATTGCGGCAACCCACGCTGGTGATTGCTGGCAGCCACGACGACAGCACGCCCCGCCCCTTGACGGACGCGCTGCACGCCGCCATCCCGGGGGCCGTGAAGGTGACCCTGGACGATTGCGCGCACCTCAGTGCCGTCGAGCAACCCGCAGCCTTCGCCGAGGTGGTCGCCGAATTCATTGCGGGCTTGTAAGCCCAAACAACAAAAAAGCCGGAACTTGCGTTCCGGCTTTGGGTGTCCGCGGCGGGCGCCATTGAGACGCCCGCACGGCAGATCGGAAGGATCAGGCCGCCTTGCGCTTGCGAGCGGCCAGAGCGATACCGGCCAGACCCAGACCCATCAGGGCGTAGGTCGAAGGCTCAGGAACGGCCGTCGCCAGGAAGTGCACGGTATTGTTCAGGCCCAGGAAACCGTTGTACGGCTTGCCCACGTTGGCCAGCTCCATCATGATGGGCTGGTTGGCGCCGCCGAACGTGGCGGTAGATACGCCCGCACCCAGGATGCGCAAGACGGCCGTGTCGCCTTCAACCAACGTACCATCCTTGAAATCGATGTCGTAGTTGTAGCGCTGGAAGCCGCCGTAGAACCCCTTGGAGTAGTACGCCGTCTTCTTGACATCCAGGGCGGCACCGCTGTCGATGGCAATCGAGCCCTTGGCAGCACCAGCCAGCCACAACTCGTCAACGTACAGGCTCTTGCCCGAGGCGCTGGGGAACAGGGTGTCATTGAGCGTCAGACGCAGTTGCACGCCACCGGCGATGTCGTCGATGCGCAGCGTGCCCACAGAGTAGCCCAGCGTGGTCTTGTCCAGCGGGTTCAGTGTGGACGTGTCGTAAAACGTCTTGAACTCATAGAGTTCGGTGGCAGCAAACGCACCGCTGGTGGCAAGTGCTGCAGCCAGGGCCACGGCAGCCCGGCGAATCGTGAAAGCCATAAAAACCTCCTCCGGAAGGGAAGCGCCAAGGGCGCATAAAGTTGCTGTTTGTGAACTTCGATACCGCCAACATATCCTATGGTCGGTCGCCTTCAGAGTGGTAGAGGGTTTCACCGCCCCCCCGAACACGGGGTCAGTTGCGTGGACTCGCCATCGTGCCACGTCACAAAAAAAGCCGGGCTGGGCCCGGCTTTTTTCGTCCTGGGTCGGATGACCGATCAGGCGGCCTTGCGCTTGCGGGCAGCCAAGGCGACACCAGCCAGGCCCAGGCCCATCAGGGCGTAGGTCGACGGCTCGGGAACAGCCGTGGCCAGGAAGCGCACAGTGTTGTTCAGACCCAGGACACCACGGTAAGGATTGCCCACGTTGGCCAGCTCCATCATGATGGGTTGACCAGCACCGCCGAAGGTGGCAGTCGACACGCCCGAACCGAGGATGGTCAGGGTCGTGGTGGAGCCTTCCTTCAGGAGGCCGTCCTTGAAGTTGATGTCGTAGTTGAACTTGGTGCGTTCTTCGGTGAAGCCCGACGAGTAGTAGCGCGTGCCCAGCGTGTCCAGAGCGGCACCCGACTTCACGGCGACAGTGCCCGACTTGGCGCCAGCCAGCCACAGCTCGTCGATGTAAAGCGACTTGCCCGAAGCGTTCGGGAAAGCGGTGTCGTTCAGAGTCAGCTTGAGCTGCACGCCACCCGAGATGTCGTCGATGGTCAGACGACCGACCGAGTACCCGAGGGTCTTGGTGTCGGTGGTGCTGAGCGTCGACGTGTCGTAGAACGTCTTGAAGTCATAGACTTCGGTGGCAGCGAAAGCGCCGGAAGCCGACAGGACGGCAGCGGCAGCCACGGCAACGTGGCGAAGCGAGCGGATCATGGGAACCTCCTCAAGGTGGAACGCCGAGGTGGCGAAAGTAACTGTTGGCAAAATATTCCTCGACGGGCTCCATCGTATGAAGGCGGCGCCTCGGGGCGTATAGGGTTTCACCGCGAGTTCAGTGCGCCTTGCTGACACCCCCCGCGTTTGCGGGGAGGGTTACCACTGAACGGCGCTCGATTGATGAGCTCCGTACCCCTGGGTTACCCCTTGCTGGCACGCAAACCGACGCTGGCCTGCGCCGTTGGATAGACTGTCGGTCCCTAGCCCAGCCCCCCAAATCGACATGTCCGTGTCCCACGGTGCCGCGCAACCCGCCGCCACCATGAATCCGGCCCAAATGGCCGCCGTGCAACACCTGGATTCGCCCTGCCTGGTGCTGGCCGGCGCCGGCTCGGGCAAGACCCGCGTGATCACCCAGAAGATCGCCCGCTTGTTGCAGCGCGGACCGGGCGCCGACCTGGCGCCCTCGCAGATCGCCGCCATCACCTTCACCAACAAGGCCGCGGCCGAAATGCGTGAGCGCGCCAAGGGCCTGATCGGCGCCAAGGCGGCGGGCAAGCTGCTGATCTGCACCTTCCACTCGCTGGGCGTGCGGCTGCTGCGGGAGGACGGCGAGGCCCTCGGGCTCAAGCCGCAGTTCTCGATCCTGGACAGCGACGACGTCACCAGCATCTTGCGCGATGCGGGCGGCACCACCGACGCCAAGCTCGCCCGTCAATGGCAGTGGACGATCAGCCTGTGGAAGAACAATGGGCTGAACAGCGATCAGGCCCTGGCCAAGGCGGCCGACGACGACGAGCAGGTGGCCGCGCGCGTGATGAAGCTCTATGAGGAGCGGTTGCTGGCCTACCAGGCGGTCGATTTCGACGACCTGATCGGCCTGCCGCTCAAGCTGCTGGCTGAACACGAAACCGTGCGCGAGAAATGGCGCCGCCAGTTGCGCCACGTGCTGGTGGACGAGTACCAGGACACCAATGCCACGCAGTACGAACTGCTCAAGCTGCTGGTGGGCCCCGAGGGCATCTTCACCGCCGTGGGCGACGATGACCAATCGATCTACGGCTGGCGCGGCGCCACGCTGGACAACCTCAAGCGGCTGCCGCAGGACTACCCCAATCTGAAGGTGATCCCGCTGGAGCAGAACTACCGCTCGACCAGCGCGATCCTGCGGGCGGCCAACCACGTCATCGCCAGCAACCCCAAACTGTTCCAGAAGACGCTGTGGTCGGACCTGGGCGAGGGCGAGCCCATCAAGCTGGTGGAGTGCGACAACGAGGAGCACGAAGCCGAGCGGGCGGTGGCTCGCATCCAGGCCATCCGCGGCGGCAACGCCGGCCAGGGCACGGGGGCGGGGTCGAGCTGGAGCGACTTTGCCATCCTGTACCGCGCGAACCACCAGGCCCGCCCGTTCGAGCAGGCCCTGCGCAAGGCCAACATCCCCTACAAAGTGTCAGGCGGGCAGAGCTTTTTTGACCGCGCCGAGATCAAGGACCTGTGCGCCTGGCTGCGCCTGCTGATCAACAACGACGACGACCCGGCGTTCCTGCGGGCGGTGACCACGCCCAAACGGGGCATTGGGCACCAGACCCTGGGGTCGCTGGGCGAATTCGCGGCGCGATGGAAGGTCAGCCTGTTCGAAGCGCTGTTTTCCGACTCCCTGGCCGCCACGCTCAACGCCCGGGCATTGGGGTCCCTGCACGAGTTCGGGCGCTACGTGAACAACCTGGAATACCAGGCCCGGCAGACCACCGGGGCAGAAGACGCCAAGGCTTTTTTGCTGGAATGGCTCAAGGACATCGGCTATGAGCAGCACCTCTACGACAGCGAGGAGAACGAGAAGCTCGCCGCCAGCCGCTGGACCAATGTGCTGGACTTCATCGACTGGGTGGCCCGCCGATGCGGGGGCGAGATCGAAAACGACGGTGGGATGACCACCGAGACCGAGCGCAAGAGCGTGCTCGAGGTGGCCCAGACCATCTCGCTGATCACCAGCCTGGCCGAGCGCAACGCCGACACGAACGTGGTGACCTTGTCGACCCTGCATGCGTCCAAGGGCCTGGAATGGCCCCATGTGGTGCTGGCCGGCGTCAACGAGGGCATGCTGCCGTTTTCGCGCGAAGACGCCGACATCACACCGGCGGCGATCGAGGAAGAACGTCGCCTGATGTACGTGGGCATCACCCGGGCCCGCCTGACCCTGGCCGTGAGCGCGCTCAAGCGCCGCAAGAAGGGCCGCGAGTGGGTGCAGGCCATGCCCAGTCGGTTCATTGCCGAGATGAAATTGAGCGAAGGCGGTGGACCGCGCGAGGACCCGCGAGAGAAGTTGAAGCGCTTGCGCGAAGAAATGGCCGCCAAGGCGCGGCTGGCCCCGCCGACCGCCTGAGCCGGGGCCCCGGTGAAAAGGTCGCCGCGCAGATTCCTGGGTGAGTGCCCGGCCGGTGGGTCTGCCCGTTCAGGTGGGCGCTCTCGCGCTGCAGCGACAAAGCGTTCAACGGACGAGGCGTCCACCCGACAGAGCCAAACGCCCTTCAGCCCCCCCCCCGCCATCCGCGAAGACACGAAAAAAAGCCCGGGACGACAGGTCGGCCCGGGCTTGAATCCACCAAAGGAGGAGGGGTGGAGGAGACAAACAAAACACCTCTGTGAGGCTTTGCCAAGTGGAAAGTTCCCACAGAATGTGACCAAGTGTAGCGAATGTCACAGTCTCCCGCAAGGGTTCGCACCGATTCCCGATTTGAACTGAATGCATTCAACGCCGAGCAGATTCACGTTCGGGTGCCCGCGCGGGCACAATCGCGCTTTCATTTCGACGCGGCCTCGCAAGGACGACAACACATGGAATGCACGATCAATTGGCAGCCGGCCTCGGGCATGGCCTTCATGGCCGAAACCGGCAGCGGCCACATCATCAACATGGACGGCGCCCCCGAAGGTGGCGGCCGCAACCTCGCGCCGCGGCCCATGGAAACCGTGCTGGCGGGCACCGGCGGTTGCACAGCCTATGACGTGGTCCTGATCCTCAAGCGAGGCCGGCACGACGTGCGGGGCTGTCAGGTCAAGGTCAGCGCCGAGCGCGCCGACACCGACCCCAAGGTGTTCACCAAGATCCACATGCACTTCGTGGTGACGGGGCTCAACCTGCCCGACACCGCCGTGCAGCGCGCCATCCAGATGTCACACGAGAAGTACTGCTCGGCCAGCATCATGCTGGGCAAGACGGCCGAGATCACCACGAGCCACGAGATCGTGGCCGTCTGAGTCGGGTCTCAAATCCGGTGCGCCGTGGTCGTCATCACCTTGGCGACCAGGCGCATGAGCCCCCGGACCGGCAAGGGCAAGACCGATCCCCCGGCCGCCAGGGCCGCATCGGCATGTGAGATCTCATCATCGCGCATCTGGCGCACGATGGCGCGAGAGGCGGCGTCCGCGGCCGGCAGTCGTGCCAGGTGGCCGTCGAGGTGATGTTCCACCTGGCGTTCGGTCTCGACCACGAAACCCAGGCTCACCTTGTCGCCAGCCCGAGCGGCCAGCAGGCCGATCGCGAACGACCCGGCAAACCACAGGGGATTGAGCAGGCTGGTGCGCCCGCCGAGCTCGCGCAACCGCTGCTCGGTCCAGGCCAGATGATCGGTTTCTTCGCGTGCCGCATGCTCGAACTGGGCCTTCAGGGCCGGGTCGTCCGTGCCGAGGGCCTGCGACGCATACAGCGCCTGGGCGCAGACTTCGCCCACGTGGTTGACGCGCATCAGGGCTGCCGCCTCGCGCTTGTCGACGTCGGACAGCGGCGCGCCTTCATCGTCGGGGCGTGGACACGGGCGGGTGGCCACATGGTCGCCCCAGACCGCCCGCAGGGCTGCATCGGCGGCGATCAGGTACCGGTCCAACGCACTGTGCTGCCGGCCGGCGGCACCGGTGAGCCCGGCCGGCGTGTGTGCAGAAGCTTGGTTCATGGGTGCGGATGCTAGCCCAAGCGCGACGCCCTGCCCTTGCGGCACGGCAAGCCCCTGCTGTCATCAGCGCTGCATGAGCCCTCGGCTCTTGGCAATCGACATCAGCATGCCCAGGCCCAACCCCGCCGACACCATGGCGGTGCCACCGTAGCTGATGAACGGCAAGGGCACGCCCACCACTGGCAGGATGCCGCTGACCATGCCCATGTTGACGAACGCGTAAGTGAAAAAACTCAGCGAGATGCTACCCGCCAGCAGGCGAGAGAACAGGGTGGGCGCCTGCGCCGCGATCATCAGACCGCGATAGATCAAGGCCAGGAAACCCAGCATCAGCACGAGCACGCCGATCAGGCCGAATTCCTCGGCAAAGGCGGCAAAGATGAAGTCGGTGGTGCGTTCGGGGATGAACTCGAGGTGGGTCTGCGTGCCAGCCATGAACCCCTTGCCCGAAATGCCGCCCGACCCGATGGCCACCATGCCCTGGATGATGTGAAAGCCCTTGCCCAGTGGGTCCTTGGTCGGGTCGAGCAGCGTGCACACGCGGTTCTTCTGGTAGTCGTGCAGCACCACCCAATCGAGGCCCGGCTGGCAGATGGCCTCCTCGGACAGCACCAGGGTCGTGATGCCGATGGCCCCGACCGCGACGACCGGCAGGATCAGTCGCCAGCTGAGCCCCGCAAAGAAGATCACGTACAACCCGCCGAACAGCACAAGCAGGGACGTGCCCAGATCGGGCTGCTTCATGATCATGCCCACCGGCAGCGCCAGCAGCAGGCCCGCAACGACAAAATCCAGCCCGCGCAACTGCCCCTCGCGCCGCTGGAACCACCAGGCCAGCATCAGGGGCATGGCGATCTTGAGGATCTCCGAGGGCTGCACCACCACACCCAGGTTGAGCCAGCGGGTCGCCCCCTTCTTGGTGATGCCGAACAGCGCCGTCGCCACCAGCAACACCACGCCGACCGTGTAGATCGGCACGGCCAGGGCCATGAGCTTTTGCGGAGGCACCTGGGCCACCACGAACAGCACCAGCGCGGCCAGCAGCATGTTGCGCCCCTGGTCGACGAACCGGGTGCCGTGGTCGAAGCCGGCCGAATACATGGTCACGAGCCCCAGCCCGCACAAGGCGAGCAGGATCAGCGCCAGCGGCACGTCAAAACCCGCAAAGATGGGGC
>Ga0255182_1001382_pt1 | contig 12698 bp, 10 predicted proteins | sample Atl_UVDOM_RepA_8_FD_188420 | JGI IMG/M metagenome (GOLD analysis project Ga0255182, IMG submission 188420) | Freshwater microbial communities from Altamaha River, Georgia, United States - Atl_UVDOM_RepA_8d | ecosystem: Environmental > Aquatic > Freshwater > River | place: USA: Georgia... | reverse complement strand
CCTTCAATCTCTGCGCCCATTGCAACCAACAGGTTGCACAAGTCGACAATTTCAGGTTCGCGCGCGGCATTGTGGAGGACGCAGGTGCCCTTTGCGAGAACCGCGGCCATCAACGCATTCTCGGTCGCACCGACCGAAACCACCGGGAAAGTATAGCTTCCACCCGGCAGGCCGCCTTTGGGTGCGGTCGCCTTTACATAGCCGGATGCCAGCTCGATTTCCGCGCCAAAGGCTTCGAGAGCTTTCAGGTGCAAATCGATTGGACGGTTGCCAATGGCGCAGCCGCCCGGCAGCGAAACCGTTGCTTCACCCATGCGGGCCAGCATCGGTCCCAGAACGAGGATGGACGCACGCATCTTGCGAACCAGTTCATAGGGCGCGACCGAAGAGGTGATGCGCGTTGCCTCCAGCGTCATCACGCGGCCGAAATCTTCGGGGCGCGACCCGGCAATTGTCGTCGAAATGCCGAACTGGTTCATCAGATGCTGGAAACCGTCAATATCGGCCAAGCGCGGCAGGTTACGCAGCGTCAGCGGTTCATCGGTGAGAAGCGCGCAGGGAAGCAGCGTCAAAGCGCTGTTCTTTGCCCCCGAAATCGGAATCTTGCCTTTAAGCTTATTGCCACCGCGGATGATTATCTTGTCCATCGCAGCGGTTTAGCGCGATGCGCGCCGCGCGCAAGCTCATCCTTTGTTGAGCGCTGCCGCGACCTGGCCGAGACGTTCTTTGCCCCAGAAGATTTCTTCACCCACAAAGAATGTGGGAACGCCAAAAGCACCGCGTGCTGCCGCCTTTTCGGTGTTGGAAACCAGCGCGGCTTTGACATCGGCTTCCTCTGCCTTGGCCAATAGCGCGGCGCTGTCGAGGCCAGCCTTGTCGAGAACATCTTTCACCACAGCGAGATCGCCGGTGTTCAGGCCATCCTCCCACATCGCCGCCATGATCGCCTCGACATAGGGCATGAAACAACCCAGATGCTGCGCCGCCACCGCGCCGCGCATCAGATACAACGAATTGATCGGGAAATTCGGGTTCATCTTGAAGGGGATGTTATGGGCCTTCACGAAGCGGTCGAACTCCAGCATTTCATAGTTCCGCTTCGCCGGGGTTTCCGCATAGCGCATCATCGGCGCCTGATTGTTGGTGATCTTGAAAAGCCCGCCCAGAAGGATGGGCACATAAATCGCGGTGGCCCCCGTTTCGCGGCAAAGTTCCGGCAGCACCTTGTGCGCCAGATAGCTGTTGGGTCCGCCAAAATCGAAAAGGAATTCGAAAGTCTTGCTCACCATTTTTCCCCCCAAGGGCGCAGGTCCAATTCGTGCGTCCACGCGCTTCGCTGTTGTTTGTGCAACATGACATAGGCCTCTGCAATCGCATCCGGTGACAGCACAAGGTCATTGGCCTTTGCATCGTCAAAGTCGGGCCGTAGGCCCCGGATGAATTCGGTGTCGATCCCGCCATCGATGATGCTGTGAGCGACATGGATGTTTTGCGGTCCCAGCTCGCGCGCCATCGATTGGGCCAGCATTCGGAGAGCGGCTTTGGCTCCGGAAAAGGCTGAATAACCCGCGCCGCCGCGGATCGATGCAGTCGCGCCTGTGAAGATGATCGTCCCGCGTTGCCGCTGGACCATATGCTTCGCCACCTCACGCCCCATCAGAAAGCCGGCGAAGGTCGCCATTTCCCAAACCTTGCGATAAACCTGCGCGGTGGTTTCGGCGATCCCGAAGCGTACATTGGCCCCGATGTTGAAGACAGCAACTTCGATGGGGCCCACGTCGCGTTCGATGCTTTCGACAAGCGCAATCATCGCCTCTTCGTCACGTGCGTCGGCTGGATAGGCAAGTGCCTTGTGCCCGGCATCGCGGATCGATTGCGCCAGTTCCTCCAGCTTGTCTGCGTGGCGACGCCGCCGGTTAACACACGCAGTGTAGCCTTCAGCCGCAAATGCCTTTGCAATGGCGCCACCGGTTGCATCACCGGCGCCGATAATAAGGGCTGCAGACATGACGATTCTCCTCTTTCCAGAGGATTGCTTGCCAGCCGCGTTTTTGCAAACGATAGAGGAACAAATAATCCTTGGCAGGGGGAAACCAAAATGCGCAGTTACAGACTGCTTGCACTGGCACCGTTGCTGCTGGTGACAACCGCGACAAGCGCCAATGATTTGATCATCAGTGGCGGTCCGATCATAACTATGGCCGGGGACGAGCCATTGCAGGTCGAATCCGTGCTTATCCGCGAAGGGCGAATTGCCGCCACGGGTCCGCTTGCCGATGTGAAAAAGGCGGCGAAAGGAGTAGCGCAGTCGGTTGACCTCAACGGGCGGACAATGCTGCCCGGCTTTATCGATGCCCATGGGCACATGACTTATGTCGGCCAGAATGCCGCAATGGCGCAGTTGCAACCGCCACCCGTGGGCGGCGTTGCCAATATGGTCGAACTGCAAACGGCGCTGCGCAACTACAAACGCCCGGAAGGCGTGCCGTTGATAATCGGCAATGGCTATGACGATTCCCAATTGGCTGAACGCCGCCATCCGACGCGGGCGGACCTGGATGCGGTGTCGGCAACGGTGCCGATATTGATTATCCATGTTAGCGGGCATTTCGCATCGATGAATTCGGCGATGCTGAAACTTGTCGGTTATGGGCCTGAAACGCCAGATCCGCAGGGCGGTGTCATCCGGCGTGAAGCAGATGGCAAGACACCGAACGGTGTGATTGAGGAGACAGCCTTATATCCGGTGTTGAAACTGCTTACGCCGCCGAACGTTGAAGCGAGCATCGCACCCATTGTTGCGGGCGCAAAAATCTATGCGGCAAATGGCATTACCACCGGCCAGGATGGGCGGGTCATGCCCGAAGGCTGGAGCGCGCTGGACGAAGCCGCAAAGCGTGGGCTGCTTCCTATCGATGTCGTTGCGTTGGTGTCGTTTGAACGCAACTGGCCTGACGAAGTGCGCGCGCGCATCGGCCAAGGCTATGCCGGGCATTTGCGGATTGGCGGGATCAAGCTGACGCTCGATGGGTCGCCACAGGGGCGCACAGCGTGGCTCAAGGATCCCGTACCGATTCCGCCGCATGGCCAGAGAGAAGGCTATGCCGGTTATCCCGCCATCGACCTCAAACTCTTCAATGAAAAGCTGTCTGATGCCGCCAAAAACAAGTGGCAGGTGTTTGTCCATGTGAACGGAGATGCGGCGGCGCAGGCGCTGATTGATGGTGTCCGCACGAACGACCTTTCGGGCAAGCGAACCATTGCGATCCACAACCAGGTAGTGCAGCTGGACCAACTGGCGGAGATGAAGCAGCTTGATATCCAGCCCAGTTTCTTCGCCAATCATACTTTCTATTGGGGCGATTGGCACCGCGATGTCGCGTTGGGCCCGAAACGTGCGGATTTCATATCGCCACAAGCCAGCGCATGGGCGATGGGACTGCGCCCCACGGCGCACAACGATTCCCCGGTTGTGCCGCCAGACATGCTGCGCCTTATCTGGTCTTCGGTGAACCGGCGCAGCCAATCGGGTGACATATTGGGCCCGCTGGAACGCATTCCGGTTTACCGTGCCCTGCAACAGGTGACGATCAACGCGGCCTGGCAGATCGGTGAGGACAAGGAAAAGGGCAGCATAGAACCGGGCAAACGCGCCGACCTGGTGCTGCTCGACGGCAATCCGCTAAGCATCGATCCGGCTGAACTCTACAAATTGCGGGTGGTTGCAACGATCAAGGATGGCAAGGCTGTTTTCGGCAGCTTGACCAGCCGCGCATCGGATTAGGCGCTCAGGCCTTTTCGAGTGTGCATTGAAGCGGGTGCTGGTGCTTCTTCGCGAAGTCCATCACCTGATTCACCTTGGTTTCGGCGACTTCATAGGTGAATATCCCGCACACGCCGACGCCCTTTTGATGCACGTGGAGCATCACCCGGGTGGCTTGCTCGGTATCCATCTGGAAAAACGCTTTCAGCACATGGACGACGAATTCCATCGGTGTGTAGTCGTCGTTGAGCAGCAGCACCTTGTACTGGCTGGGCTTCTTGGTCTTGGGGCGCGTGCGCGTGGCCAGCCCGACGCCGGGTCCACGCGTGTCATCGCGATCTCCATCGGGGCCTGCATGAATGCGCAGCGGGGTTTTGTTGTCCAGCACCATATATCGAAAATAGGGTAAGGGAGGGGGCTTTCGCAAGTGCTGTTAATGGTAAATGTGACCCCCGGTATCGCATTTCTACCGCAGGTTGATGGCGCGTAGCAAAAAGCCGCCCTTTCGCTGGGAAAGGACGGCTCTTTTTAAAATGCGCCGGCTCGTCTGGTTTCCTGCCTCCAGGGAGGAGAGGAGAGAGAGGGGGCAGGTGCTCTAACGCACCGGCGCAATCTTCCAGGAGGGCTTATGCAGCCTTCTTGAAAAAGTCAGATGCGACCGCGAATCGGTTCGAGATCGGCTGGAACATGTCGTTGGCAAGCTTCACAAGAGCTTCGGTGTTCTTCGAACCCTGCGCAACTGCAGTGTCAAAGCCCTTGCGCATCCATTCGCCCTGCAGCTTCACGAAGTCGGTCGGATTCTTCACCGAGGTGACTTCCTTCACGGCAGCCTGAACTTCTTCGAAATTCTTCTTGGCATATTCGAGGTTGGTCTTGCCCAGATCCTGCGCGCCCTTGGCTGCGATCTTGCCAGCTTCAACCAGTGCTTCGAGATTGGCCTTGTTGAATTCGGTTGCTTCTGCAGCGAACTTCTTGCCCTTTTCAGCAGCTTCGGTTGCCTTTTCGCGAATGTCAGCGAAGAAATCCACGGCCTTTGCCTGTGCTTCCTTGGCGGTCTTTTCTACGGTCTCAGTCATTTTCTTCACTCCTTCGGAGAGGGGTTTCTCATCAACGGAGACGATGCGGGTTACCAGTTGCTCAGCCTTTTTCGGGCTGGCTTTGGCAGCAGCAACCGGCTTTGCGGGCGCAGCTTTGGGAGCCGCAGTCTTGCGGACCTTGGCTACGGTCGTTTCAGCTTTGCTTGCCATTTTTACTGCACCATTTCCGTTTTGTTGCAGTGCACAATAATGATTTGAGCAAGCGAAGTCAATGTAAAATTGTGCAGTGCACAAAAAATAAAATCCGCCTGTTTCAGCGGATTGGTGCAAAATCCGCCCCCGGGATATTCCGGGGGCGGTTTAGTTGATGCGTCTCTTAAGCGGCTTCGTCGATCACGAGCCGTTCAAAGCGATCATAATGGTAATCGGCAGAACCGAACTGGCCTTCGATCATCGTCGCACGCTTGAAATAGTGGCCGATGGCCAGTTCCTGCGTGATGCCGATGCCGCCATGCGTCTGGATGGCGTTCTGGCCAACGAACTTCGCGCCGCGCGAAACCTTTGCCTTGCACTGCGAGACAGCGGCCATGCGCTCGATGGCCGGCTTGTCGAGGTGCAGCGTTGCATAGGTTGTCATCGACTTAGCTTGCTCAACTTCCATGAACATGTCGACCATGCGGTGCTGCAGCACCTGGAAGCGGGCAATAGGCTGGCCGAACTGCTGGCGCTGTTTCGAATATTCGAGCGTACCTTCGTGCAGCTTTGCCATCACGCCAGTGGCTTCGGCGCAGACAGCGACGGTCGCTTCGTCAACGACCTTTTCGATCAGGTCCATTCCGCCTGCGAGCAGGGCGTCGCCCGGGATAGCCACATTTTCGAAATAGACTTCAGAGGCGCGGTTGCCATCTACGGTCGGATAATCGCGGCGGGTAATGCCGGGCAGGTTGGCATCGACGAGGAACAACTCAACGCCGTTGCGCTCACGCGTTGAACCGCCGGTGCGGGCGGTGACGAGGAGGTGCGTCGCCCAAGGCGCGCAATATACAACGCCCTTGTGGCCGTTGAGCACATAACCGCTGCCATCGGCCTTGGCCGTGGTGCGGATGTTGGCGAGGTCATAGCGGCCCTGCGGTTCGGCATAAGCAAAGGCGATGATGGTTTCGCCCGAAATGATGCCGGGGATATATGCCGCGGCTTGTGCACCGCCGACAGCCTTCAGCGCACCGCCACCGATGACGACGGTTTGCAAATAAGGCTCGATCGCAATGACCTTGCCGAATTCTTCCATGAGCAATCCATTTTCGAGCGCGCCACCGCCAAGACCGCCATATTCTTCGCCAAAAGCTGCGCCCAAAAGGCCCAGTTCATTTGCAAGTGCGTTCCAGATGCCGGGATCGCGGCCGGCATCGGTCGCGATCATTTTTTGGCGGGTATCGAAATCATAGGTGTCAGCCAGGAAGCGCGCGAGCGTGTCGCGGATCATCCCCTGGGTTTCGTTATAGGTAAAATCCATTTCTGCTTATCCTCTCAAAGACCCAGGACCATCTTGGCGATGATATTGTGCTGGATCTCGTTGGATCCGCCATAAATGGTGGTCTTGCGCATATTGAAATAGCTCGGCGCAGTGCGGTGCGCATAATCCGGGCCGATCGGGTGCTCATTGTCCCCTTCGCCAAAGCCGCGGAAATAAGGCGCGCCGTAATGGCCGACTGCTTCGAGTGCGAGCTCGGTGATGCGCTGCTGGATTTCCGAACCCTTGATCTTGAGCAGGCTCGATTCCGGTCCGGGGCCGCGGCCAGCTGCTTCACCCGCAAGGCTGCGCAACTCGGTGAATTCGAGCGCAGTCAGGTCAGTTTGCAACTCGGCAACTTTGCGCTTGAAGAAGGGGTTGGCGAGCAGCGGGCGATCGCCGTCCATTTCGGAACGGGCGATATCCTTGATGCGTTCGATACCACGCTTTGAAGCGGCAACGCCGGCAATGCCGGTGCGTTCGTGCGCGAGCAGGAACTTGGCGCAGGTCCAACCCTTGTTTTCTTCATAGACGCGGTTTTCGACCGGCACGCGGACGTCTTCGAGCCAGACTTCGTTGACCTCATGCTCACCACCCAGGGTGATGATGGGGCGTACGGTGATGCCCGGGGTCTTCATGTCGATGAGGAGGAAGCTGATGCCTTCCTGCTGCTTTGCGTCGGGATCGGTGCGGACGAGGAAGAAGCCCCAATCTGCGTGCTGCGCCATCGTCGTCCAGGTCTTCTGGCCGTTGACGACATAATGGTCGCCATCGCGCACTGCCTTTGTACGCAGCGAGGCAAGGTCGGAGCCCGAGCCGGGTTCCGAATAACCCTGGCACCACCAATCCTCACCCGAAAGAATGCGGGGAAGGAATTTGGCTTTCTGTTCCGGCGTACCGAAGGTGTAGATAACGGGGCCAACCATCGAGAGGCCGAACGGCATCAGGCGGATACAATCCGCACGTGCGGTTTCTTCCGACCAGATATAGCGCTGTGTCGGCGTCCAGCCGGTGCCGCCATATTCGACGGGCCATGCCGGGGCGACCCAGCCTTTCTTGTGCAGGATGCGATGCCAGGCGAGGAAATCTTCCTTGCCCAGTTCGTCACCTTCGTCTTGCTTGCCGCGCAGTTCCTGCGGGTAATTTTCAGCAATGAATGTCCGGACCTCGTCGCGGAAAGCGAGGTCTTCGGCAGTGAATTCCATATCCATGTCAGCTCTCCTCAATTGGCGGCAGTTTAGCGCGCACGATCTCGCAAGGCGAGCCGACTCGCACCGTTTCCGACTGCGGGTCGAATTACCGGACGTTTACGTAAACGTCAATTGACGAGCATGCTTTTTACCAACATGGTGCGCGCGAGGATTTTGTCTTTGGAGAGGACAATAATGGAGGAATGGCGGCGCGGTTGGCGGACCGTTCTGGGCGCGGCACTTGCGGCAGCGACCGGGGTTAACCTGCTCTATTTTGTCTTCAGTCTTTTCATTCCGCATCTGCAAAAGGAAACCGGCTGGACATTGGGGGAGTTTTCCCAGCTTCAGGCCATAGTCGGCATTGGCTCGCTCGCTGCCCCGCTCGCTGGATGGGCGATGGATCGTTATGGTTGCCGCCGGATTTGGGCAGGCGGTATGGTCGCTATTGCCCTGCTATATCTGGTGGTCGGCCTATCCCCGGTAATCCCGGCACTTTTTGGAGCGATGGTTTTTGCCACTGGGTTGATTGGTGTTGCGACGACCTCGATTTCCTACACCCGTGCAGTAAATGGCTGGTTTTTCCAGCAACGCGGGCTTGCGCTGGCTTTTTCGGCTACCGGTATTTCGCTTGCCGCCATCTTCCTTCCGCCACTGCTTGAACGTGTCATCACACTTGAAGGTTGGCGAACCGGCTATTTCATGCTTGCCGCGCTCGCCCTGCTAATCGGCCTGCCGTCGATCCTGTTTCTGGTGCAGGACGCACCAGCCCGAGCTCCCGACCATGAAGAGGTCAGACGCATTGCAGAGGTAGGGCCTGATCCTTTCTGGCGCAGCGGCGCGTTCTGGCTGATTGCTGCCAGCTATGTTGGCATCAATATCCCGACATCCGGGATGCTGAGCCAGATGGCGCCTATGATGCTTGAAGAGGGACTGACCTTGGCCCAGGCCGCGTTCGGGATTTCGGCCTATGCTGCCGGGCAGTTTTTTGGCCGACTGGCTTGCGGGTGGTTGCTCGATCGCGTTCATCCGCAACGCACGGCCTTCTTTTTTACGCTCGTTCCCGCGATCGGATGCATCATATTGTGGCAGACGCAGAACCATTATGCGGCCGCCTTGTTGGCGGTCGCCGCAATCGGGGTGCAGCAGGGGGCGGAAATTGACCTGGTCGCATATTTTGTGGCCAGCCGTTTCGGGCTTGATCGCTATGGTTCGATTTATGGCTGGACCCAGGTCGCCGGATGGATGGGAACGCTTTGTGGCGTGCTGCTGTTCGGTAAGATTCACGACTGGACCGGCAGCTATTCGTTGTTCCAGGCGGGCGCAGTCGTCTCCTATGTGCTTGCTGCGGTCGCTTTCCTGTTTGTGCGGTTAAATCCTCAGCGCGTTTTCACATAGCTTCCCGGGGCTTCCTCAAGCGCTTTCAGCTTGCCCTCTCCGGGCTGCCGTGCGCCTTTGGCTGTAACCTGCTTGGGCGACTGGGTGGATAGCCAGCTCAGCCAATCGGGCCACCAGCTGCCCTTGGTTTCGGTCGCGCCCTCGATATATTCGTCGAGGCTGGAAACCTTGGGGTCTTCGTTGAGCCAATATTGATATTTGCCCTGCGCCGGCGGGTTTACGACGCCTGCTATGTGGCCGCTGCCTGCGAGCACGAAACGCACTGGCCCTTTGAAATGGTCGCGGATTTTCCAAACGCTGGCGGCGGGGGCGATATGATCTTCGCGCCCAGCTTGGACATAAGTTGGCGTTGTCACCTTGCGCAGGTCAATGGGCGTGCCGAGCGCGGATAGTTCGCCCGGATCGACCAGCTTGTTGTCGCGGTAAAGGTCGCACAGATAATCCTTGTGCCATTTGGCGGGCAGGTTGGTAACGTCGCCATTCCAGTGCAACAGGTCGAATGCCGGATATTCCTCGCCTAGCAGATAATGCTTGTTGATAGTCGACCAAATGAGGTCGTTTCCACGCAGCAGGTTGAAGGTGAGCGCGAGATAGCGCCCATCGAGAAAGCCCTGCTGTGACGCGAGCGATTCGATCATCTTCAATTGATGCTCATCGATGAAGTTGAGCAGTTCGCCGCCCCGGGTGAAATCAACCTGTGCCGTGAAGAAGGTCGCGCTTTTAACCTTATCCGCCTCGCCGCGCGCAGCAAGGATTGCCAGCGTCGCGGCTAGGGTGGTGCCCGCAACGCAATAGCCAATGGCGTGCACGCTATCGACGTCCAATGCATCGCGAATGGTGTCAATCGCATCGATCTGCGCCGCGATATAATCGTCCCAGATCACGTCGCGCATTGAGGCATCGGCCGATTTCCACGAAACGACGAAGACGGTGATGCCTTGGTCGCCGCACCATTTGATGAAGCTTTTCTCCGCCGTCAGGTCGAGAATGTAGAAACGGTTGATCCAGGGCGGGAAGATAACGAGCGGGGTTTCGAACACCTTCTCGGTCGTCGGCGTATATTGCAGCAGTTGGTATAACGGGGTCTGGTGCACCACCTTGCCGGGGGTGCAGGCGATATTCTCGCCCAGCCGGAACGCCTGCGGATCGGTGTGGGTCAACTGCCCGCGTTGCATGTCGGCCAGCATATGGCTGACGCCAGTCATCAGGCTTTGGCCTTTGGTCTCAATTGCTTTTTCGAGCGCGACCGGATTGGTGAGCGGCGAATTGGCGGGGCTCATAGCCTCGACCACGGTGCGCACGGCAAATTCAAGCTTCGCTTTGTCCGCTTTCGACAGATGCTCCATTTCGTGCGCCGCGCCGATCATATAGTCCGACATGAGTTGGTAACCCTGCCGCATCAGGTCAAACACCGGATGCTCCCATTGGGGAGCAGCGAAGCGGCGATCCTTCGGATTGACCTTGGCATGACCGGCTTTTGCAAGCGGAGCGAGCACTTCACCCCAGGCATCGAGCGCATGTTTATAGGCGCTCAAAGGGTCCGCCGCACCCGCACCGAAACTTTCTGCCATTTTTGCAAGCTGTTCGGGGTCCATAATGGGCGGGATGTTGGGTGAATCGGCCATGCATGATGCATAACCCAAGCCGGCAAATTGACGAAACAACTATTTATTGTGCAGTGCAACATGGACATTCGATAAAAACTGGCGCATAAGGCGGTTTGATAACTGGAACCCCAATGACATTTGAAAACCTACCCGCGCTTCTTGGCGAAGCGCTTACCGCGCGCGGCTATACCGCGCTTACCCCCGTGCAAACTGCTGTAATCGCCGAAGAAGCCGATGGCCGCGACCTAATCGTTTCGGCGCAAACCGGCTCCGGAAAGACCGTTGCCTTTGGCCTCGCAATGGCACCACAGATTCTCGATGGCGGGCTGGTCAGCCTTGCGCGCGATCCCGCGGCGTTGATTATCGCCCCCACCCGAGAATTGGCGCTTCAGGTCAGTCGCGAATTGATGTGGCTGTATGGCAAGTCAGGCGTCCGCATCGCCACCTGCGTCGGCGGGATGGATGCATCAAAGGAACGCCGTAACCTGCAAACCGGGCCGCAAATCGTTGTCGGCACGCCGGGGCGTCTGCGCGACCATCTCGAGCGTGGTGCGCTGAACTTATCCGCGCTGAAAGTCGCCGTGCTCGATGAGGCGGACGAGATGCTCGACATGGGCTTCCGTGAAGAGCTGGAAGATATCCTCAACGCGACGCCCGAAGGCCGCCGCACCTTGCTGTTCTCAGCCACGATGCCCAAACCGATTGTCGCGCTCGCCAAACGCTACCAGCATGATGCACTGCGCATTTCGACTGTCGGTGAAGATCGCGGGCATGGAGACATTAGCTATCAGGTCGTCACCGTTGCCCCGCCAGACATTGAAAACGCAGTGGTCAACCTCCTCCGTCTGCATGAAGCCGAAACGGCGATCCTGTTTTGTGCGACGCGTGAGAGCGTCCGTCACCTTTACTCCAAACTGACCAATCGCGGCTTTAATGCGGTGGCGTTGTCGGGTGAGCATAGCCAGAGCGAACGCAATCAGGCATTGCAGGCGCTGCGGGACCGCCGCGCCCGCGTCTGCGTCGCGACCGACGTTGCCGCTCGCGGTATCGACCTTCCGAACTTGTCGCTTGTGATCCACGTCGAATTGCCACGCGATGCCGAAGGATTGCAACACCGTTCAGGCCGTACTGGCCGGGCGGGCAAGAAGGGCACGGCTGTGCTTGTGGTTCCTTACCAGCGCCGCAAGCGGGTCGAATCGATGCTGCGTGGTGCGCGGATCGAGGCGGAATGGATCAAGGTTCCGACCGGGGAAGACATCCGGGCCAAGGACCATGAACGCCTGCTTGAAATGCTATTGGCCCCAGTCGAGGTCGAAGAAGAAGACCGCGCCCTGGGCGCTCGCTTACTTGAGACGATGAGTGCCGAGGATGTGGCCGCAGCGCTCGTCCGTGCCCATCGCGCCAAAATGCCAGCGCCTGAAGAGCTGCTCGATAATGGCAGCGGCGAACGGATGCCGGACAATCGCCGTGCAGGATTCGATGATTCCGTCTGGTTCAAGCTCAACATTGGTCGCCGCAACAATGCCGATCCGAAATGGCTTTTGCCGCTGCTCTGCCGCCGAGGTGGAGTCACGCGCAATGATATTGGCGCGATCCGTATTGCCGCCGATGAAACTTTTGTCGGTATATCGGCTGCTGCGGCAAGGCATTTTGCCAAGGCTGTCGCCCAACGAGGGCATGACGAAGACAATGACGTCGAAATCATCGAGGCTGAGGGTCCGCCGCGTCAGGCTGCGCGTGAGAACAAGCGCAAGGGCCGGGGAAATGAAGCAACGCCGCGTCATGCTCCACGCCCCTTTCAAGGCTCGCGCGGAGACGGTCCGTCAGGCGAAGGCAAACGCCCTTTCCGCAAGGACAAGGCCCCTTCAAAGCATGGCGTGAAGCACAAGACCAAGGGTAACCGACCGCGCTAGGCCGGTTTTTCTGGCAAATCGGTGAAACATCGCGCATGAGGGCGGCTCTCTGACCCATTTATTACAAGGAGCCGCTGGAGTCCGATGTCCGAAGAATTCTACCGCATGAAGCGCTTGCCGCCCTATGTCATCGCTGAAGTCAATGCGATGCGAGCGGCCGCCCGTGCAGCTGGGGAGGACATCATCGACCTTGGCATGGGCAATCCAGACCTGCCACCGCCGCAGCATGTCATCGACAAGCTGGTCGAAGTGGCACAGAAACCCGATGCTCATGGCTATTCGG
>Ga0255182_1001380_pt1 | contig 12716 bp, 8 predicted proteins | sample Atl_UVDOM_RepA_8_FD_188420 | JGI IMG/M metagenome (GOLD analysis project Ga0255182, IMG submission 188420) | Freshwater microbial communities from Altamaha River, Georgia, United States - Atl_UVDOM_RepA_8d | ecosystem: Environmental > Aquatic > Freshwater > River | place: USA: Georgia | collected... | reverse complement strand
TATGGTTAGGTGTTGGTGTAGGTAAAACATGTGCTGCTATTACTGCTGCTGAAAATTATAGAAAAGAAGGTGGAGAATTTACACGTTCTAAAATTACTGTATTATTACCATCTGATTCATTAGTTCAAACATGGAAAGATGAAATGTTTAATGTGAAGAAGGATATAGAAAATAAAAATCGTAGTATTAATGTTCAATGTACTGGTTCTACGTTTTATCCAGAATTGGGATTTTATGATGAAATGACTGAAAAACAGAAAGAGAGACGTGTTAATAGAGTTATTAATAAATATTATGATTTTATGGGATATCGCAAATTTGCTAATTTAGTAAAAGATGATATTAAACAAGAACTAAAAGGTCGAATTGACAGAGAATATTTAGCCATACAAACTATTAGAAAAAAATACTCTAACCGCATATTCATTTTTGATGAAGTTCACGAAACTCGTCAATATGCCAGTAAGAGTGATAGAAAAGATATTACGGATGTTTTAGAACTAATTGCTCGCTATGGAGAAAATAATAAATTTATATTGGCAAGTGCTACACCTATGTACAATTCAGCTGATGAAATTATAGAAATACTTAATCTATTGCTTTTAAATGATAAACGTGCTCCTATTGAAAGTCACAATGTATTTAAATCTGATGGTTTCGAACTATTGGATGAAGGTAAAGAAATATTAATTAATAAGTCACGTGGATATATTAGTTATTTACGTGGTGAAAATCCTATTAATTTCCCTATTAAAATTTATCCTGATATAAAACATCCAGTAGAAACATATATTCCAAATCCTAAATATGCAGTTGTTGCTGGTAAACTTAAAGAAATAAAGGATGACCAAAAAATAAAAAATCTTAGATTTGTGAAAGATTCAATGAGTCCATTACAATATAGTATCTATAAACAAATAGCTGAAAGTGATGAGAAAAACAAGGATAATTTCAGTATTCCATCTACACAAGCTTCTAATATTGTTTTTCCCAATAACAATACAGATAATATTAATGAAATGGTAGGAGATAATGGTTTTGATAATGCTTTTAGTATTGTTAGTAGTGGAGCTGCTACAGAAAATAAATCCAATTTAAAATATAGATATAATGAATATAATTCCATTGATGAAGATGGTACGCCATTTTTAGATGAAAAACGTTTAGCAACATATAGTAAAAAATATTTTAATATATTGCAGTTGGCTAAAAATTCTACTGGTATTATTTTCTTATTCTCTCGTTTCTTAAAACCTGGTATTTTATCATTAGCTTTAATGTTAGAACAAAATGGTTATGCTCAATATAATATTGGTGGTATAGAAAATAATATGTTAGATACTCATACTACGCCACGTTGTTATTGTGGTGTTCTATCTAATCAACATAAAAATATTACGGATCACAAATTTAAACAAGGTAGATATATATATTTAACTGGTAGTACTCCTAAATCAGTTCTAAATAAACTTATAAAAGCATCGAAAGGTGAGGAGGATTTTGACAATTTATATGGACAAAATATTAAATTTATTTTAGGTTCAGAGGTATTAGAAGAAGGTATCAGTTTGAAATGTGTTAGAGAAGTTCATGTAATTGACCCTTGGTACCATTTTAATCGATTGGAGCAAGTAGTAGGTCGTGCCATTCGTAATAAATCTCATATAAAACTTCCACCAGATCAAAGAAATGTAAGTGTTTATTTACATGTTTCAACTATTCCAGAAGAAAATGAAAATAATCCTGAATTACGTATAGAAACAACTGATGAGAAAAACTATAGATTAGCCTATTATAAATCAAAAAAAATTGCTATTATTACTCGAATTTTAAAACAAAATGCTATTGATTGCATGTTGAACAAAAATGGTAATCAACTTACAGTTGAATATTTTGGTAATACACCTATCAATATTATAACAAGCCAGGGACATACTATTAAAAATAGTTTCTATGGAGATCAAGACTATGATGCTATATGTGATTATGAAAAATGTGTATATAGTTGTGAAGGAGAACCTAAAAAAGGTTATAAATATAAAATAAATACAGATACTTATGATGATATCCTTTCTAGTGAAGATTTATCAGAAGCTATTAAAAATATTTCTTCATTATTTAGAATAAAAAATGTTTTTACTATAGAAGAAATTTTAGGATTGATTGATAAATACTATGAAACTGATAGAGATTTAACTTATAGAGCACTAAATTCTATGATTGAAAATAAAAATATCATCTATGATAATTATAAACGTGAGGGACATATTACCTATACTCATCCCTATTATATATTTACACCAAAAGAATTTAATAATGAATTTAGTAGTCTTTATACTAGGAGTATGCCTTTACCTGTTCGCAAGAATATAGTAGAACCAGCCACAATTAAAATCCAAAAAGAAAAACCTGAAATAGTTAGTAATAAGTTTATTAAAGCTTTCAAGGAATTTATAGTAAAATTAGGAAAAGAATATATTCAAAATAATAATATTTATGGTGAATTGGCTAAAGAAATAAATGCAGAATTTACAAATGCTTTAGGAGTAGATGTTGGAATAAGAGCTTTAGAACTTATAGAGAGGTATTTTATTTTTGGTTTAATAGATAGATTAAGTTTTGAACAGAAACGTATATTGATTAGTCATGTATTGTCTGAAAATATTAAAAATGGAGGTATTATTAAATCAAATAATAAATTGGAAACTATAATATTTGATTTTTATGATAAAAAGGGAAATAGTACACGCTATAGTATTTTTAGACAGAAAAGAGATTTGGGTGAAAATGAACCAAAAGATTTACCTGTACTTTTCCGATTATTCCGTTTAATTAAACGTAATTTAGAAGACGGTTCTACAAATTATGATTATGATATAGTTTTTTATCAATATGATTTTGAAAAAGGTGAATTTAATGAAGTTTCGGACCCTATTTATTTAGATGAATATAATAATAAATTTGGATTTAACTATAATGAATTAAAAATTACAGCACAAGATAAAGTCTATGGCTATTTACAAGATAAAGAATTTAAAGTACATTCTAAAGTAAAAGCGACAGAAGAAGAATTGGGTGAAATCTATAATGAACCAGAATTTTATCTAGTGAATCGTAGACATCATATTGCTAAAAAAAATAAAGATGATACTTTACAATTAAAATCAGAAATAAAGGGTGCTGTTTGTGGTACTTGTACAGACAAAGCTGAATTAATAAATATAATTAAATATATTTTAGACATAGAAGACACCGCTAATTTTGAAATATTTCTGAAAGAGAAAAGCAAAGTTAATAAGCATATAGGTAGTTTTGAAAAGGAAAAAACATTGGCTAAATCAGGTAGTCTTTGTGAAATCATTGAGTTATTATTAAGACATAGACAATATATGGAACCTATGCAACATTTCTTCTTTAATTATGAAGAATGGTTATATATGAGATATATAAAATCTCAACAAGAATTAGAACAAAAGAAGAAAGAGGATGAGGCAAAATTACTTAAACCAAAGGTTTCTCGTGGTAGAAAACCTAAAGCGAAATAGAAATTAAAATAAACGAATGAAATTGAATACTTTCGTTTGTTTAATTTAATTTTAGTAGATAAACTAATTTAGCAGTTTCAGCTTCTATTTCATCACGAATATTTAATATATCACTATTATTAGCGTAAACTACTTTTAGACTATTTAAAAATTCTTGAAATTTATAAACATGTTCTAATACATTATTATCATCTATATTTTCAATCATTAATTGATATTCACCTAATTGAACTTGACCATGATGACCCATACAAGCTTCTACTAATTTATCATATAATTTAGAGTAACTATCTAAATAATGGTCAACATTAAGATGACGATTATATATTTTAGTCATAAAATGAAATGATTTCATTTGTATATACCAACGAAATAAACCCAATACAACACCTTTTTGTGTAGATAAATCCATTTATATATATTATTATAAAAACATTTTATCTAATGTTTCAAAGAAATAGGATATTTGGGTGTAAGAAATATAGAGTAGATTTATAGTATTTTCTATATCATTGAGTGATACTGTTTCAACTGTACTATGCATATTTCTAAGTGGTATTCCAATAAATTGTCCTAATGAACTTAATTGAGTATAACTTTCTAAATTGGTACCGCCATCCCCATCTGACATGATAATTTGAAATGGAATATTATTTTCTTTTGCTATCTTACAAAGATATTTATAGACAATGTTATCATCAAATAGATTTCTAGTAATAATTGGTCCACTTCCTAATAGAGAATTTGGTTGGTCTTCTAATTGTAGACTGGGAACATCATTAGCAATATCAGTATCTATAACAAATAATAAATCTATTTTTTTTGGTATTTTAGAGAAATCATCTAACATACTAATGTATTTTAAACCACCAACTTCTTCTTTTCTACTTAAATGAATTATAAGATTATGTTCTATATTAGGAATATTATCTATTTTTCTAGCAAATTCTAATAAGCAGTATACACCTATATGATTATCTAATCCTGTACCTATTATGTTTCCTCTAATTAATTTAGAAGGATTATATAAATAGATTGGGTCTCCGATTTCCACTAATCGTTGTGCTTCTTCTAAACTATTTACAAAAATATCAATGTAGATAGTATTATTTTTTATTTTTAAATGTGGTGGAACTATAGTTATGACACCTTCTATAATACCATTTTCATTGATAATACGTACATTTTTACCCATAATATCTTTTTCATTAAAACCAAAACAACGAGCTATTATAAATCCATCATCGGTAATTTTAAGAATTCTACAACTAACTTGGTCTATATGTGCATCATATAAAATAGTTCTAGAATTTTGTAAAGTAGTTTCTCGAACTAAATATAATTCTCCACTATCAATCATTGATTTAACATTTTTAAAATTATGTTTTGTATATTTTTTAATAAAATGTATTAATTCATCTTCATATCCAGATGGTGAAGGTATATTAGTAATATCTAAAAGTAGTTCTTTATCAATCATATATATATTTATACAATAATTTATTCATTATTTATTTTCAAATTCAATAAGTTTATGATTATTTGGATTGAGACTACTATTTTTAGGATATTTAATAGGTTTGTATTCAAAAAGTAGTTTATTGTTAGTTTCCCTGTTTTTTTTATAGTCATCATATAATAATTTTTTAGGTTGGACTTCAAAAGTAATCAGAGTTTTATTATTACGATCTAAGCTACTAGTATTAGATATATTGACAAATTTGGGTAATGATTCTTGTTTAATAATATTTTTCTTAGTCATATGTCTTTTCATTCTGTCTAAATCAGTAGTAAGTTTTTCAATAGATTTCTGATTTTCATTTATTTTTTTATTTATTCCTTCTACTAATTGTGATTCAATGTCTTCCATGGATTTTGATACATTGAAATCAATATCCAAATCTGTTTTTGCCAAATTCTCTGGTAATTCATCTGTAGCTATACCTGTTTTTTGTTGATATCCTGAATATCCAGCACCCATATATTATTAGATTTTTATATTATTTCTAATATTTTGTATTTTTTACAAAAAATTAAAATGATATAAAAAATTGAAGTGAAGTACATATAATCATAAAGTACATTAAAAAGAAACTATGTCAGTGAAGTTTGATTGGGAAAATGATACTTGGGAAGTAATTAAATTATTGCTAACTAGAGATAATTTTCTAATTAGACATCAACTAGATAGTTATAATGATTTTAAGGATAGATTATTAGCAGATATTATTCAACAGTATAATCCAATTAAATTAAATTATGTTCAAATGCCTAATGGTAATTTTCAGTATAGTATAGAGATTCGTTTTGGTGATATTTATTTAACTCCTGCATCTATTCATGAAAACAATGGAAGTCTAAAGGTTATGTTACCAAATGAAGCTAGAAAACGTTCATTTACCTATAGTGCGAATCTCTATGTAGATTTATATATTAAGACTATGGTATTAATTGATAATACCACTAACGGAGTCGAGGATAATACATATGAGATTGAGGAAAAATGTTTAAAGAAAATTCAATTAGGAAAGATACCTATTATGTTACATAGTAGTCATCTATGTGTTTTAAGTAAGAAGGACAATCAAACTCTTAAAGATTTTGAGGAATGTATTTATGACCGTGGTGGTTATTTTATAGTAAATGGTAGTGAAAAGGTTTTAGTTAGTCAGGAACGTAAATGGGAAAATAAGGTCTACTGTTTTAAGAGTAATAAGAGTCAAAATAAGTATAGCCATACAGCTGAGATTAGTTCTATTGCTCATGATGATTTCTATAATCCTAAAACAAATCAAGTTAAATTAACAAGTCGTATAGGTGTTAATGGAAAAACTATAAAAGTTAGTTTGCCTAATATCCGTCATGATGTGCCTATATTTATCTTCTATCGCTTATTAGGTATTGAAAGTGATAAGGAGATTCTAGAGTATATACTTAATGATATAGAAGGAGATGAGAGTAATGAATTTACTGCTCTATTACAACCTAGTTTAGAAGAGGCTAACAAATATATGACTCGAGAGGCTTGTATAGAATATATTATTAAATATATTCAACAGGTAAATATTCGTGATAAGACTGATAAATTGGATAAGAGTCGGAAGTTGCAGTTGCTAGATGAAATTCTGCAATATGATTTTCTACCACACATGGGCACTAGTTTGCGTATGAAAGCCTACTTTTTAGGATATATGACAAAGAAATTATTGAGTGTTTATCTAAATAAAATTCAATATGATGATCGTGATAGTTATGTAAATAAGAAATTGGATACTCCAGGTATTTTAATGGGTAATCTATTTAAACTCTACTTTAATAAGATGGTAAAAGAGATTAAAACTAATTTAAACAAGGAGTTTAATAGTGGTAGTTGGAAAGCTAATAATTATTTCCATGATATTATAAATATGAATAATGTTTATAAAATTATTAAGAATATTACTATTGAACGTGGTATGAAGTATGGTTTAAGTACAGGTAATTGGGGTATTCGTAATATGCAGTCTAAGCAAGGTATTGCCCAAGTTCTTAGTAGATTAACATATAATTCTACTCTATCTCATCTACGTCGTATTAATACACCTATTGAAAAAAGTGGTAAAGTTCTTGGTCCTAGAAAACTACATAGTACTCAATATGGTATTTGTTGTCCAGCTGAAACACCTGATGGTCATAGTGTTGGATGTGTGAAAAATTTGGCATTAACTGCTACTATTAGTAATTATTCTTCGCCTATTTCTATCTATTTAGAATTAGAAAATCTACGAGTAAAAAAATTAGATGAATGTCAACCAGCAGATATTAATAATAAAACAAAAGTATTTGTAAATGGAACCTGGTGGGGGGTTCATCATAATCCTAATCAAATTGTTAAATATTTACGTAGTCTAAGAAGGATGGGTACATTTAATCCTTATACTAGTATTAGTTGGCGTATTGACCAAAATATAGTAGATATTTGGTCAGATGCTGGTAGATTTTTACAGCCACTCTACATTGTAGAAAATAATGAATTTCGTATTAATGATGAAATAATTCAGAAAATCCGTGAAAAGAAACTAGATTTTGAGAATTTAGTTATTGGTTCACTACCACCTAAGGTATCTATGTTTAATAGTATGATGACTGAAAATGAAATTAATGCATGTAATCCATTAAGAGAAGGTGTAATTGAATACTTGGATGTATTAGAAAAGGACAATTCTCTTATAGCACTTACATCCGAGGAATTATATAATAAGGACACTAAGGGATATGTAATGAATTATACTCATTGTGAAATACATCCTAGTCTTATTTTGGGAGTATTAGCCAGTATTATTCCTTTTAGTGATCATAATCAATCGCCTAGAAATATTTATCAAAGTGGTATGGGTAAACAAGCTATGGGTGTATATTGTACTAATTTCAATAAGCGATTTGATACTTTGGCTCATGTATTACATTATCCACAACAGCCTTTAGTAAATAGTCGTCTTATTAATTATTTGCCTAGTTCACATTTGCCCAGTGGTATTAATTGTGTAGTAGCTATTGCTAGTTATAGTGGTTTCAATCAAGATGATTCTACTATGTTTAATCAAAGTGCCATAGATCGTGGTATGTTTCATAGTACGTTCTATAGAAGTTATAAAGATGAAGAGAAGAAGTATCAGAATATGGGTGAAGAAGAAAAGTTCTGTAAACCTAATATGAAACTTACAAAATCATTAAAAGTCGCTAATTATGACAAATTGGGAGAAAATGGTTTTGCTCCAGTAAATACATGTGTAGGCGAAGACGATGTTATTATTGGCAAAGTAATTCCTATGAAAAATAAACAGGGTCAAACTATTTATAAAGATAATAGTACTAGTCTACGTCCAAATGAAAAGGGATTTATTGATAAAATTCTTATTAGTAGAAACGGTGAAGGCTATAAATTTGCTAAAGTCCGTGTTCGCAGTATTCGTATTCCTACAATTGGTGATAAACATGCCAGTCGCAGTGCTCAAAAAGGAGTTATAGGTATGGTTTATAGACATGAGGATATGCCATTTACTAAAAATGGAATAACACCTGATATTATTATGAATCCTCATGCTATTCCATCTCGTATGACTATTGGTCAATTGATTGAATGTATTATGGGTAAAACATGCAGTATGAAAGGACGTTTTGGTGATGCTACACCATTTATAGGATTTGCTAAGAAAAATCTCAAAAATCTAATGGATGCTCTGGTTGCATGCGGTTATGAAAGGGGTGGTAATGAAATTTTATATAATGGTCGTACCGGAGAACAAATGGCTACAGAAATATTTATTGGTCCTACATATTATCAGAGGTTGAAACACATGGTTGATGATAAATCGCATTCTAGACCTACTGGTCCATCTGTAACACTTACAAGACAACCAGCTGAAGGTAGAAGTCGTGATGGTGGTTTACGTTGTGGTGAGATGGAACGCGATTGTTTCCTAGCACATGGTTCTTCAGCATTTTGTAAAGAAATATTGCTGGATAAATCAGACCATTTTAAAGCATATGTTTGTAGAAAATGTGGTAATTTTGGTGTAGTGAATCCACAGAATAAAAAATACGAATGCAAGGGTTGTAATAATTTTACTAGTTTTACTGAACTACGACTACCCTATGCTTGTAAACTATTCCTTCAAGAATTAAACACAATGTCTATAGCACCTCGTATGATTACTAAATAATTATCTTAGATAAATAAAATATTTTTTATAAGTTGGGTTTATTTAGAATAAAAATCACATATCTATAGATTATATATGTGGTTATTATTTGTAGGTATAATTCTCTTAGAAATTATATTAGATTTCGCAAATTATGAAACGTCACAATGTATAAATCATAATCCAAAAGCTGGTTATCTTTTAATAATTCATCATATTACTAGTTGTTTTTTATTATATGGTTGGTTATTTAGTTCTAAATTTCTATTATTAATTCATATCTTAGTAGTTGTTTTAACAATTATCTATTGGAAATCAAATGGAGATAGATGTGATATGACACTCTATGTAAATGAAATTTGTGAATGGCCACCTGAAAAACCATTCCATGATTTGTTAGATATGATTGGTTTAAAACAAAAACCTATGTGGAATGAATTAGGACATTATCTATTTATAATAGCAGGAGGAATTATAAGTTTTTGGAAATTATTACATTAAACTATATTATTTTTTAATCCAATATATCTACCTATTTATATGCGTTTAATGCTATATAAATTAAAGAAACTAATTTATATAGAATTTATGAATAAAGCTGGAACTGTTTTAAATCTAAAAATACCTAACAAAGTACGTTCAGACCTAACACCTGAATTTATTTCTAAAAGAATACCTGAAATATTGGGTGAAAAACAATATCATGATTTTAAAGAAAACTACTATAAATTCATATTCAAATACTATATGACGGAAGTAGGTTTTCCTATCCGTGATGTTTATCCAAATCATACAAATCATAATAAATTATCTATAGGTGATGTTATAGTTATTGATGAGGTTGCTAATTATAGCCGGTTATATCAAAGAGTACCCAATCAATATGGTTTTTTAATTTTAGAACAAGTAGCTGATACATTATCTAATTCTGAATTAATTATTTGGAAAACCAAAATTAATAATTATCCACAAACTATAGAAAAAGTTGGCAATTATGAATATGAAGGAGAAATTATAATGGGACTAAATACTTTGAAAAATAATGATATTCATCTCTATAATCATTTTGAACGATTTCTTAATAATCAAAAATTTTTTTATATAGACAATCTTTTAGAACTTTTACCTATAGACAAATCAGAAGTTATAAAAAAATATAATCCAAATTGGGATGGTATGGTAGATTTACTATGGTCTGAATTTATTTTGTTTGTTCAGGATTTGTAATACGGTCTAAATAATCATCAGCATCCTTAAGTAGCTTGTCTAAAACATCACCCTTTAAACGATTCATCTGCCATACCATTCTTCTAGTTCTAACATTTTTATTTAGTACACTATAGTTCTCTTTAATAAATCTATAATACATAGCTCTCCAAATATAATCCCAATTACTAGTTTCCTCTTTATATGTTCCCTTTTTAAAATTAGACATTTTCAATACATAATTACTGCTACTAATATATATTTTAGTAGTTGTCGCTCCTCCATCATTATAACCAACCATTCCATAAACATTGGGTACCATGACCCAATCATAACTATCAATTGCAAATTCCATAAACCAACGATACATATCATTTGGATGAATTTCACATAATAACATAAATTGACCAACTATCATTAGACGTTCAATATGATGTAGATATCCAAAATCAAAAGCACTTTGAATACAATGATCTACTGGTTCTATACCAGTTTCACCTGTATACCATAGATCATTCAATTCTCTAGTATGACCTAATAAATTTTGTTTAACTAAATCATCATATAGATATAAATATACCATTCTATAGTATTCTCTCCAACCAATGATTTGACGAATAAAACCTTCTATCTGGTTAATTCCTATTTTATCTGAATAAGTATAGTAATAATCCAAGGCACTTTGAACTACTTCCATAGGTGTAATAATTCCAATATTAATAGAACTTGATAAAATACTATGGTATAAAAATGGATTTTTAATATCAATAGCATCTTCATAGGTTCCAAAATTTATTAAACGATTTTTTAAAAAATCATTTAATTTAGCACGAGCACTTGAAAAATCAAAAGCTATATGTTCATAATTATTTATATTTCCATAGTGATCAGGGAATTTTTCAGATACATATTGACGAGCCTCTTCTATATATTTATTGGATTGCGTTAAATGATATTTTATAGTCTTGAAACCAGTTTTAGGTACAGACTCACGATTTTCATTATCAAAACTAAGCTTTCCACCAATATAATCTCCTGAATCATCCATTAATATATCTAAACGATTTCTTTGCCAACGATAAAAATCTGTTTGGAAAAATTTACGTTTTTTTCCTTCACGAGTTTCTAAAAAATCTTTGAGATCATTATTAGTACATATAAAACCTGGATTATCTAATACCTCACGTTTTTTATTATACTTATTCATTAAATCATTAAGTCGCTTTTCTAATAAATGGTCAACAACATCATAATGAATAACACTTTTAGAACCAGCAATTGCTTTATGAAATTTATCCATTTCAGCAAAATCAATATATTCAACCTTTAAACCCTTTTTTGTTAAGTAATCAGCATAAAATTTCATAGAAGCACGATGTAAAAGCAATTTTAATCCATTAAAAGTCTTTATTCTTTCTGGATCAGAAAAATATAGAGAATCCTCTACCAAATAATAATGATATAAAGTTCTATCATCTTTTGGTAATATAGACTCTATATTCTCAAATAATTGGTTGGGAAATATTAAAACAGCTATATAAGACATTAATATATACAATTTAGAGAAAAATATCTTAATAATTATATTTAATGGGATTAGTTAATTTTAAATGTATAGAAATACGTAGATTAACTCCAACTGAAGTTATTAGTAATAATTATACAAGATTTTTAGAAGATAATTATCCATTACTTTCTACTATAGAAATCAAACATATCGTGTTAAATTGTAGAAAATTTATAGAATCATACTTACCAGAATGTCCTTATTTACCTATCTACTATTTTAAAAAAATATCTGATATTTCTAAATATAAACCTAATTTATTATTAATTACCTTAATACTAATATCTGTAAAATGGATTGAAGACAATTATCCTAATAATTCTGGAATAGCTAAGATTTTTAATTTAGATAAGTATGAATTAAATAAATGCGAATTAGATGTATTAGTCGATTTAGACTATTCTCTATTTATTTCTACTGAAAACTACGAATTTTTTTTAGAAAATACAATTTATTAACGTTTTTACTAAAAAAAATAGCATAAAAACATCGATAGAAGTATTTTTGATTTTTTAATTTATAAAAAAATTGAAACAAGGAATTAAATTTAATATAAGAATAAATCAATTGCTATTAGAAAAATGTCACAATTCAAAAACGCATCACTTGTAGATTTTGCTCTCGAAGATATTATTAGAGTTGATTATTATCGATTTAAATTATTAAAAACACTTAGTAAATTGGTAGACGAAGAATATAGATTAGAAAACTATGGAC
>Ga0255182_1001378_pt1 | contig 12725 bp, 7 predicted proteins | sample Atl_UVDOM_RepA_8_FD_188420 | JGI IMG/M metagenome (GOLD analysis project Ga0255182, IMG submission 188420) | Freshwater microbial communities from Altamaha River, Georgia, United States - Atl_UVDOM_RepA_8d | ecosystem: Environmental > Aquatic > Freshwater > River | place: USA: Georgia | collected... | reverse complement strand
ACCCGCAGGACGCCCAGGCCCTGGAGGCCGCCCAACACGACCCCGACACCGAGATCGACCAGGAACTGGCCCTGGCCGACGCCAAACGGCTGCTGGCGGCATTGCCCAACCCGACGCAGCCCACCGACACGGCGTTCTACCTCCAGCACGCTGTCAAGGCCAGCGAGGGCGGCGTGGAGCGCGTGCACATCATCCCGTTCAAGGTCGATGGCGCGCTGCTGATGGAAGTCTTCACGCACGACGGCGTGGGCACCATGATCGTCGACGAAAAGCTCGAAAGCCTGCGCGAGGCCACCCCCGATGACGTGGGCGGCATCCTGCAGCTGATCGAACCGTTCGAGCAGGACGGCACGCTCGTCAAGCGCGACCGCACGGAAATCGAACGCGATGTGGCGCAGTACACGGTGATCGAGCACGACGGCGTGATCTTCGGGTGCGCCGCGCTCTACCCCTACCCCGAGGCCGGTACCGCCGAAATGGCCGCCCTGACGGTGTCACCCGCCGTGCAGGGCCAGGGCGACGGGGAACGCATCCTCAAACGCGTCGAGCAACGTGCTCGGGCAATGGGCCTGTCGACACTGTTTGTATTGACAACGCGTACCATGCACTGGTTCAACAAGCGCGGTTTTGCGCCGGTGGACCCGGGCTGGTTGCCCGAGGCCCGCCGACGCAATTACAAGTGGGATCGCCGCTCACTGGTGCTGGTCAAGCACCTGAAGTGACACGACGCCCCGCCGCGCTCGCGGCACCCACGTCCAACCATCGACACATCGACTCACCCGCCATGGCACGCACCATTTTCTGCAAGCATCTCAACAAGGAAGGCGAAGGCCTGGACTTTGCCCCCTACCCCGGCGAGCTGGGCAAGCGCATCTACAGCGACATCAGCAAGGAGGCCTGGCAGCTGTGGATGAAGCACCAGACCATGCTGGTCAATGAGAACCGACTGAATCTGGCCGACGCGCGCGCGCGTCAGTACCTGGCACGTCAGATGGAGCAGTTCTTCTTCGGCCAGGGCGCCGACCAGGTCCAGGGCTACGTGCCGCCCTCGCAGGCCTGAACCGGTCGCAGCCCGCTCACGCAGGCATCAGGAAGTCACGGCTGATGCCATAGCCCAGATCGCTGACGCGGTCGAGGAACTGCGTGAGGTAGGCGTGCAGGCCGGTGGCCAGGATCTCGTCGGTGCGGCCGAACTGCAGGTCGGCCCTCAGGCGGCCGGCGCGCCGCAGCGTTTCGTGGCTGTGGTCGTTGGCCACGGCCATGAGGTTGCCCACCACCTCGTTCATGCAGAACACCAGCGAGCGGGGCATCTCGGCGCGCAGGATCAGCAACTCGGCCACCTTCTCGGGCCGAATCACGTTGCGATAGACCTTGCGATACACCTCGAAGGCCGACACGCTACGCAGCAGCGACGACCAGTGGTAGAAGTCGACTTCCTTGATCTCGTTGCCCAGCCCGGAGCCGAAGAACTCGGTGTTGCGGGCATGAAACTTCACGTCCAGCAACCGCGCCGTGTTGTCGGCACGCTCCAGGAACGTGCCGATGCGCTGGAAGTGAAAGGCTTCGTCCTGCAGCATCGTACCCAGCGTCACGCCGCGTGACAGGTGCGAGCGGAACTTCACCCACTCGAACAGCTCGCCCGGGTCCTTGGCCAGTGCCCCCGACTTGATCAGCCGGTTGAACTCCAGCCAGGTCTGGTTGGTGGTCTCCCACACCTCGGTGGTCAGCGTGCCGCGAACCGCCCGTGCGTTCTCGCGGGCTGCGCGCAGGCAGTTCAGGATGCTCGAGGGGTTGCTGGCATCGCTGACCATGAAGGCCATGACCTGCCGCGCATCGAGTTCGCCATAGCGGCGACTGAAATCGTCGGTGAGTTCGCTGATGCTCAGCAGCCCGCGCCAACCGGAGAGCGCCGATTCGGCCGATTGCGGCAGCAGCGAGGTCTGGTAATTGACGTCCAGCAGACGCGCGGTGTTTTCGGCCCGCTCCATGTAGCGGGCCATCCAGAACAGGTGGTCGGCGGTGCGCGACAGCATGGGTTTGGTCTCCATCAGCGAGCCACCGGTCAGGCGGCCCAGGCGTTCGTCTTCAACGAGGTGGCTCGGCAGGCGCTGTTCGATGCGTTCATTGAGCATGGGTCCTCCGATCGTTTGGGGTGATGGGCGTTCAGCTCTCGAGCACCCAGGTGTCCTTGGTGCCACCGCCTTGCGAGCTGTTGACCACGAGCGACCCCTCTTTCAGGGCCACGCGCGTCAAGCCCCCGGGCACCATCTGCACCGTCTTGCCCGACAGCACGAAGGGCCGCAGGTCGATGTGGCGCGGCGCGATGCCGCTTTCCACGAACGTGGGGCAGGTGGACAGCGACAGCGTGGGCTGCGCGATGTAATTGGTGGGGTTGGCGATCAGGACCTGACGGAACGCCTCGACCTCGGCCTTGGTGGCCGCCGGGCCCACGAGCATGCCGTAGCCCCCAGCCCCGTGCACCTCCTTGACGACCAGCTCGGCCAGGTGGTCCAGCGTGTACTGCAGGTCGGCCTTTTCGCGGCAGATGTAGGTGGGCACGTTCTGCAAGATGGGCTTTTCACCGAGGTAGAACTCGATCATCTTGGGCACGTAGGGGTAGATCGACTTGTCGTCGGCGATCCCGGTGCCGAAGGCATTGGCCAGGGTCACGTTGCCCGCCCGGTAGGCACGCAGCAGGCCGGCCACCCCCAGGGTCGAATCCTTGCGGAAGACCTCCGGGTCCATGAAGTCGTCGTCCACCCGGCGGTAGATCACGTCGACGCGTTGCGGGCCGCGGGTGGTTCGCATGTAGACGAAGTCGTCCTTGACGAACAGGTCCTGCCCTTCGACCAGCTCGATGCCCATCTGCTGGGCCAGGAAGGCGTGCTCAAAGTAGGCCGAGTTGTACATGCCCGGCGTGAGCACCACCGCCGTGGGCTCGTTGACGGCGGCCGGCGCCATGGCCCGCAGGGTGTCGAGCAGCAGATCGGGGTAATGCGCGACGGGCGCCACCCGGTGTTCGGCGAACAGCTCGGGGAACAGGCGCATCATCATCTTGCGGTTCTCGAGCATGTAGCTCACACCCGAGGGCACGCGCAGGTTGTCTTCGAGCACGTAGTACGTGCCCGACCCGTCGGGGTTGCAGGCGCGGACGATGTCGATGCCGGAGATGATGGAATAGATGCCACCAGGCACGTTCAGGCCCATCATCTCTTTGCGGAACTGGGCGTTGTTGAGCACCGGCTCGGAAGGAATCACGCCGGCCTTGAGGATCTCCTGGTCGTGATAGACGTCCTGCAGGAACATGTTGAGGGCCGTCACGCGCTGCTTGAGGCCCTTTTCCATCTCGCGCCACTCACCGGCCGGGATGATGCGCGGAATCAGGTCGAAGGGGATCAGGCGCTCGGTGCCGTCTCCGGACTCGTCCTTGTCGCCGTACACCGCGAAGGTGATGCCCACGCGGCGGAAGATCATCTCGGCTTCTTCGCGCCGCGACTGCATGGTCTCGCGCGGCTGCCGGCCCAACCAACGGTCGTAGGTCAGGTAGTGGTCGCGCACCTGGGCGCTGCTGACGTGCATCTCGTCGAAGAATCGCATCGGCTGTTCCCTCGTGGGGAGTTCCTCGTTACTCGAACACCCCTGGAGTTAGCATGGACCATGCCAGCATGTCGACCGTCCGTCGACACGCCCAGGGGATTGCACAGCAATGATGCACGACGCGCAAGATGGTGCAAAGGCAGAAGCACCACCGCAAGTTCGCACCTGATCGGTGCGCCTTCGAAGCAAACCTGTCGATCAGCCGGTCAACAGGTGCCGTTCATCGACCGGGCAGGTCGTCACGCGCACCAACAAGGTGTGCGCGCCACCACCTCGGATGACCCCGCGCAAGGGCGTCACATCGCCAAAGTCCCGTCCCCAGGCCACCCGCACATGATCGGTCCCGGGCACACAGCGGTTGGTCGGATCGAGATCCAGCCACCCGGCCGAGCCGTCGGCCGCCAGGCCCGGACACCAGACGCTGACCCAGGCGTGCGATGCATCTGCACCGACCAGGCGGGGCTGACCCGGCGCCGGTCGGGTCAGCAGGTAACCACTGACATAGCGCGCCGCCAGACCGTGCGCGCGCAGGCAGCCCAGCAGCAGGTGAGCGAAGTCCTGGCACACGCCCTGACGTCGTTCGAACACATCCAGGATGGGCGTCGAGATGTCGGTGGCGGCGGGCGCATAGCGAAAGTCGCTGTGGATGCGCTCCATCAACTCGATGGCGGCCTCGGCGACAGGACGCCCGGCCCGCAGCGAGACGGCGGCGTAGTCGCGCAGTTCCTCGTGCAGGGGAACGTAAGGCGAGCGGTAGGCAAACTCCGCCGCAGGCTCGAACGCGGCGTGGGCCCGGTAGGTCAGACGTTCGCACACGTCGGCCACGGGGGCCGTGCCGGCCGGTTCCAGGCCGTCGTAGCGGGGCCACAGCTCGATCTCGCTGCGGGCCACCACCGTCAGCGACTCGTGCGGGCTGTTGATGGCGAAGTACGCCCGGCTGTTGCCAAAGGCGTCCCGGCTGGTGTGGTGGTGCGTAGGCTGCGGGCTGACGGACATGTCGAACACGCGCAGCCGCTGCCCGTCGTCCGACAGCGGGCGCAGGCAGGCCACGTGGTGAGCCATCTCCACCGGGTGGGCGTAGGTGTAGCGGGTTTCGTGCTCGACGCTGAGCGTCACGGGGGCCGGGGTGGTGCGCGACATCGCTCAGGCACTCATGGTCTGTTCGGTGGGCTCGGCATGGGCGAAGTAGCGGTGTCCCAGTTCGTCGGACAGCCGCCACGCGGCGTCCTGCAGCCGTGACGCCAGGGCGAGCACGGCCGCCTCGCCGCTGGCGCCCCAGGCCGCCAGCACCTCGGGCGCCACCCCCACGCCGTCCTGGGGCAGCAGGTCCAGCAGGTCGCTCATGGGGCCGGCACGTTCGGGCAGCTTGCCCAGCTCGGTGCGCAGTCGCCGCAGCACGCAGGCCAGGGCTCGGGGGTTGGCCTCGTCCAGCACGACGGTGGCAACCAGGGCCGGCCATTCCAGCCGGCGCTGGAACCGCGCGCGGAAAGTGATCGCGCTGTCGAACAGCATCAGCAACAGGTCGTAGCCCACCGGGTGGTGATGGGCGCCCGCCTGCACGAAGGCCCGCAGGAAGGTGGCGTAGCCCTGCAGGCGCTCGAGCAGCCTGCCCACGGTGAGCAAGCGCCAGCCGGCGTCCCGGGTCATGCGGTCGGTCTGAGCGCCGGTAACGGCCGCCAGTTGCATGGCCAGGTGCTCCAGCGCCTCCCGCCCCTCGCCAAGGTCCTGCGGAGGTTCGCCACCACGCAACATGCGCACCGCAAAGTCGCTGCCCAGGGCCCGCAGCAGGCGGTCGTGTGCGGGCGACAGGCGCTCGCGCAGCATGCGGGCCGAACGCTCCAGCGCCCCCAGGTTGTAGGCCAGTCCGTAGGCACCCTGCCGGGCCTGCGGGTCCAGCATGGCCTCGATGGCCGCCCTCTCGAACACCCGGGGTGACTTGATCAGGTCAGGGGTGCCCGGTGGCACCAACCCCTGCAGGCCGCAGAGCTCGGACATGGCCGCCTGCGCGCCCGGGTCGCCCCCGCCCTCTTCGCCCAGCAGGTCGATCAGGCACTGGGTCAGGCGGGTCTGCTGCTCGGCGCGCTCGCTGTAGCGCCCCATCCAGAACAGGTTTTCACCGGTGCGACTGGCCACGGGACGCTGGTGGTGCGCGATGTCTTCCAGGCGCATGGCCTGCGGCAGCATCGAGAAGGTGTCGACGGGGCCATCGGTCAGCACCCAGGTGTCCAGGCTCGAGCCGCCCAGCTGCATCGACACCGGGCCGTCGTCGCGCGTGGCGATGCGGGTCATGCCGCCAGGCACGACCTGCCAGCCCCCGCGCCCGTCGGCCAGGGCATAGACCCGCAGCGACGCGCCACGCGACGCGCATTGGCCTTGCGACCAGACCGGCGTCTGAGCGTACGACACGAAGTCCTGCGCCGTGAATGCAGCAGGCGACCGCTGGATGCGGTCATGCCACTGCCTCAAGGCATCGGGGTTCAGAGCAGGCCCTAGAACGGCCTCGAAGCGCTCGGGGTGTCGCCCGCGCTGAAGCTGCGCAGACGCGCCCCACGGGTAGGTGGGCCGGATGACCTTGCCGCCCAGGTCGGGTCGGACCCGCTCCCACGCAGCAGCCTCGCCGCACCACCAGGTGGGCAGGGACGGCAGCAGCAAGGCCTCGCCCAACAGGGTGTCGGCCAAGGCCGGCAGAAAGCCGTGGATGGCCGGCGACTCCAGAAAGCCCGTGCCCAGGGCGTTGGCCACCACGACATGCCCGGCCCGGGCCGCCTGGAGCAAGCCGGGCACACCCAGGGTGGAGTCCGGGCGCAGTTCCAGCGGATCGCAGAAATCGTCGTCCAGCCGACGCAACAGCCCGTGGATGGGCTCCAGACCCTGCACTGTCTTGAGGTAGACGCGGTCATCCCGCACGATCAGATCGCCGCCCTCGACCAGTGGCAGGCCCAGGTAGCGGGCCAGATAGGCGTGTTCGAAATAGGTTTCGTTGTAGGGCCCCGGGGTCCACAGGGCCAGACGAGGGGTCTGGCCGCCGGCGCAGCGCTCGGCCAGCGTCTGCAAGGTGTCGAGCAGCGTGCGGTAGCTGCTGGCCAGGTGCTGAACGTTGAGCGCCCGATAGGCCTCGGGCAGCTGGCGCGACACCAGCAGCCGGTTCTGCATGACATAGCCCAGCCCGGACGGCGCCTGCGTGCGCTGCGACACCACGCGCCAGTCGCCCTCGGGCCCGCGCACCAGATCGAACGCGGCGACGTGCAGGTAGGTGCCGCCAGGCGGGGTCACCCCATGCAGGCCGCGCAGATAACCCGGGTGGCCCAGCACGAGAGCCGGAGGCAGCAGGGCATCGTGCAGGCAGCGCTGGGGGCCGTAGACATCGGCCAGCAGGGTGTCGAGCAGGCGCGCGCGCTGGGCCACGCCCCGTTCGATGCCAGCCCAGTCGGCCGCTTCGATCAGGAAGGGCAGCACCTCCAGCGACCACGGGCGCAGGTTGCCCCCGGGGGCGGTGTAGATGTTGTAGGTGACCCCGTCCTCGATGATCTGCTGGTTCAGGATGGCCTGGCGCCGGCTGAGCTCGTCCAGCGGGCCGCCCAGGTGATCCAGAAACGCCCGCCAGGTCGGTCGCAGAGCCCCATCGGGCAGGCGGAGCTCGTCGTGGTGGCCGGACTCCACCGGGCGCAGCCGCGCCAGCAGGTCGGCGGCCACCCGGGCTCCCACCGGGCCATCATCACCATCAAGGTGGGCGTCGAACAGGGGCAGCGAGGTCATGGCGGCGGCAAGCAGGGGGCGAACGTCATCGAACAGTCACCGATTGTCCCAAATGTCGGGCCCACCGGGGGGCCAGTTTTGCCCGATGTCCAGCCCCACCCGGCCTGACGCCTTCACCGCTGATGTGCGCGACGCAGATCCAGGGTCAACGGGTGCTCGATGCCGGGCTCCAGGGCCACCACGTTCATCACGCCCGGGGTGTGCCCCATGCGGAAGAACCGTGCCAGACGCCGGCTCTCGGCCTCGTAGCTGTTGACCGGGAAGCTGTCGTAGTTGCGCCCCCCCGGGTGGGCCACATGGTACTGGCAGCCCCCCAGCGATCGCTTCAGCCAGGTGTCGACCAGGTCGAAGGTGAGTGGCGCATCGACGCCGATGGTGGGGTGCAGGCACGACGGCGGTTGCCAGGCGCGGTAGCGCACCCCAGCGACGTACTCGCCGGACCGCCCGGTCGGGTGCAGCGGCAGCGTCACGCCATTGACGGTGACCACATGGCGATTGCCGTTGAGGCCGGAGGCCCGCACTTCCAGGCGTTCCAGGGACGAATCCACGAAGCGCACCGTGCCGCCCGGCGCGCCTTCTTCACCCATGACGTGCCAGGGCTCCAGGGCGCTGCGCAGGGTCAGGCGCACCCCGGCCACGGCAACCTCGCCCACATACGGGAAGCGGAACTCGAAGTGCGGCGCGAACCATTCCGGATCGAACTCGAAGCCGGCCTGCGCCAGTTCGGTGAGCACGTCGGCAAAGTCCTGCTCGACGAAGCTCGGCAGCATGAAGCGGTCGTGCAGCCCGGTGTGCCAGCGCGTCAGCCGCTGTGCCCCGTGGCCGGTGTAGGGCGTCTTCCAGAACCAGGCCACCAGAGCACGCAGCAGCAGCTGCTGCACCAGGCTCATGCGGGCATGCGGGGGCATCTCGAAGGCCCGCAGTTCCAGCAGGCCGAGCCGCCCGGTGGGGCCGTCGGGCGAATACAGCTTGTCGATGCAGAACTCGCTGCGGTGGGTGTTGCCGGTCGCATCAATCAGCAGATTGCGCAGTGAACGATCGATGAGCCAGGGCGGGCACTGCCCCCACAGTTGGAGCTGACGCTCGATCTCCTTGAGCGCGATCTCGACTTCGTAGACCTGGTCGTTGCGGGCCTCGTCGATGCGCGGCGCCTGGCTGGTCGGGCCGATGAACAGCCCGGAGAACAGGTAGGACAGCGAGGGGTGGTTGTGCCAGAAGGTCAACAGGCTGGGCAGCAGGTCCGGCCGGCGCAGGAAGGGGCTGTCGGCGGGCGTGGCGCCGCCGAGCACGAAGTGGTTGCCGCCCCCGGTGCCCGTGTGGCGCCCGTCGAGCATGAACTTCTCGGTCGAAAGGCGGGTCTCGTGCGCCGCCTGGTAGAGGAAGTCGGTGTGGTCGACCAGCTGCTCCCAGGAAGACGCCGGGTGGATGTTGACCTCGATGACGCCAGGGTCCGGCGTGACCTGCAACAGGTTGATGCGGCTGTCACGCGGCGGGGGGTAGCCTTCGAGCACGATCTGCACGGCCAGCTCGGCCGCCGTGGCCTCGACGGCCGCCAGCAGGTCCAGGTAGTCGTCCAGGCTGCTCAGGGGCGGCATGAACACGTACAGCACGCCGCCGCCCTGGCCGTTGGCCTCGACCCGCGGGCCGTTGGAGCGATCCGGGTTGCGCGCCTCGACGACCAGTGCCGTGCGCGTGATCCAGTGGGCCGACTGGTAACGATCGGGCCGGGCGTTCGGGTCGACCGCCGGTGCAGCGGCAGGACCGGAAGTACCCGAACCCGGGCGCAGGTCCTGCGCGGCCGTGCCTGCGAAGCCACCCATTGCCGATGCGTCTGTGCCTTCGGCATGCCCCTGCCCCTGCACGGCCACCACGCCGCCTTCTGCAAAGCCGCCGCCCACGCTGTGAGACGCGTAATCGCGCCCCGCATACTGGGCCCGCAAGGCCGCGGCCGTGGGCAGGGGAGCGGCCTGCGCGAAGGGGTCGCGGGCCAGCATGAAGGGGTAGTCGCCCTTGCTCACCCAGGGCAGCGAATCCAGCGGCAGGCGGTAGCCCATGGGCGAATCGCCCGGAAACAGGTACATGCGCTCGTCACGGAAGAACCAGGGGCCGGTGACCCATCGCGGGCCTTGCAGGCCCACGGCAGCATCCCGCTTGAGCGGCAGCGCATAGCCCGTCACGTGGTCCAGACCCTGTTCGAACACGCGACGCAGGCGCACCCGCTCAAGCTCGTCGTCCAGGCGCGAGTCCATCGGGTCGACATTGATCGGCAGGCGGCGCTCGCGCCACAGGTAGTACCAGACGTCCTCGTAGCCCGGCTGGATGTGGTCGCTGCCCACGCCCAATTTGGTCGCCAGCAGGTCGATGAAGCGTCGGGCATCGTCACTGTCGTAGTGCACGCTGCTGCGCTCGTCGGCGAACAGCGACGGGTCGCGCCAGCAGGGCTGCCCGTCCTTGCGCCAGACCACCGACAGCGCCCAGCGCGGCAGCTGCTCGCCTGGGTACCACTTGCCCTGCCCGAAATGAAGGAACCCACCCTGGCCGTAACGCTCGCGCAGCTTGTGCACCAGCGAGGTGGCCAGGCCGCGCTTGGTCGGCCCCAGTGCGTCGGTGTTCCATTCGGCACCGTCGCGGTCGTCCACGGACACGAAGGTCGGTTCGCCGCCCATGGTCAGGCGCACGTCGCCGTCCTGCAAGCGGGCATCCACATCGTGCCCCAGCGCGTCGATCGCCGCCCATTGCGCGTCGGTGTACGGTTTGGTGACCCGCGGGCTTTCGTAGATCCGGGTGATCGCCATGTGGTGGTCGAACTCGCACTCGCTTTCGTCCACGGCGCCGGTCACCGGTGCAGCGCCGGTGGGCTCGGGCGTGCACGCCACCGGGATGTGCCCCTCACCGGCCAGCAGACCGGAGGTCGGGTCCAGCCCGATCCAGCCAGCCCCAGGCAGGAACACCTCGCACCAGGCGTGCAGGTCGGTGAAATCGACCTCGGTGCCCGACGGGCCATCGAGCGCGGCCACATCGGCCTTGAGTTGGATGAGGTAGCCGGACACGAATCGCGCCGCCAGCCCCATGTGACGCAGGGCCTGCACCAGCAGCCAGCCCGTGTCGCGGCAAGAACCCGATCGCAGCGTCAGCGTCTGCTCCGGCGTCTGGACCCCGGGCTCCATGCGGATCGTGTAGGCGATGTCGCGCTGCAAGCGCTGGTTGAGGTTCACCAGAAAGTCGATCGTGCGCACCTCGCTGCGATCGATGCTGTCGATGAAGGCCTGGAACGCCGGCGTGGGCTCGACCTTGGCCAGGTAGGGCGCCAGGTCGTGCAGGGACGCCGCGTCGTAGGTGAACGGGTAGGTCTCGGCCTGCGGCTCCAGGAAGAAGTCGAAGGGGTTGTAGACCGCCATCTCGGCGACCAGGTCCACCGTGATCTTGAATTCCTGGGTCTTTTCCGGGAAGACCAGCCGCGCCAGGTGGTTGGAAAACGGGTCCTGCTGCCAGTTGATGAAGTGCGTGGCCGGCTCGACCTTCAGCGAGTACGACAGGATGCGCGTGCGGCAGTGCGGTGCCGGGCGCAAGCGCACGATCTGAGGCGACAGGCTGACGAGGCGGTCATAGCGGTAATGGGTGACGTGATTGAGGGCAACGTGGATGGACACACGGGACTCCGGTCGGCTTCGAACATGCAGGGCACAAGGCCCTGCTGAGAGTCTCAGCAAGTTATGGGCCAGATTGGTGCATCCTGTGTGACAGCAAGCCGATCGCCCAGATTACCGCCTGGTCTTGCCCGACACCCGCCATCCGGCGCGTGTGTCGAAACGGGCGAGGATCAGGCGGCCGAGCCCCGCTCGGCCTCGCCCAGCATCTGGGTGCCCGTGACGATCATGCGCACCATCAGCTCCAGCTCGTCGGTCAGCGCCACCCGGCGCTCGGCGGGCTGATCCATCGCCAGCGCGCCGATGGCGAACACCAGCCGCGTGATCGCACGGGACGTGGCGGCTGGCGCGTGCAGCGGGGTGCCGTTGGCCTGCGCCAGCCGCACCAGATCCTGCTCCAGCTCGGCCTCGAAATAGCCCAGCTGGCGCTCGACCGCCTGCTTGACCGCATCGGCGCCCACGGCCCCCTCACGCAGCAGCAGGTGCAGCTGCCGGTCGCCCCGGTCCAGCTGCTCCATGAAGGCCTCGACCGACCCGCGCACCACGCTGCGGCCGGCCACGGCCCGCGTGCGCGCCTCGCCCACGATCTCGCGTAAGGTACGCCCCGCCTCGTCGATCAGGGCCACAGCCAGTTCGTCGACATCCCGAAAGTGCCGGTAAAAGCTGTTGGGCGCGATGCCCGCCTCACGGGCCACCTCGCGCAGGCTCAGCGAGCCCAGCGCACGGTGAGGCCCCAGCAGGCGCAAGGCGGCCGACATGATGTCGCCGCGGGTGATGTGCGCCTTGCGACCCACCCCACCGAACTCGCTGTCGGCGGGGGCGCCCAACGGGCCGGCGGGATGAGGGGATGCAGTGGCGTTCATGGCGATGGCGGGGAATCCCCATGATGATAAACGCGCATTTAATGCACATGTGTATAGACAGATGTGCATGCATCCGTACAATGCCGCCGACTGCTGTACACCGGATGCACGCCTATGCCCCCCTCCCACGCGCTCACGACCGACGACCTGTCTCTGCCCGTGCCACCCCGCGCAGGCGCCCTGCCCGGCCGCCTGCACCGGGCCTTGAGCGCCGACGAACTTGAACGCTTCGGCGCCGAGATCGATGCCCTGCGGGCCCGCACCGTGGCCGACCTGGGCGACCGCGATCTGCGCTACATCCGCCGCGTCATCTGGTCGATGCGCGGTCTGGAGCTGACCGGGCGCGCCCTGCTGTTGGCCAGCTGCTTCCTGCCCACCGCCTGGATGTTCGCCGGCTGGCTGGCGGGCGCCGTCATCCTGGGCGTGGCCAAGATCCTCGAGAACATGGAAGTCGGGCACAACATCATCCATGGCCAGTACAACTGGACCAAGGACCCGCAACTGCAGGGCCCGACCTACGAGTGGGACATCGTCGGCACCAGCGACAACTGGCGCCAGACCCACAACTTCCGCCACCACACGTACACGAACGTGCACGGCATGGACGATGACATCGGCTATGGCCTGCTTCGCCTGTTCCCCGAGCAACGCTGGAGCCCGTTCTTCTTGTTCCAGCCGCTGATTGCCATCATCTTCGCACTGCTGTTCCAGTGGGGCGTGGCGATCCAGGACCTGCGTCTGGGCCGCTACTTCAAGGGCCGCATGACCAAGGCCGAGCTGTCCGAAGCGTTTGCCCCGGTCAAGCGCAAGATGCGACACCAGTTGCTCAAGGACTACCTGTTCGTGCCACTGCTGGCCGGCC
>Ga0255182_1001377_pt1 | contig 12733 bp, 8 predicted proteins | sample Atl_UVDOM_RepA_8_FD_188420 | JGI IMG/M metagenome (GOLD analysis project Ga0255182, IMG submission 188420) | Freshwater microbial communities from Altamaha River, Georgia, United States - Atl_UVDOM_RepA_8d | ecosystem: Environmental > Aquatic > Freshwater > River | place: USA: Georgia | collected... | reverse complement strand
AATTCCATCAAATGGAATTTCACCAAGTTCCTGGTGGATCGCGATGGCAAGGTGGTTGGACGCTATGGTCCGCAAGTTACGCCGGGTTCGCTCGAAAAGGATATCGAGAAGCTGCTCGGTTAAGTCTGCGGTTTCGCGGTATTAATTGTCCACAAATTAGCCGCTGGTTCTGATTGCAGAATCAGCGCCGCTGCACCACGTTGCTGTCATGGCAATTGCACCCTTCGTCCCTTTGCGGGTTTTCTCCGCCTATACGATGCTCGAAGGGGCGATCGAACCCAAGGCAATCGGCAAATATGCCAAAGGCCTAGGCTTTCCCGCAGTCGCAATCACTGATCGTAACGGCTTGTATGGTGTCATGCCTTTTGAGGATGGCTGCCGCGGCGTGGGCGTACAGCCGATCATGGGGCTGCTGCTTGGCCTGCAAAGGCCGCCCGAATATAACGGCGGCCAATCGGTGCGTGACTGGATCGCGCTCTATGCGCAGGACGAGCGGGGTTATGAAAATCTTTGCCGCCTGACGTCGATGGCACATCTCGAAAATCCGGATGACAGCGAAGCACAGGTGCGTTTTGCGCAATTGGAAGGTCATACAGACGGCCTGATCGCGTTAACTGCAGGTGGAGAAGGCGGCCTCGCTCGGCTTTTCGCAGATGGCCAACTCGATAGTGCCGCGGAATATTGCACCCGATTAGAGAAACTATTCCCTGACCGGCTCTATATCGAACTAGCCCGTCGCGGCGATGCTGTCGAAGATGCAGCCGAAGAAGCGCTGATAGCGCTGGCCTATGAGCGTAACCTGCCATTGGTGGCGACAAATCCGGCCTGTTTTGCCGAGCCCGATTTCTATGCGGCGCACGACGCGATGCTTTGCATTTCCGATGGCGAATATGTCGAGAACGAAGATCGGCGGAAAAGTTCACCGCACGCGTGGATCAAGACCTGGCAGCAAATGTCGGAACTGTTCGCCGATGTGCCCGAGGCTTTGGCGAACAGTTTGGTCGTTGCGAAGCGCTGCGGCGTCGGGGCGCCAAAGCGCAAGCCGATCCTCCCCAGTCTCGCGGGCAACAGGGAGGCGGAGGAGCAGCAACTACGCAATGACGCTCGCGAAGGCCTGATCGCAAGGCTTGAGCATGCGGGGATTACCGATGAAGCAGCGCGGAAGCCCTATTTCGAACGGCTCGAGTTTGAGTGCGACGTTATCTGCTCTATGGGTTTTCCGGGCTACTTCCTGATCGTTGCCGATTTCATCAAATGGGCGAAGGCGCATGACATTGCGGTGGGGCCGGGGCGCGGTTCGGGTGCAGGCTCGGTAGTCGCATGGGCGCTCACCATCACCGATCTTGATCCGTTGCAGCTAGGCCTTCTGTTCGAACGCTTCCTCAATCCGGAACGCGTATCGATGCCCGACTTCGATATCGACTTCTGTGAAACGCGTCGCGGCGAAGTCATTCGCTATGTGCAGGAAAAATATGGGCGCGATCAGGTCGCGCAGATCATCACCTTCGGTAAGTTGAAGGCGCGCGCAGTTCTTCGCGATACAGGGCGCGTGTTGCAGATGAGCTATGGCCAGGTGGACAGGCTGTGCAAGCTGGTGCCCAACCATCCAACCGATCCGTGGGATCTTGAAAAGGCGCTGGGCGGCGTTCCCGAGCTGCGCGAGGAATATCGTCGCGACGAACAGGTGAAGCGACTTTTCGATCTTGCCATGAAGCTGGAAGGTCTTCCGCGCCACAGCTCGACCCATGCTGCCGGCGTGGTGATCGGTGACCGCCCCTTGTCAGAATTGGTGCCGCTCTATCGCGATCCGCGATCGGATGTGCCGGTAACGCAGTTCGACATGAAATTTGTCGAGGCGGCGGGGCTGGTGAAGTTCGACTTCCTCGGTTTGAAAACGCTGTCGGTGTTGCAGAAAGCTGCGCAAATGCTCGCCAAGCGCGGGGTGATTGTCGAATTTGACAAGCTGACGCTAGATGATCCAGCGACTTACGAGCTTTTGCAGTCGGGCGATACGGTGGGCGTGTTCCAGCTTGAATCCGAAGGCATGCGGCGCACGCTGGCGGCGGTGCGCCCCACAAATTTCGGTGACATCATCGCGCTCGTTTCGCTTTATCGCCCGGGCCCGATGGACAATATTCCGATGTTCGGGCGCCGCAAGAATGGCGAGGAGAAGATCGAATATCCACATCCGCTGTTAGAGGGCATCCTCGCAGAAACCTATGGCATCTTTGTTTATCAGGAACAGGTGATGCAGGCCGCGCAGATTCTTGCCGGCTACTCGCTTGGCGGTGCAGATCTTTTGCGCCGTGCAATGGGCAAGAAGATCAAGTCGGAGATGGATGAGCAGCGCGCCATCTTCGTGAAGGGCTGTGCGGAGCATAACCAGATTGAAGCAGCAAAAGCGAATGAGCTGTTCGATTTGATCGACAAGTTCGCGGGCTATGGCTTCAACAAGTCGCACGCGGCGGCATATGCTTTGCTGTCCTATCACACGGCATGGCTCAAGCGGCATCACCCGGAAGCCTTTTACGCAGCATCAATGTGTTTCGACATGCACCAGACCGACAAACTTGCGGTTTTTGTCGATGATATGCGCCGGATGGGTACGCATTGCCTCCCGCCGTCGATCAACCACAGCGATGCCGAATATAGCGTGGAGGAATGCGATCAGGGGCTGGCTGTACGTTATGCCTTGGCGGGCCTCAAAAATGTTGGTGAAAAGGCGATGGACGGAATTGTCGCCGAACGGTTGGCCAATGGTGCCTATCGTGATCTGGACGATTTTGCTAACCGGGCCGATCCATCGCAAATCAACCGGCGCAGCCTTGAAAACCTTGTTTCGGCAGGCGCTTTCGATGAGTTCGAAGCCAATCGTGCATCGGTTTTTGCGGGTATAGAGACCATATTAGCGACCGCACAATCGGCTCGCGACCAGAGGGAAAGCGGGCAGGGCGGTCTATTCGGCGGCGATGCCGCAGCAGATGCCACGAAAATGCGGCTTCCCATTGCCGAAAAGTGGACGGTGGCCGAAACGATGGAGCATGAACGCGAAGCCTTTGGCTTTTATTTCTCCTCGCATCCGATTTCACAATATACGCAGATTGCCGCCAGCCATGGCGCCAAAAGCTATCTGGAGACTATTGATTGCGGGCCGATACCGGAAGGCAGCCGCAAATCCGGCGTGATCGCCGCGATGGTGCAATCAGTGAAATGGCGCGAATCCAAGCGTGGCAATCGCTTCGTCCAAGCCGAGTTTTCCGATAGCAGCGGGCAGTTTCAGGCAAGCTGTTTTGACGAGGGTGTTTGCACCAGCCTCGCCGAATGGGCGAAAAGTGCTGAATGCCTGTTGTTGAATGTTGAGATGGATCTACCCTCGGGCGAAGAAATTCCGCGGATTGCCGTGCGCAGTGCCCGGCCGCTGGCAGGCCTGGTTTCCAACACGCAGTTCAAGATGCTGCTCGATATCGAGCGAGAAGACGCCTTTACCCGCTTGCAGGACTTGATCCTGCCGCTGGGTGGTGGACGCGGGGAAGTGGTGGTCCGTACCCGTGCTGCTAACGGCAAAACTGCAGACATTGTGCTTGGACGAAAATTCCGTCTTGACGTAGAGCTTGTTGACAAGGTGAAAGAAATCGATGGCGTTGGTCATGTCGAACTGGCGCCGATAAAACCGCATCTGATGAGTGTCCGCTAAAAACAGACGGGCAGGGGAGAGTATAATGCTGGGTGGAATGCAGGATTGGGACCTAAGGGTCACGCATCTTATCGATTATGCAGAACGAGAGCATGGAACACGCGAAATCGTGACGCGCTGGGCCGACGGTAGCATTGAGCGCACGAATTGGGCCAATGTTGCAATGGAAGCGCGCAAGATGGCGCAGGCGTTTGTTGCCATGGGACTGAAACCGGCCGACCGTGTCGCCACTTTTGCGATGAACCATCATCGCCACCTCGCTGCCTGGTATGGTGCCATTGGCTGCGGCGGTGTGATTCACACCGTTAATGTCCGCCTGTTCGATGAAGACCTGATCTACATCATGAACCATGCTGAGGATAAGGTGCTGTTGTATGATGCGCAGTTCCAGCCGATCATTGACCGGTTGAAGCCGCATTTGAAAACGGTTGAGCACTATATCGTGTTCGACAGCGAGCAATATGAGCAGTGGATTGGTGCGCAGGACGGCAATTTCGACTGGGTCTGGGGCGACGAACGTGATCCGTGCATGCTCTGCTACACCAGCGGCACGACGGGCAACCCAAAGGGCGTTTTGTACCAGCATCGTTCGACAATGCTGCACGCTATGGCTGAAGTGGCGCCGACGATCTTCAACCTTTCGATGACTTCGGCCTTGCTGCCCATCGTACCAATGTTCCACGCGGCCAGCTGGGGCCTGCCCTTTGCCGGTGCGTTGGCCGGCGTGAAGTTCGTGTTCTCGACCACCAACGAAGCGGCAGTACTTCACAAATTGATGCTCGACGAAGGCATCACGCACAGCGCGGGCGTGCCCACTGTGTGGCTCGCCATGTTCCAGCACTTGGACGCTGAAAAGGCGGCAGGCCGCCGTTACGATCTTGGCAAGCTGCAACTCGTCACCATTGGCGGCACTGCAGCACCGCGGATGATGATTGAGCGGTTGATGGGGCAGGGCGTGCGCGTTGCCCACGCTTGGGGGATGACCGAAACCTCACCAATCGGAACGATGGGTGCGCCGATACCGGGTTGGGATGAAATGACTCTCGACCAGCAGATTGACGTCGTTTCCAAACAGGGCAAGATTCCCTTTGGCGTAGAGCTGCGGATTATCGATAAGGACGGCAATGTCGCCCCGCGCGACGGCAAGACCGAAGGTGCGCTGCAAATACGAGGGCCCTGGGTAATCAAGCGCTATTTCAAGGCGGACGCTGACGCGACCGATGCGGAGCAGTGGTTCGATACCGGTGACGTTTCTGTGATCCATCCCGATGGCACGATGCAGATCACTGACCGCGTGAAAGATGTCATCAAATCAGGCGGCGAATGGATTAGCTCGGTTGAGCTCGAAAACGCCGCAGTCGGCTGTCCGGGGGTCGCCCAAGCGGCGGCTATTGGCGTCTATCACCCGAAATGGGATGAGCGCCCGATCATCGTTGCGGTGAAAAAGCCAGAGGCTGAGACCCTCACTGAGACCGACGTAATCGAATATCTGCGCGAGCGTATCGCGAAATGGTGGCTGCCCGATGAGGTGCATTTTGTCGACAGCATGCCGATCACCGGCACCGGCAAGATCCAGAAGGCCGAACTGCGCAAACAGTATAGGGATTACAAGCTGCGGAGCCTCAGCTGATGTCGGGCGAGGCCTATGTCGATCCGACGCGCGAGGCGTTCAATGCCTTCAAGGCGCTGCCTCGCGACGTTCCGATCCACATGCTCAACCTCATTCGCTATCGGGAAGTCGCCGCCTATCCCGAGGGGCATGAAAATGCTGGTAAGGGGTGGAGCGGCGAGCGGGCCTATCAGGAATATGGCAAGACAAGCGGGCCAATCTTCCAGCGTGTCGGCGGAAGCGTCGTTTGGCGCGGTGCATTCCAGACCGTGCTGACCGGCCCGGCCGATGAACATTGGGATGCGGCCTTTATCGCGCAATATCCCAATGCCGGGGCCTTTCTGGAAATGGTGACCGATCCCGAATATCGGCTTGCCGTCGTCAATCGGCAGGCTGCCGTTCAAACCAGTCGACTGATCCGCTTTTCACCTATGGAAGGCGATCCCGGCAGCTTTGGCTGATCAGAAAAGCGCCAATTGGCCGTCGCTGCGCGGCGGAACGAACAGGTCGCTTCGCAATTGTATTTTTGTCTGATTGAGGCCCAGCTTGCGGGCAGCGATCTTGAAACGCGTTCGGATCAAGTCAGCCCAAGGCCCTGACCCGCGCATCCGCTGGAAGAAATTGGGATCATTGTCCCGTCCTTCGCGGATCGAGCGGACGATTGACATAACTTTGCCTGCCCGTTCCGGAAAATGGACCTGTAGCCAATCCTGAAAAAGCGGCGCAACCTCATGCGGTAATCGCAATGGAATCCAGGTTGCGGTCTTTGCCCCCATCAGGGCGGCTTGTTCGAGAATAGCTTCTATCTCGCCATCATTGATCGCCGGAATGACAGGCGCGACATTGACGTGCGCGGCTATGCCAGCGTCAGCAAGCCCTTTTAATGCCGCCAATCTTTTGCGTGGGTGCGGTGCCCTGGGCTCAAGAATGCGATGCAAGGCAGGATCAAGCATGGTCACCGATACAGCGACTGCGACCAAGCCTTTTGCGGCCATGGGCGCAAGTAGATCAAGGTCACGAAGCACCCGATCGGATTTTGTAGTAATTGTCATTGGGTGGTTGGCCTCGGCCAGCACCTCGATGCATTGCCGCATTATCCGCCAGTCGCGCTCAATCGGCTGATAGGCATCGGTGTTGGTGCCAAAGGCAATCGGCGTTGGTACATGCCCTTTCTTGGCAATTTCTGCCCGTAGCAACCTTGCTGCGTCTGGCTTTGCGAACAGGCGGCTTTCGAAATCCAGACCTGGGGATAGATCATGATAGGCGTGGGTAGGGCGGGCGTAGCAATAGATGCAGCCATGTTCGCACCCGCGATAAGGGTTGACCGATTTGTCGAACGGGATGTCCGGTGATGTGTTGCGCGCAAGAATTGTCTTGGGGCGCTCTGTGGTCACATGGGTACGGATTGGAACAAGGGCTCCGTCCAACACTTCTCTCTCGTCAAGCCAGTCTCCATCGGCTTCGCGCGACTTGAGGTTGAAGCGGGTTGGTGTGGCGTTAGCGGGCGCACCCCGGCCAGAAACAAAGTCAGGATAACAGCTTTTGGACACCTCTGTAGGGTATCATGTCATTTGGAACATATATAGAACATTATTGTTCGCGCAGGCGCGGCATCAACTCGACAAAGTTGCACGGTTTGTGGCGGCTATCGAGCTGGTGGACGAGGATTTTCTCCCATCCATCACGCACAGCGCCGTTCGAACCCGGCAAAGCAAAAATGTAAGTTCCGCGGGCAAGGACTGCGCAAGCGCGGCTCTGGATCGTGGACGTGCCGATGCTGTCATAGCTGAGCATGCGGAACAATTCGCCAAAGCCGGGAATATCCTTGCTCTTCACCTTGTCGAGTGCTTCGGGCGTGATATCACGACCCGTCAGGCCGGTGCCGCCGGTGAGGATGATCGCATCAACATTGTCGTCATCGATCAATGTGTGCAATCGCGCCACCAACCGAGACGTATCGTCGCGTTCGATCATCCGATCGACCAGATGATGCCCCGCGCCGACGATAAAATCAGCGAGCAGATCACCGCTGGTGTCGTTTTCGTAGGTGCGGGTGTCCGAAACCGTGATCAAAGCGATGTTGACCGGCTTGAATGGCTTGTTTTCATCGAGCGGCAATGCTGCCTCCATTTTTCGGCGGCGACATGCGCACAGTGGCCACGCGACCTTCCTTGGGAACGGTGGGCCACAAATACTGGGCAAGTCCCTTCATGCTGCCACCATTCTTGCCGCGCTGGATTTCGTACATCCAGTAGTTGCGCAGCACGATCGAGACATAGCCGCGCGTTTCCCAGAAAGGGATGGATTCGATGAACAGCAACGGATCTCCATTGTCGCGGATTTCGCTGTTCCAACGCGAAAGCGGGGCAGGCCCGGCATTATAAGCAGCTATCACCTTGGGCAGCAAACCGCCCGTCGCGTTCATGTCGCGCAGCTTTTCGATATAGCTCTGGCCATATTCGAGATTGACCGAAGGCCTGTCGAGATCACTTGCCGAGATGAAATCGCCGCGTGCCCGGGCCATTTCCTGCGCCGTGCTGGGTTTCACCTGCATCAGTCCGCGAGCACCAGCGCCGCTGACAACCGAGGTGCGGAATGCCGATTCTTGCAGCGAATGCGCGTAAACCAGCGATGGATCTATCCGCCAGCCACCAGCAGGCGTCCAATTGGGGTAGGGATAGCGCATCATCGGGTCGAGTTTCTGGCCCGACGGCCCATAATGCCCCATCCACAATTGCGTCGCGGGAAGGTTCAGCGCCCCTGCCACTTGCGCCAAGGCCGCGTGGTGCGCCGGATTGCCGATCCGCGCCTGGTGCCGTAGTGCTTCTTCGGCAAGGCTTTCCTTGCCGATTGCGGCCAAAGTTACGGCGGTGCGGACATTTTCTGTTTGGCCTAACTGTTTCCAGTCGCCCGCATGGTAGCGCATAGTCTTGCGCGCAACTGGCTCCATGCCGAGCGCTTCGCTCGCCAGCAGCCCGTAAAATGTTTCCTGCAACCTTGCGGCTGCCTGCAAACGCGGCTGAACCTGTTGCGGTTGGCGCGATGCCATGGCAGCACGACTGCTCCAGAAGAGTGCAGCGCTACGCAACTCATCATTGCCAGCCATTCGGGAAACTTTGTCAAAGCTGGAAAAGGCTTCGCGGTGATTGCCGAGGCGCCAGTTGGCCAGCCCGTGCACCCATTCGGATTGGATACCCCATTCACCTGAAGCCAGTCGACCTTCAGCCGCTACCCGCTGGGCGTTCGCGTCGTCATTTTCGATATAGTAGGACCAAGCTACCCGATAGCGCAGCTCTGCCAAACCAGCCGCGTCAAGCGTCGCGGATTGATCGATGAGCAATGCTTCGGCTTCGGAAGGATTGTCGGCCTTGATCAGTTCCTGGATTTGCGAGCGCAAAGCGGCAGCGGTTGGGGCGCTGCCGGGAAGGTCACGTTTCGGGGCGCTCCCCAAAAAGGAGAAACGCCGTGTACCCGGACGTTGCGGCAAAACCGATGCCCCACGCTTAATCGCCATGCGCTCAAGCTGTTCGGCCTGGGGAAGCCAGGGGGCCTCTTGTAAAAGTTCTTCAAGCTGCGCGACTTCGACCTTCGGGCTGCCTGCTGCGAGGTAAAGCTCTGCCCGCGCCATGGATTTCATCGGCCCGGCAGGTACTCCGTCGATCAATCGTGCGGCTTCGGCCCAATTCTTGCCATCGATTGCCGCGAAAATGGCTGCAAAATTCTGGCGGTCCTTGCTGCTAGGCATAGCACCCAGCGCGTCCAACGCACTAGGAGCAACGGCTTGACGCACATTGTCAGCCGTACCGGCCCAAGCCGGGCTGGTGAATGATGTAGCAGCAAATGCCAGTAAAACCGTCTTTTTCGACACGATTACGCCTGATCTCTCTTCACAATCCGCTGAAGATCCTTCCAAGCCTGCGCCTTCAAAGCCGGGCGCGCTAACAGGGTTCGCGGATGGAATGTTATCACGCCAGCCAAATTGCCGCCATTTTGGTTAAAATCGGGTAAAATTCCCTGCGTTTCCATCAATTCTTTGCCCGTCAACGCCTCCGAAACGGAGCTGCCGAGGAGCAGCAATTTTTCCGGACGGATGACACTAACCTGGTGGCGGGCAAAACTGCCGAGCAAAGGAAGATCCTGAGCAGGCAATGCACCACTTGCGGGGCGGCTATGGGCGAGGGCGCCGATATGCACTTCGTCGCTATTGTAACCACAGGCTTTGAGCATCGCTTTCAACAGGTTGCCGACTGGCCCATGGCCAAGGCTGCCTGCACGCAGGTCCTCCTCTTCCGGAAAATCGATGAGGACCATGAGCTTGGGCTTAATGACCGCAATCGGCGCGGCGCGCGCGGGGCTGTAGGCGTTGCCGGGAAGCAACTGGTCGGTTGCAATGGCGGCCATCAATTGCCCAAAGTCGGCAGGCCATTCGGTTCGGGCCGGTTGAACCGCAGCAACGGCGGCGGGTGCAATCGGTGCCGCGCGCTTGGGTTCTTCAAATGCACTTGGCTGGACGGTCTGCTCTTCAAGCCAGTTCACAGGTTGTTCAGCGCACAGATAGTCGACGCCGGCGTCACGCCACCAGCTGATTATCGAGTCTGCGAGGATTTTTCCCCTGTCCTGCGGCGCGACCTGCATGTTTCGTATCAGTCACCGGTTGACGTGAAGGTCAATTGCTTGGCATGGCGAATCCTGTCAGTTGAGGCATATTCGAGACAGCCCGATACGTCGGGCCAAGGGAAGGATGAGTTGAGATGAGCGAACGGGAGTCAATGCCCTATGATGTAGTGATCGTCGGCGGCGGTCCTGCAGGTCTTTCGGCGGCAATCCGCCTGAAACAGATCAATCCCGAAATCTCGGTCTGCATCCTCGAAAAAGGCTCAGAGATCGGAGCGCACATCCTGTCCGGCGCTGTCTTCGATCCCAAGGCGATTGATGAGCTGTTGCCTGATTGGAAAGATCAGGGCTGCCCGATGGCGGAAGTTGCCGTCACCGAAAACCACCACTGGGTGCTTTCGCGCGGCGGCCACATGGCAATACCGCACCTTTTCACGCCGGGTTGGATGCACAACAAGGGCACCTATACCGGTTCGCTCGGCAATCTTTGCCGCTGGCTTGGCACGCAGGCCGAAAATCTGGGCGTTGAAATCTTCCCCGGCTTTCCGGCTGCGGAAATCCTTTACAACGAAGATGGTTCAGTAAAGGGCGTCGCCACGGGTGACATGGGCGTTGCCCGCGATGGCAGCCATAAACCAGACTATATGCCGGGAATGGAGCTCCATGCAAAATATACCCTTTTTGCAGAGGGTGCGCGCGGACATCTGACAAAGACTCTAAAATCGAAATTCGATCTGGAACGCGACAGCCAGCCGCAGGTCTACGGCCTTGGCATGAAGGAATTGTGGGATATCGATCCTGCCAAGCACAAGCCGGGCCGGGTCATCCACACGCAGGGCTGGCCGCTTTCCGAAAGCGAAAGCTGGGGCGGGGGCTTCCTCTACCATCAGGCCAACAACCAGGTTGCCTTGGGCTTTGTAGTCGCACTTGATTATAAAAATCCGCATGTGTTCCCGTTTGAGGAGTTCCAGCGCTGGAAGCAGCACCCCGAAATCCGCAAGATCCTCGAAGGCGGCAAGCGCGTTTCCTACGGAGCACGTGCGATTAACGAGGGTGGTTGGCAGTCTATACCGAAACTTGCCTTCCCCGGTGGTGCGCTGATCGGTTGCTCGGCAGGTTTCGTCAACGTGCCGCGCATCAAGGGCAGCCATACAGCTATGAAATCCGGCATGCTGGCGGCAGAGAGCATTTCGGCGGCGCTCGCCGCTGGCCGTGCGCATGATGAACTCAGTGACTACCAGGCTAATCTCAACGAGAGCTGGATCGCGACCGAACTGAAAATGGTCAAAAACGCCCAGCCTGCGGTTGCAAAATATGGCGAAACCTATGGCACCGTGCTGGCCGGTATCGACATGTGGATGCGCACCTTGAAGATCGGCCTTCCAATCGAGATGAAGCATCATGCGGATAATGAATCGATCGGCCGCAAGGATTTGTATCGTCCGATCAACTATCCCAAGCCCGATGGTGTGATCAGTTTTGACCGGCTGTCATCGGTGTTCCTGTCGAACACCAATCATGAAGAAGACCAGCCTTGCCACCTGCAGCTCAAAGATCCTGAGGTGCCGGTAAAGGTCAATCTCGAGCTCTACGACGCACCTGAGCAGCGTTATTGCCCGGCAGGCGTTTATGAAATCGTCGGTAAGGAAGAAGGGCAACCTCGCCTTCAGATAAACGCGCAAAACTGCGTCCATTGCAAAACATGCGACATCAAGGATCCGACCCAAAACATCAATTGGGTCACGCCGGAGGGCGGAGGTGGCCCCAATTACCCGAATATGTAAGCCTCTATCTGCAGTTCTGTTGCTGGCACTGGGTGTGCCGGCAATGGCTGCACAGGACGTCGGTGACCTTTACTGGCTGGCGCAGCGGCACGAAATTGCGGGACGCGGTGATGAAGCCCTGAAAAGCTATGCCAAATTGCTGGCGAAAAGCCCGACGAGCGAAGCTGCGGCCAGCAACCTTTTTTCAACAGCTGTGCGCGAAGGCAGCTTTGCCGATGCTTTGGCGGCGGTGAAAGCGGCGCAGCGGGCAGGACAGGTCGATAGCGACTTGCCCTTGATGCTGTTCGCAGACGCTTATCGGCGCAAGAAATGGGGCGAGGCTGAAATCGCGCTTCGTGAAGTGGAAGCGCAAGGCGACTTTTCGTTCATGATGCCGATGTTACAGGGTTGGCTCAATGTCGCACAGGGACGCGACTCCCGCGTTTCTGCGCAATCTCTGCAGACGTCGGGGCTTGCCGCTTATTACAGCGATGACCAGTTGATCTATTTCGATCTCGCTGATGGGAATATCGCATCGGCAAAGGTGCGGCTGCGCAATTTCCGCGGATATGACGAACCCTACGGCCGTTTCCTTGCGGGACATGCGATGGGCGAGTTTTCACGCGCGGGAGATTCCGAATTCGCTTCGGCACTTGGACGGCAAATCGGGTTGGATGCGGGCAATTATGGAACCCCGCCGGTGACGGCAGACCTTGGCCTCGCCATGCTTTTTGCGCGACTGGGTTTGGCACTTGATGAACAGCGGCAACCGCAAAAAGGCCTGTATTTCGCTCGGATTTCCAACTGGCTTGCACCATCGAGCGATGCAGCCAAGCTCGCATTGGCAGAGTTGCTCGACCGGCAGGATATGGACGCGAAGGCGTCTGCGATGTTGAAGACGATCGCACCTAATTCACCATTCTGGTTTCCTGCCGTAGTGAACCAGACCCAATTGGCGTCAACAGCAGAAGAGGCTGCGGCGATTGCGAAGGCTGCGACTGAAAGCCAGTCCGCATCGTCGCAGCTCAAACTGCTTTATGCACAAACGCTGGA
>Ga0255182_1001375_pt1 | contig 12744 bp, 14 predicted proteins | sample Atl_UVDOM_RepA_8_FD_188420 | JGI IMG/M metagenome (GOLD analysis project Ga0255182, IMG submission 188420) | Freshwater microbial communities from Altamaha River, Georgia, United States - Atl_UVDOM_RepA_8d | ecosystem: Environmental > Aquatic > Freshwater > River | place: USA: Georgia... | reverse complement strand
GGCTATATACCCCCTCCAGGGTATGCCGCTCAGTGGCTGACATCCGGCCTTCCCACGCCTGGCGGAGTTCCGCCGTAGTCATCTCATTGTTCTTGTGCTCGCGGGTTTCCGCTCCGAGTTCCGCTTTGCGGTCCGGGTTGGTGATACCCAACTCCGCAGCCTTTTGCTCAATCAAGGCGGTGCGACGCGAAAAGCGGCCGAGGAGGTCTTTCGCAACGCCGCTGACCTCAAAATCATCTCGTTTGCGGTCGATGCCGAAGCCCAAATCCTGTAGGTGGTTGGCCAGTCGGACGCGAAACGCTGCCTGGAAGTATGGGGCATCCCTCTTCAACTCGCGGAACTGTCCAGCCTTCCAGCGTTCTTCTTCCTGGTCCCAGGTGGTGTTAAATACGAAGCAGTGAGCATGAAGTTGCGGATCGGGGACACCATCGACCGGCCGCGACGTGGTATGAATGAACTCGGCCCAAACCAGATTTCCCGTGGTGCGGTCCCGGTCTTCGCCCTTACGACGAACGCGGGTTTTCATCTCCGCTTCCATCTCCCGCATGGTTTCATCGACGGACGAGCGAAATGCCGCCAGAATCTCGGGGTCGTCCGTCAGGCCGTAGAGCAGCGACACCGACTTGGGCACTGAGAATGTGAAATCGTAGCCGACCGTTCGTTCGGAGCGTGTGCGAACCGTCAGTTGTTTTCCAGTCTGGGGATGGAGATTGTCGCAAAGGCGTTCGAAGGCTTCCTTGCTGACTGTGCCGGATAGGCCGAGGCGGGTAGCGGCTTTGCCGCCCCAGGCCCCAATCAGTTCCTGTCCTTCGGAGTAATAGTCGGCGGTAGCGTAGTAACGCTTGGCTCCTGAAGCAGAATCCTGTTGCGAGATGCGGATCATGCTTCAATTCTAGATTGCCATAATTTCGTTAACGAAATGTTAAAGCCTCTGTGATCCTCCGCAGAATTGCTGGATGTATCGAGTATTCATCACTCTCAATCTCAACGATGGATCACCCCAATGTCACCCTTGCATGGTGTTCATTCCTCAAGTCTGCATCAGTCGGCAGGGAGAATTTTCGCATTCGTCGCGGGACACTTGGTTTCGATGGCGTTCGGCTTCTGGACAATTCTTTGCAAAGGGAACCGATGGTTCCCCCTGCACCCCTTCCTTTCAAACGCGGCAACAGATGCCCCAAGGATCAGGCCAAGAGCAGGGAACCCCCGCTCCGGCTCAGCCGCTCCGGCTCTAGTGAACGGTCGGAGCACTATACGACCATCGCCACCGCTACTCGCCTTACGCGGGGACCCCCACTTGCGAACCCCCGCGAAGGCGATCCGCGATGGCGACGGTCGGAAAGGCAGTAGGAATGTTGTTGGGAAATGCGAAAACAAACCACACAAAGCCGCGATAACACACAAGAGGACAGACATAGCCAGATGCTATGTCAACGTTTCATGGCGACTTCATCGAGATAGTCTGCCCACCACTGCATCATCTTCCGGCGTTCGGGTAGATACTGGGCGTAGTTGTAAGCCGCTCTGACTTTATCTCTTTCGCTGTGAGCGAGCTGCCGCTCAATTACATCCCTTGCGAAACCGTTCTCATTCAAGATCGTGCTGGCCGTGCTACGAAACCCATGCCCGGTTGCCCGCGAATGATAACCCATGCGATACAAAGCATAGAGCATGGTATTCTCACTCATGATGTCGGAGGGCTTACGCTGATTCGGAAAGACATAACGCCATTGCCCCGTCAATTCCTTGATTTGTCGCAAGAGTGCGACCGTTTGCCGGGCAAGTGGGACGATGTGAACATCTTTCATTTTCATACGCTCAGCCGGAATCCGCCACTCTGCCTTGTCGAAATCGATCTCCGACCATTCTGCTCCACGTAGTTCACCCGTGCGAACAAAAGTCAACAGCAGGAATCTTAACGCCAGCTTCGTCTGCAAGGCACCGTCGTAATTGTCCAGCTTGCGAAGGTACTCCTGTAATTCTTGCGGCTTGATGAATGCATGATTGCTCTTGACTACCGGCTTCAACGCACCACGCAGAGAAGCAGCGGGGTTATTCGCAGCACGATCAGTCACCACGGCGAAGAGAAAGATCTGATTACTGATCTGAAGCATGCGGTGTGCGATCTCGGAGCCGTGCATCTCGATTTTTCGCAGGACTGCCAAGAGTTCTGATGTCGTAACGTCAGCGATTGGCCGTGAACCAACCGCAGGAAAGACATGACGTTCCAGACGCTTAAGTATCTTCGCCGCGTGTTCAGGATTCCATGTCTCCAGCCTGTTCTGGTGCCATTCACGGGCTAACGATTCAAATGTGTTTTGCGATTTCTCGACACCAAGCCTCTTCGCAACCCTCTTAGCCTCAGCAGGATCATTTCCGGCAGCCAACGCCTTCCTTGCCTGAGTACGCCTTTCCCGAGCGTCCGCCAGAGAGACTTCCGGGTATACGCCAAGTGCCAACAGTTTTTCCTTGCCAGCGAAGTGATACTTCAAACGCCAGTATTTGCGACCTGCAGGGGTAACCAACAGGAAAAGCCCCTCTCCGTCCGACAGCTTATACGGTTTGGTCTTTGCTTTGGCGTTGCGAACTGAGGCGTCAGACAGGGCTTTGGGCATCCGGGGTACATTTTTCGTCACACAGGGGTATCTGGCTCAAAAAGTACCCCATTTCTAGGACGAATGTCAACAAATGCATGCGGACGACACCGGCCAATCACCCCTCGGAGAGTGGCTGTTTCCCTGTGTTATCCGGTCGTAAGCGAACAATAACGTGATTCTCAATGGTGCCCAGGAAGGGACACAGAAATATACATTAAGTCACTATTATTAAACGCTTTTACTCTTCGCAGTTGACGAAGGTACCCCCAAATGTACCCCATGCGTTACCAATGCAATCATGGCCGGCTAACTCAGTGCTCTTGAGTGCTCTCTGATAGCATTCTTATTAGCCCATGAATATCTTCCGCACGCCATGCCGTACAGCGTGTTGAGAGTTTAACGGGTTTCGGAAAGCGTCCCGTCTTAACACCCTCCCACCAACATGTTTTGCCGACTGGGATGACACTCAACACCTGCGGCAATCGCATGAAGCCGGTTTCAGGTATGGTATACATATCATTGTTACCCCCTTTCAAGTCAACTCCTGATCGTATCACAATTGGCGCGAAATGTCGCTGAGATTCGCACTGACAGCCGCTTTGCGGCAATTATGCCCCCCCCAGACTGCAAACACCAAGTCTGTTGGCAGATGGTCGAGTAGCTATTGTCCTCTCTCGCTATCCCGCGCGATTCCAATCACTTTTTCTGGCGTGTCCAGCCCCCCTTGAGTGTGTCTTTCTGTAGCCAACACTGAGAGAATCAATCTCACAAATTGGCTTATCCTGGACTCAGCCACCTTTGTTCTGTGGCGCTAGCTCAGCCTCCGGTATCCGATGCCCTTTCCAAAGCAGCGTCAGCAAGTCGAGTGAGTGTCGCACAGACGATCACCAATGTGGCGGGGCATTTTCGGTTCTCACGGCACGCGGGCGTCACGACACACGGCCTTCTGACGGGCACGTTTAACGCCGCCGCCGGGCCGCTCAAGCGGAAAATCGGTTCCCCCTGAAGGTCGCCCCCAATTTTCCGCTTGCCCGGTGCGCTTCCGTGGAAGCCCCGGACTGAAGCGGCGTTGGTCACCGTGCCATCAGGCCGCGATGGTCGCGGCCGGCACCACAACCGAGGAGAACACACCATGTCCACCAAGCCCAATGATTCCGCCCCTAAAGCTCCCACCCACGTCGCCTACCAAGTGCGTGACCGCGACGGCCAGAAGGGCATCTGGACTCGCATCGGCAGCGTCTGGCCGCACAACGACGGCAAGGGCTTCAACGTCCAGCTTGACGCCGTGCCGCTCGATGGACGCATCACCCTCCGTATCGTCGCCGACAAAAAGGACTAACCCAATCGGGCGGGCCACCTGGCCCGCCCATAACCGAAAGGAATCGCTTATGACACCGATGATCAACGCCTACGAATCCTACCCCGACTTCATCCGCTTTCTCGATGATCTCGCAGCCGGTTGCGACCCGGACTTCGATACCGAACTCGACGACCTCGACCGCGAGTTCGCCGAAATCCGCCTCACCTTCGGCCAGTAGGAGGTGAGCATGAAAATCACCATTGACAGCATCGCCCGTCACCGCAACGGCATCTCTGGCGCTCCGTTTCACGTGGTCCTCTTCCGTGATCCGGATGAAGGTCGGATGCTGGGTATTGTCTTCGATCTTGCCTACCACGTCGCGGTTTTCAACATCGACAAACTCGCCTTGGGTAACATCGCTTTTGGCGTGAACTCCTGGCGGGGTGACCACTACGAGTGCCCGCTAAGAACCGCCATCCAGCAGCAAACAGCTGAAGGGGAGGCATAATCATGGGTGATCGCGCATCCGTCCTCTTCTTCGACCGCTATAGGGTCTCGCCGACGGTTTACCTGCACTGGCATGGCAGTAACGTGCCGGACTGGCTCGACGAACTGACCCGTCGGATGGACGGCCGGGCGGGTGATGCCGCCTACGCCGCCGCCCGGTTCGTCGGCATCTGTCATGAGCGGATCGCGGGCAATCTTAGTCTGGGCATCACCTCGAACACGCTCCGAACCACTGACCTCAATCAAACCGAAGTGCTAGCCGCACTCAGCCCCGGGGACGCAGGGATCGTCGTCGTCGATACCGCCGACTTCACCTGGCGTGCCTTCGCCGGTTACTTGGCCCACCCCTCTAAAACCTACAGAAAGGAATAACTCATGAAAACAAACCAGCGCCGCGCGATGCGGATCAACCACATTCTGACCTGGTGTAACGACTGGGACACTGGCCCCGCCGGTGTCACCACCTTGTTGGCGGACATACGCTACTGGTGCGACGTGCACGGCGAGAGCTTCGCCCGCCTCGACCGCGTCGCCTATGAGCAGTATCTCGACGACCGTGACGCACAGATCGGAGGTGCCGCATGAACAACGTCAACTGCCTCGCAGGAATCGCCTGCCCCCAGTGCGGCAATGCTGACAGCCTCCTGATCACCGCAAACGTCCGACTAATCGTCGCCGACGACGGGGCCGACTTCGCACGCGGCTGTGACCCCATCTGGGATGATGACAACCCGGCAACCTGTCCCGAGTGCGATTTCGACGGTCCACTGTCCAACTTCACCATCCGACAACTGCCACCAGACCCGCACGGCGTCAACGCGAGCCGTGCCGACTGTGCAAGTTACGCCCTGAATGCGTTCAAGTCACACGCCCGGACGGACGACCAGTCGGCCGTGACGGACCTGCTGTGTAACCTGATGCATTTGGCAGACCGCAACGCCACCGACTTCGATGCTGACTTGGCCCGCGCCCGGATGCACTACGAATGCGAGACCGGCGCGGCCGAGCCTGACGATTCCACCCATTCCAACCCCAGCGAAAGGATTTGCCTATGACTCAAGCCAACCCGCTACGCCAACCTGCTAACCCCTTCTACGCAGCTCGCAGTCAACGGGTCGCAACGAGGAACGAGGCGTGTGACCGGCCCGTTTACGCCCGGCTGCCGCGTGCTCCACGCAACGCATCCCCCGTTCCTCATCTCACTAGCCTTTATCACTTCCACCGCGCCGGCGAGTACGGCGACCGCAAGTGGCCTGGCAACTGCGGCGGCAATCTAATCAAAGACCTGTTGCTCTATTTCAAACCGGGTCTCGTGTTCGACCCAATGAGCGGATCGGGTACTTGTGCAGACGTTTGCCGTGAACTCGGCATCCCGTGTCTCGCTTGGGACATCCATGAAGGCTTTGATGCCTGTGACCCGATTCACTACTCCGCTGCTGACACCTTCGATTTCGTCTGGGCGCATCCAGCCTACTGGCGGCAAAAGCTGTATGCCGACGATCCCCGTGACTTGTCCCGGTCCCCCACCCTGGAGCACTTCCTCCGCCGTTACGGCCAGTTCTTACGCAACGCCGCCCGCAGTCTCAAACCCGGCGGAAAGCTTGCCATTTTAATGGGCGACTACAGCGACCGCGAAGCCGGGTATCTGCCACTGGTCTTCCACACCAAGCGGTTGGCGTTTGCCGCCGGTCTCACACAGCATTGCACCGACATCATCCGGTTCAGCCACGGGGCGAGCAGCTCGAAAAAAGTCTACCGCTCGTGCTTTATCCCTGGACTTCACGACGTATGCACCATTTTTGAAAAACCCTGATCAACTCACAGAGAAAGGAATCTCACCATGAACCAATACATCGGACAGATAACTGTCATCCTCGAATCCGACTCACCGGCACAGGCGACAGCGACGCTTTGCGAACTAGCCCTACAGATCGACGACACCGCCCCCGATGTCGTGTTCGCCGACCATAACGGCGAGGTCGAAGACTACGAGGAAATCGAGCAGGAATGCGAAGCGTCCCTCGCCTCACCCACCACGGGCAACGCAGACCAGATTCTGGCGAAAATCGCCACCCACCACCTCGGCATCGCCACGCTTGAAACCCGCTCGTCGGATAGCCTCGACTTCCACGACGTAGCCGTATGGGCTATCCACGCCGCCTTAAAAGCGGCTTATGAAGCCGGAAGCCTGTCCTCAAACCAGAACGTAGTCGCCCCGCAAGCTGCCAGCCCCGTTCAGTTGAGCAGCCGGTGGACCTACGGGTACAACCCCTATAGGGTGCAACGGGGTGACGAGCCAGGCTTCGAACTGCCGGCATTCGAGATCTTCGACGCCGACGGTAACAAATTGTTCGACACCAACGAAGACATGCCTGCCGAGGTCCAGGAGGCCAACGCTCGGCTTGCCGCCGCGGCTCCGGATCTTCTAGCGGTTCTGGATCATTGTGCTATGTTGGTGGCCGATTACGACGAGCATGACGGGGAAGAATGCGAAACCTACCGCGATGCGATAGCCGTTATCAACAAAGCCACCGCTGGAAAGCACAACGCATGAGTACTGACTCTGAAAATCCCCTCGACGACCTGTTCTTAGGATGCGCCCTGACCGCCTTCCTCCAGGTCGCCAGTGAGCAACGGGCCATGCCAGATAAAGAGGCGACCCGTCTCCAGGCGTACCGCCTGTACGAGAAGACTCTGCGGGAAAAACGTTGCACACCTCCGGTGAGGCCAGACCCATGAACGCAACCACCACCGACCCGATCAAGGTGGGCGACTAAGTCGTTTACCGAACTACCGACGGAGAGTCGCTTGGCGACAGCGGCGTGTGCCAGTTCGTAACATACGAAGACGAATTTGCTTATGTACGGCATTTCGACCCAAGCTATATATGGACGCTTTTAGATGGAGACGATGGCGATATGTACGTTGTCAACGGGCTGCATTTCGTAACCCGTGTCGACTATCTGTTGAGCCGCAATCCCGTGCCTTCCGGTGTATGTATCCAGGTTCACATCCCAATGTCCGACGAAGAGGCTGAGCCGTGACAGGTGACAGGCGACGACCGAAAAGATATCCGGGAACTGTTTCTCAGGTGCGTGGACCGGCATTCATGCAGCAGGCAACGTAACTTCGTACTTCTCAAACTCGAGCCGCCCGCCACTATAAAATAGTGGCGGGCGGTTTTGTAGCAACATTAACCATGCCACCGAATACGTATCATTAGTCGTGGACCTCATTTGGTACGCATGGCGAAGCCTGGTTCATTTTTAATCTGGCACGCATGGCGAAGCCTGGTTAGAAGACTCACGGTGTTCGCCTGGCGGGCATAACGCTCCACAGAAAGTTACCGTGTCCAAACATATGCATTCGCCGTACGGATTGATGCCCATGCCAGGACCTATTGCTTCGCAGTCTTGGCGGCACTCAGCCTCGAGCCATGCTTGATTGGCTGCTCCATCTTCTATGCCATCAGTGCCATGCCATGCTTCCCGTGTTGTCCACCCTAAACACGAGTCTAACATGATCGCTGGCATGCGATAAGGAAATTTCGGGCCAGGGTGATCGGCAGCGGCTGCATGTATTTGCACCATTGACAATAATACGGCAATAGGAATAGTTCTGTGAAATCTTGTGAGAAAAGTAGTCATAAGTTTTCCTCTATGTATATAAAGTTATCAAAATATTTAATTAAATTGCGACGTATAATTAATTAAAATACTAACATATCATCCCATATAGTGCAATACAATTCATGCTTAGAGTATGCCGCGAAGGCAGCATTGCGGCTACACTGGTGACTCGGCCTCATTTAATGATGGGTTACGTCATACAATACGAAAGCCGGCAGGTAAGTAAAGTCATACCTGACAGCACGTTCGATGAGATGAAAAATCGTGTCACGGGTGAGTACGCGGAACACGCTTCGGAATAGGCAGAATACTTGACGTTGTCCCTTGCTGCAAGTGACAGTTAGTGTCCCTGGGACTCAACCAGACCGCATCCTGAGGCTAACAAGGTCTAAGAACCTCGATGCGCAGCAACGTTCTCCAATCGTCAGTTATGTCCGTTTTGGTAATGCCCATCGGTTTCCACGTAAGCATACCATTCGACCACGCAGCCTTGACGGGTTCTCCAATTGACATCTTCCAATCGGCTGAATCCCTCTGGTTATGTCTTCTGGAAATATGAGTCGTTACCAATCGTAATTAGAGCAGGCGTCTTCCCTATGCGTTGCATAGGTCGGCTGGAACGGTTCCAGCCGCCAGACGCCCAGCCAGCGCGGATTCGCGGGTGCCATCCGGTTGCTCTACTTGCCGCACCGGACGGCCCCGCGACGCGCATAAAAATCGTTGCCTCCGCAGGCCGCCCCGCTCGCGAAAAGAACGTTGTCGGCTGCTCCCGGCCTCCTGCGAATTGCAGCGAATAACCTTATTTTTCAGTATGTTGATCGTTGCGCGAGTGTTATCAACTGTGATATTATTGTCACATAAGGGCCAATGATTGGTCCCATTCATTCACGGAGGAATTTATGGCACGAAAACGCAAGTCTACCACCATTCAACCGCATACCGACACTTCACAGGAGACCACGGTTGCAGAACTCCCCGCTCCTATCGAAGAACCCCTCACCCGTATCCAGGAACAGCCCCAGGCGGCGAACGATAACCGGTACGCGGCGAACGATAATCGGCCTAGTTTCGCAGAACGAGTCGGACAGAAGAAGGTAAATGCTAATCCCGATTCCTTCGGAATTGCCGGGGACTACCTCGCCGGTGTCCGCCTATTCGAGAACCGCCGGGATCATTACATGGCCTTGAAATTTGACGAGAAGCCGGGCCTGGCAGTCATCAACAGGCTGAAGGAAGCCGGATACCGCTGGAATCCCAACGACATGATCTGGACCCAAGCCGTCTGGCCCGCCACCGCGATGGCCACCCGCATCAAGGCGGAACGGCTATATCAGGAAGTCCGCCAGATGCTACGCGCTGAGAAGGGCATCGAGTCAGGCCCAGAAATCCCGTTCTGAATGAGCAAGTTACACAGCGAATTGGCCAAACCGTATGACCATGCCCCCGACTTATCGCCTCGAAGACCTCGGCACCCAGGCACAGCACATGGCCCGCAATTGTGGCAACGAACGCTTGGCAATGGTCATGCAGTACGTGGCCCTCGGCTCAATGATCATTATGGCCGGGGTAGCGGCCAGCCGCGTGCTGCGGGAAGCTTTCGGCCCGACCGACCATCACCCGCGCCGCGGATGGGAGCGATGAGCCATGCAGTGCAAACCCTACATTACTGATGAAATACAGTGGCTTCTGGCACGAACTTCAAGGGTGGAGGCAACCCACTGAGCGATGGCCCGGAAACCGCCTCCCAAAGACCAGCCATCCCTTTTCGATCTCCTTGACGAAAACGCCGAGAACCACAAATCTGACCCTCAATCCACCAACGGAGAAGACTATGCAGTACAAGACAATCGTACTCGAACTACTCCAGCAGCAGACGGAACTGCACGAGCAGTTGCGGAAAGAACGCAAGCTGTTGACAACACTGGAGTTTTACGCGAACGAGCTGAAGGCGAGCCACGAAGCCTGGATAATGACACTGGCGGAGTCCCGCCCCGGCAGCGCCCCCTTTCAGATCTCTTCGGAAGCGATGGAACTGGCGGTTTCGGAACTGGAGGATCGTTTGCACGCCGAGTCGTCGAGCGCCGAGGCCGACCCGCTGACTCTGGACGCGGCAATGGCGTTCATCAAAAGAGTTTCGCCGAAAAGATAAGGACTTCGCGGGGCCAGCGCGACCTTTTCGACATCGCCCCGGAACCGCCCGAACACACTTTTAGCAAGTCGGACTCCCCGCCCCCACCGGCTAACCCACCTCCCGACGTACCCGCAGAGGGTATCGGAAATACCCAGCCGCTTCCGGCTGCCACTATGGCCAGTGGCGAAAAGGCCAAGGCCCGCGACATCGTCGCCGCCATCCGCACGCTGAAGGCCATCGAGCGGGAGCAACGCCCCGCAAACAACGAGGAAAAACAAGTTCTTGCCCGCTTCTCCGGCTTCGGACCCGTGGCGCTATCCATATTTCCCCACCCGGTATCTGGGACATACAAGGATGCGGGCTGGCAATCGCTCGGCGAGGAACTGAAAACGTTGCTCACCCCCGAGGAGTATGACAGCGTTCGTCGCACCACCTTCAACGCCTTCTACACATCCCACGATGTAATCGCCTCGATGCATTCCGCGATTACTCGCCTGGGCGTGCCGGACAATGGCACCATTCTGGAACCGGGCTGCGGGATAGGCAATTTCCTGAGTCACGGCAAGCCGGGGCAGCACTTCATCGGTGTCGAACTCGACTCGATTTCCGGCCGCATCGCCAAAGTGTTACACCCCGGCCAGGACATCCGCATCGAAGGCTTCCAGGACACGAAACTACCCGAGAACCGCATCGACGCGGTGATCGGCAACGTCCCCTTCGCCGACCTCAAACTCGACCACAAGGGGCAACGGCTTTCGCTACACGATTACTTCTTCGCCAAGTCAGTGGATTCGCTCAAGTCAGGTGGTGTACTTGCGCTGGTCACATCGCACTACACGCTCGACAAGCAGAACGCTGCCGTTCGTGAGTATCTCGCTGACAAAGCAGACTTTCTTGGGGCGATCCGCCTCCCCTCGGATGCGTTCAAGCGGGAGGGAACCGCCGTGGTGACCGACATCGTGTTTCTTCGCAAGCGTGACCGGGGCGAACCAGCCCGACACGTCGATCCCGACTGGTTGGGCGTCGCACCGCTGGAGATCGATGGCGCAGAGGTTCCCGTCAACCGCTACTTCCTGAACCATCCCGAAATGGTCCTGGGAAACTGGACCGCGAAAGACACGCTCTACGGTGGCGAAGGCTACAGCGTAACCAGCAATGGCAACCTGGCCGAGCAACTGAAGCAAGCCGTTGATCGGCTCCCTGAATTCACCCCGATCCAGTCGTCGAAGACGGACGACCGAAAGGCCCCGGCCTTCGTGCCGCCCCCGCTTGAAAGGCACATCAGCGAAGGGAGTTTCTTTGTTGGCGACGGCCGCAGCATCTACCAGATCGAAGGTGGGCAAGGAATGCCCGTCGTCTACGGCGGCACCCAACTCAAGACCGACGGCACGATGACGGGCAAGCGACTCGCCGCGCTCATCGAACTACGCGACCGCGCCCGCCGGGTATTGCAATCCCAGAACGAAGGCTGGCCTGAGGAACACCGCGAAGAGGCCCGCCGAGATCTTAACCGTGTTTACGACCGTTTCACCGCCGCTTATGGCCCGATCAACAAAACTACTTTCGGCGAAACAGCCGACGGCACGACCATCCGCCGAATGCCCAACCTTGTGAAGTTCAAGGAGGACCCGGACGCCATGCTCGTCATGTCCCTTGAAGACTACGACGAGACCATCGGCCGGGCGACCAAAGCTGCCATTATGTCCCGCGACGTGGTGGGCAAAACGCCGCCCGTTACCAAGGTCCGCAGTGCCGAGGAAGGCTTGCTCGTGTCACTCAACCAACACGGGGCCGTCTACCTCGATTACATCGCCAAGCTCTACGCCAAGCCGGAGGCACAGATCATCGAGGAGTTGGGCGACCTGATCTACAAAGACCCCGAAAGCGGCCGATGGGAAACGGCCGATGCTTATTTGTCCGGCAACGTCCGCGAGAAACTCGCCATCGCCGAACGAGCTGGTCAAGAGTTTGCCCGCAACGCCAATGCCTTACGCGGCGTCCAGCCCGAAGACGTACTCCCCGGTGACATTGACGCCAACTTGGGCGCTCCGTGGATTCCCGAATCCGACATCCAAGCGTTCGCGGCCGACCTGTTCAAGGTCGATCAAGACACGGTGCCCGTGGCTCACCTGAAGAAGGACGCGGTTTGGAGCTTGGAGGCCGGTTACGCCGCCCGGCAGTCAGTTGCGGCCACGTCCGATTTTGGCACTGCCCGTGCCAACGGCACCTGGTTGCTGGAACTGGCCCTCAACATGAAATCGCCGACCATCTACGACACTGTTCAGAACGGTGACCGCGAAGAGCGAGTCGTCAACCAGGAAGACACGATGGCAGCCCGCGAGAAGCAGAAGCTTATCAAGGAGAAATTCCGTTCCTGGGTGTTTGCCGATCCCGACCGCACTGAACGCCTCGTCCGACTTTACAACGACAACTTTAATAACTTGCGGCTCCGCCAGTTCGACGGCTCGCACCTCGACTTCCCCGGCATGAACCAGGCGTTGAACTTACGCCCTCATCAGAAAGATGCCGTCTGGCGCGGCATGTCGAGTGGCAACACGCTGCTGGCTCACGTCGTCGGTG
>Ga0255182_1001374_pt1 | contig 12744 bp, 18 predicted proteins | sample Atl_UVDOM_RepA_8_FD_188420 | JGI IMG/M metagenome (GOLD analysis project Ga0255182, IMG submission 188420) | Freshwater microbial communities from Altamaha River, Georgia, United States - Atl_UVDOM_RepA_8d | ecosystem: Environmental > Aquatic > Freshwater > River | place: USA: Georgia... | reverse complement strand
ATTCTAACGATGAAAACTATCCTGTCTTCCCGGAATGTCGACGATAGAGTGCGTTTCGAGTCTCTCCCGGGGGTTTTCACTGAGCATCTTGAAGCAGATGTTTAGCCTTGACGCCTTCTCAGAGTGCCTGTGCGATCGCTCGCCCGAGATCGGACGTGCCCGCCGTCCCACCCAGATCGGGTGTGCGCGGTGCACCGCTGCCCGGCTGCAACATCTTCTCTATGGCGCCAAGGATGGCGTCGTGCGCATCCTTGTGCCCCAGGAACTCGAGCATCATCGCGCCGCACCAGATCTGGCCGATCGGATTGGCGATGCCTTTGCCGGCAATGTCGGGCGCCGAGCCATGCACCGGCTCGAACAACGAGGGGAACTTGCGGTCGGGGTTGAGGTTGGCGCTCGGCGCGATGCCGATCGTGCCGGTGCAGGCCGGCCCCAGGTCAGACAGGATGTCGCCAAACAGGTTACTGGCCACCACCACATCGAAAAAATCCGGTCGCTGCACAAAGTGCGCGGTCAGGATGTCGATGTGGAATTTGTCCACGTTGATGCCCGGGTAGGTCTTGGCCATCTCGGCCACGCGCTCGTCCCAGTACGGCATGGTGATGGCGATGCCGTTGGACTTGGTGGCGCTGGTCAGGTGCTTTTTGGGGCGCGACTGGGCCAGCTCGAACGCGAACTTGAGCACGCGGTCCACGCCCACACGGCTCATGATGGTTTCCTGCATCACGATCTCGCGCTCGGTGCCCGGGAACATGCGGCCGCCCACGGCCGAGTATTCGCCCTCGGTGTTCTCGCGCACGATGTACATGTCGATCTCGCCAGGCTGGCGGGGACTGCCGTCGCGGCGCACCACGGGGGCGATGATGCCGGGCATCAGGCGTGCCGGGCGCAGGTTGATGTACTGGTCAAACTCGCGGCGGAACAGCAGCAGCGAGCCCCACAGCGACACGTGGTCGGCGATCTTGTCGGGCCAGCCCACCGCGCCAAAGTAGATGGCATCGTGGCCACCGATCTGGTCCTTCCAGTTGTCGGGCAGCATCTGGCCGTGCTTTTCGTAATAGTCCCAGCTCGAAAAATCGAAGTGGTCGAACTGCAAATCGATGTTGAACCTGGTGGCTGCGGCTTCGAGTACACGGAGGCCCTCGGGCATGACTTCCTTGCCAATGCCGTCGCCGGCAATCACGGCAATCCGGTGTCGTGTCATGAATTTCTCCAGAAAAATCAACTGTCAAAGATGGGGGCACAGTGGCCGCGTCAGCACGGCATGCGGTTCACTTGGGCGACGCGGAACGCACGACCAGACTCACTCCCACCGCCGTAATGGCCGTGCCCAGCAGCGTCAGGGCCGTGATCTGCTCGTCAAACAGCACCCAGGCGATCAGCGCCGTGGTGGGGGGCACCAGGTACATCAGGCTGGCCACGGTGGCGGCGGCGCCGCGCTGGATCAGCAGGTACAGCAGGGATGAACCGCCCAGCGTCAGGCCCAGCACCGACCAGGCCATGGCGCCGATCAGCTGACCGTTCCACTGCATGGCTTCGGGCTCCAGCATTGCCAGCGGCAGCGTGACCACGGCGGCGGCCATCAGCTGCACCGTATTGGCGGTACGCACATCGCAGGGCTGCACAAAACGCTTCTGGTAGAGCGTGCCGGTGGTGATGGCCAGCAAGGCCATGACGGCCCAGGCCATGTTTTCAAAGGTCACATGGTCCAGCGGCGTACCCTGCACGAACTTGCGCGAGACCACCATCACCAGCCCGGCAAATCCCAGCAACAGGCCGAGCCACTGCCGGCGCGAAACCGTGCCCTGCCCCGCATCACGAGACAGCGTGGACAACCAGATGGCCGTCAGCACCGGCTGGATGCCGACGATCAGCGACGACAGGCCCGAGCCCATGCCGGCCTTGACCGCCGCCCACACCCCGCCCAGATAGCCTGCATGCATGAGCACACCGGTCACGGCCAGGTGCAGCATCTGGCGCCGGTCCCTGGGCCAGGACACACGGGCCAGCAGGATCCAGGGCAGGAAGCAGAGGATGGAGAAAAAGTAGCGCCAGAGCAGGAAGGTAAACGGCGGCGCATACGGCATGCCGTAGCGCGCCACGATGAAGCCGGTGCTCCAGATCAGCACAAAGACGGCGGGCATGGCCTTCACCCAGGCCGTGGTGTGGCTGTCCGTCATTTCACGCGGGCACGGATTTCAGGCAGGGCCTTCTGCATGTAATAGACCATGGACCAGATGGTCAGCACGGCCGCTGCCCAGATCAGCACCTCGCCCCAGACGCGGGTGTCGAGCAGGCCCAGCAACACACCGTCGTACAGCAGGAAGGGAATGGCGACCATCTGCACCGTGGTCTTGACCTTGCCGATCATGTGCACGGCCACGCTCTTGCCAGCGCCGATCTGCGCCATCCATTCGCGCAGGCTGGAGATGGCGATCTCGCGGCCGATGATGATCAGTGCCACCAGCACATGCACCCGCTTCATGTGCACCAGGATCAGCAGCGCCGCACACACCAGGAACTTGTCGGCCACTGGGTCCAGAAAGGCGCCAAAGGCCGAGGTCTGGTTGAGCTTGCGCGCCAGAAAACCGTCGAGCCAGTCGGTGATGGCAAACACCACGAACATCACCGTGGCCACCAGGTTCTGCGTCGCAGCACTCAGGCCCGGGATGTAGTACACAGCCACGATCAGCGGGATCGCGACAATGCGTGTCCAGGTCATGAGCGTGGGGATGGTGAAAAACATGCGGCGATTGTGCACCAAGCAGGTGCCGTCTCCCTGACGCCTTCAGTGCAGCGCCTGGTAAATCGCCTCGGCCAGTTCCTGCGAGATGCCTTCGACCTGCGCCAGGTCTTCCACACTGGCCCCTTCGACCCCGCGCACGCCACCAAAGCGCTGCAGCAGCCGCGCCCGTTTGCGCGGCCCGATGCCCGGGATTTCCTCGATCTTGCTGCCGCCCACCCGCACCTTGGCGCGCTGCGCCCGCATGCCGGTGATGGCAAAGCGGTGCGCTTCGTCGCGGATCTGCGCGACCAGCATCAGGGCGGCCGAATCCTTGCCCAGGTAGACCTTGTCGCGGCCGTCGGCAAACACCAGTTCCTCCAGGCCTACCTTGCGGCCCTCGCCTTTTTCGACGCCGACGATGCGCGAGAGGTCCAGCCCCAGGTCGGTGAAGACCTCGCGGGCCATGGCCACCTGGCCCTTGCCGCCGTCGATCAGCACCAGGTCGGGCAGGCGGGCGTTGCCATCCCCAGTCCGCAGCACTTCGGCCAGCTTGCCGTAGCGGCGCATCAGCACCTGGCGCATGGCGGCGTAGTCGTCGCCGCCGGTGATGCCCTCGATGTTGTAGCGGCGGTATTCGCTGCTCTGCATCTTGTGCTGGCGAAACACCACGCAGGACGCCTGCGTGGCTTCGCCCGCCGTGTGCGAAATGTCGAAACACTCGATGTGCAGCTGGTCCAGGTCGTCGGGCGCCAGGTCCAGCGCATCGGCCAGCGCCCGGGTGCGGGCCTGCTGCGAGCCCTCTTCGGCCAGCAGGCGGGCCAATTGCAGCTCGGCGTTCTTTTCGGCCATCTCCAGCCAGGCGCGGCGGTGTTCGCGCGGCTGGTGGATGGCGCTGATCTTCACGCCCGTCTGCTCGGTCAGCGCTGCGATCAACGCCTTGTCCACCGGCGCGCTCACGATCAGCAGCGGCGGCACCGGCACGCCGATGTAGTGCTGGGCCAAAAACGCTTCCAGTACCTGCACCTCGACCGGGCGGGCCACCTCGCCGTCTTCCAGCCCTTGCAGGGCGTGGGCATCGTCCACATGGGTCGGAAAGTAAGGCCTGTCGCCCAGGTGCCGGCCACCGCGCACCATGGCCAGGTTCACACAGGCGCGGCCGCCCTGCACCCGCACCGCCAGGATGTCGGCATCGGTGTCGGTCACGGTGTCCACCGCCTGCTGGTGCAGCACCTTGGACAGCGCAGCCAGCTGGTTGCGCACCTCGGCCGCTTGCTCGAATTCGAGCTTGTCAGCGTGCGCCATCATGCGCGCTTCAATCTCGCGCATCAGTTCTTTTGTCTCGCCGCGCAAAAACTGCTCGGCATGCAGCACATCTGCCCGGTAGGCTTCAGGGCTGATCAGGTTCACGCAGGGGCCGGAGCAGCGCTTGATCTGGAACAGCAGGCAAGGCCGCGTGCGGTTGGCAAACACCGTGTCTTCACAGGTGCGCAGCTTGAACACCTTCTGGATCAGCTGGATCGACTCCTTGACCGCCCAGGCACTCGGGAAGGGACCGAAGTAGCGGTGTTTTTTTTCCACCGCGCCGCGGTAATAGGCCACACGGGGGTAATGCTGCGGCTCAGGCGCCGTCACCAGAGCGGGCAGCGGGGTGCGGCCATTGCCCGACAACTTGAGGTAGGGGTAGCTCTTGTCGTCGCGGAACAGGATGTTGAAGCGCGGGTGCTGCGTCTTGATCAGGTTGTTTTCGAGCAGCAGCGCCTCGGCCTCGGAGCGCACCACCGTGGTCTCCATGCGGGCGATCTTGCTGACCATGTGGCCAATGCGCGTGCCGCCATGGTCCTTCTGGAAATAGCTCGACACCCGCTTTTTCAGGTTGCGCGCCTTGCCGACATAGAGCAGCTGGTCCTGCGCGTCAAAGTAGCGGTACACGCCCGGCAGTGCGGGCAGCGCTGCCATCTGGGCAAGCAGGGCCTCGCGCACCGGGTCCGTGGGTTCAGAAGAAACAGCTTCGCTCATGGAAAAACTTCAGGTCTGGCGCGGCTGGATGTGCGCGCGCAGCCATTGCGCAAATTCGTCTTCGGAGATGTCGCCTGCGGCCAGGGCCAGCATGGTCAGCAAACATTGGGCATCGGTGGCCGCCAGGCGCCAGCCGTTGAGGGCCAGAAACAGTTCGACCGCGACAAAGGCGGTGCGCTTGTTGCCGTCGACAAAAGGATGATTCCGGGCGAGACCAAAGCCGTAGGCTGCGGCGAGCGCCGCCACGTCCGGTTCACCATAGGTCGCCAGGTTCAGCGGGCGACTGAGGGCTGACTCAAACAGGCCCTGATCGCGCACACCGCTGCCACCGCCGTGTTCAGCCAGTTGCTCCTCATGCACCGCCAGCATGACCTGGGCATTGAGCCAGATCCAGGTAATGGACTCAGAAGTCACTTGGCCAACTCGCGCAAGACGTGGCGCCGATCCTTCATGATCTTGCGCGCCTCACTCATCTGCGCTTCAAAATCAGCGTCGTACGGCGTCATCATCACAGCCCCATTGGCCGCCTCGGTCACAAACACCGTGTCGCCCTTCTCCAGCTTGAGCTTGGCCAGCAACTCCTTGGGCAGGATCACGCCGACGGAATTGCCAATTTGGGTGAGCTTTAGTGCGGTCATGGCGCGCCTCATGTTTTAACGGTTGTTATATTAACGCTATTCGATCCAGATGTGCTCCATGGACGCACACGGATGGTCTCGGCCCCTCAGGGGCATTGGCCAAAAGACGCCAGGCGCCTAAAATACCTGCACAACTACCTGAACAGGTTTTGCCCATGCAAGTCATCAGCTACACCGACGCCCGCAACTCGCTCAAGGCCGTGATCGACAAAGTCATCGACGACCAAGCCCCCACGCTCATCCACCGCCGTGAGGGTGGCAACGCGGTGATCCTGTCGGAAGAAGCCTACTCCAGCATGCAGGAAACCCTGTACCTGCTCTCCAGCCCGGCCAACACACGGGCGCTGCTCAAATCTGTGGCCCAGCTCAAAGCGGGCAAAGCCAAAAAACGCCAGTTGCTGGACGCCTGAGCTCCGAGCATGAGAGAAGTCCGCTTCACCCCCGATGGGTGGGACGCTTATGTGTGGTGGCAAGGTCAGGACCGCAAGACCCTCAAACGCATCAACACCCTGATCGATGCCGTTTGCCGCGAACCTTTTACCGGCATCGGCAAACCCGAACCCCTGGTCGGCAACCTGACAGGCTTGTGGTCACGTCGCATTGATGAAATGCACCGCCTGGTTTATGAAGCCGACGAGGTGTCTGTCACCGTGGTGGCCTGCCGGTTTCATTACGACGATTAGCAGCCAGCCGCCTCATGCGCACCGACACCGGCCCACTCTGGGACATTTTCTGTACCGTCATCGACAACCACGGCGACCTGGGCGTGTGCTGGCGCCTGACGCGCCAGCTGCGTGACGCCGGGCAGCGCGTGCGCCTGTGGGTGGACGACGCCTCGGCCCTGGCCTGGATGGCACCGACCGCTGTGCAGGAACCGGGGATCGAAGTCAAAGCCTGGGCACAGGCCAGCGACGCTGCCACCCTCGCCAGCCTGCCCCCGGCCGATGTGTGGATCGAGGCCTTTGGCTGCGAGATTCCGCAAGCCTTTTTAGCGCACGCCGCGGCCACCCGAAACCAGCAACCGGTTTGGATCAACCTGGAATACCTGAGTGCCGAAGATTGGGTGCCCCGCATGCACGGCCTGCCCTCACCTGTGATGAGCGGCCCAGCCAAGGGCTGGACCAAGCACTTTTTCTACCCCGGCTTCACGCCTCAGACTGGCGGCCTGCTGCGCGAGGCTGACCTGCTGGAGCGGCAACAGACTTTTGACCGCACGGCCTGGCGCCAGCGCCACGCCCCTCAGCTGCAACCGGGCGGGCGGCTCATCAGCCTGTTCTGCTACGAACCCGCTGCCCTGCCCCAACTGCTGCGGCAACTGGTGGGAACGCCAGACCACCTGCTCGTCACCCCCGGCCGCCCGCTGGCCGCCGTGCAGCAGGCGCTGGCGGGCGTGACCCAACACCCCCGCTGGAGCGCCCAGCCCTACACCGACCAAAACGGCTTTGACGAGATGCTCTGGGCCTGCGACCTCAACTTGGTGCGAGGCGAAGACTCCCTGGTGCGCGCCCTGTGGGCGGGCCAGCCCTTTGTCTGGCACATCTACCCGCAGGACGACAACGCGCACCATGCCAAGCTGGAGGCGTTTTTGGACTGGCTGCAGGCGCCGCAGAGCCTGCGGCAGGCGCATCGGGTTTGGAATGGGATGGAGAGTGGGGAATTGCCTGTGCTCAGCTCAAGCGTGCTGACAGACTGGATGGCATGCACGCAAGCAGCGCGGCAAAGGCTGATTGAACAAGTCGATTTGGTATCCCAACTTGGATCACTCGTAATGTGACCACATGCGCAACACCTTCACGGTGTTTTGCTCGGTCAGCACCTCGTACACCAGGCGGTGCTGAATGTTGATCCTGCGGGAATAGGCGCCAGCCAAATCACCCACCAGCTTTTCATACGGCGGCGGATTCTGAAACGGATTGGCCTGAATCAAGGCCAGCAACTCCTGTGCTTTGGGCTTGAGCCCCGCCGAGGCCAGTTTGGGCGCATCTTTCTGGGCATGCCTGGCAAAGACCAGCTGCCAGCTCACCAGTCCAGCTCCTTGGCGCATTCACCCACCGAATCACCCATGCCTTCCTTGATGGATTCGCGCATGCCAGGCACAGACAAGAGGTACAGCGTCTCCTGAATCGCCTGCCAATCCTCGGCAGACAGCAAAACCGAATCGTGGCGCTTGCCCGTGATGACAATCGGCTGATGCGACTCGGCCGCCTGATCCATCAGGCGGTAAAAGTTGGCGCGGGCTTCGCTGGCGGAAAGGGTTGGCATGAGAGACTCCTTGCACGCATCGTACGCAATTAAGTACGACAAATCAAGCTACCCATGGGCCACCACACCCTGGCGGCAGGCACTGTGGCCCATGACAACGCCAGCGGCAACATCCGCCAGAACATGCCCGACCCGATCCCTGTCATGGTGCAGGCACGTCTGGCCGTGAACCCGCGCGCGCAAGGCCTGAAGCTGGGCGCCGCGCTGCTGCAAGACATCCTGCAACGCAGCTTGCCGGTGACTCAGCACACCGGCGTGTGCGCCCTGCTGCCGCATGCCCTGAATGACAAGGCATGCGCGTTTTACGAACACTACGGCTTCAGAGCATCGCCGCCGAATGCGATGATTTTGATGATGCGGTTACCGCAGCTCGCATGATTTGAGGCGGACAGGTCGGAGCATATCGCCGCGGTTCAGGGGCGCGTCGGGCCGACTTCAGCAAAGAGGAACGACGCTGATCGGCGCGTCCACTGAATAAAGCCCCTCGTAACGTATGGCGATGCAGTGACGCAGATTCCATGTCAGCAAGGACCACAAACCAGCCCACAACAGATTCCGGATACACGGCTGCCAGTGTTTTCCCTTTTGTTCCCAATCGATCCGGCTCTTGCCGTTGAGGGGGACGTCGGGGAGTTCATGTAAGAAGGGTTAGCCCTTGCTCTTAGCCTCGATGAACGATCGCATCGTTTAGAGCACCGACAACTTTGTTGAGATATTCGCGCTGGTAGGTCTTGAGTGCGCTGGTCTCTCCGCCAGAGGTGTGCAACATTACGTGATAGGTTGTTTTCTGCATGTACCACCAGAGCGCACCAATGCCCGATACAACCAAGCCCACATAGCCGCCGCCAATTGCAGACAAGATACCTAGAAAAATCAAGATGATTGGCCCAACCCGGCTAGGTTTCTTCTCCAGTGGCTTTACAGAAGTTACGTTATTCATCGCAAATGTCTGACCATCAACGACAAAGCGCGTGTTGGTAACTCGAACCCCTTCGTGCTCAAAGAAGATCTTCTCGTCCATATGCTCCCCCTCAAAAACCAGTTTCGTTCACGTACATCGTAAAGCTTTGACGCTGAACCTTCTCACGATGAGGTGCGACATATTGCAAGGCCTAACAGGCAAGCTCAGGGGCGCGGAGCCGGCTGCCGGCGAAGTGTCCCACTGGTGCGTAATGATGGCCCCGCTGAGCTACTTACTTCGAACTGCCTGATCGTAGATAACACCCGTCTCGCGATGAATGACAGCGACTTGGTCCAATCGGCCAAAAAGCGCAAATCCAGTGGCCGTTCGCTCAAACGGCATGTCACGTGTTGGTGTTTCCCGCTCCTTGAACCTGAACGCGTACGGTGCTTCGAGCGAGAAGACGTACATGCAAGTAATCTGCTTGTCATTCGCTCGAGCTTCAGCTGGCGGAAGCTTCGCGGTCAGCGATAAGAAATTGAAGGTGTGCCGATAGGGCAAACGTACGGAGGTAGACGTGTTACCTGGAACGAGGACTGAAGTCGGTTCATAGGCTGGACCGGCGGGAAACGCAAGGACATAGTCATCGGACGACGTCCGGGAGACCTCGATTGTCGCTCCGTATGCGTTCTGAGCCGAATAAGTGTCGCGCTGCAGATTCGACTGGGCAATAGTCACTCGGCGAAGGTTGAGCGCTTCCGGGTTAGGCGCCTTCAGCAGGTAGTCCTTGATAGAAGACAGAAGAACCTTGACTTCGAAGACCTGTCGATCCGCATCGTACTTCTTGATACACGGGCCGAGCATAGGAATCGCGCCCACGGATTGCATTCTCTCAGCAAGGGCTGACTCATACTTCTGCCGATCTTCGGACGTACTGAACTGATCGGGCTTTCCGGATAGTGATGCGACTCTTTCTTCTACCCACGCATACACTTTTTGTGGATCGTTTGCTCGGTATGCCACGATTGGTAGATCGGCGCTGAAGAACACCGGCTCAAACTGCGGCGGAGTTGACTGCGCGGGTTTTGTTGCAGGGAGAGGCTGTTCCCTTTCGGAACTTGCTGGCGCTGCAGAGGATGCGAGCGGCAAGGACCGCGATGGAGGCTTGCGCGGCTGCGTCTGCGCCAACGCGCCCGCATGTAGGCTGAATACTGATGCGATGAGGGAAACAAGTACAACGGTCTTCATGCGCGACATGCTCAATACGCCTCGATGGTGGTTTTAGTGGGACCTAAGTGGTAATGTAGACCGCAAAACCCGGTGGATACATCCGGGCGGTGTCGATACATTATTCGGATAAATTGGTTGCAAAGCGCATGCGACAGGGCTTTCAGCCCTGATCGTTAACGTTTTGTATAGGTATAAATTAGCCATGACACCCGGTGCGCTTTGTTTGCCATCTGCTGCGGTTCAGCCAGTGGATGGATCGTCCTGAATATAACCTCAATTGCCTACATTTTTTATCTCGCCTGCACTCAGGATGTAGTCACAAACCCGCCCCAAGTGCGCATGCGCCATACCCACTACTTGGGTCAGAAGCGCGTCCGCGATAATCCCGCCCCATGACCCTCATCGACACCCAGTTCTCAACCTTGTTCCCATTTGGCTGGCAGCACTACCTGCTGGGCGGCATGACCATTGGCGCTGGCGTGGCGCTGCTGTACCTGTTCAACGGCTGGGTGGGCGGCATGAGCACGGTGTTTTCCAGCTCGTGGTCTTACCTGTTCAAGCGCCCCTTCTTTCAGCAGGAGCGCTTTCTCAGTTCACGCCAGTGGCGCCTGGTCTACGCCGCGGGCGTGGTGCTGGGCGCGCTGGTCTGGCGTTTCACCCTGGCCGATGGCCAGGCGCAGACCACGTCTGTGCCGGCCTGGCAGCTGCTGGTAGGCGGTTTTCTGGCCGGCTACGGGGCGCGGCTGGGCAATGGCTGCACTTCGGGCCATGGCATTTGCGGGCTGGGCTCGCTGCAGCTGCCCTCGCTGGGCGCGGTGTTGACCTTCATGGGCACCGCCTTCCTGACCGCCAACCTGATGAGGCTTGTATGAATCCGAACACCCTGACCCTGCCCAAAGCCCTGGTCACCTTGCTGGCCGGTGCGCTGTTCGGCTTTGGCCTGTCGGTGGCCACCATGATCCAGCCCGAGGTCGTGCTCGGCTTTCTGCGGTTTGAGGACTGGGGCCTGATGCTGGTGATGGGCGGCGCAGCGGGCCTGGCGTCGCTGGCCTACAAGGGCTTTCCGCGCTGGTTTCGTAAGCCTATTCTGGGCGGCCAGTTCCTCACCCAGCCGGCCCAATGGAACCGGCAAACCGTGGTCGGCGCCGCCATTTTTGGCGTCGGCTGGGGGCTTTCGGGCGTGTGCCCTGGGCCGGCGATTGCGGCGCTGGGCACGGGCAACACCGACATCCTGTGGGCGCTGGGCGGAATCGTGCTGGGCGCCCTGGCGCACGGGCTGACGGCCCGCAACTGAAGCCCCAAGCCACCGCATCGGGAGCATTCCAAAGGTGCTACCGAGCCCCACAGGTTAGAATAAGGGGCTTGGCTAAAGCCACCCCTACAGCTATCCCCAACGGACAATCCTCATGAAAACCGCTCAAGAACTCCGCGTCGGCAACGTCATCATGCACGGCAAGGACCCCATGGTCATCCTGCGCACCGAATACCAGCGTGGCGGCCGCGGCTCGTCGACCGTGCGCATGAAGCTCAAGAGCCTGATCGCCAACTTCGGTACCGAAGTGGTTTTCAAGGCCGACGACAAGATGGACCAGATCATTCTGGACAAGAAGGAGTGCACCTACTCCTACTTCGCCGACCCGATGTACGTCTGCATGGACACCGAATACAACCAGTACGAAGTCGAAGCCGAAAACATGGGCGACGCCCTGAACTACCTCGAAGACGGCATGCAGGTCGAAGTGGTGTTCTACGAAGGCAAGGCCATCTCGGTCGAACTGCCCACCAGCGTGGTGCGCGAGATCACCTGGACCGAACCCGCCGTCAAGGGCGACACGTCGGGCAAGGTGCTCAAGCCCGCCAAGATCGCGACCGGCTTCGAAGTGCCCGTGCCCCTGTTCGTGAACCAGGGCGACAAGATTGAAATCGACACGCGCACCGGCGAATACCGCAAGCGCGTCTGAGTCGTTTCAACCGCTGCGCACAAAGGCCCTTTCAAGGGCCTTTTTTCTTGGCTCCCCGGGCTGAGCCTTGCTGACAGACCCCACAATCCCGTCATGGAAACCACCCAAGACATCAAAGAAGCCCCCTTGCCCAGCGCCTGGGACGAACTGCTCGGCCAGCAGGCCCCCGAAGCCCTGCTGCAGCCCCAGGCCTACCGCCTGGCCTTTGCCGACCCCGAATTCCTGCTGCGACGCGAAACTCGGGGCATTCGCTTCCAGCTGGAGTTGCTCAAGCCCGATCTGGCCCAGCAGGACGCTGGCGTGGAGCACACGGTGGTGGTGTTTGGCAGTGCGCGTTTTTGCGACAGGGACACGGCTCAGAGCCTGCTCGAAGATGCCCGCGCCAGCGGTGACCCGCAGGCGCTGCGCCGCGCCGAGCGGGCGATCCGCAATGCCGGCTATTACGAGCAGGCCCGGGCCTTTGCGCAGCTGGTGGCCAAAGCCTGCTCATGCCTGCCCGAACACGAACGGCTGCACATCTGCACCGGCGGTGGCCCGGGCATCATGGAGGCAGCCAATCGCGGCGCCCATGAACAAGGCAGCCCTTCGGTGGCCCTTAACATCGTGCTGCCGCACGAACAACAGGCCAACCCCTATGTCACGCCGGACCTCAGCTTCAAGTTTCACTACTTTGCGCTGCGCAAGATGCATTTCATGATGCGTGCCAAGGCGCTGGTGGCCTTCCCCGGCGGCTTTGGCACGCTCGACGAGCTGTTTGAAGTGCTGACCCTGGTGCAGACCCGCAAGGCCAAACCAGTACCGATCCTGCTGTTTGGCACCGAGTTCTGGCGACGCCTGATCAACCTGGACGTGCTGGTCGAGGAAGGCACGATCAGCGAAGAGGACCTACAGCTCTTGCACTTTGTCGACAGCCCGAAAGCCGCCTGGCAGATCATTTGCGACTTCTACCAGCTGGCGGTGTCTTGATCAGGCGCTGTTGAGGCTGCCTCATGATGCCTCCGTCGGGACCGA
>Ga0255182_1001372_pt1 | contig 12753 bp, 3 predicted proteins | sample Atl_UVDOM_RepA_8_FD_188420 | JGI IMG/M metagenome (GOLD analysis project Ga0255182, IMG submission 188420) | Freshwater microbial communities from Altamaha River, Georgia, United States - Atl_UVDOM_RepA_8d | ecosystem: Environmental > Aquatic > Freshwater > River | place: USA: Georgia | collected... | reverse complement strand
CAGCGAAGTGGCCAGACCGATTCCCATCAGCCAGGGGAGGATCTTCTGGATGGCAGTTCGCCAGGTGTCGCCGAGTCGCGACCAGTGACTGGCCAACTGTGACAACACCAGTGCGAGGAGCAGCAAGGCTGCTGCCTGCACCGAGAACCGCACCAACAGCCAGTTCAACGGGAACCAGGCCCAGGCCCAGAAGATGCTGGCGAACGCGGCACGGCGGAGGGTTCGGCCCTGCATACGTCCGTCATCCGTGGAACGGCACAGCAGTGCCAGAACGATGATGGGGGTCCAGGCCGCCGTTGCCATCTGGACTCTTCTCAGCGGTTCCGTGGCCGTTGGCACTGCCGTCCAGACCGTCATGAAGGTGATCACCAGCACCAGGGTCGACACGAATTGCGTGGCCCGGGCGAGCCAGATGCGGTTCCGTCTGGCATCACGATGGAACGGAATGATGCCGAGCTTCTCAGCCACGGGGTCGTAATCCTGCCGTCGCCACCAGAACAGGAGTGACAACGCGGTGTACCCGGCCATCACCTGCCCCTGAAAGGTCAGACGCCAGCGTATCTCCTGGATGAGAACCCCTGGGAGTGAGGCAAACAACAGCAGTCCTGACAGATACAGGGGAAGCAGGGTCATCTGGCGACGACCATCCCTCAGACAGAGCATCCAGAGTGTCACAAGGCCGATCTGAATCCAGAGATGTGATGCGGGGACAACCGCGCTCAGGCCTCCTGCGATCGCCTCCAGAACGAGAGTGACGGCAAACCAGGCGACACCGAGCCAGCCGACTCCCCGGTGGAAACAGACCAACTCCAATTCAACAGACTCTCGCTCGTTGTCATTCGTCCTCGAGGAGGAAGACGAACCGGGTTCCTGCCACAGCGACACCATCGCGGTTGGCAGCAATGAAAGCCAGATGGCATCTCCCCGATGGAGCAGAAGGGTGAAGTCGGAGAGACCGGCAGGACGGGTTGTCAGCCAGCGGCAGACTTCGGCGGCAGGCAGCAGAACAGCCGAACCCCACAGCCAGCGTCGGTCGTGTGACCAGAGCACATGCAGCAGTATGAGCCCCCCCAGGGCTCGCAGTTCCCAGGTTGCAGAAGGCTTTCCACCACTCCCGATGGTTTCCACCAGAATCAGCATCAATGCCAGGAAACCGAGAACAGCCACCCCGGGAACCCGGGTGCGTGGAGTCTCTCCAGTGAGAGTTGCCGCGCGCTGTCGCAATGCCATCTCCAGAAGCCACAACACGACTGCTCCCACAATCAGGCTGATGCGCAGCAGAGGCCAGGGAGCAATGCCCAAAGACACGAATCGTTGGGCCAGGGAGTGGGCCAGCAGCAGGGCGCCTGTGCCACAAACGAGAGTGCGCCAGAGGTGACCCGTGCGAAGACTCCGCCAATCCAGCGGCTGGGCGATCGCCCCGAGGGCCAGTCCCCAGGAGATCCAGGCAAGGGGGGACTGAAAGACCGACTGGGCGGCGATCCCGTCGCGCAGCAGCGACATCGACCACACCATCGGGATCTGGCAGATCATCCAGAGCGAGAGCCCCAGCAGGCATTGCGTGATCAACAGCGGCGGCAATGCTGGCCGATTCCAGCCACTCTCAGAGCCCTGGCTCGCCTCGGGCACGGGAGCGGTCAACCCCAGCCACCGGCGTCCCCCCTGCCAGCCAATTGCGGCCAGGCTGGCGACGAGTGAGTTCCAGAGAACCAGTTCCAGTGCCAGCGCTTGATCCAGCGGCCGACCGGCTCGTGCGGCCAGAAAGGCGACAATCGAAGTTGTCGAGATCTGCAGCAGCAGGCCTGCACCGAAGACGTAAGCCCCTTCCGTGAAACAGATCGCATGGCCGATGAGGACGAGTGCCCACACGATCAGGGGCGCCGCATAGTTCGCGGCAATTCCGATCTGGTGGAAAAACGTTCCTGGTTCCGGGCCGACAAGAGGATTTCCTCGCAGGGCTCCGTTGAGGATGAACAAAACAACCGCCATCAGGGGGCCGATTCCCAGAATCCATGTCAGCCATGAGGCGAGCGTCATCGGGGACGAAAAACGCTGGACCAATCGCGGAGGTTCGGCCAGAGGATTTTTTTGGAGAGCCATCCGGGTCATGACGATCGCCGGCAATTGCAGCAGCAATCCCAGCAGGGCGGTGGCAACCGCCAGCCAGCCTGTGATGTTCAGTGTGTGGCGCCATGGTTCCCACAGACCCGGTTGGTGAGTCAGCTGTTTTCCAACCAGCAGTCCGAGTAGGGCGCATAAACCCAGCATCACCCCCTGGCTGAAGTTGGCGAGTCTTTGACCGCCTGGTGCGAAGTCGAAGAGTTGCTGGGAGAACCATCGCGTGGAATCTGCCGGCTGCCCGAGACGCGAGGTCCAGACGAGACCGGCCACCACGGTCAACCAGACTGCCGCGGTCCAGCGCCAGGCTGAGGCCGTTGCCACGTCACTGTCCCAGTGAGAGGCAACCAGCGGACAGATGGCGGCGAGGGCGAGCCCCCAGCCAACGGATGTGGGCCAGGCGGGCCAGTGCCGCTGCCATCCGAGCCAGACCCAGAGGACCAATCCCAGCCAGATCCAGGTTCCCCATTCGCCAGCTGCCGCATGGGGTGTCTGGTGCCATTCAAAAGCGGTCAGCGGGGGAACGACACGGAAGGGCTTGGTCGATTCGGGCTCGCCCCGGGCCCGTGACGCCTGTTGTCCCTGCTCGTGGGCGAGTTGGGCCTGCGCGATCGATTCTTGCGAAGAAAGTGTGAGGGCGACATGGCGCGGAGTGAGTTCCCGTTCGGATCCCGGCAGCGCCGAGTAGGCTGACACCGCCAGCACCCCCAGCAAGGCGAGGTGGGCGAGCATTCGATCGCCAGACCTGGTGGGATGATCGAGCAACTGGTTGAGCGACGTGAAGGGGGGAGAAGATTTCCGCCGTGAGGTGACAGCCCGAAGCAGTAACCACACCAGCGCCTGCAGGCTGAGGATGATCCCGAGCAATTGCCAGGTGCGGGAATCTCGTCCCAGCCACGGTGCGGGATCGCTCCACGGGTGAGATTGAAGCCATTGCCGGGCTACGCACAGTGAGGCCACTGCAAGCAGCAGTTGGAAGCCGCTGAAGATGGGCCGGGCCCAGTTGGAGTCACTGCGACGAATCAAGGCGAGGGCCAGCCAGAGACCCGCGCTCCAGAGAACCTGCCAGGCCAATCCGCCGAGGGGAATGCGGAAGAAGTCGAGAGCCACTCCCCCCAGGGCAAGACCCGAGAGAGTGATCGTGGCGATGGTCAGAAGGGAGGGAAGTCGGCTGCCATCCTGGAAACAGAGCCCGGTGATACGCTGTTGCCAGGGATTGCGGAGTACTGCGAAGAACAGCGTGATCAAACTGGAGGCCAGCAGCATCGCGGCTGAGTGTGGATATTGCACAGAACCCGGCCAGCGGTAAAAGAGTCCCTGGATGCTGGCCAGGATGAGCAGGAACATTCCCACGCCGGCGAGGCACAGCGGTGTTGCCACAGCATTGATGGGCACTGTGGTTGCCGAGGTCGCTGACAGGATGTCGGAGTCTGGGGAGATTCGGTGAGGCTGTTCCAGAACGACAGCCGCGAGCAGCGCCAGGCTGCCATACAGCAGCAATGATCCGGTGGAACCACCCTGATCTCCTGCCCGGCCGAATCCAAACAACAGGATCGAAAACAGACTCAGGGAGGCCAAAACGCCCGTTCCGACCAGCAGCCAACGGGCGTCCTGGGGGAAGCGACGTCTCAGGAAGGCTCCTCCCATCAACGTCGTCAGGACGAGGGGAATCAGGGCGTTGCCAGTCTCGGGCGCCGTGAAGACCGAGAACAATGGCGCCATCGTCCGCTCCTGCCAGGTGACTTTCCCCTGAAACATCCCCAGCGCCAACAGCCAGGCGATGGTCAGGCCGGGCAGGACGGCGAGCCAGAGAGCCGGGCGTTTCTGCCAGACCGCCACGATGGCGAAAACCAGTGCCCCGACCATCGCGGTCAGCAATACTTGGCCAGCCCAGGGCCAGGCCAGCACCAGTCCCAGGCCGATGCCCCCCATCGCCGAGAAACCGATCGCAGAGGCAGCGAATGCTTCCAGCGAAGATCGACCTTGCTCATCCACGCGGCCCCGCCGCAGACCTTGCGAGAGACAAGGGAGCGCCAGCAGAGGGAACAGGGGGGCCAGACTGTGTCGCAACTGCAGCACCTGATCCGAACGGTAGAGCATCAACCCGAAGGCGACCAGCACCGCCAGCGTGCTCGTGGCCAGTGACCACCAGCCTTGTGACGGGCCGTCTCGTTCGGGGGCCACAGGGGGCGATTTCGAAGAGTCATCGGCTCCCGTTGTGGCCGAAAGAGTTGAGGGGAGGGCCGACGTCCGAGCCTGCAGAATGTGAGCGGCGAGGTAGGGGACAGTGGGCAGCAGTCCCCACAGGAAAACGGTCAAGGGCTGCGAGCCAGAGATTTGCACTCGGCCAAGGACCAGGTTGGCCAATGATGGGCCGATGACCCCGAGAGCAAATGCAGTAGGTTGCGAGGAGGCCAACACCGTTCCGGCCCGCCAGCACAGCCATCCGAAGAGAAGTGTCGTGATCACTTCGCCGACGAGTGTCATGGCATCGGTCGTTGCTCCCCTTGTGAAGGCGGCAATGGCCAGGAAGTTGAGAGGGATCAGCAGGCTGCCAATGGCGTAGAAGGCCCGGCTGGTTGAGGGGAGCTGAAGTCGCTGACCCGCATAGCGGCCGACAGCAAACAGTGCGGCGGTGAACCCATTGAAAACGACGAACTTCAGGAAGGGTGAGTTGGCGATCTGGCTCCAGAAGCTGATGACCAGAGCGATCGAACCGCAGACAATCAGCAAGCCGCCGATCAATTCTCCCCAGTTCAGGTTGCGCTGCTCCATAAAGGCGAGCAGCCAGTCTTGCTTCCGGGGGAGGGGAGGAGCCGGGGTGGAGGGACGGGCAGCCTCTGCTGGTGGTTCATCGACCCAGGTCAGCTCGGTGGCATCCGTTTTTGCCTTCGGGACGTCGTCTTGCCTGACTGCGGTGATGGACAGGGGAGAATCGGGATGGTGGTCTGCGTCCGGGCCCGGTTTGGCAACTTCCAGGTGGACCGGAGAGGCTTCAGGGATTGATGGTTCGACGACAGTGGGTCGTGGAACGGCTGTGGCCACCGAGGTTGAACCGGGAGGTGGGACCGGGCTGAGCACGGCAGCCGCGGTGTCCAGGCTGATGGAGACCGGGGCGGGAGTCGCAGGCGTCGCCGCAAGCTTTTTGCCGGGCGTGACCATGGCAGGCTGGGCCGCCAATCGTTGAAGTTCTCCATCAAGTGTGGCCCGCAGTTGCTGTGTCGCCTCTGGCGTGAGCAGTTCCCGTTTCTCCAGCACATTGAGATGCCGCTGGAGTTGCTCCAATACCCGTTGCGGACGTGGCTTGACGGTTGAGAGACCCCAGCCACACCGCAGGCAGCGTGATTCCTGCGGGGGAATTCGCAGTCCGCAATCGGGACAAAACCCGGAGGAATGTTTGGCGGCCGTCGCACGCTGGTTTTGATACAGAGCCCTGAGAATCACCACGCCGATCGTGATGACGATGAGGACGATGGTCAGGATCAGCAGGTCAGCAGTCATGACCGGACTCCAGAAGGCATGCGCGGGGTGACTCGCGGCGATTCGGGGATGGGCCTGTCAGTGGGGCGACCCGGGTCACAGGTAGTATCATCGCCGGTATGGGGGCTTCCGGCCACCCCGGTTAATTATTGATGGAAGCGTGCAACATTGGGCGGGAGGAAGTCGCTCCTCCCATCGATTGAGTTGGCATGGGAGAACCATCAGCGTGTGCCACGATCATGGTTCCTCCCTTCGCTCCACAGGAATGCCGAAGTGGTCACCAGCGACCACACTCCGATCACCGCCAGGATTTGGAGGAAGACGCTCCAGCCATGAGTCTCGATGCCCCGGCCGGCGAAGTAATAGAAGACTGCCGTGGAGGCGAAACCAAGGGCATCGAGCAGGGAGACGAGAAACCCGGAATGACGTCCCCCGAATTCCATCGAGAAGACACTGGCCGGGATGTAGTAACAGGGGGAGAGACAGAGCCCCAGCACGAGAAACAGGACGCTGGCTGAGCCCCAGGCGGGAATTCCGAAGATCGCTGTCGGGCCAAGTTGCGAAATCAGCAGCAGGCTGCCCGTGGCCACTGCCAGAAGCAGTCCCGTCACCACGGCCATTCTTCGATTCCCCAATCGGTCGAACACGTAGCCCCCGGCCAGTACCGAGACCAGGCTTCCCAGAGGAAAGGCCGAAGCAACGCGACTCGCCTGGGGGGCGGTCAACTGCAGTTGATCCTGCAGGAACATCGGAGCGAGCAGCAGAAAATCCCACAATATGGCCAACCCCATCAGGCTTGCGGCGATCCCCCAGAGGCGACGGTTGGCCAGCATCCGGGGCAGCGCGGTCCGCAGAGGAAGGTGATCGAATGCACCGACAGGTTGTGTCGGCAGGCAGTCGTCACAGGAGCTTGAAATCAGTGGCTGCGTCGGAGTTTCGCGAAGCAGCCATCCATAGGCCAGCGCCACAACCACTCCCCCAACGGACGTCAGCAGCAACAGGCTGCGCCAGGGAACTGTCGTCAACAGGGAACCGAGCAGCAGCGTTGTGAAGAGAGTGCCGACCCGTGAACTGGTCGCGAGAACTCCCCACACGCGGCCGTACTGCTGAGGGGCAAACCAGTTGCCGATGATCTTGGTCATCGATGGCCAACCGGCGGCCTGTGCCAAGAGGGTCAGGAACAGTGCGGCCTGGAATCCGTAAAGAGTGTGTGTGGAGGCGAACAATGCGACTCCGCCTGCGGCAACCAGCAGGGCGGCGGTAAGTGTCACACGGCCGCCAAATCGGTCGGCCGACCAACCACAGACGAACTTGCCGACCAGGGCCCCCAGCGTTCCCGCCGCCAGGATCTGGCTCCATTCAGCCAGCCCGATCCCCAGGTGTGATTCCCCGCGGATGGCATTCCCGACGACAGTCGGAATCATTCTCAGCACCATCGAAGTGGCATAAGCCAGGTACAGGGTGGCGACCGTCTGCACCTGGGGGAGAGTGCGCGAAGGGGGCGTCGCATCGGACGTGGGGGCGAGTGTTGCTGTGAGTGTGCTCATGATTGCAGGAGTCCGGTGGAATTGGCCTGGGGAGTGGTTACGAAGCCGAGGCGTACAGGCATGATTCCTGGGAGGTCTGTGACAGCAGCGTCTTGAGGGACTGTTCGAGGGACTGCAGCAGGGGATCGGTGCGGGTTGATCGATCCCGCCGGGGGTCCACCGGCAAGGGTTGCCCCACTTCGAGGATCACCCGGCGTGGTCCATGGACGGGAGCCGTCCCGGTCAGTTGTTCCTGGAACCGTTCCACCGTCTCGAGCAGGCGATCGGCGGTCGGGTGCTCGGCCACATACCGGGCCGGGTAGAGGCTGAGTGCCTGGGCAAACTCCGCGGTGCGCAGATGATCCCAGCGACGGCGCGATTCTGCGTCCGTCAACTCACCGCCAATCATTTCGGGAACGATTGACCGGCGCAGTTCCTTGACCCGGCCGATGACGGGACCATTCCCGGCGGTCCCCAGCCACTCGGTTTCGAGGGGTTGCAGCAGGTGGTCGATCAAGGCCGCCAATCGCTGTTCGATGGGACCCGAACGAGGCGCCCCCAGATGTTCGATTTCCTGGAGAGCCAACAGAGCTTGACCGACCATCAACGTGCGGTCGACCAGCGACTTGCGGCGTCCGGGTTGCCATCCCAGTTGCCGTTCGATCTGCGAGAGAATCGCTCCTGCTGTCTGGTCAACATCGCCTTCGAAAAGATAGCGGATCGCAATCGGGATCGTGAAAATCCGACGCTGCGCCGTCGCTGTGGGGGATTGATCCCGGGTGAGTCGGGCGGCTGCGGTCCGGGCGATGAACGAGACCCCTTCCTGCAACGGGTTGAGGTGGTCATTCGCCTGACTGAGGGCCCCTTCCGGGAAGATCACCAGAGGGCGCTCGGCATTCACGAGAATGTCGACCCCCGTCTGGATCGCCTGTTTGTCGATTCCCTCCCGGTACACACTGAAGCCTCCCATGCGGCGGAGTGTCCAGGCGAGCCAGCGGCTTCCCCGGAAAAGGTGGGAACTCGCCATCGTGTAGAAGGGCTGGTTGAGTTCCGCCGAGAGTTGCTGCAAGACCATGGCGTCGGTCATCCGGCAGTGATTGGGGGTCAACAGCAGGCCATGCCCCTGCTGCTGCAACTCACGGATGCGGTCCGCCCCATGGACATCAATTCGTGTGATTCCTTCGCGATGCTTCAGCCACGACAACAGGGCTGGCCTCAACAGGCGGGGCCAGATCGTTCCCCGATGAGGCGGCACAAACCGGTATTTCGAGTCGACAACAATCAGAGGAGGCATGGCAAAACTCACGTTGAGGAACCGAAGTGACGGTTCTACCTCTAAGCAGGTGGTGTGCCAGTTGTGTTGTGTTATTCGTAAATTGTTTTGCTGTATGTGGATACGGTAATTGGGTGTTGTTCTTGGAAGTTGGCTTTTGGGGCTGGGCTGGCATAGAATGGACGGTCGACAGACATTTTATGTCTGGATTCACTGGTGGCACTGGGGACGAGTCAGGAGGAAGACCCGATGGGACTGTTTGCCGAAATCGATCTCCCGTTTGTGCATGCTGTGGGAGCATTGAGTCACGCCAACCCGTTTTTGCCCGAGCGAATGGAACTGGAACGGCGGGCACTTGGAGAGGCCTATGTCGAGGAGACGCTGGGCTTTTGGGCCTATACGCCAGATCAGACAGTCCGCCGTCGAACGAATCTGGTCCGGTTGCTCGAGCGGGCGCGAGCTCTCGGAGAGTCGACGCGGGCTCAACTGCTCGCGGACCCCCCTGGCAATCGTCACCGGCTGACCACTGAAGACCTGCAGCGGTATGACGATCTCGCGGTCTACATCCTGTTCTACGAAGTACTGGAATTGTGGGGACGCAGTCACTTCACGGTCTCCGAGAGTGAGACTCTCGACCGTCAGGCGTGGCGACGATTTTCACCACTATTCGATCATTGGTTCGAGTTGGCTGGTCATGCATTCCCATCCCGGCCGCACAAGGTGCCGCTGTTTGAACTCTTTCACCAGATTTACCGCGCCTTTTTCAACATCTTCGAATGCGTGATCGGTCAGTCCATTCCCGCCGCCCAACTTCGCGCCCGGATCTGGCAGTCCATCTTCTCGCACGATCTCAGGCGATATCGTCGGGGTTTGTCGTCGACACTGCGCCAGGTCACAACGCTGATCACGGGGCCCAGTGGCAGTGGTAAAGAGCTGGTGGCCCAGGCCATCGGTACGTCGCAGGCCGTGCCGTTTGATCCCCGCCAGGAACGGTTTGTCGCCCATCCTGCCGAGAGTTATCACGCGATCAACATCTCGGCCTTTGCCCGCAACCTCGTTGAGTCGGAACTGTTCGGGCATGCGAAAGGGGCGTTCACCGATGCCTCCGGGACCCGGACCGGGTGGCTGGAGGCATGTGGGGATCATGGCACCGTGTTGCTCGACGAGATTGGCGAACTGGATGCCACCACCCAGGTGAAACTGCTGCGGGTGCTGCAGAACCGGCAGTATCAGCGTCTGGGGGAGACGAAGATCCGCGAGTTCAAAGGGAAAGTGATCGCTGCCACCAATCGGGACCTGCGACGGGAAATCGTCGCGGGAAACTTTCGCGAAGACCTCTATTACCGTCTCTGCTCCGATGTGATCGAAACTCCCTCACTGGCCTCACAGGTGCAGGACAATCCCAATGTGCTTGAGCAGTTGGTGACCCATATCGCCGGTCGTCTCGCTCCTGAAGAAACCCTGCAACTCGCCGGCGAAGTCCTGGGATGGCTGCGGGAGAATCTGTCGGCAGGCTACCCCTGGCCGGGAAACATCCGCGAACTCGAGCAGTGCGTACGAAATGTCATGATCTGCGGGCGATACGTTCCCAACCCGCCACCGGCACTCGTAGCGGGGACTCTGCCCCCAGGCAATCTCTCACCCGAAGTGGCCCATCTGGCCCACCAGATCGAACAGCAGGAATTGACGGCTGATGAATTGATCCAGGCCTATTGCCGGCTGGTCTACCAGAAGACGGGAAGCTTTGAACAGGCGGCAAAGCGACTCCAGGTGGATCGTCGGACCGTACGGGCCCGGGTTGACGGCCGCAAGTGATCGATTTGTGGCTTGCTTGTGCGGCGATCAAGGCATTTCCCGGAACCGCACCTCGGGTTTCAGATCTTGAGAACCGCTCCTTTCGCAATCGTTCCCTCGGGCGACTTGCGGGAGCGTCTGGCTACCTGCGAGAGTCATGCCGGTGTCGGTGCTTTCTGGCGAACAGGAGGAGTTGATGCATTTCACACTTCATCCGCGACAACTGCTGGAGTACCTGCGCGAGGCGCAACCTGTTCCGCACGCCGCCGAATTGCTGCTGCTGGGAGCCCGGGCCGGGCCCGAGGAACTGTTGGCCCGGCTGCAAACCCGACGGGGAGGTTTGGACAGCGAAGAGGCAGGCCGACGGCTGGTTCAACACGGAGCCAACGTGCTTCCCGGGCAAAGTTCACCACGAACACTGACGCTCTTCTGGCGTTCAGTCCGCAACCCTGTGGTGGTGCTGTTGGCGGTCTTGTCAGGCGTATCGTTCGCCACCGGTGACTTCCGGGCCGGGGGGATGATGCTGTTGATGATGTTCCTTGGTGTGGGACTGAAGCTCTTTCAGGAGATTCGGGCTGAGAATGCTGCGGCCCGGTTGAAATCCCTCATCTCGGTGAAGGCTTCGGTTCGTCGCGACGGTCATCTGCAGGAGATTCCCGTGTCGCGGCTCGTGCCTGGCGATGTCGTGGAACTGGTCGCGGGAGATCTGATACCGGCGGACGTAAGGCTGCTCTCGGCTCATGACCTGTTCGTGGCCCAGGGGGCGCTGACGGGTGAGAGCCTGCCGGTGGAGAAGTTTCCCACCTGCGGTGAGACCACGACCCAGCCTCTCGAATTGCACAACGTCGCCTTTCTCGGAAGCAGTGTGGCCAGCGGAACTGCCACCGCGGTGGTCCTGGCGACAGGTCAGGAAACATTCCTGGGGGGTGTCGCCCAATCGCTGTCCCTCGAGCATCCCCGCACGGCCTTCGATGAGGGGATCGCCCGGTTCACCTGGCTGATGGTCACCTTGACCCTCGTGCTGATCCCCCTGGTCTTTCTGATCAATGTCTGGACCAAGGGAAACTGGGGAGAGGCGTTCTTTTTTGCCGTCGCCGTGGCGGTCGGGCTGACTCCCGAGATGCTGCCGATGATCGTGACCGTCTGCCTCTCGCACGGAGCGCTGACCCTCTCACGCAAACAGGTGATCGTCAAGCGAATCAGTGCGATCCAGAATCTGGGAGCGATGGACATCCTGTGCACCGACAAGACGGGAACGCTGACGCAGGACCGGGTGATTCTTGAACGCTACTGTGATGTGGCCCTGCAGCGGGATCCCGAGATTCTGAGACTGGCCTCTCTCAACAGCCATTTTCAAACGGGACTGCGCAGCGTGCTGGACCAGGCGGTTCTGGCCCACACCGACGTCCATCCTCCAGGAAGTCTCGACGAATTCCGGAAGGTCGATGAGATCCCGTTTGATTTTCAGCGTCGGGTGATGTCGGTCGTCGTACGGACGCCCGCTGGTGCCGATCGCCTGATCTGCAAGGGGGCCCCAGAGGCAGTATTCGCGCGGTGCACGCAGTTCGAACTTCGCGGAGAGGTGGAACCGCTGGACAAGCTGCACGTTGATGAACTGCGGCAGGAATATGAGCGATTGTCGTCGGATGGCTTTCGGGTGCTGGCAATCGCCACCCGTGAAACCGGGGCCCGCGAAGGGCCCGTCGGACAGGCCACGGCATGGTCGGCCAATGATGAGGCCGGGCTGACCCTGCGGGGATACGTGGCCTTTCTTGATCCCCCCAAGGAGTCGGCCGGAGCCGCCCTGGAAGAGCTGCGTCGCGAGGGGATCGCAGTCAAGGTGGTGACCGGCGACAATGAACTGGTGGCCCAAAAGGTGTGCCGGGATGTGGGATTGACCGTACAAGGAACCTTGCTGGGGAGTGAACTCGATTCCCTCGGTCCGGAAGAATTGCCCCGCCGGGTCATGGCGACCACGCTGTTCGCCCGGGTGTCTCCGCTGCACAAGCAGCGGATCATCGAGGTCTTGCGGGCCCAGGGGCATGTGGTGGGATTCCTCGGCGATGGCATCAACGACGCGCCGGCCCTGCATGCGGCCGATCTGGGGATCAGTGTCGACTCTGCTGTCGATGTGGCCAAGGCGACCGCCGACATGATCCTGCTCGAAAAATCGCTGCTGGTGTTATCGTCAGGAGTGATCGAGGGCCGGAAGGTGTTTGCCAACATCCTCAAATACGTCCGGATGGGGGCGAGCAGCAACTTTGGCAACATGCTGAGCGTGGTGGGGGCCAGTGCTCTGGTTCCGTTTCTGCCGATGGCCCCAATCCAGATTCTCGCCAACAACCTGCTCTATGACGTGAGCCAGACCGCAATTCCCACCGATGAGGTCGATCCCGAACTGATTGAGAAGCCCCGGCCCTGGGACTTGCGGCAATTGACCCGCTTCATCCTGGCGGTCGGCCCCTGTTCTTCATTATTCGACTATACGACCTATCTGGTACTTCTGTACTGGTTCGGATGTGCGGCCGTTGGGACCCCGGACGAGCGCGAGCAGAGCATGCG
>Ga0255182_1001368_pt1 | contig 12790 bp, 11 predicted proteins | sample Atl_UVDOM_RepA_8_FD_188420 | JGI IMG/M metagenome (GOLD analysis project Ga0255182, IMG submission 188420) | Freshwater microbial communities from Altamaha River, Georgia, United States - Atl_UVDOM_RepA_8d | ecosystem: Environmental > Aquatic > Freshwater > River | place: USA: Georgia... | reverse complement strand
CACTGGATAGTCCCTTTAAAGGAACTAAGTCGTTCCATGGGTCCACTCTTGCCCCTACCTTTGCGATAATCGAATAATACCAGGTTATTTATCGGATGTCGATAAACCCACATGAAACCCCTATGTGATGATTTCGGCTTATCATTTCCCGATACATGAAACGATAAGAAACAAAAAACGCTGAAACCCTTGTAAACAGTGACTTTTGAGAAATAAATCGAGCAACAAATGAGCAACTACTACTCAAATTTCGACTTTCTTGAGTTACAAATCAGCAACAATAAAGAACGGTAAAATGAAGATAAATTAAATTTTTGATTCTTGTATTTTGTTGTCGTTTTTTTCATCTAGCTACATCATCACCACTTCTTGTTTTGTTGCCTTCAAATGCGCAAATTTTAATACGATGAACAATTGAGCTTTTGAGCAATTGCGTATTTGCATACATTAATTTTCAATCCAAACAAAGCCAACTAAAGCTATTTATATCGCTTTATGTATACAAAGAGCGACAAAGAGCTACAACGAACGACAAATGTCAACAGCACTACATTGACTTTTTGCATATTTGAACCGTTCGAAATTCTAAAATAGTCTAGACGAGTCTATAGTTGCGTCTCATAGCGTATCAAATTGTCCGGACGCTTTTTCTTTCGAAAAAATAAAAATAATTTAGTGCACAATGGAAGCGGTTACTACAAAAAATATCACCAATGAAATGCTAATGGAGCAATTTCTTGAAATGAAATCCATGATTGCTAATTTGCAATCCGAGATAGAAACTTTAAAGAATCCGGTTGATTCCTTTTTAACCAAATGGATCGATACATTTGAAGCCATGCGCATGCTTCGGGTAAGTCGCCGCACCATCGACAATTATATCAAAGCCGGGAAACTTAAACCCGTTAGAATCAATAAACGGAATCACTTTGCCGTAACCGAAGTAAAAGGCCTGGTGCATGTTCCGGAAATTCCAAAAATTAGAAGCTATCAGGATGACATCCAAACGATGCTTAAACAGGTGGCGAGGATGAATGAGATGGGTGAGGATTGGTAGAATTAACAATACACCCTAACAGGTATAAATCTCGTGTCAACACTTTTATTATACCCTATCAGTTATATTTTTAATTACGAACACACATTATAATGTGATTTCGCCTGCTTTTCAGCATAATTCGCCCATTATTTACACGTTTATCACACTATATTGTGATTTTGCTTGTTTATTTCGATTGAAGTTTATAACTTTGACGCATAAATCACATTATAATGTTAGTAAAGGATTTTGGCGAAGCAATCAAAAACAGACGTAAGGATCTGGAAATAACCCAGCCTCACTTGGCTGAATTGGCTCAAATCAGCATCAACACTTTGTACAAATTAGAGAAAGGACAAGGCAATCCTTCTTTAGATGTGATCAATAAATTGGCTGAAGTATTGGGAATGGAACTCAATTTTCAAGTAAAAAAGAAACCATAACAAATGCGAACATTAGAAATATACCACAACGGCATTTTGGCAGGACTGCTCATCGAAGAAAATCGAAAGCAGTATATTTTTAAGTACGACGAGAAGTATTTAATAGACGACAATAATCCTGCTATTAGCTTAACACTACCAAAGTCACAAAAGGAATACAGGAGCGAATTCTTATTTCCATTTTTTTTCAATATGCTGAGTGAAGGCGTGAATAGAAAATTACAAAGTTTACAATTGAAAATTGACGAGGAAGATAATTTTGGATTACTTGCTGCCACTGCACAATACGATACCATTGGCGCTATTACTGTAAAACCAATCAAGACAACATGAAGCTAAAAGAATTAAACTATTGTCCTGGCACATTGGCTGAAGGTTTCTCAACATACAGTCCAAGCTGCCTTCGTAACTTATTTAACGGTAAAAAAGTAAGTCATGTTTTGTCTTACGATCAGCCACAGCAAAATGAAGAAGTTTCCGAACTATTTATGGAAAATCGCAAGCGCATTTCCATATCGGGTGTACAGGAAAAATTAAGTTTTGTTCTGGAGAAAAACATACTGCGACTAACAAAGGAAGGAGAACAAGGCACATACATCCTCAAGCCAATACCTAGGGATTTAAAAAAAGTTGACCAAGTTCCTGCCAACGAACATTTAACGATGCAGATAGCCAAACAAGTATATGGCTTAAACACGGCAGAAAACGCCATGGTATTTTTCAAAAATGGTTCGCCAGCTTATATCACTAAACGCTTTGATGTAAAAGCCGATGGCTCAAAATGGGGCAAAGAAGATTTTGCAACCTTAGCTGGAAAAACAACTGAAAATGCAGGGCCAAATTTTAAGTATGACTTCAGTTATGAAGAAGCTGGCTTGATGATTCAAAAATATGTATCGGCATGGCGTGTTGAAATTGAAAAGTATTTTTCATTGGTTTTATTCAACTTTTTATTTTCAAACGGTGATGCGCACTTGAAAAATTTCTCGTTGCTAGAATCATCCAAAGGGGACTACCTTTTAAGCCCTATTTATGATTTGTTGAATACCAAATTGCATGTTGATGACTCTGATTTTGCTTTAGACAAAGGTTTATTTGCTGATGATTTTAAAAGCGAACAATACAAGAAAAGCATGCATCCAAATATAAGTGACTTTGAAGAATTTGGGAGACGCATTGGGGTTACAGAAAATAGAATCGAAAAAATTATGGCTCCGTATCTAGAAAAACAACCATTCATGGAAGTTTTAATCAGCCGTTCATTTTTGACAGAATCAAATAAAGGTGGATACTTAATGATGTATCAAACTAAAAGGAATTATCTTTTAAGTTAATTGGAAGGAAAAAACACGGCTATCATGACACCAAAACAAATTGAAAGAATCCAAAACAAGATTGCTAAAATAAAGCGTGCACTTGCCGAAGATAAGAGGTTGTGGGGCTGTTACGATGATAGCAGGGGACTTCGTTATCTTCCGCCTGCCTTATACCTGAAATTACAAGACTACAAAGGAGCAATGAGGTATTTCAATTGGTTTCATAAGAATTTCAATGATGAATCCGGTTACCCATCATTTTTATTGGAATGGACGATTACTCTTTTTAAAAATAGCAAACTCAAAGAGGCAGAGAAAAAGGCGTTAAAAACTTTTTTCTCAAATACCTTCTCATCGATAAATTTCTAGGCAAGGAATTATTGGATTTAAATATCAGTGAGCACTCCAACTGGGAAAATCCCGAGCTCGTTGACAATCTTATTTACAAACATTCTGATGCAGAACTTCAGGATTTTACCGCTTGGCTTTCTGAATTTGTAATCAGCCAAAAATTCTATCAATACGCCAATGAATTCATTGAAATTCAACGGAGACTAAAAACTGAACCTGTAGGAATTACTCGGTCTCAATTGGTGTCTAGGCGTTATTCGTTATTGGATGATTACTAATAAATTTACAAATTGGCATTGGCTGAGTTCAATTTGAAAGAGAATTAACCAAGTAGAGCAATATGCAAAAAATGCATATTGCTAATACCGATAAGCCAGTTTCCGAATATAGTCTGGATGTCATGATTTCTGAGGTGTAAAGAGTAAAATCCGTACTCTTATCGATCAATTCAACAACATTTTTGCAAGAGAAATTTTTTGCGACAAGTAGTGTATTTCAATACTTTTCGCAAAATTTTTCTATCTATGCCAAAGCTATTTGGCTAAAATTCTGGCGAATTAAAAACGAACCTAATCAATTATTAAACAACCTGTTACACACAGTAACAAATTAAATACGGGGCTTTTTTGGCGAAATTCTGGCGAATTAGCACCTGTTGTTTGGATTGTTACCAGGTTAATTTGCAAATATCATTTTGATTTTAACTGTTGCAATAAATGCAACAGTTAATTCCCTCTGATATTCCCAAATTGTCATTCTCGGATTATCTAGTCAAACCCATCAACTACCGTATCCGTCTGTCTAAGTACCTATTTTTTGATAAAAAAGGTCTTTTTAGCTTTAGGGCAAAAAAATGAGACAAGTTTACACAGAAAGTCAGCGACGGAAATTTGTAGCGGATTACGAGAACTCTTCTTTATCAGTAAGGGATTATTGTCAGTCAAGAAACATATCTACTTTCCAATGCAGAAACTGAAAACAAAATACAACTCTGAAAACCCCTGGTTTTACTGAGTTTCGTGTTTTTTTTGAGCAACAAATGAGCAACTACTCATCAGATTTCAACATTGTTGAGTTACAAGTCAGCAACAAAAAAGAACGACAAAACGAAGATAAAATAAATTTTTCATACTTGTTTTTTGTTACCGTTCTTTTCTGTTTTCTACCTTGATTTTAATTCCTGAATTTGTTGCGCATTTGTTCAAATTTCAACACGATGAGCATTTGAGTATTTGAGCAATTGAGTATTTGACTCACATCAAAACATCACCTAATAAAACCAACTAAACCGCTTTATACCGCTTTAAGTAGACAAAGAGATACAAAGAGCTACAAACATCAACTACAAAAATTCATTTTTTGCATTTTTACACTGTCTGAAAATCTATATCAGTCTATACTAGTCTAAACTTCCGTTCGGAGGTGTACGAAGATGACCGATTGCTTTTTCTTTCATTTAAATAGTTATAATTTGGTACAGTATGGATGCAAATCAAACACAAAACATCACGAACGAAATACTCATGGAACAAATCATGGAATTGAAATCCATGGTTGCTCAGATGCAATCAAAAATTGAAAGTATAGAAAATCCTGTCGACGATTTCTTGACCAAATGGATTGATACATTCGAGGTGATGCGCATGCTCAATATATCTCGACGCACTATTGATAATTACATCAAGGCAGGTAAACTCAAACCAGTACGAATAAACAAGCGAAACCATTTTGCTGTCGCTGAAGTCAAAGGACTGATGTATGTACCTGATTCTCCTAAAATCAGAATCTTGCGTGAAGAGGTTCAAATAATGATGGGGCATTTAGCAAAAATGGAAGAGGCTGGTGAGGATTGGTAGTTGTAGAATTCTTTGCAACTACTCGAGTTGAAAAACAATAGGAAACTGCAAAACCAAAGGCAAGAAGGCTTTGGATCATTTCGTTGACGTCACCAATATGGTCTAAATCGAGACTAAAGCATTTACATATTACAATTCCAAAATTTAGAAGAGATTTTTTGCAAAAAGCATCTTTTTTCACTACCTTTCGCAAAAGTTTACTCTCTTGGAAGATTCAAGACAATATAAAAATGTGGAAGATTGGATAAACCACTTGTTGGCTCACGGCAAATATGCTTTTGCCTTGCATCAGCTCCGTGCCGTTTTCCCAGAACAGAGTGATACCGCCAATAAGTTTGCATTGAAACGACTGGTTGATAAAGAAATTATTATTTCTGTACACAAAGGTTATTACCTAATTATACCACCACAATATAGGTCAAAAGGCATACTCCCCCCCACTTTGTTTTTAGATGCCTTTATGAAGGAATTGGATCGACCCTATTACTTGGCATTATTAAATGCCGCAGCCTATCATGGAGCATCCCATCAGCAGCCCCAAGAGTTTTTTGTAATCACAAACTTTCCAGTGCTGCGACCTATGCAGAAGAAGGGGCTGAAAATAAACTACATCAGCAAAAAAGAAATACCAACAACGCTGTTAGACAATCGAAAAACAGAGGCAGGGTATTTAAAAATATCTAATCCTGCTCTAACCGCCACCGACTTGATACAATATGCCAAACGAGTAGGCGGAATTAACAGGGTAGCAACAATTTTGGCAGAATTAGTGGAGAGTATTCAACCCGACGCTTTCGACAATAATCTACTGGAATATGTTCCTGTAACCGCTTTGCAACGCCTCGGATATCTGCTTGACAAGGTGTTTGACAATCAGTCACTCGCCAATGCCCTATACCATACTTTGAAAAAGAATGAATCCCCATTGTTTCGAATACCGCTGAAGGCCTCAGCTGCGGTAAAAGGATTCACATCAGATGAAAGATGGAAAGTAATAGTTAATACAGAAATAGAAATTGACGAATGATACCACAGGCATACATAACGGAATGGGCGAACCAAGTGCCATGGCAAACCAACGAACAGGTGGAACAAGACTTGGTAATTTGCCGTGCTTTGGTGGAGATTTTTTCAGATGAGTTACTGGCAAAAAGTCTTGCATTTAGAGGCGGAACTGCTTTGCATAAATTGTATTTAAGTCCACAACCACGTTATTCTGAAGATATTGATTTAGTGCAAATCACATCGGAGCCTTTTGGCCCTGTGGTAGATCGATTAAGAGAAAGATTGGCTTTTTTGGGTGATCCAGTCCGTAAGCAAAAGGAAAACAATTTTACGCTTCATTATCGTTTTGAATCAGAGTTTCCTCCAGTACAAAAACTACGCCTGAAGGTAGAAACCAATTGTAGGGAGCATTTTACTGTATTGGGATATCAGCAGTTTCCATTTCAGGTTACCTCTTCCTGGTTCACCGGATCTTGTAACATCACCACCTACCGGTTGGAAGAACTGCTGGGCACAAAGCTGAGAGCATTATACCAGCGCAGAAAAGGACGTGATTTATACGATATGTACAAGGCACTGGTACAAGTTCCCGACATCAACAAAGAAGCTTTGCTACAATGCTATAATGCCTACATGGATTTTGTAGTAGATGAACCTCCTACACAAAAAGTCTATCTGCAAAACATGGAGTCCAAAATGCAGGACGATGAATTTACAGGCGACATAGCAGCACTGATACGACCAACAGAAAAATACAACCAGGTGACAGCTTTTGAATTGGTAAAAGAAGAGTTGCTGGAGAAACTTGAAGACAGTAAATTGAAAAAAAGAAATTAACACGGAGAGTGAGGATTCCGAACCCTCCGAAGAAAGAAACGATAAAATGGCTAAAACAACTAAAGAAGTAAAAGAAAAAGCAATTGAAGTAACCCTTTGGGAAGCTGCAAACAAATTACGTGGTAGCGTTGAGCCTGCTGAATATAAACACGTCGTATTAGGACTGATTTTCTTAAAGTTTGCCAGTGACAAATTTGAAGAACACCGTGCGAAACTGATAGCAGAAGGAAAAGAGAAGTACATAGAAATGTCAGAGTTCTACAACATGAACAATGTGTTTTTCCTGGAAGAAAATAGTCGTTGGAGTTATCTTATAAAGAGAGCTAAGCAAAATGACATTGCGCTGCTTATTGATACTGCATTGCACACCATAGAAAAGAACAACAAAGCACTGAAAGGCGCCCTGCCCGACAATTATTTTTCTCGTTTGGGATTAGATGTAACCAAACTGGCATCCTTGCTCGATACCATTAACGACATTGATACCACCAAAGATCCTAAGCAGGATGTGGTAGGTAAAGTCTATGAATACTTCCTTTCAAAATTTGCATTAGCTGAAGGAAAGGGCAAAGGAGAATTTTACACACCTAAAAGCATTGTAAACCTAATTGCCGAAATGATTGAACCATACAAAGGAATCATTTATGACCCTGCTTGTGGCTCGGGTGGTATGTTTGTGCAGAGTATTAAATTTATTGAAGCTCACCACGGCAACAAAAAAGAAATTTCCATTTACGGTCAAGAATACACCAACACCACTTACAAACTGGCAAAGATGAACCTTGCCATTAGAGGCATAAGCGGAAACTTAGGCGAAAAAGCTGCCGATACTTTTCTGGACGACCAACATAAAGACCTGAAAGCCGACTTTATAATGGCGAACCCGCCTTTTAACCAAAAAGACTGGCGGGGAGAAAATGAATTGACAGATGACCCACGCTGGAGAGGCTATGATGTGCCAGCCAAAAGCAACGCCAACTATGGTTGGATTTTGAATATGGTGAGCAAACTTTCTGAAAACGGTGTAGCTGGATTTATCCTTGCCAATGGTGCGTTGAGTGGCGGAGGAGAAGAATATAAAATACGCAGAAAGCTGATTGAAAATAATTTGGTGGAAGCTATTTTGGTATTGCCACAAGGAATGTTTTATACAACGCCTATAAGTGTATCACTTTGGATTGTAAACAAAAATAAAAAAGCACAAAGCAAAAAAGTTGGTGATGAAAGCCGCAACTACCGCAACAGAGAAAAAGAAATCCTGTTTATGGATTTGCGTCAAATTGGAGAACCGTTCGAGAAAAAGTTTATTCAATTTTCCGAAAAAGATATTTTAAAAATCACAAGCACTTACCACAATTGGCAATGCAAAGAAATTGAAAACATTCCTGAATTCTGTTACTCCGCTTCTTTTGAGGAAGTAGCCAAAAAAGATTTCTCGTTGGTGCCTAGCAAATACATTGAATTTGTAAACCGTGACGAAAACATTGACTTTGCCGAGAAAATGAACGCCTTGAAAAGCGAGTTTGCCGAATTGCTGAAAGCCGAAGCAAAAAGCAAAAATGATTTACTAAGCGTATTTAAAGAATTAGGCTATGAAATCAAACTATAGCGAACTTGGAAAATACATTCAAGAAGTCAATGTTAGAAACTCAAACTTGACAATAACAAAACTTTTAGGAGTTAGTATGGAAAAAACATTTATCCCATCTGTAGCTAACCTAAACGGTGTTGACTTATCTATTTATAAAGTATTAAGGAAAGACCAGTTGGCTTGTAGGTTGATGAGTGTTGGGAGAGATGAGAAACTTCCTGTGGATTTGTATAAAGATGAAAATCCAGCAATTGTTTCTTCTGCCTACTATGTGTTTGAACCCAAAAATAAGGAAGAACTTTTACCTGAATACTTAATGATGTGGCTTTGCCGACCCGAAAACGATAGATATATAGGTTTTATAAGTGGTGGTGATGTTAGAGGGGGTATTTCTTGGGGCACATTTTGTAGTCTTCCAATTAAAGTTCCACACCCAGACAAACAACGAGAAATCGTAAAAGAATACAACACCATCCAAAACCGCATAAAACTCAACGAGCAACTCATCCAAAAACAAGAAGAAACGGCACAGGCGATTTATAGAGAGTGGTTTGTGGAGGGAATTAATTTGGAGAATTTGCCTGAAGGGTGGAGAGTTGGGAACGTTGCAGATTTATGTCAGTATTCAAGTCAAAGAATTTCTATCAATGAAATTAGTTTAGACAATTACATTTCAACTGAAAATATGCTTCAAAATCGAGGTGGAGTAGTTCAGGCTAACAATTTACCTACAACTGGAAGCGTAACCAAATATGAAAATGGAAATATTCTTATTTCGAACATAAGACCATATTTCAAAAAAATTTGGTTAGCAAATATAAATGGAGGTTGCTCTAATGATATATTGTGTTTCTCTCCAAAGAAAAATGTTCCACCATTGTATTTGTATCAGATTTTAGAAAAAGATAACTTCTTTGATTATGTGATGGCTGGAAGTAAGGGAACTAAAATGCCAAGAGGAGATAAGAAATGGATTATGAATTATGAAACGGTGATACCAAGTAATAACCTTTTAGAAAAATACAGCAAAACAACTCAAGTATTTCAAAAGGATATTCAAATTAAGAAGTCAGAAAACCAAAAGCTAACGGAACTGAAAGCGTTGTTGCTTTCCAAATTAGCCACAGTGGAATAAATCCAAAGAAGTATGTTTATAAAAAGCATTCAAATAAAAAACTACAAGCTGTTTTCATCTGATGATTTCTTTGAAATTTCAGATTTGAACATTCCAAATGGCGAGGATAATGGTTCAGGTCTTACCATTTTTGTAGGTGAAAATGGTTGCGGAAAATCTACATTATTGGATGCTTGTGCAATGCCTTACGTTTCATATAAAACAGATTCATTTTCTATTTCAGATATAAATGACCCTGAAAAGATCGTTGAAATAAACATTTATACTGATGGCGATTATACTTATAAAGGTACAATGCCAAAAGCTGAATACAAGGGAAAAGGTTTTGCATTTAAAGGTGGGATACGCAGGAGAGGAAATAAAGATTTTTTATCATCAATAGCAGTTACAGACCAACTTTATATTAAAGCAGATGGGCAAGCAATGCCAAAAGATAATTCACCCGACTTAAGGTTGTCGGTTAATAACCCTTGGAGTGGTTCAAGGTTCAATGAAATAGAATATCTGATACTTGATAAAAACAGAACATTTCAAACCCGTAAAGGAACTTATAATGATACAAGATTTGATAGAATAATGGAGGATTTGAACTATCAATACATCCAAAAGGAAAGCAACCCTACTGATTGTAACGACAGTTTGAAAGAGGTAAAGAATCTTGAAAACAAAGGTGTAATTGTTGAAATTTCAGAAGCCATTTCAAAGTTTAATGAAATCAGCGGCAATCAATTAAAACTAAAACTAATTGATAACTGGAAACCATTTACAAATGCATTTTTCGGCACGGATAAAGAGAATTTACAATCCATTCCTTTGAATCAACTTGGCTCCGGTTATGAGATGATATTTTCTTTAATTTATTCCTATTATTTATCCAAAAAAGGAAACAAAAAATTAATTGTATTAATTGATGAGCCAGAACTTCATCTTCATCCAAAATTACAATCCGATTTCGTTGAACTTCTTTTAGAATTTTCTAAAGACTCACAGATAATACTCACTACGCATTCGCCATTGTTCATTAAACAAGCTATGAGCAATAATAATGTTAAAGTAAAGATTTTGACAAAAACAGAAAACTCGGTTGTAGTTGCTAATCCTGAATTAGCAGTTTTACCTTTCGTATCAGCCAATGAAGTTAATTACGCTGCTTTCAAACTTGCTACTGAAGAATATCACAATGATCTGTATGAAAGGCTTATGCAATTAAAAGCAATAACTAATAAAATCAAAGATTTTGATATTTCATTCTTTCAAACTGAAAAAGGTGAACCTAAAAATTCCCCTTGGATGGGACATCAAAATGAGGTTTCTATCCATACTTTTATTAGAAATCAAATTCATCACCGTGCTGAAAATGGCCAAGCAGAATACAATAATCTAAAGGATTCAATTGAAAAAATGCGACAATATTTAATTGAAATAAATGAGTTGAACTAAATGAAATTCACCGAAGAAAAATTAGAAAAGGCGTTTACCGAATTGTTGGGGCAAGAAGGATTTCCCCACTATTCAGGAATTACGATAACCCGTAAGCCTGAAGAAGTATTGATTGAAGAAGATTTGCAAAACTTTCTGTTAACACAATACGCAGGGAAAGGCATTACGGTAAACGAAATCAAATCTATCATTCTTCAACTCAAATCACTTTCTGCTTCAGACCTGTACGAGAGCAACAAAACATTTTTAAAAATGCTATCAGACGGTTTCATTCTCAAACGAGAAGACCGTAATCAGAAAGACATTTACATTCAGTTGATTGATTATGCTGGCTTAAACAAACATCGCCAACCACAAGCTGACCAATTAATTTCTATCGCAGCAGAACCCGAATCAGAATATTCACAGGACAACAACATTTACAAGTTTGTCAACCAGTTAGAAATTTTAGGAAACGAAAGGAGAATTCCGGACGGAATAGTTTACATCAATGGATTGCCACTTGTGGTTTTTGAATTTAAAAGTGCGATTAGAGAGGATGCCAGTATTCATGATGCCTTTAAACAACTAACAGTACGTTATCGCAGAGATATTCCGGAAATTTTCAAATACAATGTATTCTGCGTAATCAGCGATGGTATTAACAACAAGGCTGGCTCCTTTTTTGCACCTTACGATTTTTATTATGCCTGGAGACGTGTTGAAGGTCTTGCAAAAGAAGTTGATGGAATAGATAGCATGTTCACGATGGTTCAAGGAATGTTTAATAAAAACCGCCTGCGTGATATTATTCGAAACTTCATATACATTCCAGATAGTTCTAAGAAAAATGAAAAGATCGTATGTCGCTATCCTCAATATTATGCAGCGAGAGCACTTTACGAAAGCATCAAGAAGGCTCAAAAACCAGAGGGTAATGGAAAAGGGGGGACTTATTTTGGAGCAACTGGATGCGGAAAGAGCTTTACTATGCTTTACCTTACCAGATTATTGATGAAAAGCGAGTACTTTGAAAGTCCAACAATCGTTTTAATCACCGACAGAACAGATTTAGATGATCAGCTTTCAGCTCAATTTGTTAATGCAAAAACATTCATTGGAGATAACACAGTTGAAAGTGTCGAAAGCCGTGCTGACTTGAGAGCCAAATTGCAAGGAAGGCAAAGTGGTGGCGTTTTTCTAACCACGATTCACAAATTCACAGAAGATACTCAACTACTTACTGAAAGAGCAAATGTTATTTGTATTTCTGATGAAGCTCACAGAAGCCAGGTAAATCTTGACCAAAAAATAAAAGTTACTGAGAATGGTGTTACTAAAACATTCGGTTTTGCAAAGTATTTACACGACTCCCTACCAAATGCCACCTTTGTAGGATTTACCGGAACACCTATTGACGCAACTCTGGATGTTTTTGGTAAAGTAGTGGATGCTTATACAATGACAGAATCGGTTAAAGATGAAATCACTGTACGAATTGTTTATGAAGGTAGGGCAGCTAAAGTGTTGCTTAATAATTCTAAGCTCATAGAAATTGAAGATTACTATGCGAAGTGTGCCGATTTAGGTAGTAATGAAAATCAAATTGAACAGAGTAAAAAGGAAATGGCTCAGATGTATGCTATTATCGGTGATCCAGACCGATTAAAAGAAGTTGCATACGACTTTGTGAATCACTACGAACAGCGAGTTTCTGAAGGTTCAACGGTGAAAGGTAAAGCAATGTTTGTTTGTAGCACTCGAGAGATTGCATTTGAGCTCTACAAAAACATCATCG
>Ga0255182_1001367_pt1 | contig 12795 bp, 7 predicted proteins | sample Atl_UVDOM_RepA_8_FD_188420 | JGI IMG/M metagenome (GOLD analysis project Ga0255182, IMG submission 188420) | Freshwater microbial communities from Altamaha River, Georgia, United States - Atl_UVDOM_RepA_8d | ecosystem: Environmental > Aquatic > Freshwater > River | place: USA: Georgia | collected... | reverse complement strand
GGGCGACCAGGGGGGCGTTCACTGGAGACAGACCAAGAACCAGTGCGGCCGCCAGACCGGCCAGCGACTTCCGAATCGCAGACATCAAGGGCACTCCGTTGGAGACGATGTGATCAGATGGGGGGGAAGTCTATGGGTTTGACAGGACGGGGGGTAGATCAGTTGGAGGGGGCCCCGACTGTCACCCGGTCGGGCCAACCACCGGGATCCAGACTGCGAAACCGGCCGGAATCCCACTCGGGACGCAGCAGGGCGACTCGACCACCGGCACACACGGGACAACCCACTCCGCAACCGATGGGCTGGCGGAAATCAGGGGGGGGGATTGTCGGGGAGACGCCCGCCGGTGCGCAGGACATGCTCGGCCATCCGGAGGACTTCGGGGGCCAACCCGGCACTGCGCAGCTGGGAAACCGCCTGGTCGATGTCGTACTCGACCCGCCGGAGCTGCACCTGGCCGTTCTCAATGATCGCGTACGATGCGCGCGGGTCGCCGTCCCGGGGTTGGCCGACACTTCCCGGATTCACCACCTGCACCCCGGGAAGTTTCAGGTGAAAGGGAAAGTGGGAGTGTCCCACGCAGAGAAAGTCGGTCGAGAGCGGGGCACACCGGAGCTGCCAGGTGTGGGGATCCTCGCGGAGATACTCGTCAAAGGGATCCCGGGGGGTCGCATGGACGAGTGTGAAGCGGAGCCCATCGAGTTCGACCGTGGTCTGGATGGGGAGCCGGGCGAGATATCCCAACTGGCGGGAATTGAGCAGGTTCCACTGGACCGGGCGGGTGGCCGCCATCAACTGCCGGAACCCGGCCCCTTTCCGGGGCGCGACCCGGTGGGCGACGTTGTGGTCATGATTCCCCCGGACAGCCGCGCGGGCATGCTGCTGGATCCAGTCGACACAGGGCGACGGATCGACTCCGTAGTCAACCAGATCACCGGCGAACAGGCAGGCATCGAACGGTTCGCGGATGGCCTGCAGAGCCGGCCAGTTGGCGTGGATGTCGGCCAGGACCAGGATTCGCAAGGACAGTGGCCCGGGATGGGTCAGGAAGAACAGCGGAACTGTACAAAACCGCGGCAGGGTGCTTGACCCTGCTGGGAGCGATCATATCTAATTAAGTCTGTGCGGCGACTGCAAATCCCTGCGGAAAGGCCCCCGGAATGTCTGAACAGGCGCTGGAAGACCAATCGCTGCGGGAACGGCTCGGGCATGCCCAGGAGTTGCTGCGGGAGTTGAGCGAGCACCTGTCCCAGTCGTTCCTCCCCCAGCTGAAGCGGGCGATTGAACTTGTCGACTCGAAGGTGGCCGACGAGCAGGACGAAGTCGCCGACACGACAGTTCGCAGTGCGATGGCGGCCGTCATCAAGAGCGACGACTTTTCGCAACAGTTGATCAACTCTCTCGACCCGTACCTGCGCTCGATCCAGAAAGAGGTCGAGCAGATCCGCGATGGAGGCTAGGGGAGCAGATGCCTCGGCCACGGACAGCAGAGAGACCGGCGGGAATCCGGAACCTGGGGATCGACCGGTCTGAAGGAGCGACGGGATGACGGACGACCTGCGGACCGGAGACAGCACCCACGTTCCCCCCGCCCCGGTGGAGCAGCCAGCGCCGGAAGTGCAACTGGACGAGGCGGGAACGGTCGTGAATCCCGAAGGCCGGCCGGGGGGTGGGGGAGTGCCTGCGGGCGGCGGTGTTTTGGCTGGCGGGTCGGTGCGTCTGGGGACTTCGGCCGGCTCGAGCCAGCCTGCATCGAGCCTGATCGATCGCCTGTTTGCCCTCCCGGGGAGCGGTCCCTCCGAGTTTTCCGCGGAAGGATTTCCGCTGCGACTGGGGCACTATGTGCTGGAGGAGCGGATCCGGGCCGGGGGGATGGGGGCGGTGTTCCGCGCCCAGGATGCGCGGTTGCTGCGGACTGTCGCGCTCAAGGTGTTGTCCCCCGGGTTGTCGCGCGATCCATCGATGACCGAGCGGTTCCGTCGCGAAGCACAACTGGCCGCACAGCTCGATCACCCCCACCTGGCGCGGGTTTTCGACGTGGGTGACGACCTCGGGTTGCAGTACATCGCGATGGAGTTCATCCCCGGATTGAACCTGCGGGAATTGATCCAGCGGGATGGTCCCCTTCCGGTCGTGACCGTGGTCAACTGCGCCTCGCAGATTGCCCGGGCCCTGCTGCACATGGGTGCCCGGGGGATCGTCCACCGCGACCTCAAGCCCTCCAACATCATTCTGACTCCCGACGGAGTGGCCAAGCTGGTCGACATGGGGCTGGCCCGCTGGCAGACCCGCGAAGAGGCGCAGGCTGAACTCACCTCGGCTGGTACGACCCTGGGAACCTTCGACTACATCGCACCGGAGCAGGCGCGGGACCCCCGGCAGGCCGACGCCCGCAGCGACATCTATTCGCTCGGTTGCACGCTCTACCACATGCTGACTGGCGAACCTCCGTATCCCGAGGGAACGGTGCTGCAGAAGCTGCTGTCACACCAGGGAGACGAGGCCCCCGACCCCTGCCTGAAGAACCCGGCGGTCCCCCCGATCCTGTCGGCGGTCGTGCGGCGGATGATGGCAAAAGATCCCCGGGCCCGACAGCAGTCCCCCGCCGTACTCGTACGGGAACTGACACAGGTCGCCCAGTCGCTCGGCCTGAAACCGGCGGGCCCCGAAGGGACAGTCTGGCTTCCTCCTCCTCCCGGTCCGTCATTCTGGCGGCGCAACGCCGCCCCGCTGTCGACCGCCGCCCTGCTGTTGGGAATGCTCGCCTGGCTCGAATTTGGACGCAGTGTCCCTGGAACCTCCCCGGGATTTCGGCCGTTGGAACCGGCCCAGTTTGACGTGCCGCCGGAGGATGCTCGCGGCACCGAACAACAGGCCAACCGCAGCGTGCCCGACAAGGAGGCACCTCCCGTTGAGCCCTCCATACTGCCAACGCGCCTGGCCGAGGGGCTGCGCTCGGGTGCGCGCGAACTGGCGGGAATTCTGCAACTGGCGACCGAGCGGCCGGGTCTGCCCTCCGGCGAACCTGCCGGAACCGATTCGACAGATGACGCAGGCATCGATCCCCAGGACCTGGGAGCGGGACGGGGTGCCGAACTGCGTGAAGAGGGAACCGACGTTGTCAGTCGGTCAATTCCCGACCGGACTGCGCGCAACCTCACCCCCAGTGACTCGCCAGGTGACACAGAGGCGGTTCCCCTCGAAGATGAGGGATTTGTGCTGGTCGGGCGAGATGGAACCAGTGACCGCCGTTTTCCCACGCTGGAGGCGGCCTGTGCCGCCGTCCGCAGCGAAGGCTCGGTGATTGAACTGCGGTTCAATGGCCGACGCAGGGAGACCGGGTTGAAGCTCTCGCGGCGGGTCACCATCCGGGCGGACCGGCGGTATTCTCCCATCGTGGAGTTCGCGCCGCAGCCGGTCCCCGACTCGGAGTCAGTCCGGGGGATCACGATCGGATCCGGAGGGCTCGACCTGGTCGGCTGCTCGTTTGTGCTGCTGGTGGGGGATTCGCCCCGCACCGAGAGCTGGTCGCTGTTCGCCCTGGACCGGCCCGATGTCCTGCGGCTGCAAGACAGTGTGGTCACGATCATCAACCCGCTGGGACGGGCGGCGGCGGCGATCGAGTGGACCGATCCCGACGGCTCGATGATGCCCGACATGCCCATCCCCGGGACCACACCGCGGGTGCCACTGTATGTGGAACTGTCGGAGAGCCTCGTGCGGGGTGAAGGGGACCTGTTCCTGCTGCGCCGTCCCGAGCCGGTACGGATGGAGGTCCGGCAAAGCGTCGTGGCCCTGAGCGGGTCGCTGGTCCACGAGCGATTGACGACCAATGCGGCCACCGAACAGCCTCCCCAGGAACTGCGCCTTGATCATGTGACGGTCGTGATGGGTGACTCGCTCGCCCGCGTTGACTGTGCCTCGGAAGTGCGTCGGCCACCACAGTTGCAGGTGTCGGCTTCCAACTGCATTTTCTCGGCTGCGGGAGAGGCACCGCTGGTCAGCATGTCAGCGAACCTGCCACTGCAGGACTTCCGCGGTCAATTCCGTTGGGCGGGGCGCTATAACTTCTACGATCGGGTGGCGACCTTCTGGAATGTGATCTCCCGCGAGGGAGTGGGTCGGACCGAATCGTGGGACTTTTTCGCCTGGCGTCGCCATTGGACTGAGTCGGCCGAGTCAAATGCCCGGATTGACGCCGTGGAGTTCGTGGAGCGTGACTGGCGCGAGCATCCCTTCCATGAACTCGTGCGGGACCAGTTCGTGCTCGAACGACGGAGCGCGACCAATCAGGCTCCCGGCGGCGCGGGTGATTCGAGTGACGCCGGGGCCAATCTGCTGCTGATTCCCCGTCTCGGGACCGAAGAAGCCAGTGAGTCAGCCCTGCGGGAGCGGCCTCGAAACTGAGAGTCGCGGTCACCCCTGTGCCGTGGAGAATATCCGTGAGTCGCACGCGTCCTTTCCTCTTCGGATCTCCCTTGTTGCTGGCCGGGCTGTTGGGGGCCGTCCTGGGCGGTGCCTGGTGGTTGCGGGAGTTGATTCGGCAGGGGGATCCGGGTGAGATGCTGCGGCCCGAATCGGCGATCTGGCATGCCGAATACGAAGACTGGGTGCAGGAAGGCCGCACCGCATGGCCCCGGATCCACGAAACCCTGCGGGGCGATTCGGGCCCCGGTCGGAGAATCGCCCTGCTGGCGGTCGGTGCCCTGCGCGATGCCCCACCCGATGTGCGAGACGCGGTGCAGGATCTGCTGGAGGCCGATGATCCCGCCGACCGCCGCGAAGCGCTGGTGGCCTGGACCGCCGTCGATCGTGATCCGCTGCACTCGCTCGATGAACTCGCCACCGCCTGTGCCGACGACAACTCGATCGTCCGTGGAACGGCGATTGAAATGCTGTTCTGCATCGGCCGGGAAGCGATACCGGTTCTGGAACCAATCGTGGCGAAACCGGGGCATCCTGCCCAGACGGCGGCCCTGCAGGCACTCTTGCTGATGGGGGCCGATTCTGCCTCGCTCGTTGACTTGTCACGCCGGGTCTGGAATGACACCTCTCTCGACCTCGATCTGCGCCGGTTGGCGTTGTCGCTGCTGGTGGCGCAGCGGGCGGCATCTCTCGACGAACTGGCCACCGGGGCCCGGACCGACAATCCCGTCATCCAGTCGATCGCCCTGTGGGGCATCCGTGAAGCGGGCCCGCAGGCGGGAAAGCTGGTCCCCGAACTGCTCACTTTGCCGCTCCCCCCGAAGATGCGGATTCCCCAGGAACAAAGCCTGGACGGACAGATTGTCCGCTTCCCGGTCCAGGCCTACGTCTCGATGCCGATGATGCTGGAAGATGTCGACGCCAGCCAATCGATTCCGCAGATGTCGTTCGACGATGACCAGCGTCCCGAACGCCTGTATGGCTTCACACTGCTGTCGGTGTTGGGTGACATCGGCTCGTCCGAAACGATCTCACTGGATCGCTTTCACCAGGAACTGCCGAACCTCGACCCACCCGACCGGGTGACCGCCGCCCAGACACTGTTGAAACTCGGTTGGTCGACCGATGACTGCGCAGCAATGCTGGAGCGGCTGTACCTCAAGGGGGGAACCGGTCTGAAGCCTGCCGCCGAACTGCTGCGGTCGATCGATCCCGAGCGGGCGCGGCGGGTCGCCGAGACCCTGCGCCAACAACTTGCCGAGCCCGAGGGCCAGGAGCGTCAGGCAATCATCGAGCGCCTCGGCTATCTCGGAAGCAGTTCCGCCGGGGCCATCGACGACGTGGCGGCGCGGCTGAAGAGTGGAGATCTCGACGAACAACTGGCCGTCTTGCAGGCGCTGGCGGCCTGGCCGGCCCAGTCGGCCCGCTACCTGGAGGACCTCCTGGACCTGGCCGAGGGTCCGAGCGAGCCGCTGGCGAACCGCGCCCTGAAGACCATCGGGCAACTGCGTGAACACGCCCGCCCGGTGCTCGACCGGCTGGTGAAGCTGGCCGTGATTCCCGGAGCCGTCGCAGCCGATACCAGCCGTCTCTCAGTCACCGTGACGATGCCGCAGATGGTGGCTCGGCCCGGAGATGCCACCGCCACTGTGGCCCGCGAAGATCCGTTTGTCGGTCCGGCGGTACCCCGCCAGCAGACAGCGCTGGAGGCGGTGGCCCTGGTCAACCAGTCGGATCCCCGGCCGATTCCCGAGATCAGCCGACTGCTGCGACGCAATGGCGAAGACAGTGCGCTGCGGGCGTGTGCGTTTGACATTGAATCAGCGGCCACCAAAGGCTCCTCCGACCGACTTGCGTTGGCCCAGGAAGTTTTTGGCTGGGGAGATGAACTGCTGCAACGCCGGGTGTTGGACTGGTTGGGCCAGCATCTCAGCGACGACCCCGACTGTGTCGCCCAACTGCTGACATGGCTCACCCAATCGCTGTCGCAACCGCTGGTCCGACTCCCGGCCAACGTGGGGTTGAGTTCCGTCGCCACCGAGCAGACTGATCCCGAGGTCCGTCAGCGCCTGTTGTTGCTCGAACGTCTCCAGTCGGTCGCGAACGATGAGGCGGTCAAGGGCATTGTCCAGAAATGCCGCGAGGAATTTCGGTTGATTCCCACCGCTGATGAACGACAGGGCCGGCAAGCGGCGACTCTGCGTGAACTGCTGCGTCAGCGGCGGGATCAGTTGCAGGCACTCGATCAGCTGGTGACTGGCAGGCGACCGGGGTCGTGATCCGATTCCTGTCAGAGCGAGACGGGGGACACCACCCGTTTTCCAACTCCGGTGATTCGTTGCGGATTACCCCAGTCGCTGATGTTCCCATCCGTCTTCTTCAGATCCCCCGCTCGAGATCCAGAATGCCCCGACTTGAGTTGATTTCGTGGTGGCCGGCTGCCTGTGTGCTTGTTGGCCTGCTGAGAACCGTGTGCGTGGGAGCCGACGAGCAGCCACCGGGGGTCTCGATCGTCCGGTTTCATGGATACGACGACTGCCTGCGGCTGGAGAGCGGAAATACCCGCGTGACGCTGTGTCCCCGGGCGGGGGGCCGTGTTCTGGAATACGCCTGGAAGGGAACCAACGCCCTGTACCTCCCCCCGGGGGACGAAGGTTGGGAATACCAGTCAGACAAGGACTGGGGCAGCATGAATGCCGGGCGGTTTGACATTGGCCCCGAACAGACGATCGCCGCGCACCCGGTCTTGTGGGCGGGCCGCTGGAAAGGAGAGCCCCTGGGACCTCGCGCCGCCCGACTGACGAGTCAGGCCGACGCCGGAACCGGTGTGCAACTGGTCCGGGAGTTTCGGCTGGATGAAAAGACCTCGCGGCTGGAATGCCGTCAGATCATCCGGAATGTGGGCAAGGTTCCGCGAGAGTACTGCCACTGGAGCCGGACGTTCGCCGTCGGCAAGGGAATCTGTGTCATCCCGCTCACCGAGCCCTCGCGGTTTCCGGAAGGCTATGTGATGTATGAGCCCGATTCACTGATCAACTTTCGTCCGCGTGATGCGCGGATTCGCAGGATGGATGGATTCCTGGTGATCACCGGCGCCCCGCGGCAACCCAAGCTGGGGATGGACACCGCCGGAGGCTGGCTCGCGTACCAGATGCCCAACAACCTGCTGTTTGTGAAGCACTACGCGGTTGATCCGAACCGTCCCTACAACGAAGTCGCCGGCCTGACCATGTCGGTCTGGTACCCGGACGGCCCGATGTGTGAACTCGAGCCAATCGGTCCGCGCGAGCGGATTGAGCCCGGACAATCGGCCAGTTTCACCGAAACGTGGTACCTGGCCGAGCGGGCCGCTCCCGGCAACCCCGACGACATCAACCCCCGGGATGTGGCGCGGCAGGTGCAGGGTCTGCTGGCACCTGCCAAACCATGAGCGAGTGCGGAGTCCAGTCGCCGCTTGCCCCTGTTTGTCCCCCGTTTCATAATCGACGACGGGGTCGTTTTGTTTTCCAGACTTTGTGAAGAGTGTGCTCCATGATTCGCTCGCGTGGTGCGGTGCTGTTGTGTGGTCTGCTGCTGATGGGCGGTGTGGGTCTGTCATCCGGGCTCCCCCGGGCGGGTGCCCAGCAGGCAGGTGAACCAGGCTTCCGACCGCTGTTCAACGGACGCGACCTGACCGGATGGCACAAAAATCCCGAGAAAATCGGGCACGGGACGGGGGGCAAGTGGGAGGTTGTCGACGGAGCGATTGAAGGGGAACAGGATCCCCCGGGCAGCGGCAATGGAGGGATCATCCTGAGCAACGAGGTGTTCGGGAACTTCGAGGTCGTGTTTGAAACCAGGCCCGACTGGGGTCCCGACTCGGGCTTCTTCATGCGCAGCACCCCCAGGGGAAACTGCTATCAGATGATGATCGACTACCACGAAGACGGAAATGTGGGGGAGATCTACCGGGAAGGACTCGACGGGGCGTCGAACCGCACGTTCGACCTCTGGGGTGTCTACAGTGATCCTGAGATGAAAAAGCTGAACGGGATCGACGCACGGGCGCGTCCCGCGAAGGCCGCTGGAGAAAAGATCGGTGAATCCCGTTTCCCCCTGGTCGACTGGAGCCGGATCTGGAAGCTCAACGACTGGAACACCGTCCGTTGCCGGGTGAAAGGGAACCCTCCCACCATCACCACCTGGATCAACGGTGCCCTGATCACCGAATACACCAGCGACAAGACGTTTGAGGGCGTGCTCGGAGACAAGGGGCACATCGCGTTCCAGGTGCACGGTGGCGTCGGAGCATGGCCCAAGGGAGCGAAGGTGCGCTTCCGCAATGTGCGGATCAAGGAATTGCCGTAGTCCTGCTTTCAACAGGCCGGATACTCCTGCCGCATCCTGACTGCGACCTGATACTGTTCGATCGGAATTGTTCGATGCCCGTCCGAAACTGGTGGCTGCTGATTCTGGTGGTGGGACTGGTGCTGCCACACCAGGTGCCGGGGGACGACAATCCCGCTGCACCGGAAACCGAGCGGAGCATCGAAGAACTGACCGAGCAGGCCAGAAAATCGATCGTCGTCGTCTCGTTCTCGGGACGGGATGGTCGCAATTCTGGCTTGGGAACGGGTTTTGTCGTCGATTCGGATGGCCTGATTGCAACCAACCTGCACGTGATTGGTGAAGGACGGCCCATCAGTGTCCAGACCAGCGATGGCCGGCGACTCGAAGTGACGAGCGTCGAGGCGTTTGACCGACATGTCGATCTGGCGCTGATCAGGGTGGACGCCCGCGATCTGCCGCCCTTGCCCCTGGGAGATTCGAGCACGATCCGTCAGGGACAGTCAGTGATCGCGTTGGGCAACCCACAGGGATTGAAATACAGCGTGGTTGCCGGGGTGTTGTCGGGGACCCAGGAAATCGATCGTCGCACGATGCTGCAACTGGCGATTCCGATTGAACCTGGCAACAGCGGTGGCCCTGTGCTCGATCGCCAGGGGCGGGTTCTCGGGGTGGTGACCATGAAGTCGGCCGTCACCGACAACCTGGGATTCGCCATGCCCGTGAACGAACTGAAGTCGCTGCGCGAGCGTCCCAATCCCACCGTGATGGCCCGGTGGCTGACGATCGGGGCCCTCGATCCACAGGAATGGACTCCATTGATGGGGGGACGCTGGAAGCAGCGGGCCGGTCGGATCCTGGCCGAGGGACAGGGGACCGGATTCGGTGGGCGGACCATCTGCCTGTCAACCGCTGCGCCCCCGAACGCCCCTTTCGACCTCGCTGTCTCCGTCAAACTCGACAACGAAGAGGGTGCCGCCGGGCTGGCGTTTTGCGCTGACGGCGGAGACCGCCATTTCGGCTTTTACCCCACCGGCGGCAAGCTGCGACTGACCTGCTTTCTGGGTCCCGACGTCAATTCGTGGCCCGTCCTGGCCGAAGTCCGGTCTGAGCACTACCGTCCCGGCGAATGGAATGACCTCCGGGTGCATTTCGACAAAGAACGCCTCGAGTGCTTCGTGAATGGTCACCGGGTCATCGAAACGACCGATCTCCGACTTGCTTCAGGACGGGTCGGGCTGGCCAAATTCCGCTCGACTGTGGCCGAGTTTCGCGGGTTCCGACTCGGCACCGTCACAGGTGATCCGGCCACCGCTTCCTCAGAATTCGTTCAGCAACTTGAAGGCCGGCTGACCCAGTCGGGTCGCCGTTCCCAGGCGGGACGACATGCCGTACGCGAACTGGGAGATCGCGGCTCGCTGGCACTTGATGCCGTGCGCGACAGGGCCCGCGAACTCGAACGGCAGGCCCGCGAACTGCGCCAGGCAGCCTCCTTCCTGCATGAGCGACGCACCCTGCAGGATCTCGGCGAGCTCTTCGCACAGGGAGACGACAAGGCCGACCTTTTCCGGGCCTGCCTGCTGATTGCCCGGCTCGACAATGAAGAGGTCGATGTTGACGCCTACCTGCGCGAACTGGACCGCATGGTCCGTGACATCACGAAGGATCTTCCCCCCGATGCCAGCGAGGCGCAGAAACTGGGGGCCCTCAACAAATATCTGTTCGCCGAATGCGGCTTTCATGGAACCCGGGGCGACCACTACTACCACCGGTCGAACAGCTACGTCAACGAGGTGCTCGACGACCGCGAAGGGCTTCCCATCACCCTGTCGATCATTTACATCGAACTCGCCCGGCGAATGGGGATTGCTGTTGTCGGCGTCGGATTGCCGGCCCATTTCGTGGTCCGCCATGAGCCACGCGACAACCCCGCGCAGTTGATCGACGTCTACGAGCGAGGGGCGAACCTCACCCATGACGAGGCCGACGCCCTCGTGCGGGCCAATGTCGGCCGGCCGATCCAGGCATCCGACCTGGAATCCATGTCCCGTCGGGGGATGGTACTCCGTGTGCTGCGGAATCTGCGTGGACTGGCCGAGCAGCAGCGCGACGGCGATTCGCATGCACGGTATCTTGATGCGATCGTGCTGCTTGATCCCGAGAACCCGGAGGAACGCGTGCGCAGAGCGATTGTCATGTTCTCACAGGAACGGCGTGACGAAGCCCTCGCAGACGTCAACTGGTTGCTGGAGAAAAAGCCGGACGGGATCAACCTGAACCAGGTCGAAGACCTGAGGCAGGCGATTTTGCGCAGCGATCGATGAGATCAATACAGGGGAACGCTGTTGAACAGACACCACGACCAATCGCGATCCTGTCACTGGCTGCGGGCTCTGTGCCTGACGGTCTTCAGCCTGTTGCAGCAGCCGGTCAGTTCCCGCGCGACTGAGCCGGACGACTGGTTCGAAAGCCGGATTCGCCCCGTCTTGGCGGAGACCTGTTTCCGCTGCCACGGTGATCAAAAAACGGCGGGGGACCTACGGGTCGATTCGCGTGACACCCTCATTGAGGGAGGCAATTCGGGACCGGCCATCAATCTCGACATGCCCTCGCGCAGCCTGCTGTTGCAGGCAATTCGACGAGAGGCGGACGTGGCAGCCATGCCACCCGATGCCAAAGGAGCGCTGCGTCCTGAACAGGTGGCCGATTTCGAACGATGGATTGAGATGGGTGCCCCCTGGCCGCAGCAGGCCCCCCGGTTCGCCACGTCACGACACTGGGCCTACGAACCGCTGCGCGAGACCGAATTGCCCACCGTCAACGATCAGGCCTGGCCCCGCACAACGGTCGATGTATTTATCCGCCATGCCCAGGAGGCGGTCGGACTGCAGCCTGCCCCGCAAGCCGACCGCCTGACCCTGATCCGCCGGGCGTCGTTCGATCTCACAGGACTTCCTCCCACCCCCGAGGAAGTCACCCGGTTCCTTGCCGATGAGTCTCCCGATGCCTTCGAGCGACTGGTCGACCGCCTGCTGGCAACACCCCGCTACGGCGAACGGTGGGGGCGATTCTGGCTCGATGTGGTTCGTTATGCCGATTCAGCTGGCGAGACGGCCGACTATCCGGTCCCATCGGCATGGCGTTTTCGCAATTATGTGATTGCGTCGCTGAATGCGGATTTGCCCTATGACCAATTTGTACGGGAGCAGATCGCCGGAGACATCCTGGGGCAGCGTGCCCCTGGCGTGCGTTATGCCGACCAGGTCACAGCCACCGGTTACCTGGCCATGTCACGCCGGTTTGGATTCGACTCCGAGAATTATCATCACCTGACGATTCACGACACCATCGACAACCTGGGGCAGGCGTTTCTCGGCCTGAGTCTGGGTTGTGCGCGTTGCCATGATCACAAGTTCGACGCTGTCTCCATTCGGGACTACTACGCCCTGTACGGAATCTTCGACAGTACCCGCTATCCATTCCCGGGCTCGGAGCAAAAGCAGCGGGTCAGAACCCTCTCAGCGCTCGTTCCGCCTGGGGAAGCGGTTGCTCGATGGCGAGAGTACGAGCAGCAGATCACCCGTCTCACCAACAGCCTCTCCCGACGGGGAACGCCCCAACCCAACGCCGTGTTGCGCTGGCTGGGAGACATCGATGGTGATTTCGAACTGCAGGCCCCGGCCGCCGGTGGAAGCTACGGTGTTCTGGTCCCCCCCTGGATGTATCGCGGGAAGGTTTCCGTCACGACCGCGGCCCAAAGCCCGTATCGCAACGTCTGTGGAGCGGCCCGGGTGGGGGCGAGTGTTGCCGCGGCTGCCGGAGTCTACAACGTCACCCAGTCGATTCCCGATTGGCTGACTGGCGGCGGAAGCATCCCGGTGTATTTCAATTTCGACTTTCGCCTGGGTGCACCGACTCCCGGGCAGACGGCACGCCATCGGTTTGCCATCACTGATGCCGCGGGAACCCCCGTCGTCGACCTGAGAGTGGGATCCGATGGAGCATGGCTGCGAATTCAGGAAAGCGATGTCCGGGTGGGGGATG
>Ga0255182_1001365_pt1 | contig 12800 bp, 16 predicted proteins | sample Atl_UVDOM_RepA_8_FD_188420 | JGI IMG/M metagenome (GOLD analysis project Ga0255182, IMG submission 188420) | Freshwater microbial communities from Altamaha River, Georgia, United States - Atl_UVDOM_RepA_8d | ecosystem: Environmental > Aquatic > Freshwater > River | place: USA: Georgia... | reverse complement strand
GAATGCTTACTTGAAAGAGATTGCTGACTTATGTGGAATTACAAAGCAACTTTCCTTCCATACTGCACGCCACACATTCGCTACCACAGTAACAATGATGAATGGTGTACCGATTGAATCTGTAAGCAAAATGCTTGGGCATAAGAATATCAACAGTACACAGCATTATGCTCGTATTGTTGATGAAAAAGTTGGAGAAGATATGAAGAGGCTTGCCGAGAAATTAACTCAACAGATGTCACCTTCGATGTACGCTACAAATTAAAGTTGCTGTGTCACAATTTAACAGACACACAATGCAAGAAGATAAATTTAAAGTGCGAGCTTTCGGTTATGGGGAGCTCGCACAATTATACTTTCCCAATATCACTAAGAAAAGCGCTAGTGCTCAGCTTAGACGGTGGATAAATGTAAGCACCAATGTTAAACCTATGCTTGAAAACTTAGGATATAAACCTGGTAATAGATTGCTAACACCAGCTCATGTGAAAATTATTATTGATGAGTTTGGGGAGCCTTGAAGTGTATTTCGCATTATAAATATTGAAATTTTTAGATTTTGGGAATGATAAATCAAATTTGAATATTTTTTATTTCAATTTTAAAAAAGTACAATTCATTTATGAATTAGATTCATTAGTTTTAGCTCTTTCAATAACTTGAAAATAATAACTAAAAGGTTTATTAAAATGAACGATTTGTCTAGGCTTTGATTTTATTTTAGTTTCACTATCAGTATTAGGTTCAGATAAATATTTTACAAAATCATAATAAAGTTTATTTCTATTTCTGTCTAGTTGTTTGATTTGCTGCTCTGAATATTTGTTTGGTTTCAATTCTTTAAAGCCATTTTTCCAACATAAGTCATTTGAAATAGTTTCATAGTTTTTTAAATTAACACGCCCTACAGACATTCCTACTAGTCTATGGATAGCTGACTCAATTACTGAACCTTTGCTTTTTCTCATTCCGAACTTGACAGCCTTTCGAATTTCTTCAATTACTTCTTTTTGTTTATTAATTTCTTTTAAAAACGATTTCTTTCTTATTCTAACATGTCCTTCATGATGAATTTCATATCCTACAAATCCTATCCAAGGAAAACTATCCGCATCGAGGGAATCCCACTTAAAAGGTCCTTTAGATTTTCCTTTCCAAAAAGACTCATATGAGTAGTCACCTATTTTTCTTCTTTCCTTACTAATATCCTTTCTTTTTTCAATTAGTTCTGACCCATTCTTAAATTTATGTGGAACCAATTTTAGCCCAATCAAAGTATTTACATAAAGCTCTTTAGCAACTTCGCAAATTGTTTTGTCAGGATGTATAATTATCATATCATCACAAAATCTTAAGTAAAAAGCACCTGTTTGTAAAACGACCTTGTCTGCTACATTCATCATAATATTTGCAATTAGACCTGACAATGCACCACCTTGTGGAATGCCAATTCTTTCAGCATCGATATTTTGATAATATTTGAGTTCCTGTAGTTCTTTAGATACCCATTTGAAGTATCCGTTTGGGATATTATAACTCTTCCAATATTCTAAATTTTCAGATAACGGAACAGTTTTGTTGAAAGCATAACAATTAAGGAATTGCTCAAATAAATGAGTTGGTTTGCTGAAGTCTATTAACGGGTAATCTTCTTTACATTGATTTATTAATTCATCAAATAAAACTTTGGCAATTTTATGATTAACTGTATCGTAGAATTTTTCCATGTCGCACTCCACAACCCAAAGTGGTTTATTTGCATTTTGTCGTCGAAACTCTGAAATTTCCTTTATACAGTCATGATGATTTAGGGTGGATGTGCCACTTTTGTTTTTCTTAGAGCGGAATGCATAAGAACAATCTTCAAAATAATTGTCAAATAATCTTGTGAGAAATTTGTTTGTTATACTCAGAATAATGCGGTCTTTAAGATTAAATAGACAAATAGGGCGGCACTCGTTTTCATCATTTAATTTTTTGTCATTTTTTAGTTTGGGGAATATTGTTGGAGTAGAAATTATATGGTTGCCAGATGAGATAGAAGATTGAATGTCATTTATAAATTCATCTAATGCCAAAAGCCACGGTTCATTCGGTGATTTTTTTTTGAAAGACTTTATCGTTTTAATTAACGAATATTCATTTCTCTTACTTGATGAAATTAACTGTTTAGATTTATCATCGATTCTTGAATTTTTGCCAAGATTAATCCATTTTTTTCTTGGAGGCAATATTTTATTTAACTGGTTTAGGAACTCTTTTTCGTAAATGACGAAGCCATTTGCTTTCTCATCGTCAAATTCTAAAATTCCATTAGTTTTATTTACATGATAGTTGAAATTTTCTGAATCCGTAAGCAAATGGATAAGATGCTTTTTATTACGACTGTTTGCAACTTTTGCCCTAAGTTTACATAAATATGTAATAATGGCATCACTTGAAAAATATGATTCAAATTCCTTCATGTTTAAATATAAAAAAAAGAAGGAAGGGGTTCCAGTTATTGGTATTAATACCACATTCTGACAAAGATACTGACATAAGTCGTTTTACTTTTTTAATTCCTCTGGCAAGTAAACAACCGTTTTTGAGGATGAAACTTGCGATAAACTCGTGTCTACCGCCTCAGAACCCCTAACCTTCTGTTTTTTTGTTATATAGCCTTTTTCATTTGCGAAATAAACAATCGTGTTGAATTTTAATGCGCCATTTCTTGTTTCATAGCAATTAAGTAAAAAATTTTTACAGTTGACCTCATTGTACTTTTCAGGGTCAAATGCACTTAGCTTTAGGAAATACTTTTCTCCAATTTCATATGTAAAAGAATTTGCGATTGCCATTGCAACTTTATACCATTCTTCATATGAGTTTGTTATAGAAAGTTTCTTCTTTTCTAAAAATTTAATAATTGCAGCAACTATATTTCTGTCACCTGGATCATTTCGATTAGCGGGATTATATAATGCATCCCTATTACTTGCAAATTTTACTTCATGAATTTTAGTCTTTCTTGAAATTGTATCTCTAGGTAATATATCTAGTTCAAATAATTCTAATTCGACTAAATCTTCTTTTATTACAATTGACGGATCGTATGAAAAGAAACATAATCGTGTAATATCGTTGCCGCTATTATCTAGTTCGATATAATATTTTTCTTTAAAAAACAATGCAAGTTTTTTAAATGCCCCTTTATGTGCTAAATCAAGATTTTCGTCGTTTAGCACAAAATTATATTTAAGTGAAACTAAACCCTTAAGACCTTCTTTTGAGGGTGACTCCCAAAATGAAAAAACCAAAGGTTCATGGATCAGGCATTCTTTTATTCTTTTAAATTCCTGTTCTTCAAGTTTGTCTATGTCTAATATAATTAACGAGTTGTAAGATTGTATTTTAGATTTTTTACGCTCGCCTTCAAATGTTCCACAAAAAGTGACTGCTGGAAGTGTTTTTTTATGAAAGGAATATTCTTCTTTTTTATTGTTTTGTAATAACTCTCGAAGGTTTAAAACTTGAGATTTGTATCTTTCAGATTTTATTTCAAACAATACTTCACGAATGGTCATTTCCTGAGTTAAGGAAGACCATGTATTTTTCTGGTAAGAAGTCCTTTTATTTAAAACTTCATTCAAATTATTACTTTGTGAAGATTTATTCATATTTAACTGAAAATTTGAACAATTAATATTGTTCAAATTTAATTGGAAATCTCGATATTTTTACACAGACCTTTACACACCCTCAAAGGACTTTTCAACAGTTATCCATTCTCGAAGTTTGTATCCTAAACGATGCAAGACTTCATGCCACATCACTCACACACTGCTATATTTACAACCGTTTCAGGTGTCGTTGGAGGCGTTGGAAAAGCTGTAACAGCAAAGCCTCTCTTATTGGCGATCACACTTCCTGGTCTCACAACAGTAGTCTTATATGCTGCTGCTTCGGCCACTGCTGGATATGTGGTTAAAAAAGTTCTAGACAACCTTTCAGCTAAACTGAATAAATACTTCAAAGAAAATTGCAAATCCGGCAATGAATAAAGTTGTTGGCATAGCGTTAGGTGCAGGCCTTGTGTATGGAATTGTCAAACTGCTGAAAATGCAGAATGTATCTGACATATCTACGCTCAAAATGGTCAATCCACGTATTCATGCCATTAACTTGGGTGGGTTAACTTTTAGAACAGAAGTTGAAATCAATAACCCTTCCAGAGATACTATTCGTATTACAAAGCCAGTGGTAACACTAACCTCAAAGAATAATTATTTAACTCAATCAAATGCTGAAAATAAAGAAATTATCATTCAGCCTTTAGGTGTTACAAAGATTGATACGATTGAGCTTACGCTCTCATGGACAATTCTTGCCGGATTGATTAATAGTTTAATCTCCAAGATTCCTGCCGTAATAACGGCTTGGAAATCGGGTAATAAAAAGAACCTGGTTGCCCAGTTGGGTGTGCCTATGGAAATGTATTTCAGCACTTATGTAAACGGACTGTTTTATCAGTCGCCCTCTGAAAAATTGATTTAATGCAGGCACTATCTCACATACCAAGCAAAACTATAACCAGTGGTTATCGCAGCATCAAAGATGGAAGCCGCTTTAATCCGTATTTCCCACCACCTGATGAGCGTGATCGTGTCATTATTAACGATGGTGAGGTAACTGATACGGTAGAGTTAATGGAGAAAGTCGTTTGGAAATACCTTGACGACACCAAGCGAATCGCTCCATTACTCAGGCGGTCTTCCACCCTTGAGACTTGCAAAGCTATTTGGGAGTTCATTTATGCTTATATCCAATACAAATTGGATAAACGTGGTTTGGAGCAATTGCGCAGACCTGCTAGATCCTGGGCTGAACGTGCTACCGGAGTGGATTGCGACTGCATGAGCATTTTCGCGTCAAGCATTCTTACCAATCTTCAAATACCTCACAAATTCAGAATAACCAAGTACAGCCAGGATTCATGGCAACACGTTTACGTGATTGTTCCAATGGAAGGAAGCAATTTCTGTGTGATTGACGCTGTCGTTTCTGAATTCAACTATGAGAAAAAATACACCGATAAAATGGATTATACTATGAACTTAAAAGGCATAAACGTAGCCGTACTGAGCGGTGTGTCAGGCAATGACCACTATGATGCGGTAATGGCAACATCGTTGTCAGGCATTGGATTGGGTGCAGTCACCAATCAATCAGACCTGGATAAACTCTATCAAAATATTGTAGCAACTCGCAATGCGGTTGCCCAAAATCCCAATATGGTATCAACCGTTGATGATCCACAGGCATTGATAAAAATGCTTGACTATGCGATTCAATACTGGTACACAGATAAGCGAGATGAAGCACTAGACATTCTTGCCAAGAATGAATCACAGCTGAATTTGCGAAATGGGGTTACTTCCATGAATGGAATTGATTATGATCCAGACGAATTAGCGTTAAGTGGAATCAATGTAAAAGGCTTTTTTACCAACGTAAAGAACACTGTTAAAACAGTTGGTCAGAAAGTTGGTCAAGCTGCGAAAGCCGCTGTAAAAGCTGTTGTAAAGTATAATCCACTAAGCATTGCTGCTCGTGGCGGTTTCTTGCTTGCTATGAAGTTGAACTTAGGTAAAATGGGTTCCAAACTAAAATGGGCTTATGGTACGCAACAACAAGCCTCTGCAAAAGGTGTGAATGCTGCAACTTGGCAAAAGAGTAAAAATGCCCTTTCTAAAGTTGAAAACCTTTTTGCAGACAAGTTGCAAGGAAGTCGTGATGCTTTAAAAAATGCCATTTTAAAAGGACGTGCAGGAAATCTAAGCGGAATTGTAGAAGATCAAATGCTTGGTTATCTAGGTGATCCTGCTTCTGCAACTGTTATCGCTGCTGCAACACCCGTTATTATCGCTACCATTAAAATATTAAAGGAAGCAGGACTAATTGGTAAGAATGAAAATGTAGACATGAATTCACTTACTAGTGAAGTTACAGCTGATCCAGGAGCTGCTGCGGCTGCTGCTGAAATTCAAGCCAGTGAAGATGCCTCATCTGCTATGTCTGTAAGAACAGCTGATGTTACAGCTTCTGCTACTGATGCCCCAGCCACAGGAGATCCAGTCGCATCTGCTTCTAGTTCTAGCGGTGGTGGAATTATGAGCTTTATTAAAGCCAATCCTGTACCTGCGGTAATTGGAGGTGGATTGTTAGCCTTTGGAGTTTATCAAATGGTTAAACCCAAGAAAAAGACTGGAGGGTTATCAGGCTATAAAACTAGACGTAAAAGCACTGCTTCAAAATCAAATAGCTCTGCACCCAAACGCAAGACCACGCAAACAAAAAAGCATACCAATAAAAGTATGCCTCCCAAAGTAATGAAACTTTTATAATCAATAAATACGCAAACCATGGCAACTCAAAGAAAAAAGACCAAAATCAGTAGCCAAGCTGTAATGGACGAAATTAAAACCTTGGCTATGCTCACTGGCGGTGTTGTTATCGGCTCGGTGGGCGGAAAAATGATTGATAAGGTATTGAATGTAGATGCTTCGGCTACTGGATTCAATGCAAAAGCACTGGCAAGACCTATTGTCCTATTGGGCGTTGGAACTGCCGGAAACTTGATGCTCAAAGACCCGAACATGAAAATGCTCGCAACAGGTGTTGGTGCATCAGGACTTCTTTCCGGTGTGAAAGTGCTTTTGAAAAAGGACTTGTTAGCTGGATTAGCTGATTTCAGCTTTAGCGGTGTAGACGGATTGGGTGAACCAACTGTGTACCGTGAGCCTATCAACTTGTCTGTTGAACGCTACAATCCTGACTTGCCTGCTCTTTCAGCTCCAACATCATTTAATCCCGAAGACATGGCTTCACCATCACGCATGGTAGAAGGCGTTGCTGAGGAGGATTTAGCCTACATCGAAATTATTTAAAATTCACAAATCAAATAAATCAGTATCATGTTAACTCTCGGACAAATCGAAAACAGCGAGTACAACTTGCTAGGTGCAATGTCAGAAGACGATTTCTTGCAAGCACTTGACCTTAGCGGCCCCAACGACAAAAAGAAGTTGTTCCGCAAAATGCAAACTCAAACACGTGTAGCAGCGAATGCCACAGGCTCTCGCTCTCGTGCAGAGTTTGAGAAGCGTATTTCTATGCTTCCTAAAGAAATTCAACAAGGATTAGCAAACCAAAGTTTGCAAGCCGTTGATACAGCCTACTACGTGGTAAAAACCATTAGTGGATCAAAAGTCATTAAGATGTTTAAAGATGACGACAACAAAGTTGTTGGCACTAGCAATATTTCCAGTGGCAAATTGGAAAAAGGAAACTACTTCCTTTTGTACGGAATCCAATTGTTAGGTGGTGTTGGAGACAGCAATGATTCTCCAGGCTCAGTGAACTATGATGTGGTACCGGACTATGTTCGTGACGGAGAATTCGAGTTCAAAGCAAACGGAACCGTGTTAATCCCAAACACATCTTGCGAAGTATTCCAAACCACAGGTAAGGACACTTTCAAAGGATTGTGGGTATTGGACAATCCAAAAATCATTCGTGACCAACAGTCTATCGAATTCAATATCGAATGGGCTGCGAATGCACCTGACCACACTTACTTGAAGGCAATCCTTCGTGGTACTGCTGTAATCAAATCGTAATCCTTAAGCATTATTCACTATGAAAAACCACAAGTTTCAACAGATTCGGGTTCGGGTTAATCAACCCAATGAATCCATTCGATTCAATGCACAAACCGATAAGCAATATGCTCGCATCAGAGGTATTTATGTCTCTATGCCTGAAGAACGCCTTGTGCCTGGAAGCTTATTGGGGCTCAAAGTGAACAATCAAGAGGTATTCGAGGATGTGCATGAAGTGAAACTGTTAACCAGTGGCAACCAAGTTGCTCCAAACAAGAAGTTCTTCTTGTTCGAGGAGCAACTGGATGCTGCCGGAAGTACAGTAGAAGGTCGTTTGACAGATGGACAAGCTCAATTAGTTTCAACGTTTGCAGCTAATCCGGAAGTGAATTATAGTAGCTATGGATTTCCTTATGAGGTGAAAATTTACTTGTGGCTCACCAATGAAAAGTAATTCAATCTATGGGAGTAACACGGTACAATATCATCCAACTAAAAGTTGATAGACCAGGTCAAATCATCAAATTTCAACATAAGGTTCCGACCTATTTGAAAAGATGCACCGGGTTTAAAACTGTTCATGTTCGTGGTATTGGAACTGATTTGTACATTCCAGAGATTGGTTGGTTTACAGCCTCATTCAATTCACTAAAAGAGGAAGCGATAGTTGCTCCTGTTTCAGCTCAGGCCTTCTTTCAGCCAGAGGAAACACATGAGTTTCAGACGCTTGATGTTCATCTATTACAAGGTCAGTTAGTGGTAGGTGTGTATTTGGACACTTGCCCTTCCAATCTGTTTACTCCTTACTTCGTGAATTTGTATTTGCGCTGCACGGATAGCAACGAGACAAAGCAAGTTAAAAGCAATAACCCTGTAACTCCAATTGAGCAGAAAGTTCAACCTGATGCTAACGAAGATGAAACAGAAGACTGCTCTTGTCCTAATCCTATGGATGCAGATGACGAATATGAAGAAGAATCAAACCCTGACCAATTATGTTCGATCATCTAGTACATATCCATCAGCAATTCAAACAGCGAGAGCTCTCGATTCAGTTGCAACGATTTAAAACTCTTGTCACTAAATCCGCAACACTTCGCTACGAAATCGAAGCATATAATGAGTATTTACTACTCACCAATGCAGCGTTGCTTCCTATTGGTACACGAATTATTTCAGATACCAATAGCCTAGAAGTAACAACAACACTTAATGGACTAGAAGGCCTAGAAGAATTCAGCGGCCTTGTAGCGATAGAACTACCAACTGGGATAGACAACTATCCAATCATAGAATTCATTCAAATCGTCAAGGAATAATGAAAAAGAAAAAGATTTATCATGTCATCGAGGTAAGCCAAAAGATGATTAAAACCTTCCCCAAACAGGGACATCAAAATGTTGCTTTTAATGCAAGCTTTTATCGTAATGGTAAGAAGTTAAATAGCATAGATCAAGCAACTACGGATAATTTTTCCGCACTGGTGAGAAGCTATGATAAGTCTGAAAATCCTGACAAGGTAAAAGTTGAATTCAAAGATCTAGAAACAGGTAATTTGATTTGGTCAAAAACCTTCCAATGGACGGATGCTGATGAGGATATTCCCAAAGCATTATCCGGTTATACAGGATTAGGTGAAGCCGAAGTAAATGACCTGGTACAAAGGAAGTTTACGGAGATGGAACGCTCCCGTGAACTTGAGAGATTATCCGCAGAACTGCAAAAACTTCAAGCAATCAATGAAGACTTAGAGTTTCAAGTGCAGGATATGCAAAATTCATTGGAAGCAAAGAAGCAAGTGGAATACTATTCCAACATAATAGGAATGGCACTACCTGGTCTTGCAAAATTCTTCAATGATTCGCCCGTGGGCGCAGCTATGAATTTCCTTGCCGGAACTGATGAAGAAAAGGCAAAGGGAATTGATGAGAGCAAGCAAGAACCAAAAGATACACAACGTGAAACGATTTTGGAAATGATTAGCTCCTTCATTCAAAGCCTGAATAATCAGGAACTAGGAACGATGTATTTGATGCTTTCTGAAATCGAAAAAGATCGCAACAATTTGCAACGCATCCTTCACTTCATCACACAACCACAAGCAAACACAACAAGCGCATAATCATGGCAAATCAAGATGTAAATATAAACGTGAAGGTGGCATCAGATCAAGAAGCCCGACACGCACAAAAAGCATTGCAAACTATTGCAAACAATTTCACCCTTCAGGAGCTCATCACAATTTCTAAAAAGATTGAGATGCCATTAGTGAAATTGAAAATTAAAAGTATGCTGTAAACCATATTACCATGGCAGAAAAAGGAACCAAAGAACGCCTCATTCAAGTGGTTGAGAATAATCAATCCAAAATCATCAATGGAATATTGGTGGTTGGAGGGATTTATTTGACCTACCGTTTGGGCTCAAATTTGATTGCAAGCATCAATAAAAATGATGCACAATCAAAGGCAGATGATAATCCTGATGTACGTCAAGCCATGGCACTTCGTTCTGCAATGAATCCTTCAGGGATTAGTTGGATGATGAGTTTTGATACTACCAAATCCTCCTCAATTTTAGAAACTGCTAGAACCGTTACAAACCTTGATAATGTATCAAAGGCCTACAAAAACCTATACCAAAACAACCTTTTGGATGATTTACAAAGTGAACTATCAACAACAGACTATCAGAAATTTCTGACTATAATTAGTAGTAATTCGAAGAAAGATGTAACAAGTGGTGGATCAGCCCCAGTTCAATTCGCAAAACCCAATCAATTGGTGGTTTGTAAAAAGACAGTAGCACTTAGAACTACCCCGGATGCTTCAAATCACGGAGCTTTCTATGAAGTTTTTTCTGACAAGAATATCATTCGATATGCAGAACCTGGTGAGTTTTTAGGCTATGCAACTGGAAGGCAGTATTTCGATGATGTCAACAATGTGAAATTTATTGAAGTTGCTTTTGTTGTAAAAGCACAATCTGCTCCTGCAAAGTATAAGAATCAAAATAAGAAAAGATATTCTTATTGGGTGTCTAGTTCCGCCACATACGTTGATATTGTTACTTATTACAAAACATTGTGGGACAATTACCCCAAAACACAAAATGCCACTGGCTGGATGAAGCCAGTTGATTATTTCACCTTAAAAGGCATTCCAATGCCTAGGCTTTTAACCAGGGCAAAAACTCCCATTCTCAACGACCGATTGGTAGCAATTAATGTAGCGGAGCCTAACACAATTTTAGGTCAATTCATCATGAGCTTAAATACTGGCAAAGGTGAATTCCTGCAATTCAAAACCGTGGACAATACCATTCGCTGGGTAGATAGACGATTCATTCAATTACAAGAGCAAGTATGAGCACAAAAACAGAACAATACGTTATCGAAAATTATCCCTTCGCAAAAAAGGCCGGAGAGAAATTCGCAATGGATCCATTGGTGATTCTAGCACAAGGCTCTTTTGAAAGTGCCTGGGGAACTTCCAATCTTTCAAAGAAATACAACAACTTCTTTGGGATCACGGCAGGTGGTTCAAAAAACGAGTTTTGGAAAGGTGGCGTGTATCAAGCCCAAAACCAGTTCAAACTTAAATTCAGAACCTATGAAAGTCCTCAAGATAGTTTCTATGATTTCGCTCGATTGATTTCCAAGAATTATCCTACAGCACATGCCGTAGCAAAAGACTACAAGCAATACGCAAACAAGATTGCACATAGCCCATATATCTCTGAAAGCAATGGAGATAACCGTACATCCTATATGAATGGACTTATAAAAAATTATGAGAACATTTTGGATATAGCCAAAAAAAAAATTTACTCGTCACAGGGGGAATCACATTCGGAGCAGCCGCAGTGATTTTTCTAACTGGACGATACATCTATAAAAACTGGATAAAGAAAAAGTAATGGCATTTACACTAACCAAAATAAGAACTGGAGAGCAGCAGAATTTCACTGTGCGTGAGATTTTGGAGCTTTTGGGCGATCCAATCAATAATGAGATTGTAATCCGTGGAGAAAGTTACCGAATCAATAATGTTCAAGGAGACTTGTCAAGCGGTGGCTCAGACACTATTACATGGAGAGCTGACTGGCAGAAAATTCCAATTACCGTAGGTAGTAGTGGTCAAACGCAGTTCTCAGTAAATGTAAACACCAATGATCCCGAAGGGTTGTTTCTTGCTGTCAATGGAGCGATTTATGACTATGGAGTCAACAGTGCCTTTGACATTTCATCAGGTACATTGAACTGGCATGGAGGTTTCAATTTAGAGCCTACAGACCATGTGTATATCAAATTCTTAACCCTTACAAATAACTAAAATCAAATAACACATCATGAGTGAATTTATCAAAATTAAACAGATTGAAGGCCTATCGGCTGACCTAGCAACAAGAGCATTAGATGCCCAAGTTGTTAAGATTGCAAACAACCTTTCGGATGTCAATGCCGGAACCGCTCGAACCAATTTGAGTATCTATTCAAAAGCTGAAGTAGATGGATTGGTTACAGGTGCAAAGAATGCTTTCAACGTAGCTGACACAACCGCCCGAAATGCCTTGACTGGTTTGAAAGTCACTGACCGTGTATTCGTAAATGATGACGGAGACACTAAGTGGGCATTGTATATTGTTACTGCTGTAACAACTGGTACAGGATCTACTTCTACTTTCAAAAAGATTGCGGACGAAGACTTGTTTACAAACGCTTTGACGGCTGCTGCTGTAAAAGCTGCATACGAAAGCAATGCTGATACCTATGCATTCAACGGCACTTATAAAGGTAAGTTGGATAAAATCACAGTTACAGCAAACGTCAACCTTGATACCATTAAGTCAACGGCTGATACAGCATTGACAAATGCAGCAACGGCTCAAACCACGGCGAACTCGGCATCTACTGCTGCAAGTAACGCTCAAAGTACTGCAAACTCTGCTTCAAGTGCTGCAAGTACAGCTCAAACCACAGCGAACAACGCTGCAACGGCCGCAGCTGCTGCGCAAACAACTGCAAACAGTAAAGAAGATTCTTTTACTGAAACAACAGAAACATTCACTGCACTCACTGGAGCTGCCGGAACTGGAGTAAACGTAACAGTAACTCAAACTCCCAAAACGGGCTTTGCAATTGATGTTTTCTTCAAT
>Ga0255182_1001364_pt1 | contig 12801 bp, 11 predicted proteins | sample Atl_UVDOM_RepA_8_FD_188420 | JGI IMG/M metagenome (GOLD analysis project Ga0255182, IMG submission 188420) | Freshwater microbial communities from Altamaha River, Georgia, United States - Atl_UVDOM_RepA_8d | ecosystem: Environmental > Aquatic > Freshwater > River | place: USA: Georgia... | reverse complement strand
CAACCGGGCTCGGCGCTCGGCAGCGGCCTGCTGATCGCGCTGGACGCGTTGCTGCCCGGCTCGGGCCTGCAGGTTCAGCAGCTCATCGAAGGCGAAGGCCGTGCCGCGGCGCCGGCCGGGCGCCCCCTGCCGGGCGGACCAGCACCGGGCGGACCAGCACCGGGCGGCCAAGCCCCGGCAGGACAGTCCCCCGCTGCACAGGCACCCGACACCGCCCGGGCCTTTGGCAGCAACCGGCCCCGCCAGGTCGCACCCGGCAGCCACCGCAGCGGGGTCATCGTGCTGATCAGCGATGGCCAGGGCAATGTCGGCCCCGAGGTGCAGTCAATGGCCGCCCTGGCCGCCGACCTGGGCGTGCGGGTACACACGGTGGGCATCGGCACGCTGCAGGGCACGGTGCTGCGGGCGCAGGGCCTGCAGATGCGCGTGCGGCTCGAAGAAGCCCCGCTGCAGCAGATCGCCGAAGTCACCCGCGGCCAGTACCTGCGCGGCGACGATGCCGCCGCCTTGCAGCAGGTCGACCTGCAACTGCAGGCCGGGCTCGCACTGCGCGAACATCGCCGCACCGAAATCACCAGCCTCAGCGCTGCGCTGGGCCTGCTCCTGCTGGGCCTGGCCGCCGCCCTGCGCTGGTGGCGTACCGGACGCATCGTCTGAAATCGCGCGTGACGCGGGCCCCGCCGTCACCGCGAGGCCCTCCCCTTCGTCATCGCGAGGCGCGAAGCGCCGTGGCGATCTCATGCACCACAGCCCGGTCCCCCACCCGGAGATGGCCGCGCTTGGCTCGCCAAGACGAGAAACACTTGGCTCGCCAAGACAAAACAGGCTGGAAGGTCAGCCCTGTGCCAGCCGGCGCGCCTGCAGCGGTTGCGGCGGCGGTGGCACGTCGTGCATGCCGTAAGGGGGCACCACTTCCCCGCTGAGCTCGCCGTTGGCTTGCCAGCGCAGGCGCAGGGGCTGCAGGCGGCCGTCGGGCAGGCGCACGCTCAGCTGGACCTGGTCGCCGTCGATGCGCGCGCCCAGCACCGGCTGGGTCTGGCCCTGGTGGGTGAACTGGCCGGCCAGGCGCTGGTGGTGCTGCACCAGCGTCAGCTCTGCCGGCCCCTCGCCCGGCCAGCCCTGCAGCGCCCAGCGTCCTTGCACCCGGGCCGGCACGACCCAGCGGTAGGCGGTCTGGCCCTGCACAGTGATGACTTCGTCAGGCTCCCAGTCGCCCATCGAGAAGGTGTTGGAGACCACCCGCGTGCCCGGCCGCATGGCGAGGATGGTGGGACGCAGGCGGGCGTTGAGCTCTTCGAGCAGGTAGAGCGTGAGCACCGTTGCTTCGGAAAAATCGGTCTCGAAAATATCGCCCTGCACAATGCGCGCCCGCGAGGCCAGCCCGGCCTGCTGCACCTGCGCCTGGGCCAGGGCCGCCAGACGGCCGTCGTATTCGATGCCGACCGCACGGGCGCCAAAGTCGCGCGCAGCGGCCATGACGATCTTGCCGTCACCGGCCCCCAGGTCGTAGACGATGTCCTGCGGGCCGACCTGCGCCGCCTGCAGCATGCGCTGCAGCAAGGCGTCGCGGGTCGGCAGCCACATCACGTCCTTGCCGGGCTGGCCCAGACGGGGCTGCCAGGCGTCTGCCCGGGCGGCGTCGCCCGTTCCACCGGGAGCGGCACAGCCGGCCAGCACCAGTGCTGTGCCGAGGACCAGCCCCTTGAGCACCAACGCCTTAAGCGCCCGGCAGGTGGCTTGCAGGACGGACTGGCCGGCGGGTGGATGGCGTTGGAGCAGGTTCAAGGTGGTCATGGCCCGATTGTCAGGCCTGGGCAGCCGGGTCCTCGCCCGCATAACGCTGCCCGCGGGCCAGCAGTTCGGCCGTGCCGATCACGCCGTTGAGCCCGTCAAAGTCCAGCATGCGGTCCTGCCAGGGCGCGGTGGTCTGGTGCTGGTGCAGGCTGGCATAGTAGCCCTGCAGCGTATAGACCACGGCGCGGGCCGTGCCGCCCGGGAAGATCACGATGCGAAAGCCCCGCTCGCCCAGCTCGCGTGCACTTTTCACCGGCGTCTTGCCGCCTTCGACCATATTGGCCAGCAGGGGCACGCGGCCGGCAAACTGCGCGCAGGCGCGCTGCATCTGCGCGTCCGAACGCAGCGCCTCGATGAACAGCGCATCGACGCCACACGCCAGGTAGCGCTCTGCGCGTTCGAGCGCAGCGTCCAGCCCCTCCACAGCGACCGCATCGGTGCGCGCGAGGATCAGGGTGTTGTCGCTGTGCCGCGCGTCGAGCGCTGCACGCAGCTTGCCTTCCATCTCGGCCACCGGCACCACGCCCTTGCCGTCCAGATGGCCGCAGCGCTTGGGAAAGGTCTGATCCTCGATCTGGACCATGGCCGCACCGGCACGTTCAAAGTCACGCACCGTGCGTTGGGTGTTGAGCGCGTTGCCAAAGCCGGTGTCGGCGTCCACGATCAGCGGCACGCGAACCCGGTCAGTGATGTTCGCAATCGTCTGCGCCACTTCGGTGGCGGTAGTGAGACCAATGTCGGAGCGGCCCAGCCGGGTGTAGGCGATGGAGGCGCCCGAGAGGTAGAGCGCCTCGAAACCGGCCTGCTGCGCCACAAGGGCCGTGAGCGCGTCGTAGACGCCCGGGGCCAGCAGGGCCTGCGGTTGCTGCAGGCGTTCACGCAGTGTCTGTGTCATGCCTTGTCCTTGGAATTGCCCAAAAGCTGGACTGCTGTCTGTGCCGCAATGTGCCCGCCCGCCACGGCGCTCAGCAGGCCGTTGCCCGAGAGGTAACCCCAGACGGCTTTGCCCGAGACGCCGCGCGCGGCGCCTCCCGCGGCCAGCAGGTTGGGCAGGGGGTTACCATCTTCGCGCAGCACGCGGGTGTGCTCGTCAATGTCCAGGCCGCCCTGGGTGTGGAACAGCGCGCCCGTCACCCGCACCGCATGGAAGGGAGCCTGCAGGCGGCGCGTGAAGCGGCGACCGGTCTGCGGGTCCACACCGGGCTGCACCGCCTCGAGCGTGGTGTGCAGGGTGTGGGCGTCGCAACCGATCAAGCCGGCCAGCGCGGGCACATCGGCCGCCTGCTGTACCGCACCGGCAGCCTGCGCCTGCACGAAGTCCGGAAACTCCTGCGCCATGCGCAGCAGGGCCTCGTCGAACACGTTCCAGGCGATGCCGCCGGGCTGGGCCAGCACCTGCACCGCGGCCTCGGAATAGCCCTGGGTCTCGTCGTGAAATCGCTCGCCGCGGGCGTTGATCTGGACGCCACCTTCCATCATCAGTGCCCAAGAGATCAGCGCGCCTTGCGGCATGGCCCAGGAGCCGTGGCCCTGGTAGGCGCCCAGATCGGCCAGCCGGGCGCCGAGCTGGCGGCCCCAGAGGATGGCGCTGCCGTCGTTGCCCACATGGCCGGCGTACAGCGCATCGGCCATCTCGGGCAGCAGCTGGCGCACCAGCTCGGGCGCACCACCAAAGCCATTGCAGGCCAGCAGCAGCACCTGGCTACGCAGGGTCTCGGTGTGGCCGTCCGGGCGCTGGTAGGCCAGGCCATGGATGCGGCCGGTGGCGTCGGCGAACAGCTGCGTCACACGGGCCTCGGTGAGCACCGGCACGCCGGCGGCATCGGCCGCGGCCAGCAGGCGGCTCATCAGGCCAGCACCGGTTTTTTCGGGCACGGCGTGCATGCGGTGGCGGCTGTGGCCGGGGTAGAGAAAGCCGCTCAGCAACTGCCAGGGCAGGCCGTGGTGCTCGGCCAGCGCATCGAGCGCGGGGCCGATGGCCTGCGCATAGGCCCGGGCCAGATGCGGTGCGGCCTCGCCATGCGCCTTGGCCTGGATGTCGGCCTCGAACTGCGCGGGGCTGTCGTCAATGCCCAAGGCTCGCTGCGCCTGGGTGCCGGGTGCGGGAATGAAGCCCGAAGACAGCGCGGTCGATCCGGCCGGAAAGGCGTCGCGCTCCAGCACCACAGCGTCGATGCCGGCGCGCTGCAGGGCGAGCGCCGCGGTCAGGCCGCAGGCGCCGGCGCCGACGATGGCGACCGGGATCTCGCCATCGGCCTGCAGGGTATCGGCCGGCAGCACCTGCACACGTTCGGAAGTGCTCATGCCTACAGGTCGCGCAAGAAGGTGGCGCTGTCGGTCACCTCGGCCACCGAGGCCATGTCGGCCAGTGCGGCCTGATGCGCCTGCGCGCTGAAGGCCGCACAGCCGTCCGACAGGACGATGACGTGGTAGTCACGCACATGCGCGTCGCGCACCGTGCTGGCCACGCCCCCGTTGGTGACGATGCCGCAGACCACCAGCGTGTCGACGCCGGATTTTTTGAGCACCCAGTCGAGCTGGGTGTTGAAGAAGGCCGAATACGCCACCTTCCACACCGACACATCGACCAGCGGCGCCAGCAGGTCCACATTGGCCTGACCGCGGCTGCCGGGCGCAAAGTCGCCCTTGCGCAGGAAGGGCCGGCGCTCCAGCAGGTGGGCCGAGATCATCGGCTCGCCCTGGGCGTTGGGCCACAGGGTGAAGAGGCTGGAGGTAACCAGGCCACCGCGCGCCTTGATGGCGCTGGCCACTGGCGCCATGCGCGCGGGCAGCTGCTGCGCCTCGGCGCTGACCGTGTGGCCACGGGCGTAGGCGCCGTCGGGCGCGAGGAAGTCGTTTTGCAGGTCGACGATGACCATGCCCAGGCGTGCGTGCTTCAGGTTCATGCGGCGCGCTCCACCAGCAGGTTGCCCAGGGTGTCGACCCGGGCACTGAAGCCGGGTTCGAGCCAGACCGTGGTGTCGGCCTGCTCCAGAATCGCCGGGCCCTGCACCTGCGCGCCCACCGGCAGGTCCAGGCGCGCGTAGCGCTGGGCGTCCCACCAGCGGCCCTGGTGGTAGACGCGCTGCACGCCCACGGGCTGGGTCGAGCCCTCGCCTTGCGGCGCCAGCACCGCCAGGTCAAAGCGCGGGCGGCGACCGATGCGGGCGTAGCGCAGGTTCATCACGCGGATCACCGGGCCCTGCAGCACACGGCCAAAAGCGTGGCGGTAAGCCGCTTCAAAGGCGGCCTGCACGCCGGCGGCATTCAGTTGCTCGCGCGTCACGGTCACCTGCAGGGTGTGCGTCTGGCCCATATAGAGCATGTCCAGGCTGATGCTGTCGTGCACGCCTTCGAAGCGCACACCGGCCGAATCCAGGCGGGCCTGGCAGCTCTGGGCCAGAGCCTCGACCCTGGCGTTCAGCGATGCCCAGTCCACTTCGCCCAGCGAGAGGTTAAGCGTCTGCACCGCGTCGTGGCGCATGTCGGCCATCACGCAGCCCAGCGCCGAGGTCACGCCCGGGTAGCGCGGCACGATGCCGGTGCGCACACCGACCTCGCGCATCATGGCGCAGACATGCAGGCCACCACCGCCGCCAAAGGGCATGTAGGCGAATTCACGCGGATCATGACCGCGTTCGATGGACACCACGCGGATGGCGCCGGCCATGCGCGCGTTGGCCACCGTCAGGATGGCCTCGGCCGCCGCCATCACATCCAGCCCCAGCGGCTCGGCCACATGGGTGCGGATCGCGTCTTCGGCCTTTTTCGCATCCATCGCCTGCAGCAAACCGCCGCCCAGCGGCCGGTCGGCCGCAATGCGGCCCAGCAGCACGTTGGCGTCGGTCACTGTGGGGCGGGTGTTGCCGCGGCCGTAGCAGGCCGGGCCGGGCACGCTGCCGGCCGATTCAGGGCCGACCTGCAGCATGCCGCCGGCATCGACCGAGGCGATGGAGCCGCCGCCGGCGCCAATCGTTTCGATCTGGATCATGGGCGAGCGCACCACCAGACCGAACTCGATCGCGGTCTGCGCAGCCAGCGCGGCCTGGCCCTCGGCGATCAGCGACACGTCAAACGAGGTGCCGCCCATGTCGCCGGTGATGACGTTAGGGAAGCCCGCCGCGCGCGCGATTTCAGCGCAGGCCATCACGCCCGCCGCCGGGCCCGACAGCGCGGTGCGCACCGGCACGTCGCAGGCGGTCTGGCGCGACATCACGCCGCCGTTGCTCTGCACGATCAGCAGCTCGCCGCCAAAGCCCTGCGCGCGCAGATCGCCTTCGAGCCGCTCCAGGTAGCTGCCCACCACCGGCTGCAGCGCGGCGTTCAAGGTGGCGGTGGAACAGCGCTCGAATTCGCGGATCTCGGGCAGCACTTCGCTGGCCACCGTCACATGCGGGTTGGGCCAAAGCGCACGCACCACTTCGGCGGCCGCGCGTTCGTTCTCGGGGTTGGCATAGCCGTGGATGAAGAAGATGCACACGGCCTCGCAACCGGCATCCAGCAGGGCCTGGGCCTGCGTCTTGACCTGGGCCCGATCGACCGGGGTGTGCAGCGTGCCGTCGGCCAGCACGCGCTCGTCGACCTCGAGCCGCAAGGCGCGTGGCACCACCGGGGTGTAGCTGCCGCGCAGGCCCCAGGTCTGTGGGCGGTCGCGGCGGCGCATTTCGAGCACGTCGCGGAAGCCGCGCGTGGTGAGGATGCCGGTCTTGGCGACCTTGCGTTCGAGCAAGGCATTGGTGCCCACGGTGGTGCCGTGCACGATGGTGGCAATGGCCCGCGCGGCGTCGGGTCCTTCAGTGCCGGTCACGCGGGCGATGCCGTTCATGAACCCGCGCGCCTCTTCACCTCGGGTCGACGGCACCTTGACGATGCGCGCCTGGCCGCTGGCCTCATCGAGCACAAACAGGTCGGTGAAGGTGCCACCGACATCCACGCCGACCACCAGAGAGGCTGTCCCTGAAACTGCAGACATCACGCTTGCTCCTGTGTGTAACCCATTTCGGCGTCGCGTGCGCGGTCTTCTGCGCTGCGCGCCGCCGGGTCGCCCCAGCCACCGCCGCCGGGCGTGGACAGGCGCACCCGATCGCCCTTTTTCAGGCGGATGCCCAGCATCTTGGACACCATGGGCGGGCGCTGCCACTGGCCCTGGTTTTCGTATTCAAAGACATTGGGCATGGCAGGCTGGCCGCCATGGATGCCCTGCGGCGGCGCCTTGCCGCGCTCGCCAAAAATGAAGGCCTCGGCAGCTTCTTCAAGCAGCTCGATCTCGTAGATGGCGCCCAGCCCGCCGCGGTGCTGGCCATCGCCACCCGAGCCCTCACGCAGCGCCCATTGGGTAAAGCGCACCGGGTAGGCGGCTTCCAGAATTTCCAGCGGCGGAATCGTCGCGGTGGATATCGGCGCATTGCCGTGCGACAGACCGTCACCGGCGCTGTGCCCGCCATGGCCGCCACCAAAGAAGCTGAACATCACCCAGCGCTGGCCCTTTCGTTTGGCGTCGGTGCGGTGGCCGGCGATCGAGAGCGCATTGATGGTGCCGTAGGCATGGGCCACCGCCCGCTGCGGATCGGCCTGGGCCGTGGCGCTGAAGATCACGTCGATCATACGCAGGATGGTCTCGGTGTAGCCGCCGACCGGGCGCGGACGCGCGGCGCTGATGACCAGGCCGTCGGGGAGGATGAAGTCCACCGCGTCGAGCACGCCGGCGTTGGCTGGCACGTCGGGGAAGACGTGCTTGAGCGCCACATAGCAGGCCGCCACCGCGGTGGCGCGCGAGATGTTGACCGGGCCGGCGCACTGCGGCGAGGTGCGCGAGAAGTCGAGCGTGAGCCGGTCGCCCTGCACCGTCATGTCGAGCGCAATCGTCAGCGTCTCGTCGCGCACGCCGTCGTTGTCGAGCACGTCCTCGAAGCTGTAGCGGCCGTCAGGCAGGCTGGCGATGTGGGCGCGCATGAGCTTGACCGCGCGCTCGCGCAGCGCCTGCAGGGCCGCAGCCACCACGCCATCGCCGTATTCGTCCAGCAGCCCGTCCAGGCGCCCTGCCCCGAGTTCAAGCGCGGCCAGCTGGCCGTTGAGGTCGCCCCAGAGGCTGTCGGGCAGGCGGGTGTTGGCGCTCAGGATGGCCAGCACGTCTTCGTCAATCTGGCCGGCACGCACGATGCGCACCGGCGGGATCTGCACCGCCTCCTGCCAGCATTCGGTCGCGGCCGGGTTGTAGTTGCCCGGCACCGCACCGCCCACGTCGTGCCAGTGCGCGGCCGAGGCCAGAAAGCAGTACAGCCGGCCCTGGCGAAAGCAGGGCCGCACCAGCTTGAAGTCGTTGGCGTGGGTGCCGCCCTCGTAGGGGTCGTTGAACAGCCACACATCGCCCGGCTGCATGCCGCCGCGACCTTCGGCGGCTTTCATGGCCGCGCGCACCGCAAAGGCCATGGCGCCCACGAACACCGGCAGGCCCGACTTGCCCTGGACCAGGGTGTCGCCGGTCCGGGCGTCGTACAGGCCGTGGCAGGCGTCGTGCGCCTCGGCAATGATGGGGTTGAAGGCGCTGCGGTAGAGCGTCGAGTCCATTTCGTCGGCGATCTGTTCGAGCCGGCCGCGCAGCACCGCCAGGGTGACGGGATCGAGTGGCATGTCAGTGACCATCGGCCACCTTCCTTCTTTGTTGTTGCAGCAAGGGCAGCAGGCCGCCGGCCTGCACCATGTCCCGCAGGAAATCGGGAATGGGCGCGCAAGGCAGTCGCGCACCGTTGGCCCGCACGACTGCGGGCGTGTCTGCGCCCGGTTCAAACTGCACGCTGATGCGCTCGGCTTCTTCAATCTCGGTCGCGCGCGGACAGGTCAGCAGCAGCAGGCCGAGGTTGAAGGCGTTGCGGAAATACAGGCCGCTGAAGGACGGCGCGATCACGGCGGCCACGCCCAGGTGGTGCAGCACGCCCGCGGCCTGCTCGCGCGAGGAGCCGATGCCGAAATTGGGGCCGGCCACAATCACGTCGCCGGCCTTGACGCCGGGCGCAAAGTCGGCCCGCACCGCCTCCAGGCAGTGCCAGCCGATCACCTCCAGCCCGTGTTTCATGAAAGCCCCGGGCGCCAGCACATCGGTGTCGATGTCGGCGCCCAGGCGCCAGACGCGGGCCTTGTCAATCGCCTGATTCATGGCCTGGTTCATGCCAGCACCTCCCGCGGGTCGGTGATGCGCCCGCGCAGGGCCGACGCCGCCACGGTGTAGGGCGAGGCCAGGTACACCTGCACGCTGGCCGGGCCCATGCGGCCCTTGAAGTTGCGCGCCGTGCTCGAAATCACGGTTGCGCCTTCGCCAAACGTGGCGCCGTAACCGGCGCAGGCGCCGCAGCTGTTGCCCAGCACACTGGCCCCTGCTTCGCGCAGCACCTGCATCGTGCCCTCCTGCTCGGCCTGCGCCTGTTCGCGCGCGCTGGCCGGGGCCACCAGCAGCTGCACGCCAGTGGCGACCTTGTGGCCACGCAGCACCGTGGCCGCGGCGCGCAGGTCTTCGAGCTTGGCGCCGGTGCAGGCGCCGATGTAGGCGATGGTGGGCACCACCTCCGCCATGTCACCCACCGGGTGCACATTGGCTGGGCTGTGCGGCGCCGCGACCTGGGGTGACAGGCCGCTGGCATCAAAGCCAAAACGCTCCTGCGCGGCGCCTTCGTCGCCGCGCCAGTGCAGGGCGTCGTGCAGGCGGTCTTCGGGCACGCCGCAACGGTGCAGGTGCGCCACGGTGGTCTCGTCGGCCGCGATCAGGCCGGCCTGCGCGCCCATCTCGGCACTCATGTTCGAGAGCGTCATGCGCTCGGACATGCTCAGGGCGGTGACCGCCTCGCCGGCAAATTCCACCGCCTGGTACTGGCCACCGTTCATGCCGAAGCGGCCGACCATGTGCAGCATCATGTCCTTGGCGCTCACGCCGGGCGCCAGGCGGCCCGACCAGTGCATGCACAGCGTGCGCGGCACCTGCACCCAGATCTGGCCGGTCACGCACACGCCCAGCATTTCGGTCGCGCCGATGCCGAACATGTAAGCGCCAAAGGCGCCGCCCGTGGGCGAGTGCGAGTCGCCGCCGACGCAGAACATGCCCGGGGCCAGATGGCCGCGCTCGGGCAGCACCACATGGCAGATGCCTTCGCTGTCGATCACGTGCGGCAGCTGCCACTGCCGCGCGGTCTCGCGCGTGATCTGCACGATCTGCTGCGCATCGGCATCCTGCGCCGGCACATAGTGGTCGAGCACCAGCACCACCTTGTGGCGGTCCCAGATCTCGGCGCCCAGCGCTTCGAGCATGGGCTTGAGGCGGCGCGGCCCTGACGAGTCGTGGAACATGGCCAGGTCCACCGCGCAAGTCACGACTTCGCCCACCTGCACGTGGTCACGGCCGGCCGCACGGGCGATCAGCTTTTGCGCCAGGGTCTGCGGGGGTCTCGACGGCGCAGACCCGCCAGACACATGGGCCGGGCTCATTCGGCCTTGGCGCCCGAGTAGCGCACCACCTCGCCCCAACGGCTGATCTCGCTTTCGACAAAGCGGGCAAAGGCCTCAGGGCTGTTGGCCACCGGCGTGGCGCCTTCCTGTTCGATGCGCCGGCGCACCTCGGGCGACTGCACCGCCGCGCGCGCTGCATCCGACAGGCGCCGGGTGAGGTCGGCCGGCATGCGGCCCGGTCCGAACAGGCCGAACCAGGCAGCCGACTCGTAGCCCGGCAGGGCCTCGGCAATGGCCGGCACGTCGGGAAAGGCCGGCAGGCGCTGCGGACTGGTCACGCCCAGCGCCCGCAGCTTGCCCGAGCGGATGTGCTGCTGCACATTGCCCACGGCCGCAAACATCAGGTCGACCTGGCCGGCCAGCAGGTCCTGCACCGCAGGCGCGGTGCCGCGGTAGGGAATGTTGACGATGAAGGCGCCGGACTTCATCTTGAAGGCATCGCCCGCCAGGTGCAGCGAGGAACCCAGGGCTCCGATGGCGAAGTTCAGCTGGCCCGGCCGCGACTTGGCCAGGGCGATCAGCTCCTGCAGGGTGTTGGCCGGCACCTTGGGATGCGCCACCAGGATGGAGGGCGAGGTCGAGACCATGGTCAGGGGCGTGAAGTCCTTGACCGGGTCAAAGGGCAGCTTGGCGTACAGCGACGCGTTGATGGCATGGCTGGTGAAGCTCATGAGCAGGGTGTTGCCATCGGGCGCCGCCTTGGCCACCAGATCGGCCGCAATATTGCCGCCGGCCCCAGGCTTGTTTTCGACCACCACGGTGCGGCCGAGCTGGCTGCCCAGGGCCTGCGCCATGGCGCGCGCCATGGTGTCGGTGGTGCCGCCGGCGGGCGCCCCCACCAGGATGCGCACGGGCGGCTGGTTGCCCGACTGGGCCAGCGCCTGACCGGCCAGTGCGGCCGCAGCCGCTGCCACCAGCCATTGGCGACGCGAAGCATGCAATGAGGACATGAGAACTCCTTTCAACATCTCAATCAAAGACCAAGGTAGGCCTGGCGCAGCGTGTCGCTGGCCAGCAGATCGGCCGGCAGGCCGGCAAAACGGATCTCGCCGTTTTCGAGCACATAGGCGCGGTCGGCAATGTCGAGCGACTGGCCGACGTTCTGTTCGACCAGCAGGATGGCCAGCCCCTCCTCGCGCAGACGCGCAATCAGGCTGAACATCTCCTCGACCAGCAGCGGCGACAGGCCCAGCGAGGGCTCGTCCAGGATCAGCAGGCGCGGCTCGGCCATCAGGCCGCGGCCGATCGCCAGCATCTGCTGCTCGCCGCCGCTGAGCGTGCCGGCCAGCTGTGTGGTGCGTTCGCGCAGACGCGGGAAGATGTCGTACACGCGTTCGAGGTTCCGGGACCGGCGCTCGCGCCCGCGGGTGAAGGCGCCGAGTTCCAGGTTTTCATGCACGCTCAGGTTGGGGAAGACCTTCCGCCCCTCGGGCACCTGGATCAGGCCCTGCGCCACCACGCGGCGGTAATGCCAGCCGGTGATATCGGTGCCGTCGAACTGCACGCGGCCGGCGCGTGTGGGCACCAGGCCGCTCAATGTGAGGTTGAGCGTGGTCTTGCCGGCGCCGTTGCTGCCCAGGAGGGCCACGGTTTCACCCGCACGCACCTGCAGGCCCACGCCACGCAGGACTTCGACCGCGCCGTAACCGGACTTCAGGCCACTGACCTCCAGCAGGATCCCGCTCATACTGCGGCTCCTGCGGTGGTGGCAGCGGTGGCCGCGGCATCCGCGCGCTGACGCAAGCGCTCGGCCGTGCCGTGGCCCAGATAGGCCTCGACCACCGCCGGGTCGCGCGTCACGTCGGTGGGTGTGCCGTGGGCAATCAGCTGCCCCTGCGCCAGCACCCAGACCTGCTCGGCCAGGCTCATCACGGCCTGCATCACATGTTCGATCATCAGCACCGTCACGCCGCTGCGGGCGATGTCGCGCACCACCGGAATCATGTCGTCAATCTCCTGCGGGTTCAGACCCGCCAGCACTTCATCGAGCAGCAGCAGCCGCGGCCGCGTGGCCAGGGCGCGCGCCATCTCCAGCCGCTTGCGGCCCGCCACCGTGAGGTCGCTGGCGAGCTTGTCGAGCTGCGGCGCCAGGCCCACCTGCGCCGCGACCTCTTCGGCGCGGGCCAGGGCTTCGCGGCGCGAGGCCAGGTGCAGGTGCGCACCGACGGCGATGTTCTCGCGCACCGTCTGCGCGGCAAACGGCTGCACGATCTGGAAGGTGCGCGTCAGGCCCAGTCGGGCATTGCGCTCGGGGCTCTGGCCGGTGATGTCCTGGCCGGCGTACTGCACGCGGCCGCTGTCGGGCTTGAGAAAGCCCGACATCAACGCGAACAGCGTGGTCTTGCCGGCGCCATTCGGCCCGATCAGCGCGGTCAGGCTGCCTTCGGGCACCTGCAGGCTCACGTCCTGCACGGCCTTGAGGCCACCAAAGGACTTGCTCAGGTGCCGGATGTCCAGCAGGGGGGTGGGGGTGCTCATCACTTCTCCCCTTTCTGGCCGCGCAGCCACTGGCGC
>Ga0255182_1001362_pt1 | contig 12827 bp, 10 predicted proteins | sample Atl_UVDOM_RepA_8_FD_188420 | JGI IMG/M metagenome (GOLD analysis project Ga0255182, IMG submission 188420) | Freshwater microbial communities from Altamaha River, Georgia, United States - Atl_UVDOM_RepA_8d | ecosystem: Environmental > Aquatic > Freshwater > River | place: USA: Georgia... | reverse complement strand
CGCCTGCTCCATGGTCTCCAGCAGTCGCGCTGCACGGTTATAGCCAATTCGCAAGTGACGTTGTACCAGCGAAATGGAAGCGCGGCGATGCTTCAGAACAATCGCAACAGCCTCGTCGTAGAGGGGATCCGATTCGCCATCCGCGCCCTCAATCGACAGGCCCGCCGTAAAGGTCCCGCCACCGGCTGCGGGATCAGCGCCCTCGAGAATGCGATCATCGTATTGCGCCTCTCCGGACTGCTTCACGGAATTGACCACCCGAACCACCTCGTCATCGGCCACAAAGGCACCATGCACTCGAATCGGTAAGCCCGTTCCCGCCGCAAGGAACAACATGTCGCCCTGCCCGAGCAACGCCTCGGCACCCATCTGATCCAGTACGGTTCTTGAATCCACCTTGCTGGATACCTGAAATGAAATACGCGCCGGTATATTGGCCTTGATCAGACCCGTGATCACATCGACCGAGGGCCGCTGGGTGGCAAGAATCAGATGTATGCCTGCGGCCCGGGCCTTTTGGGCAAGTCGTGCTATCAGCTCTTCAATCTTTTTGCCTGCCACCATCATCAGGTCTGCGAGTTCGTCAATCACCACCACAATCTGCGGCAGCGGCACCAGGGTGGGAGCATCCGGATCCTCGGGATTGGCATGCGGATCTTTAATGGGGCTGCCCTTTTTGATCGCCTCTTCGATCTTCTGATTAAAGCCTGCAAGATTACGTGTGTTTAATTTGCTCATCACGCGATAGCGACGCTCCATCTCGCCCACACACCAATGCAACGCATTCGCTGCAAGCTTCATGTCGGTCACCACCGGTGTGAGCAGATGCGGAATGCCCTCATAGATGGAGAGCTCAAGCATCTTCGGGTCAATCATGATCAGCCGCACCTGCGCGGGTGACGATCGATAGAGAAGCGAGAGCAGCATCGCATTCACGCCCACTGACTTTCCGGATCCAGTGGTTCCCGCTACAAGCAGATGGGGCATTCGGGCAAGGTCCACCACCACAGGCGCACCCGCAATATCCTTTCCGAGCGCAAGGGGAAGCACACCATGGCTTTCATGAAAGGTTGTCGAGCCAATAATTTCAGACAATCTGACCACCTGACGCCGGGGATTGGGAAGCTCCAGCCCCATCAGGCTCTTGCCGGGAATGGTCTCCACCACACGAATCGATACCAGCGACAATGCACGGGCAAGGTCTTTGGCAAGATTGACGATCTGGGAACCTTTAACACCAAGCGCAGGCTCAATTTCGTAACGCGTGATTACGGGGCCGGGCTGCGCACTCACCACTTTGACCTGCACCCCGAAATCGGCGAGTCGGCTTTCGATGACACGGGAGGTAAATTCAAGCGTCTCCGGAGAAATGGTGTCCTCTTGAACCGCCACCTCATCGAGCAGTGAGATGGCAGGCAAACCGCCCGAAACCGGCACTGCGTCCGAGAACAGCGAACGCTGCTTCTCACGCTGACGTGCCTGAATTACTTTTTTCGAGGGCTCGGGCGCCGCTACCGGTCTGATCTCCAAAGCGATATCCACCTCGCGCTGGCGACGTTTCTCCTCTAGTGCGTCCGCCCGAACAATCGCTGCAGATTCACCAAGCCGGCGATCCTGACGGGCAGCGAGCCGATCCCGGGCCAGACCGAGCAAGGACTCCGCCTGGCGTCCCACCCACTCGGTGACGTCGAGCCAGGAGAAGGCAAAGAAAAGGCTTAAGCCGGAAACAATCATGACAAACGAGAGAAGGCTCAGGCCGATTGGGCCGAGCGCCCAATCGCCAAAACTGCCGACCAGACTTCCCAACACGCCACCAGGCATAAAGGAAATAGGACTTGAGCCCCAGCTGATCCTTTGGGCCTCCAGCGTGCAGCTGCCGGCAAGCAAAAGGCCAAAACCAATCCATCGCATGGTCCCCATGGGCACAAATGCGGCCAGATCAATTGAGCCCCCGACCCCAAGACGCTGCTGCTCACGGAGATGACGGGCGAGGCGCCAGCTCGCGTAGGCAAGGGCTGCCGACAGCACCACGAACCAGGCGGAAGAAAATCCAAACCCAAACAGCAGTGAATCCGCAGTCCAGGCGCCAAATCTTCCAAGTAGATTTGTAGGTGTCTGGCGTGACCCCTGCTGGAACCAGCCGGCATCCTCCGGAGACCAGGAGATCAAGGACAAAAAGATCCACAAGGAAAAAAGGCCGTAGCCTAGCCAACGCAACTCTGCCCCGAGGCCGGAGATTTCAGCGGCGGTGCCGCCACCCTCCGCCAAGGTTTCCCTGCGGTCAGCGCGCCGAGATGCGGCGCGGGAAGCGGATCGGGTAAAGCGGCCTGCCATGAAATCCTTGGAAATGTCCTGCGCTTTCTTTAATAAAACCGGGTTCGCTCTGTGCAATTCCTATAATTGTGCCGTTTTGTGGCGTTTCTCGCCCGACCCCTGTTTTCCCTTGACGAAATTCGCTTGAAAGGCGTTGCCTCCCATGGCCAATCACACACCCGAACATCACCCGCTGATCATCCTGGGCTCCGGACCCGCGGGCTACACTGCCGCCATCTATGCGGCCAGAGCCAATCTCAGGCCGGTGCTGATCACCGGTCTCGCCCAGGGCGGCCAGCTGATGACGACCACCGATGTGGAGAACTGGCCTGCAGATCCAAAGGGTGTGCAGGGTCCGGATCTCATGCAAAGATTTCTTGAGCATGCCGAGGAATTCGATACCCGGATTGTTTTCGACCATATCCATACGGCCCGATTAAAAGAGCGGCCGTTTATATTGGAGGGAGATGCGGGTCACTACAGCTGCGATGCACTGATCATCGCGACAGGAGCATCGGCACAGTATCTCGGCCTGCCATCCGAACAGTCATTCATGGGCAAAGGCGTGTCCGGCTGTGCAACCTGCGACGGATTTTTCTACAAAAATCAGGAGGTCTGCGTGGTTGGCGGCGGCAACGCCGCTGTCGAGGAAGCCCTCTATCTATCCAACATCGCGAGCAAGGTCACTGTTATCCATCGACGTGACAAATTTCGTGCCGAGCCCATACTGATCGATCGTCTGATGGCCAAGACCAAAGAAGGAAATATCCGGATCCAGTGGAACCATGTGCTCGATGAAGTTATCGGAGATGACAGCGGTGTGACCGGCGTTCGCATTCGGCACGCCCAATCCGGTGCCACCCAGGAGCTCGCCCTCCATGGCGTATTTATTGCGATCGGTCACAAACCGAACACCGAGATCTTTGCTGGTCAGCTCGAAATGGCCAACGGCTACATCAAGACCCGAAGCGGACTGGACGGGAATGCGACGGCAACCAATATTGATGGCGTATTTGCGGCAGGCGATGTCCAGGACCACATCTACCGCCAGGCGGTTACCAGCGCGGGAACCGGCTGCATGGCCGCCCTCGATGCGCAGCGCTACCTGGAAGCACTCAAGGGATCGTGAACCCAGACCGGGAACTCTTTCTGGCGGCCGTCTCGGACGCCACGCGGCTGCCGGAGACGGCCAGGCCGCCGTCGGTCGTGGCCAGACCCAAGCCAAAACCCATTCCGACCAAGCGCTGGGAGGATGAGGCCATGGCGCTGGCCGAATCTCGGTTATCTGACATGACGCCCGAGAGCCTGCTAGACAGCGATGAGGCGCTTTCTTTTGCGCGGGTGGGCATCTCCAGCGATACGCTGCGTAAGCTCAGGCGAGGCCACTGGGTGATTCAAGACAGTCTAGACCTGCATGGCCTGCGTACGGATGAGGCCCGCGAAGTGTTCGCACAATTCCTTCGCCAGTGCGGCCAGCGATCGATTCGCTGTATTCGGATCATCCACGGCAAAGGCCTCGGATCTGCCAATCGACAGCCTGTGCTCAAAGGAAAAGTTCTGGCCTGGCTACAGCAGCGCGATGAGGTGCTCGCGTATTGCCAGGCTCCCGCCAGCGATGGCGGCAGTGGCGCAGTTCGTGTTCTGCTTAGACAGCCGCGTCGCCCGTCTCACCGGTCCTAATTCGGATAACCTGATCAATCGATCGCACGAAAATCTTACCGTCTCCGATTCGCCCGGTGCGGGCCGCCGAGACAATCGCATCAATGGCGCGGTCACACATATCATCAGAAACCACCGCTTCTATTTTGATCTTCGGGAGAAAATCAACGACGTATTCCGCCCCGCGATAGACCTCGGTGTGGCCTTTCTGGCGCCCGAATCCCTTGACATCCGTCACGGTCAAGCCACTCACGCCGATATCCGCAAGCGACTCGCGCACCTGGTCAAGCTTGAATGGTTTGACAATCGCAGTGATCAGTTTCACGTTGGTTCACCTTTTCTTGAAAGAGTTGTTCTTTGCGACGATTCTTCAAAACGATTGGTCAAGGGATAGCGCCAATCCCGGCCAAACGCCCGTTTGCTGATACGCACCCCAGGTGCAGACTGCCGACGCTTGTACTCGCTGTTTCTGACCATGCGCAAGACACGATCGACCTCAGCAGAGGCATAGCCGGCTGCGATCAGATCTGCCCGTGTCTCTCCATGTTCTATAAAACGAGACAGCATGTCATCTAGGGCATCATAAGGTGGCAGGCTGTCCTGGTCGGTCTGGTCCGGGCGAAGCTCAGCGCTGGGCGCCCGGCTTAAAATCCGCTGCGGAATAACCGGCAGGCCGGCCGCTTCCACGGCAATCCGATTCCGTTCATGACACAGCCGATAGACCATTCCCTTGAATAGGTCCTTAATCACGGCAAAGCCTCCCGCCATGTCACCGTACAACGTGCAGTAACCCACTGCGGTCTCCGATTTATTCCCGGTCACCAATACAAGTGCACTTGTCTTGTTGGAAATCGCCATCAACAACGTGCCACGAATTCGCGCCTGAATATTTTCCTCGGTGACATCCTCGGGCCTTCCCCTAAATACCTCGGATAACGACAATTTAAATTGCTCATACAAGGCCGTGATGTCGATCACATCAGCCTTTACACCCAGCGCCTGGGCACAGGCTTTTGCGTCTTCAACGCTCATGGCCGCCGTAAACGGGGATGGCATGATCACAGCGCGAACATGCTCGGGTCCCAGGGCATCAGCGGCAATCGCCAGCACAAGCGCTGAATCCACACCGCCGGATAGACCGATTAGCGCGCCTTGGAATCCATTTTTCGTGACATAGTCACGGGTACCCAAGACCAGGGCCTGGTACGCCTGCTGTTCAACCGAAAGATCGGGGGCAATCGTATCGATGCTTTCTCCGGCCAGGGTTGCACCCTCGAAAAAATCCACCAGGAGGTCCTCCTGAAACTGAGGTGCCCGAGCGATCAGATTCCCATTGGCGTCAAGCACAAACGAACCACCATCAAACACGAGCTCGTCCTGGCCTCCGACCAGATTACAAAAGGCCACCGGCAGCCCGATACGAGAGGCATTGCTGCGAACCACATCGATACGCTCACGCTGCTTATCCAGATGAAATGGCGAAGCATTCAGCACGACCAGCAGATTGGCACCCGCGGCCTTGGCCATTGCAGGCGCGCGTGCTGCCCAAATGTCTTCGCAGATGTTGACTGCGATTCTCAGACCATTGGCCTCAAAAAGGCATGGCGCGCCATCAGGTACAAAGTAGCGTTGCTCATCAAAGACCGCATAATTCGGCAGTTCCAGTTTCCCGTAACTGCCCATCACCTTGCCATATCGCAGCACCGTGGCCGCGTTGAACATGTGGTGATCGCGTGCCCTGGGATGGCCCACCACCACCGTAAGATCCGGAATTTCCTTGAGCGCCTCTGCCAGGTCAGTCAGGGCCTGATCGCACGCGGCACGAAAGGCTGGCCGCAGCAAGAGATCCTCAGGGGGGTATCCGGTTAACGCCAGCTCGGGTGTCACCAATACCGAAGCCCCTTGGGCCTGGGCCCTGGTGGCGGCATCGACAATTTTTTGGGTGTTCCCGGTCAGGTCGCCTACCCGACTGTTGATCTGGGCGAGCGCAACCTTGAGCATTTACGCGCTGCTGCCCTTTTTGTAACGTTCCATGCTCTGAATGATTTCTTGCTTGGCCTCATCGGGGCCGGCCCAACCGCGTACCTTGACCCATTTGCCCTTCTCGAGATCCTTGTAGTGCTCGAAAAAGTGTTGAATGGTGGCCAATCGCTGAGGATTGACGTCCTCAATTTTTTTCCAGTGGCTGTACATACCCAGAATCTTATCCACAGGCACTGCAAGCACCTTGGCATCGCCTCCGGCCTCGTCGTCCATCATCAAAACGCCCAGGGCGCGGCAACGGACAACCGCCCCCGGCGCCACCGCAAAGGGCGTGATCACGAGCACATCCACCGGGTCCCCATCGTCCGAGATGGTCTGGGGTACATAACCGTAATTACAGGGGTAGTGCATTGCCGTAGTCATGAACCGATCAACGAACAACGCCCCTGTCTCTTTGTCCACCTCGTACTTCACAGGTTCCGAATGGGCGGGGATTTCAATGATGACATTGAACTCCTCGGGAACGTTTTTCCCGGCGGTCACATTCATTAGGGCCATCTCGAGTGCCTCCCCTGTGTAAAAATAGCGGTCTGTCCTGCGCATTCTAAGGGATTCCCCCATCTCCACGGTCACCCGTGTGGATGGACGTTCTGGGATCGTTCGCAGGCTGATGGGACGAGAAATTTTTATAAAAAGGAGAACCCCATGTCGATGGGATTGAATCTGGCTTTGGTGTGCGGCCTGCTGGCCATTTTGTACGGCGTCATTTCGAGCCGATGGATCCTGGCCCAGCCTGCCGGGAACCCAAGAATGCAGGAAATTGCCGCTGCCATTCAGGCGGGAGCGTCTGCCTACCTGGGCCGACAGTACCGAACCATTGGGATTGTGGGCGTCGTGATCTTTATTCTGATCGCACTGGTGCTGGGCATGGACACAGCAATTGGCTTTGCCATTGGTGCGGTCCTCTCGGGTGCGGCGGGATTTATCGGCATGAACATCAACGTTCGTGCCAACGTGAGAACGGCGGAGGCTGCCCGCGGGGGTATTAATCCTGCACTCTCGATTGCCTTTCAAGGCGGCGCCATCACCGGCATGTTCGTGATCGGCCTCGGTCTGGTCGGTGTCACAGGCTTTTATGCCTTTGAGCTTGCCCGCACGGGCGATGTGCTCAAGGCACTGCACCCACTCGTAGGACTGGCCTTTGGCTCCTCGCTGATTTCTATTTTCGCTCGGCTTGGTGGCGGCATTTTTACCAAGGGCGCGGACGTTGGCGCCGACCTAGTCGGAAAGGTTGAGGCGGGCATTCCCGAAGACGACCCGCGTAACCCAGCAGTGATCGCCGACAACGTGGGCGATAACGTCGGCGACTGCGCGGGCATGGCAGCAGACCTATTTGAGACGTACGCGGTTACTGTGATTGCCACCATGCTGCTCGGCGCCTTGCTGATGAAGGGCATCGCAGCAGAGGCGGCGATCTACCCGCTCGCCCTGGGCGGCGTCTCGGTCGTAGCCTCCATCATCGGCTGCTTCTTTGTGAAATATTCGGGAACCGGCAAGATCATGACGGCCCTCTACAAGGGCCTTATCGTCGCGGCTTTGCTATCAATAGGCGCCTTTTATTTCGTGACCGAGTGGATCATGGGCGCAGCTGCTGGTGCGGTTCCCGGCATGACCGTCATGAATCTCTGGCTCTCATCAATAGTCGGAATTGCACTGACGGCCGCGATGGTGGTAATCACGGAGTACTACACCGCGACAGAGTACGCCCCGGTACGTCACGTTGCCTCAGCGTCAGAGACTGGCCATGCCACCAACATTATTGCGGGCATCGCGGTCTCCATGCGGTCCACTGCCCTGCCCGTGCTGTCTGTCTGCGTCGCAATCTACGCAGCATATGCGCTTGCTGGACTGTATGGCATCGCAATCGCTGCAACGTCGATGCTATCGATGGCAGGCATCATCGTAGCGCTCGACGCCTACGGACCGATCACCGATAACGCAGGTGGTATTGCCGAAATGGCGGAACTGCCCAAAGAAGTGCGTAACGTGACCGATCCGCTCGATGCAGTGGGCAACACTACAAAGGCAGTCACCAAGGGCTACGCGATCGGGTCGGCAGGCCTGGCAGCGCTCGTACTCTTTGCTGATTACACGCACGCCCTTGAAGGCATGGGCCAGGCAATTAAGTTCGACCTATCGGATCACGAGGTCATCATTGGCCTCTTTATCGGCGGCATGATTCCTTATCTCTTCGGCGCGATGGCGATGGAGGCGGTTGGACGCTGCGCAGGCGCAGTGGTCACTGAAGTACGTCGTCAGTTCCGCGAAATCAAGGGCATCATGGAAGGCACAGGAAAGCCGGAGTACCACACTGCGGTGGATCTGCTGACCAAAGCTGCAATTAAAGAAATGATCATCCCGTCGCTTCTGCCGGTAGTGGTGCCCATCATTGTGGGTCTCGCACTTGGGCCGAAGGCGCTGGGCGGCATGCTCATGGGCACGATTGTGACAGGCCTCTTTGTCGCAATTTCCATGTGTACTGGCGGTGGGGCCTGGGATAACGCCAAGAAATACATCGAAGACGGCAATCATGGTGGGAAGGGTTCCGACGCCCACAAGGCAGCCGTGACTGGTGATACCGTCGGCGATCCCTACAAGGACACTGCGGGTCCTGCCGTAAACCCGCTGATCAAAATCATCAACATTGTGGCCTTGTTAATCGTACCGATCCTTCCGGTCGTTCCGAAATAAGCTAGGTCGTCAATCGCGCCGCCGCCTTCCAGTGGGAGGCGGCGGTTTCTTTTTCCGAAAGACTCTCCGCGATCTCCGCAAGCGCGACATGCGTCTGCGCCATGGGCTTAAACCGCAGTGATGCCTCCAGGTGCATTCGGGCCTTGCCCCAGAGCGCCTGACGCTGACAGATGCGGCCCAACGACCAGTTCAGTTCGGCATCGCGGGGCTGCTGCTGAAGCCAGGTCTCGAGCCGTTGCAACTGTTCCCGGCTGTTGCCCTCGCAGCGGCCATAGAGCATCGCCAGCCCGGAATCCCATTCCCGTTTTAATGCGCTCTCGATAAGCTCGATCGCCTGGGCATGCCTGCCCTGTGCAATCCATGCGTCTGCAACCTCCCGCTTGTATTCGGTCGCGACAACCCGCGAGATCGCCTTTCGATTCTCAAGCAGGCGCCCGATACGCAGCACCTCGTCCCACCGGCCCTGCTGCCGATTGGCGCGCAGGGCAAGCCGAAGGGTATGTAGCTGCCGGCGGTCACCCTCTGTCAACGGTGCGAGCGCTGTCAACGCCTGATGACCGCGGTAGTCATCCACCGCGAACTCTGCCTCGAGTAATCCTGCAAGCCTGGGGTCTGAGGTTCGATCGGCAGCACCCCCCCCTCGTAGTTCAATCAAAAGTGTGTGTCTTAATGCTGCATCTCTCATTCGATGCGCAGCAGTTGCCGCGAGGGCCTGGGCTGCAACCAAGGCCGATGGGGCCTCCTGGATAAGGGCCCGATCATCCCGCATGCCGCGGGCAGCCTTTACAACGCGGGCGAAACGTCCCTCAAAAAAATCTACCATCATTCCCGCGAGCCGCTGCAGTCGCTGGTCTTGCAAACGTCGCATCCGATAGCGACGCACACGCGAAGGGATACTCGCCAGCTCGATCACGATTCGGGCAAGAATCACCAGGGCTACGAACAACGCCAATACCGCGATCAGCGCTACCTGAAGTGACATGTCGATGCGAACCGGTGGGACCCAGAGCGTGACATTGCCCCAGTTGATATCGAACATGACAATCGACGCCAAGACTAGCCCGACGACCAAGATGAAAAAGAAAAGCCCCCTCATTGCTCTGGCGTCGACCTGATGACTTCAAGCGCCTCCGTCAACGCGAGCCGAGACGGCAGCGGTATTTTTTCCGCCAAGAGATTTAACGCTGACAACGTTTTTCGATGGCTCGCGACCTTGGGGCTCTGAGGATCAAATACATCGCCAAGAATCTTTTCAGCCTGGGCAATGTCTTGCGCAAAAATCTTGTCCTGTCGCGATACGAGTGCGATCTTCGCCGATAAGAGCCTCAGCCGCAGCCGCTCGGTGACAAGCGCACCCTGCTCTGGTGTTAAAAACACTGCCTCAGGATTTTCAACGCGACGGATACGGACCATGTCAGACAGTCTCGCCTGAAGGCCAGCAAGGATTTCCCGCCAACTCGGCAACCCGGACTCGGCAGCGGACGGTTCCGATGCACCGACAGCCGGCCTGCCGGATGAAAAAGCAGAAATCAGCGGAAGGCTATCGATGTCGAGAATAATGCTTTCAATCTGAAGTGCTGCCTGCTGAATATCGAGGGCCCGCGCGGCCTGCAGGCGCTGACGATCTGCGGCAATTGCAACCCGAACCCCAACGAGCTTTTCTTGTGCTGGATGCTTGATCACACGCGCCTCTAGGGCGTCTAACATGGCAAGGGCAGCCCCAATATTTCCCCCCGCAATCACGCTATCCGACAGCAGACGAGAGGCGGCCTGCATCTCCGAGAGCCACTGGCTGTCGATCTGATCCGACTGCGCCAGATCGGACGATTGATTCGTAGAATCCATCGCCCACCAGCCCAGACCGAGAATGACCACAAGGCTGAAAGCCGCAAGAAGTGTCTTACCAAAAGTGTTCATTTACGAATAAATCCTGCTCCAGAAATTCATCATCAAGTCTCACCCGCCGCACTCTCGAGATGCCGCGCTTAGTGAGCAATCCGGCAATGGTCGCATGATGCGTACACCAGACCACGTGGATCAACGGGATCCCGTGATGCTGAAACAATCCCATCAGATGCTCGGCCGTTGTCGAGGAGGTCACCACGATCCCGATCTGACCCGGACCCGCCCGCGTAATCTCCTGCCAGGCCTGCTCTGGCCATGGTGCGTCCTCCCTGAGATAAAGGCATGCCGACAAGACATGAGCGCCCCGACGCTGTAGCCCCTCCCGAAGGGTGGGCCGATTAGACTCACCTTCAATTACCAAAAGCGTCTGGGTAGACCAATCAAAGTGCTCTCGCTTCTGGATATTGTCCATTGCCCGCAAGAGGCCTTCCGCATCCGCGTAGGGTCCCTCATCGGCCACGATGATCTGCTCGGTTTTTAGATCGCTGCTGGGATACGCATCGGCAGACCGCTCACCCAAGGTGGAGAAAATTTCTTTCAGTAACTGATCGCGGGTTCCACTGCCAACCGCTGCAATCCGCAGACGGCCCAGCCCCCGAGCATAGTTGTCCCCAGACGACTCCAGCCATCGTCGTAGCGCACGGACTGACGCAGGGCTGGTAAGCACGAGCCAGGCCGATGCGGACTGCTCAAGCTCCTGAAACAGAGCGTAGGGAACCGACCGCATTCTGAGCCGCTGAAGCGGCATCGGCCGTAGTCGAGTATCAGGCCGCTGCACGAATGTGGCATCTATCCACTCGGGGCGGGCCACCCAGGCTTGCAACATACCCGACCGCTCCGCAGACCGTCTCAGGCCGTGCCCAGCGCCTGAAGAATCTGCTGAGCTCCCTGGTCCTTGAGTTCCTGGGCCGCCTGCAGGCCAACGACATCCGGGTCATCACCACGGCATTCGACACGCAGCACCTTTGATCCATCGGTCATGGCCACCAAGGCACGCAGGCGCAAGGTCTTGGCATCGGGCTCCGTCACACAATACGCCGCCAAGGGAACCTGGCAGCTTCCACCAAGGGCCCTCGATACCGCCCGCTCGGCCCGAACCTCTCGGAACGTCTGAGCATCCGTAAGCGACCCTAACGCCGAACGGATACCGTGGCCATCACTGCGAATCTCGATCCCAAGCGCGCCCTGGCCCGCCGCCGGCAACAGCACTTCGGGAGCGATGACCTGACGAATACGCTGCGAGAGACCAAGCCGTTTAAGCCCGGCGGCCGCAAGAATAATGGCCTGCATGTCACCGCGATCAAGCTTGGAGAGTCGGGTATCCAGGTTGCCGCGCAATGGCACGACCTTCAGGCCCGGGTAGCGGGCCCGCAGCTGCGCCTCACGCCGAAGGCTCGAGGTGCCCACCACAGCGCCATTCGGTAAGGCCTCGAGGTCGGGAAATTCGTTGGAGACAAAGGCGTCTCGCGGATCCTCTCGGGTCATGACGCAGGCGAGCTCAAAGCCGGCTGGCAACTCCATCGGCACATCCTTAAGGGAATGAACCGCGAGGTGGGCGCGGCCTTCTTCGAGGGCCATCTCAAGCTCTTTGACAAACAACCCCTTACCGCCAACCTTCGACAGCGTGCGGTCAAGAATCTGGTCCCCACGGGTGGTCATTCCCAGAATCTGGACGGGACTGCCGGAGGCCTTGGCCAAAATTGCCTGGACATGTTCTGCCTGCCACATGGCCAAGCGGCTTTCGCGCGATGCAATAATCCACATATTGCGAAGTGTATCAATCAAATGACAGATCAATTCTCCAAGAAAAATGAAGGCTGGTCCGGTCGGTTCAGTGAGCCGGTATCTGCACTTGTCCAACGCTACACAGGCTCTGTCTTTTTTGATCAGCGGCTAGCCTTATTCGATATCCAGGGATCGTTGGCCCATGCGGAAATGCTCGCCCACGTGGGGCTCATCTCTGCACAGGATTTGAAAGACATTGACCGCGGGCTTGAACAGATCCGTGAAGAAGTTCAGGCCGGCAAGTTCCAATGGTCACTGGATCTCGAGGATGTGCATCTCAATATTGAGAAGCGGCTGACCGATCTGATTGGGGACGCCGGCAAGCGGCTCCATACCGCCCGCAGCCGCAATGATCAGGTGGCCACCGACATTCGGCTCTGGGTCAGGCACACGATTGATGAGCTGCATCAGGCCTTAGGCGCTCTGAAGAC
>Ga0255182_1001361_pt1 | contig 12844 bp, 13 predicted proteins | sample Atl_UVDOM_RepA_8_FD_188420 | JGI IMG/M metagenome (GOLD analysis project Ga0255182, IMG submission 188420) | Freshwater microbial communities from Altamaha River, Georgia, United States - Atl_UVDOM_RepA_8d | ecosystem: Environmental > Aquatic > Freshwater > River | place: USA: Georgia... | reverse complement strand
AGATCGCTGACCAGACCCCTTCCGAGCGCCTGGCTTCGCTGGACGATCTGCTGCTCTACCGCCTGGGCCAGCTGACCAACAAGGCCGGCGCAATGGTGGTGCGCCTGTGCGAGGGTGGCTACGGCATCACGCGCCGTGAATGGGCGGTGGTGGCGCTGCTGCACGGCGAGCCCGAAGGCCTGCTGCCCTCGGCGCTGGCCGACCGCATGCTGCGCGACCGTGCCCGCACTTCGCGCGCCCTCACGGCCCTGCTGCGCAAGGGCCTGATCGCGCGTGTGGTCCTGCCGCATGACCGGCGCAGCGTACGCGTGAGCCTCACCCCCGCCGGACGGGCGCTCTACGATGCGCTCATGCCGCAGATACAGGCCATCAATGCGCGCATCCTGCAGGTGCTCGATCCCGCGCAAAAGCAGGCGTTTGACGCGGCCCTGGAGCAGCTGCGGGCGCAGGCACAGCGCCTGCTCAATGAAATGGGGCCCGAGTTGCCCAAGGCCGACCGCCGACGCGGCGGGCGCAGGCCGGCATGAGGCGGTGGTGTGCGGGCGCGCTGGTCTGGCTGCTGGCCTGGCCAGCCTGGCCGTTCGGGCAGGCCTGGGTGAGCTGGGTGATGGACGGCGATACCGTGCTGCTGGTGCCTACGGGCGAGCGCGAGCCGGTCAAGTTCCGCATCCAGGGCATGGACGCCCCCGAGTCCTGCCAGCCTGGCGGCGAACGCTCGCGCGATGCGTTGATTGCGCTGGTGCTGCGACGCACGGTGCAGGTCGAGGTGCTGGGCCAGGACAGCTATGGCCGCCAGCTGGGCCGTTTGCGGCTGGACGGGCAGGATGTGGGCGCCGAAATGGTCCGCGCGGGCTGGGCCTGGGCCTACAGCTACCGCACCGGGCGCGGTCCCTATGCTGCCCTGCAGCGCGAGGCCGAACGCGAGCGCCGGGGCGTGTTCGCTGCGCGCCAGAGCCCCATGTCACCGGCGCTGTTTCGCCAGTTCCACGGCAGCTGCCATGCCGATGAGGGGGCCGAGGCTCAGGCGCCGGTGCGGCGGGTGCCGCAGACGGGGCAGTCCGGATCGCGCTGAAGCCGGATGTCGCTCCAGGCCATGGCGCGGCCGTCGAGCATCAGCAGGCGCCCGGCCAGCTGCGAGCCCATGCCCGACAGAATCTTGAGGGCTTCGGCCGCCTGCACCGTGCCGATGATGCCCACCAGCGGCGCGAACACGCCCAGGGTGGCGCAGCGCGTTTCTTCGGGCGTCTGCCCGGGCGGGAACAGGCAGGCGTAGCAGGGGGCGTCGGCCTGGCGGGTGTCGTAGACCGAGACTTGCCCATCCATGCGGATGGCGGCGCCCGAAACCAGGGGCTTGCGGTGCTGCACGCACGCGGCATTCACGCTCTGGCGGGTGGCAAAGTTGTCGGTGCAGTCGAGCACCACATCGGCCTGGGCGACCAGCCGCTCCAGCAGGGCCTCGTCGGCGCGCTGGTTGATCACGTGGACGACCGGGTCGGGGTTGATCTGGGCGATGGCGGTGCGCACCGACTCGGCCTTGGGCTGGCCCACGCGTTCGAGCGTGTGGGCGATCTGGCGCTGCAGGTTGGTGGCGTCCACCGTGTCGTGGTCCACCACGGTGATGCGGCCCACGCCGGCGCTGCCCAGGTACAGCGCCACCGGTGAGCCCAGGCCCCCGGCGCCAATCACCAGGGCCTGCGAGGCCAGCAGCCGTTCCTGTCCTTCAATGCCCAGTTCTTCGAGCAGGATGTGCCGCGAGTAACGCAGCAGTTGCGTGTCGTCCATGCAAGCCCGTCGCCCTGACAGGGCTCAGTCTTTCTTGACGGCCACGCGCTCGGTCTGGCTGGTGCTGGCCTTGACCGGCTGGCCCTTGAGCTGGTTGAGGGCCTGCTGCAGCTGGAAGTCCTTGTCCGAGCCGAACTCGGGCAGACGCCGTTCGGACGCCGGCTTTTTGGCTTCCTCTTCGAGGCGCTTGAGGGCTTCCTCGCGGGCCTTCTCGCGTTCGGCGTCCTTGACTTCGGCCTCGGTGCCCTGGCGGTTGCCCAGGTGTTTTTGCAGGTCGGCCTCGCGGGTGCGCAGGGCGGCAAAGACATTGCCTTCGGCGGTTTCGTCGAGCAGCACGTCGGGCACGATGCCCTTGGCCTGGATGCTGCGGCCGCTGGGCGTGTAGTAGCGCGCGGTGGTGATCTTGAGCGCGGTGTCGGGCCCGATCTGGCGCACCGTCTGCACCGAGCCCTTGCCGAAGGTCTGGCTGCCCATCAGGGTGGCGCGCTTGTGGTCCTGCAGCGCACCGGCCACGATCTCGCTGGCCGAGGCCGAGCCTTCGTTGACCAGCACCACCAGCGGCACGCGCTTGAGGGCCCCGTTCGTGGCCTGGGTCAGGCGCTCGATCGGGTCACCGCCGCGGCCGCGGCGCCAGTATTGGGGCGCGGCCTTGTAGGTGTATTTGCTGTCGGCCAGCTGGCCGTTGGTGCTGACCACGGTGACGTTCTCGGGCAGGAAGGCCGCCGACAGGGCCACGGCAGCGTCCAGCAGGCCGCCCGGGTCGTTGCGCAGGTCCAGCACCAGGCCCTTGAGGGCGGGGTCCTGCTTGTAGATGTCTTCGACCTTGCGGGCGAAGTCCTCGACCGTGCGCTCCTGGAATTGCGACACGCGCACCCAGGCGTAACCGGGCTCGACCACCTTGGCCTTGACCGACTGGGTCTTGATTTCCTCGCGGGTGATGGTGACCGGGAAGGTGCGGTTCTCGTCCTTGCGGAAGATGGTCAGCGTGACCTTGGTGTTGGGCTCGCCACGCATGCGCTTGACCGCATCGCTCAGGCTCAGGCCGCGCACGGCGGTGTCGTCGATGCGGGTGATCAGGTCGTTGGGGCGCAGGCCGGCGCGGTCGGCGGGTGAACCTTCGATGGGCGAGACCACCTTGATCAGGCCTTCTTCCTGGTTGATCTCGATGCCCACGCCGACAAAGCGGCCCGAGGTGCCTTCGGAGAATTCCTTGAAGCTTTTCCTGTCGAAATACTGCGAGTGCGGGTCCAGGCTGGAGACCATGCCCGAGATCGCCTCGGTGATCAGCTTTTTCTCGTCGACCGGCTCGACATAGTCGCTCTTGACCATGCTGAAGACCGCCGCGAGCTGCTGCAGTTCTTCGAGCGGCAGCGGCGCCATGTTGCCGCGCGCCACCGTCTGCAGCGACGCCGTGGTCAGCGCCCCGGCCAAGGCGCCCACACCGATCCAGCCGGCAATTTTCAGTTTGTGTCCCATGGTGACCATCCGAGAGCTCGATTCAATGCTGGCCAATATACACCCTGGCGCCATGACCTTGCCCTCGCCGGGAACCTCCGGCCGCCCTGCGGCCGAATGAGGGTTCAGGGGCGGCTCTGGTGATGCTCAGGCCTTGCCCTGGCTGGCCACGGCGGCAGCGGCCCGGGCTGCGGCTTCGGCGTCGCCGAGGTAGTAGTGGCGGATCGGCTTGAGGTTGGCGTCGAGCTCGTAGACCAGCGGGATGCCGTTGGGGATGTTCAGGCCCACGATGTCCTGGTCGGAAATGCCGTCGAGGTACTTGATGAGGGCGCGGATCGAGTTGCCGTGTGCGGCGATCAGCACGCGCTTGCCGGCCTGGATGCTCGGCGCGATGCTGTCGTTCCAGGCGGGCAGCACACGGGCCACGGTGTCCTTGAGGCACTCGGTCAGCGGCACCACGTCCGCACTGGGGTAGCGGCGGTCGTTTTTCTCGCAGCGCGGGTCGGTGGCTTCGAGCGCGGGTGGCGGGGTGTCGTAGCTGCGGCGCCAGATCAGCACCTGTGCGTCGCCGTATTGCTTGGCCATGTCGGCCTTGTTGAGGCCCTGCAGGGCGCCGTAGTGGCGCTCATTCAGGCGGTAGTCCTTGATGACCGGCAGCCAGGTACGGTCCATTTCGTCGAGCGCGAGCCACAGGGTGCGGATGGCGCGCTTGAGCACCGAGGTGTAGCACAGGTCAAAGTCCCAGCCCTCGGCCTTGAGCAGCTGGCCGGCGGACATGGCCTGCTGCACACCCACGGGGGTGAGGTCGACATCGGTCCAGCCGGTGAAGCGGTTTTCGAGGTTCCAGGTGGATTCGCCGTGGCGGATGAGAACGAGTTTGTACATGGCGTGTTGCGAAAGGGGATCCGGAAGGGCGCCGAAGCGGGGAGGAGCCCGGCATTTTAGAATCGCGGGCTGGCCGGGGTCTGACACCATCAGGTGCCACCCCGCAAGTACAACCCAACCAAAGTGGTGATTCGTGGACTTTCTGACGCAAAACTGGGCCCTGTTGCTGGTGGCCCTGACCTCGGGCCTGGCCCTGTTGTGGCCGGTGATCGGCAAGGGCGGCGGCGGGGGGCTCACGCCCACCCAGGCCGTGCAGCTGATCAACCGCGAAAAGGCCGTGGTGATCGACGTTTGCGAGCCCGGCGAGTTTGCGGCCGGCCACATCACCGGTGCGCGCAACGTGCCCCTGGCCGAGCTGGAGGCCCGCCTGCCACAGGTCGTCAAGAACAAGGCGGTGCCGGTGATCCTGGCCTGCCAGTCGGGCATGCGTTCGGGCCGTGCCGTGGCCGTGGCGCGCAAGCTGGGCTACGACAAGGCCCAGAACCTCAGCGGCGGGCTGCGGGCCTGGCAGGCCGCGCAGATGCCGCTCGAAAAAGCCTGAACCCCCGTTCCTTCAACCCCCCAGCGAGGACTTCGCATGCCCACCGTCAAGATGTACACCACCGCCGTCTGCCCCTACTGCGTGCGCGCCAAGCAGCTGCTCAAGTCGCGCGGGGTCGAGACGATCGAGGAGATCCGCATCGACACCGCGCCCGAGCAGCGCGAGCACATGATGCAGATCACCGGCCGGCGCACCGTGCCGCAGATCTTCATCGGCGAGACCCATGTGGGCGGCTGCGACGACCTGATCGCCCTCGACGCCCGTGGCGGCCTGATGCCGCTGCTGCAAGGGGCCTGAGGGCTGATGGATCGCGCATAATGGCCGGCTTGTTGACCCACGGCAGCCTGCGGGCTGCCTCTTTTTTGACCCTGAAAGTGTTCCATGGCTGACGAACAAACCACCCCCGCCGAGCAGACCCCCGTGTTCCAGATCCAGCGTGTCTACCTCAAGGAGGCTTCGCTCGAGCAACCCAACTCGCCAGCCATCCTGCTCGAACAGCAGCAGCCTTCGGTGGACATCCAGCTGGCGGTCGAGTCGACCCCGGTGGCCGAGGGCATCTTCGAGGTCTGCGTGGCCGCCACGGTGCACACCAAGATCGGCGACAAGACCGTGTTCCTGGTCGAAGGCAAGCAGGGCGGCATCTTCGAGATCCGCAACCTGCCTGACGAACAGCTGGCCGCCATCCTGGGCATTGCCTGCCCGCAGATCGTCTACCCCTACCTGCGCGGCAATGTGGCCGATCTGATCACGCGCGCCGGTTTCCCGCCCGTGCACCTGGCCGAAATCAACTTCCAGGCCATGTACGAGCAGCAGATGGCCCAGCAGCAGGGCCAGACCACGCCGGCCCAGTAAGGCGGCCGCGCGCTGCCTGCCCGCCAGATGCGCATCACCGTCCTCGGTGCCGGGGCCTGGGGCACGGCCCTGGCCGTGGCTGCCTGCGGGCGCGCCCAGGTGCGCCTGCATGCCCGCCACCCGGCGCTGGCCGATGCGCTGACGCAGCAGCACGAAAACCCCCATTACCTGCCCGGCATCCCCCTGCCGCACAGCCTGCAGGCCATCAGCGGTCCGCTGACGACCTGGACGGGTCCGGACCACGGCCAGGACCTGTTTGTGATCGCCACCCCCATGGCCGGCCTGCGCGAGAACCTGCAGGCCCTGCAGCACGTCGGTGTACCTGTGGCCTGGCTGTGCAAGGGCTTTGAGGCCGGCACCGGCCTCATGCCGCACGAAGTGCAGCAACAGGCCGCCCCCGCACTGCATGCGGGCTCTCTGAGCGGGCCGAGTTTTGCCCAGGAGGTGGCACGGGGCCAGCCCGCCGCCCTGGTGGCCGCCAGTGTCCATGCCGAGGTGCGCGAGGCGCTGGTGCAGGCCTTCCATGGCCCGGGACTGCGCATCTATGCCAACGAGGACATCGTCGGCGTCGAGGTCGGCGGCGCGGTCAAGAACGTGCTGGCGATTGCCACCGGCCTGTGCGACGGCCTGGCGCTGGGCCTGAACGCGCGTGCTGCCCTCATCACGCGCGGTCTGGCCGAAATGACCCGGCTGGGCGTGGCCCTGGGCGCACGCGCCGACACTTTCATGGGCCTGTCGGGCCTGGGCGATCTGGTGCTGACCGCCACGGGCGACCTCAGCCGCAACCGCAAGGTCGGCCTCCTGCTGGCCGAAGGCCGGACCTTGCAGCAGGCCGTCGATTCGCTCGGCCATGTGGCCGAGGGCGTCTACAGCGCCCGCACGGTGGCCGCCCGCGCGCGCCAGCTGGGCGTGGACATGCCGATCACCGAAGCGGTGGTGGCCCTGCTCGATGGCCGGCTGCAGCCCCGGCAGGCGGTGCAGGCGCTGATGGGCCGCGATCCGCGTCTGGAACGGCAGGGCTGAGCGAGCGCCCAAGCCATGCTGCACAGCCAGACCACCCTCATCCTGGCCGCTGTGCTGTTTTGCCTGCTGCCGGTGCTGGTGCTCTGGACCACGGCCGGCCAGCTGCGCGAGGCGGTGCGCTGGTGGTGCCTGGGCAGCGCCCTGGCCGGCATCGCCCTGATTCTTATGGGCCTGCGGCCCTGGATTGCGCCCTGGGCCAGTTACCAGGGGGGTAACACGCTGCTGATTCTGAGCCTGGTGGGGTGGTCCCAGTCCTTGCGTCTGCTGCTGGGGCGGGCCTGGTCCTGGTCGCAGATGGGCCTGTGGGCGGTGCTGGCCCTGTCGTACTACGGCACGCTCTACAGCCACTTCGAGCCCAACACCCGGGGCCTGTGGATGCGGGGGCTGCTGGGGGTGCTGGCCCTCTACACGGGCTCGCTGGCCTGGCAGTTGGCACGCCAGTGGCGCAGCCACAATGCCAAAGCCATTGCCATCACCTATGCGGTGCTGGGTGCGGGCCTGCTGTTGCAGATGTTGCTGCACGGTGGCGGCGGCCAGAGCCCCAGCCCGTTCAGCAACACCTGGGACGCCAGCACGATCGCCTTGCTGGCGTTGATGACGGCCGCAGTCGCCCACTTGGGCTACACCGGTCTGGTCATCGACCAGTCCGCGCGCCTGCTGGTGCTCGATGAACAGGACCGGGTGGCGATTCAGGAGCGCGCCCGTCTGCAGCAGGCGCTGCGGCAAAACGACCGCCAGACGCGTCTGGTGCTGGTGTCCGGCTCACTGGCGCATGAGCTCAACCAGCCCTTGACAGCGGCCCTGACCCAGGCCGAGCTGGCCGGTCGCCTGCTCGGCGCAGCCCCCCTGCAGCGAGAAGCCCTGGCGGGGACCTTCAACGCCATCGAGGCGGCGATCGAACGTGCCAGCCGGATCGTTGATCGCACTCGCCATGCCGCCCGCGCCCAGCCTTTGCAGCTGCGTCCTGTGGAGATGTGCGAGGTAATGCAAGGGGTCATCGGCTTGCTGCAGCCCGAGTGGCAACGGCTGGGTGTTCAGCTCCAGTACAGGCCGCACCCGGAGGCCTTGTGGTGCCGTGGCGACGAACTGGCCTTGTCGCAGTTGCTGCTCAACGTGCTGCGCAATGCCACGCAAGCGCTCGAAGCCAGCCCCCGGCGGCAGCTGACGCTCATTTGCGAGGCCGATGCCACCGGCTTGCGGCTGCGGGTGCTCGACAGCGGGCCCGGTGTGCCCGCTGAGGTTCTTGAACGCTGGGGTGAACCTTTTGTCAGTACCCGCCGTGAGGGTCTGGGGCTGGGTCTGGCGATTTCACGCGAGATCGCCCGTCAGCACGGGGGGCAGCTGCACCTGGCCAACCGGCCCGAGGGCGGGACAGAAGTCCTGCTGTCCCTGCCCTTGTGGCCGGCCTCCCAGGTGCAGCGTCAGGGCGCAGCACCATGATGACGGCCCTGGACAACCGCACCCTGCTGCTGATTGCCGGCAGCCTGTATGTGCTGCTGCCCCTGAGCGCCTGGCTGGTGCTGCGCTGGCCGCGGCAGGCTGCCCCCATGGTCTGGGCGGCCGGCGGCGTGGTGGGGGGCGTCGGTTTACTGCTGATCGGTCTTCGCGGCCAGATCCCGGACCTCCTGAGCTATGCCCTCGGACACCCCTTGTTGGCGCTGGGGGCCGCCCTGGTGGCGCAGAGCCTGCGCATGGACATGGAGCGCCCCTGGCCCTGGTCCTGGTTGGCGGGGCTGACACTGCTCTACGCCGCGTGTCTGGCGATGTCGGTGACCTGGTGGCAGGCTTCCCCGATGTGGCTCGGGGTCCTGACTCGCGCCGTGAACCTGTCGGTGGTGGTCTTGCTCATCAGCAGTGCCTGGCGCGTCGGTCAGCGCGAGCGCAGCCGCAATGCCAAAACCCTTGCGGGCGTTTACGTCGTGCAGGCGCTGGGCATCGGGGCCAATCTCTTGACTGCCCTGCAGGGCAGCGATGACATTCAGACCCTGGCGGCACATCCGGTGAGTGTTTCGGTCAGCCTGCTGACCCTGCTGGTGGCCCTGACCGCCAGCATGGCCTACCTCGGTCTGGCGCTGGAGCGCTCGGTGCGGGATCAACTGGCACTCGCCCGCAGCCAGACGCGTCTGCAGCAGTGGCAGAGCCGGCGTGATGCGCTGGTCGCTTTCGACCGCGAACGCCTCATGGCCATGCTGGCCGATTCCCTGGGCCACACCATCACACAACCGCTGACCGCAGCGCTGGTGCACCTGCAGATGGCACAGCGTCAGCTGCGTGCCGCGGAGCCGGACGCGACATGGCTGCGGCAAAACCTGGACCTCATGACCGGACAGCTCAACCGGACCAGTGCAACCGTGGAACAGGTCCGGCGCTGGGTTCGCCCACCCGGCAGCGAACACAGCCGGGTGGACATCGCCCAATTGATGCAGGAAGTCGAGCAGCTGATGTACCAGGAGGCCATCAACCGACGTGTCCCCATCGATTGGCAGGCCTTGCCCGAACCGCTCTGGGTGGTGGGGGATCGCCTGCAGCTGGCCCAGGCCCTGGTGCAGATGCTGCGCAACGCCTTGCAGGCCACGGCCGGCAGCGCGGCGCCGCTGATCCGGATCGGCGTGTCGGCAGGGCCTGATCAGATCGAATGGCAGGTCGAAGACAACGGTCCGGGCTTGCCGGGTGCGCTGTCGGCCGAGAGGCTCAACAGCGATGCGAACACCATGGCCAGTCTGGAGGGCATCGGGCTTTTTGTGGTGCAGAGCATTGCCCGCGGGCACGGTGGCAGCCTGCAGCTCGGTCGCAGTGGGCTCGGTGGTGCGTGTGTGACGCTGAGGCTGCCCAGGGCCGCAGACTCGGCCGTCTGAAAAAAGCACGCGCCCATCGGGCGCAGGGCGCCTGCAGCGATGGGGCCTCAGCTGGGCGTGTAGGCCAGGCGCACGTAGATCGGCGCAAACGCTTCGGCCTGGGTGATCTCGATCAGGGTTTCCTTGGCCAGTTCGAGCAGGGCGATGAAGGTCACCACCAGCACCGGCACGCCACGGGCGGGGTCGAACAGGGCTTCGAATTCGACAAATCGCCGGCCCTGCAGCTGGCGCAGGATGATGCTCATGTGCTCGCGCACGCTGAGTTCCTCGCGGCTGATCTTGTGATGCTGCACCAGGCGGGCACGTTTGAGGATGTCACGCCAGGCCTCCTGCAGCTCGTCGAGGCTGACATCGGGAAAGCGCGGCTGCAGGCTTTGTTCGATGTAGACCTGCGCCTTGAGAAAGTCGCGGCCGTGCTGGGGCAGCTCGTTCAGGCGGGCCGAGGCGAGCTTCATCTGCTCGTATTCAAGCAGGCGCCGCACCAGCTCGGCCCGCGGGTCTTCGGCCTCTTCGCCCTCGGGCGCCTTGCGCGGGGGCAGCAGCATGCGCGACTTGATCTCGATGAGCATCGCGGCCATGAGCAGGTATTCGGCGGCGAGTTCGAGGTTGCGTGCGCGCACTTCATCGACATAGCTCAGGTACTGCCGCGTCACGGCGGCCATCGGAATGTCGAGGATGTTGAAGTTCTGCTTGCGGATCAGGTAGAGCAGCAGGTCCAGGGGACCTTCGAAGGCTTCGAGGAAGACCTCCAGCGCATCGGGCGGAATGTAGAGGTCATTGGGCAGCGTAAACAGCGGCTCCCCGTACAGACGCGCCACCGCCACATGGTCGACCACCTCGGGCATGGTCGCCTCGCTGGCGCTGTCGGTGACCGGCAGTTCGCCCAGCGAGGTGGGTGGGGTTGGGCTGCTCATGACGCAGGCATCAGGGGGTTTGGCCGTATCCGGAGCCCGGCGGGCCCGGGCAGATCAGGACCGCCTCAGCCCTGGGTCTGGTAGACATAGGGCTTTTGCGGCACGCGCGCAGCCTGGTAGTCCTGCTGGGCTTCGCGGTCGATGCGCTTGTCCCACAGCAGCGCACGGCCCTCGCGCTGTTGCTGCTCCAGCTCGGGCCGCCGGGCCTTGAGCTGGTGGATGAATTGCGTCGTGTCGGATTCGTAATCGGGGCGGCGAAACAGGGGCATGGCGGGGTTCTGCGGGTGGGCGATATGGGGTGTATTTTAGCTTTGAGCGTTTTTAGGGTCTGTATGACCAGATGACCAGATGACGGGTGCTGCGCACCGCATGACATCCGCCGTCCCTGGACTCAGTCATTCGCGACAGCGAAGTCATCGAGGCGCAGCGAGGTCATCCCGTCATGGTGCCCAGGCGGGACACCCCAACGCTCAACGCTCCACCCGCTGCGCCAGGTACACCGCGCGGGCCAGGCCGCTGGCCAGGTCGGGTTCCAGTCGCCCTTCCAGCTGGGTCAGCAGGCCGCTGCGACGGGCGATGTCCAGGGGCTGGTGCATCACGCCGCAGACGATGAGCTCGACGTTTTTCTTGCGGCAGCTGGCCACCAGGTTCATCAGGGCATCGGCGCCTGAAGAATCCACGTAGATGACGTTCTTGAGGTCGATCACCAGCACCGGCGTGTCGAGCCGGTCCTCGATCGATTCGACCAGCTTGACGGCGCCAAAGAACAGGGCGCCGTACAGCCGCCAAGCCTGCACCTGCGACTCGAAGCCGGCCAGGACGGGCTGCTCGATGCGGCTGACCGCCTCGCTGCGGCTGAGGCTGGAGATGCGGTAGATGAAGGTCAGGCAGGCGGCGACCAGGCCGACTTCGACAGCCACCGTCAGGTCAAACACCACGGTGAGGAAAAACACCGCCAGCAGGGTCACGCGGTAGGGCACGCGGTACTGGCGCAGGTGGGCAAATTCACGCCATTCGCCCATGTTCCAGGCCACGAACATCAGGATCGCGGCCAGGGCCGCCAGCGGGATGTGCGCCGCCAGCGGGGCGGCCACCAGCACCACCGCCAGCAGGGTCAGGGCATGCACCATGCCGGCAATCGGGGTGCTGCCCCCGCTCTTGACATTGGTGACCGTGCGGGCAATCGTGCCGGTGGCGGGCATGCCGCCAAAAAAGGGTGTGACGAAGTTGGCCACGCCCTGGGCCATCAGTTCCTGGTTGGGGTTGTGGCGGTCGTCGATCATGCCGTCGGCAATGCGCGCGCACAGCAGCGACTCGATCGCACCCAGCAAGGCCAGGGTCATGGTCGGCATGAACAGGAAGCGGGCGCTGTCCCAGCTGAACTCGGGCCATTGCAGCGCGGGCAGGGCGCTGGGAATGCCGCCGAACTTGCTGCCGATCGTCTCCACCGGCAACGAGAGCACGGCCACCGCCAGCGAAGCCAGCAGCAGCGCCACGATGGAGCCTGGCACGCTGGAGAGCCACTGGCTGCGCGGCGAGCCGCCCAGGCGTGCCGCCAGCCGTTGCCAGCCCACCACCAGTGACAGCGAACCCAGGGCCAGCAGCAAGGTCGGCAAATGCAGGGTGTCGATGCGCTGGCCCAGCACTTTGAGCATGCCGAAAAAATCGGCCGGCAAGGCATCGACCTGCAGCCCGAGAAAATCCTTGATCTGCGAGAGCATGATCAGCACCGCGATGCCGTTGGTAAAACCGATCACCACGGCCACCGGGATGAAGCGGATCAGCGTGCCCAGCCGGAACAGGCCCATGAAAAACAGCACCAGCCCCGACATCGCCGTCGCCAGGATCAGGTTGGCCAGCCCGTAGCGCTCCAGAATGCCGTAGACGATGACGATGAAGGCGCCAGCCGGTCCGCCGATCTGCACCCGGCTGCCGCCCAGCAGCGAGATCAGGAAGCCGGCAATGATGGCGGTGAAAAGGCCGGCTTCGGGTTTGAGCCCGGAAGCGATGGCAAAGGCCATGGCCAGTGGCAGGGCGACCACGCCCACCGTCAGACCCGCCCCCACATCGCGCACCAGACGTGCCCGGTCGTAGCCCTGCAGGGCATCGATCAGTTTGGGTCGGAAAAAACGCAGGTCCGGACGCATGGCAAAGGCTGGTCAGTATGCCGCAATGACAAACGACTGCCTGACGCGAAGCCTACAAGCGCGAAGCCGGCAAGTCTTGTCTCGCTGTGCACGGAGATCATCACGGACCGCGGGCACAGGCAAGGGCTGTGGCCTTGCTGTACATGGCCGCAGGGCATCCCGGGCCTGCTCAGCGGTGGCTCTCGAGCTCGCGGTGACGGCGCAGGGTGAGCCAGCGGTCGGCGAAGGCGTTGGCCAGGGTTTCGACCAGATAGACCGAGCGGTGCTGGCCCCCGGTGCAGCCGATGGCGACCGTGACATAGCTGCGGTGGTCCTGTTCCAGGGCAGCGATCCAGGACTCGATGAAGCTGCGGATGTCCCGCTCCATGCGCTGCACGGGTTCGGACTGGC
>Ga0255182_1001358_pt1 | contig 12857 bp, 10 predicted proteins | sample Atl_UVDOM_RepA_8_FD_188420 | JGI IMG/M metagenome (GOLD analysis project Ga0255182, IMG submission 188420) | Freshwater microbial communities from Altamaha River, Georgia, United States - Atl_UVDOM_RepA_8d | ecosystem: Environmental > Aquatic > Freshwater > River | place: USA: Georgia... | reverse complement strand
AGAATTAGTAAGATGCATAGAACAAACATCAACGGAGATTGCTATTTCTGAGCAGCAATTGAAAGCTGCCGATGAATTAGAGTCGTTTGCACGGCAATGGGCTAATCCAGATTTTGATTTTGAGAAAGTATCAAAAGGGTCTGAAAAATCAGAAACAACAGCGTCTCTTTTGTTTAATCTAAGATTGGGTGGAAAGAGAAGCGGCGAAATTGGCCAAGCACAAGCTGAAAGAGAAAAAGCAAAGGCTGTTCGAGATTTGAATGTCGGACAAACCCGATTAGCCACAATAATTGCTCTATATCGGTTATCTCATCTGAAGTCAGAGATAGCGTTGGAAGAAGAGTCGGGTATAACATTCGGAAAAATTGTCCAGCAGTTTCAACGAAAACCAGCGTTATCCCCAGAGGAAAAAGTTTCTCTATCGGTATTTAAAATTGCGACAGCAGATCATAAATTCAGTCTTAACAAATTGAAAAATGAACAAGAAGCTCTTGCTAGTAACTTAGCTGTCTTGTCAGCTGTATCTAAAGAGACAATTTTAAAACTATTACCAGCAACCAAAAAAAATTGGCCAGAACTTAAAACGACTGAAGTTCAATCATCACCGCAGCTAAAAATTGCAGCTGCTGAATTGAAAATTGCAGAAAGTCAAAAAATAAAAGCAGGGGGAGACTCTTGGCCTGATTTAAAAGTAGGACCTGTTTTTAAAATTCAAGAAGACAACGGCACTTCTGAGACCTTTAGTGGTATTGGCCTATCCATGCCGCTACCTATTTTCACATTAAATGGTGGAGGCCGTGCGTACGCTAATCAGAAATTAGCTGAAGCCCAAATGAGCTATGATCTTGAGAAGAAGAAATCTCAAAATCTTAGATTTCAATTAGTTTCTAAGTATAAAAGTCTAGTAGGGTTGCTTCAGACCTCTTTGAGCGAAAAAGAATTAAACGATAGACATGAGACCGTCGAAAAAGAATTTTTTAGAGGATTGGTTTCTGGTGCATTGGTTATCGAGGCGCATAGACAACTTTTCGAATTTGTAGAAAAACGAAATCAATCTGAGCTAGAAGCTTTGGATGTATTAGGTCAGATTATGATTTACGACAATCAATTTTCCGGAGTGATTTTATGAAGAAATTTTTTACTATCTTGCTATATTTCAGTTTTGTATCTTTAAGTTTTTCTTATGCTTCAGATGATCATGACCACAAAAAGGAAGAAGCAAAGAAAGCTCAACCTGAGTCTAAAAAAAACCAAGATGAGCATGGGCACAAAGATGAAGAATCACACGATCATGCGAAAGAAGATTCTCACGAGCACGGTAAAGAAGATGAGCATTCAGGCGAAGAAGAACATGCACATTCTGAAGAAGAAGGCGATGAGCATGGGCATGGTGAGGAGAATTCGCAAGTTGGTCCTGATAAAGGAATTTTAGAAGCTAGTGAAGATGATGGAATTAAGTTATCACCAGAAGCTGAAAAAAACTTTGATATTGAAAAATTTGAGGTAACTAACGCTAATGGCATATCAATTGAAAAATCGACATTAGTTACATCGGGTATTGAGACTAACCTCTATAGGTATCGCAACGGCTTCTACAAGCGAATAGACTTTAAAGTGCTCAGTAAAAATGGAAATAAACTAACAGTAGCTTCAAAAGATCTTTCGAAGGGTGATTCGATAGTTACAAAAGGCTCAGGGTTTATTTTAATCGCAGAAATAGCAGCATTCGGTGGCGCACCTGAAGGCCACTCTCACTAAAACAAGGATTTTATATGTTAAATAAAATAATTCATTTTTCTGTTTTTAATCGAGGAATTGTCTTACTCGCCACAGTTGCTTTAGTTATTGCGGGAGCTTACAGCTTTCAGCACCTGCCAATTGATGCCGTGCCAGACATTACTAATAATCAAGTACAAATCAATACTATCATAGATGGTCTTGCTCCTGAGGAAATTGAACGCACAATAACATTTCCTATAGAGTCTTCCATGAGAGGTATTGCAGGTGTTGAGCAAGTAAGATCTATTACGCGCTTTGGTTTATCTCAAGTCACAATTGTTTTTAAAGATGGGCTTGATATCTACAGAGCAAGGCAATTAGTTACAGAAAGACTGCAAGGCGTTTCTGGAGACCTACCTGTTAGCGCAAGACCAGAACTAGGACCAATCTCTACTGGCTTAGGTGAAATTTATCAATTCATCTTAGACTTTAAAGAAGTAAAGCAAGGTGACGAGCGCACAAAACAACTAATGGAATTAAAAGCCACTATGGATTGGTTTTTAAAGCCTCGCCTACTAACGGTAGAGGGCGTAGCTGAAATCAATGTTTCTGGCGGTTTTGAAAAGCAATACCACATTCAACCTGACCCTAAAAAAATGGCTGGCTACGGCATTCATTTTGATGAAATCAAAGAAGCGCTGGAAAAAGTAAATAAGAATGTCGGCGGTGGATACGTTGAGCAAACTGCTGAACAATTTTTAGTTCAAGGTATAGGCTTAATTAAATCACCCGAAGAGATTAAAAGAATTCCAGTCAAAACATTAGAATCTTTTAGAATTATTACTATAGGTGATATCGCTAATGTAAACCTAGGAAAAGAACTTCGCACAGGTTCAGCAACATATGACGGGAACGAAGCTGTATTAGGCACTGTGATGATGTTGCTTGGAGAAAATAGTCGAACAGTTTCAACTAGAGTTCATGAAAAAATTCAAGAGATTCAAAAAACTCTACCTGCGAACATGGAGCTTATAACTGTTTATAATCGCTCAGACTTAGTCAATGCAACACTAGGAACCGTTGAACATAATTTAGTTATGGGCGCGATCTTAGTTACTATTATTTTGCTCATTCTACTCGGTAATATCAGAGCTGCTATTATTACAGCTTTAACAATACCACTTTCGTTGCTTGCTACTTTCTTAGTTATGAAGCCACTCGGTATTTCTGGTAATTTAATGAGTTTGGGTGCGCTTGATTTCGGTATAATTGTCGATGGAACCGTTATTGTAATGGATAATATCGTAAGATTTATTCAAAATCGTAAAAAACAACTTGGTAGAAAGTTAAATGCTGAGGAACTTAAGCTAGCCGTTTATGAAGCTGCGGTCGAAATTAGAACAGCCGCTGGATTTGGTGAAATTATTGTTGCTATGGTTTTCTTGCCAGTATTTGCCTTGTCTGGAGTAGAAGGAAAAATGTTTGGCCCTATGGCCTACACATTCATTATTGCCGTGCTATCAGCATTAGTTCTTTCATTTACCACTGTGCCCGCACTTGCCAGCTTAATTATGTCTGGTGATACAAAAGATACAGAACCGCGTCTTATGAATTTCATACGCAAGATGTATGTTCCAGTGTTTGAGTGGGCTTATGCTAGAAAAGCTATTACAATGGGCATTGGTGCTTTATCTGTTGTTGTGGGTATAGTTTTATTTGCAACACGTGGGGCAGAATTTTTGCCGCAGTTGAGCGAAGGGTCTTTTGCATTTCATATGATTAGACCTGTTAACGTCAACTTAAGTCAGTCCGTTGAGTTTCAAAAAAAGGCAGACAAAGTTGCAGAAAGCTTTGGAGAAGTTAGCCACGTATTTTCAAGAATAGGAACAAGTGAAGTAGCCACTGACCCTATGGGTGTTAATGTGTCTGATACCTATATCATGCTTAAGCCTAGATCTGACTGGCCTGAAGTAAATGGAAAAAAACGTACTTTTCAAGAACTAACTAATGAACTTGTTGCAAAGCTACAACGTGAAGTTCCAGGACAGACTTATTTAGCTTCTCAACCTATTCAGATGCGCTTTAATGAACTACTTGAAGGAACAAGAGCCGATGTGTCTGTAAAAATATTCGGACCTGACCTAGAAAAATTAGTTGAGTACGCTAAAAAAACTCAAGAAGTAATTGCAAAAGTGCAAGGGGCTGGAGATGTCGAAGTTGATTTAGCGGGCACATCACCTGTACTCAAAATTGAACCAATCGAAGCGCAACTACTTAAATTCAATGCTTCAGTAAATGATGTCCTTACTACTATTTCTACAGCTCTTGGTGGAGAAGAAGTTGGACATATTTATGAAGGCGAACGAAAGTTTCCAATTGTAGTAAGACTTGAAAATGACCTGCGTTCAGATTTGGACTCTATCAGAAGCTTACCAGTTGGCATCGCAGCAAATACGACCACGCCACTAAGCAATTTAGCTAAAATAGGTTTCAAAGAAACATATGGCTCAGTTAATCGTGAAAACTCAAACCGCAGAACTGCTGTCTTAATTAACTTACGTGGACGAGATACAGAATCGTTTGTTAATGAAGCTCAAAAGAAAGTTGAAGAGTCTATCAAGCTTCCAGATGGCTACTACTATGAATGGGGCGGTAATTTTAAAAACTTACAACAAGCTAGATCAAGATTACTAATTTTGGCGCCAGTAGCCCTTATATTGGTATTACTTATGGTTTATGCAGCTTTTGGCAGCGTAGCTCAAACATTGTTAATTTTTGGATGTATTCCGATGGCTTTGGTTGGTGGCGTTGTTGGTCTTATGGCCAATGGCTTACCTTTTAGTATCTCGGCAGGTATTGGGTTTATTGCCCTATCAGGTATTGCTGTTCTAAATGGTGTGGTTTTAGTTAATTTCTTTAATCAATTAAAATCCGAAGGAAAAACTGGAAAAGAATTAGTGTTATCGGGAACACTCATCAGATTAAGACCTGTTATGATGACAGCGCTTGTTGCCGTTTTTGGATTTATACCAATGATGCTTTCTACAGGAATCGGTTCTGAGGTTCAAAAACCTCTTGCCTCAGTAGTCATCGGCGGAATTATTTCATCAACATTACTAACTTTAGTCGTTTTACCAATCATATTTTCAAAATTTGAAAAACATATGACTGGCAAAGTAGCTCACTAATAAATTAAAAAAGGAGTTCAATATGAACACAATAAAAAAAGTATTCTTCATTTTAGCCGCACTTACATTAATGCAATCTCCTGCAATCGCTGGAGATGGTCACGATCACGGGAAAAAAGGACATAAGCACTCAGAAAAAGAAACTGTGTGCGCTGAATGTAAAGACAAAAAAGACTGTAAATGTGAAAAAGAAGAAAAAAAAGATGATCATGACCATAAAGATGGTGACGGTCATGATCATGGTAAAAAGAAAAATAAAAAAAACAAATCAACAAAACCTACAACTGAAAAAAAATAGCTTTAGGAGCATTTTATGAAATATAATTTGATTGCAATTCTAACTGCATTTTTATTTATAAGTAGCTGTGCGAGCACAGCTAAGCACGACCACACTCGAGGTAATATTGTCGCGTTGGATACGGACAATACAGCTCATGTTTGCATGAGCTCAAAGACCGTCAAGTTGGGTGATGAGCTTGAGGCCTTTAAAGTTACGTGTAAGAAAAATAAAGTTACTACGGTAAAGGCTAAAGAACTTTCGGAGCCGACAGTTTGCGAAAAAACACTAGTTGGCAAAGTAGTTGTTACTGAACTAATCGACGATCACTTTATTAAAATACGACCAAACGCAGGACTATCGTTAAGTGAAGGCTTGGTAGTAGAAAAAAACTAATAGTTTTTTATAGCAGGCTTGGTAGTAAACGCTAGGCCTGTAAATTTAATATTTTCGACAGGAATACAGATGTCTAAGGAAGAAAAAGAAAATCATAACCACATTCATCAACAAAAAATGCAAGTAGCTGGGTGCGGTAAAAGGCATTGTGATGAAGATCATAATAAACAGACAGAATTATCCAATATTAAAGCAAAGGGTTCAGAGTTGCTGACTACTTTTAAAGTTTCGAATATGGACTGTGCTGATGAAATCAAAGCAATAGACGAGGCATTAAAAGTAAAAGGTGTAATAAAAGTACAAGCTAATTTGATGTCTTCAACGGTTCAAGTATTACACGATTCGCAAATTGATTCTAAAGAAATCAAAAGAAAAATAGAATCTACGGTCGTTAAGGTTGTGAATGAAGATACCGATGGGAAGAAAAGTTCTAATAGGAACAGAATAATTTTAATCTCTCTCTCAGGATTATCATTGCTGGTCGGTCTTATCTTAGAATGGACAGGTAACGAAGGTATAATCTCTAATGTTTGTTTATTTCTTAGTATAGTATTAGCTGGTGTTTTAGTTTTTCCAAAAGCTTTTGGCTCTCTTAAAAGAAAATCTTTGGATATGAACGTTCTGATGGCCGTCGCTGTTATTGGTGCGATTGCAATCAAGGAATACTCCGAAGGAGCTGCTGTAGTTTTTTTATTTTCATTTTCAGAACTTCTTGAAAGCTTGAGCGTTCAAAGAGCTCGCCGTGCAATTCAGGAACTTCTTAAAATAGCACCACAAAGAGCCCTAAGGGTAAATGATGATGGTAGTATGGAAGAAGTTGATATTTCAGAACTTCAAATATCTCAGACTATAAGAGTTAAAGCTGGGGAATCTATTCCAGTTGATGGTGTTGTGAAGATAGGCCACTCCACTGTTAATCAAGCGCCTTTAACAGGTGAATCTTTGCCCGTGGTGAAAACGCTCGGAGAACAAGTTTACGCAGGCACTATAAACCAAGAAGGTAGTTTAGACATAACAGTTGAAAAAGCATTTACGGATACGAAACTTGCGCAGGTGATTAGATTGGTTGAAGAAGCTCAGAGTCAACGTGCAGATACTCAGAAGTTCGTAGATAAGTTTTCTAAAATATATACACCTGTCGTATTAGCTATAGCTGTCTTAACTTTTTTGGTTCCCCCTCTTTTGTTTGGTGGTAGTTGGCACGATTGGCTTTACAAGGCATTGGTTATGCTAGTTATTGCATGTCCTTGTGCTCTCGTCATATCGACTCCAATATCAATTGTGTCGGGGTTGACCGCCTTGGCAAAAAGAGGTGTTTTGGTCAAAGGCGGATCTGTATTGGAAACGCTTGGAAAGATTAAGGCTTTAGCGGTAGACAAAACAGGTACACTAACCGAAGGAAAGCTAAAAGTTGAAAAAATCGTATTGATGGCGACATTGAACGAAGATCAGGTTTTAGAGATCGCAAAAGCATTAGAAGGGCATTCGACACATCCAATTGCTGTGGCCATTGTTGAACAGGCTAATCAAAGAAATATAGCAAGCAAGTCCGTGGAAAAATTTGCCAATGTTACTGGCCGTGGTGTCGAGGCTGTTATAGAGGGACACACATATCTTTTGGGAAACCATCGATTTGCACATGATGTCGGGATCTGCACTCCAGAACTGGAGCAAATACTACATACTTTGGAAGAACAGACGTTTTCTGTAGTGGTGGTCGGGCACAAGCCTCATGAGAGTTGTGAAGGTGAAGCACTAGGAATCATCGCTCTTAGAGACACCATTCGAGCAGATAGCAAAAGCGCCTTGCTTGAAATTAAGAAAGTTGGAGTAGAGAAAATTATTCTACTCAGTGGAGACAATCAAAAAACTGTTTCAGCAGTAGGAAGCCAATTACCTTTAGATGAATACACTGGAGATTTACTACCCGAAGACAAAGTTAGTCATATTGAAAGACTTAAATCTCAATACCAAGCTGTTGCTATGATTGGAGATGGCATTAACGATGCTCCAGCAATGGCTAAATCTTCTTTAGGTATAGCAATGGGTTTTGTTGGTTCTGATACAGCAATTGAGACTTCTGACGTTACATTGATGACTGATGATTTAAAACAGGTTGCTGTGGCAATTCTTCTTGGAAGACGAACTTTAAAAATTATTCAATTCAATATTGGATTCGCCCTTCTTACCAAAGCAATATTTTTAGTTTTGACACTTGCAGGATATTCAAACCTCTGGTTGGCAGTTGCTGCCGATACTGGCGCTTCGTTGCTAGTTATATTAAATGCCTTGAGGTTGTTAAAAATCAATTCTGTGACTGGTAAATAAATGGAAGCGTTTCATCTGAATTTACTGCGAACCCAGTATGCAGATCGACTTGTTCTTAGAGCTGTAGTTGAAATTCGCAATCGTAATTATGAAGTAGCTTGGGAGCTTTTGGAAGAAGCTCATGTTTTTGCTCAACCAGATTCAAAGTCACATTTTTATGTTCATTGGAATATGCTTTGGCTTGCACAAAAAACTAAAGATAAACGAGAGGTGTGGGGCCAGTTTGTTCGATTACTTTTGTCGATACCATCCTCAGTTTTACGTAAATATCCAGAAGGTAATAATGGTAGAAGCAATATTGGATTGTTTACTCCCATGAAGCTGTCTCAGCGGAATGAAAAGAAGTTGGATAAATTAAATAGGCTGGAAGCTCAACGACGCGAAGAGGAAAAAAGGCATTTGACAGTCGTACAAAGACCTCCGCGCTTGCAAATAAACAATGTTAAAGCTAAACGAAAAAATTGAAATATGAAGTGTTTGATTGTAAACCATAATGCTTGAGGAGAAAAAATTGAAAACAAGTGCCAAGCAATTTTTTATATACTTAATAACGCTTCATACACACTCATGAGTTCTATTTTAATTTTGAGAGCTTTATTTGTTATTACACTGATTGCCACTCTAGGGAGTCTTTTTTTTGGTGAAGTTTTAAAATATCCACCTTGTACTCTGTGCTGGTATCAAAGAATTTGTATGTATCCGCTTGTTTTAATATTTGGTGCGGCAATCTGGTTTGAAGATCGAAGTTTTTTAAAATTTAGTTTTCCTCTTAGTATTATTGGATTTGTTATCGCTTGTTACCACAACTTGCTCTACTACGGAATTATTCCTGATAGCATTACTCCTTGTAGTGAAGGCGTTTCATGCACAAGCAAACAAGTCGAAATTTTTGGTTTTCTATCTATACCGCTGATGTCTTGGATAAGTTTTCTAATTATCCTTGGACTTGCATTTATTCAATTCAACAACATAAGGAATGCAAATGAAAAATAAAATGTTTTTAATCGGTGTCTTGATACTAGCAGCAGCGATTTTTGTTGGAGCAACTATTTGGAATAAAAAACAAGTTATTGATAATCCACGATTGGCTGAAAAGCCTAAGGCAGATTTGCAAATACTTATTCGTGACCACAGTCCGATTAAAGGTAATCGTGATGCATCTGTTGTTATAGTTGAATTTCTTGATCCAGAGTGTGAAGCGTGTCGTGCTATGCACCCAATAGTGAAGCAATTGCTTTCTGAATATGAAGGTAAAGTTCAATTAGTAATTCGTTATATGCCTTTTCATGGAAATTCTAAATTTGCCGCAGCAGCTTTAGAAGAGGCAAGAGAGCGAGGCAAGTACGATGAAGCATTAGATATTCTTTTTGAAAAACAACCAGAGTGGGCAGATCATGGACAACCTCGTCCTGATTTAATTCCGATTATTTTATCAAAATTAGGAATTGAAAAAGGAAATCTGGAAACTAATAAGGTGCTGGCGAAACACGCTTGGAAAATAGACCTCGACCAAGTTGATGGAAATAAAGTTGGAGTACGTCATACCCCAACTTTTTTTGTAAACGGTGAAATGTTAGATGATATTGGTTATGAACCACTAAAGGCTGCGATAGATAAATATTTAGCGAAATAATAAACCCGAAAAGTTAATTATCACGAACTACATTATCAACTACAAACGCACTACAAATGCTGTTATCTAGCGTGAAATTGCAGGATATTGAAAGCGAACTTGCTCAGCTCATTAAACCTAACCTGTTGTTATTATTTGTTTTTACTTTTTGATTTTTATGACTCTGTAAACGAACGAAAATGGCGGAGAAGGTGGGATTTGAACCCACGGAACCTGTTTTGCAAGTTCGAGTCTTTAGCAAAGACTTGGTTTCAGCCACTCACCCACTTCTCCGCGTCTAAAAATGGTATATATTAAATATATTGGCTGAAAAACTACCCACTATTTGTAGGTGTTATCTAAATTGCCATAGCGTTTTTACAGAATCAAGCGATGTCTGATAGTTAAACTTGATTTTGGCCAATATTTTTTGTAGGTTAACGAACTCAGCTTTTATCACGTGCACTCGTAGCTCAGCTGGATAGAGTACTTGACTACGAATCAAGTGGTCAGAGGTTCGAATCCTCTCGAGTGCACCATTTTTCATCTATTAAGCTCTGGCTTGTAATGCGCCCACGGAGTTCCACTATGAAAAACATAAAACCTCAATTAAATATGTATCTTAGCTTAGCTTTTGTGCTTTTTTCTGCATGTAGTCCGATAAAAAAAGATCAAGTAAAGGATAAAGATAAAGATTTAAACGAGCAAAAATTTGTCGCAAAGGATCTTAAAAATCAACCGCTTGAGTTTGTTTTAAGAGAGAAATACATTCGCGCAGACCTTGTTTGTTCGCTTTGGAGTCAGCCAAGCCAATCCGTCGATACAAATCTGTCGGCAAATGACACTAATTTTATCAATATCCAAAGCACGCTGGCGAGTTCAGCAACCCTGACATTGTCAGCTAATATTGGCGATGGTCTACATTTTTCGATGACAAAAATCACGATCAACTCTGTACATATTGTTGATCAAGTCATAGCTCGTGATTTTATCGGTCAGATGTTTTTAATAGAATACACCCCGGTCCTGAAATTAACCATCGAGCACGCAGGCTACAATATGTTTTCAAAAGATGATAAACCAAATCGATTTAAAATTGATACTCCACTGCTAAATGCTTATGAAAAGTTGTTGTTTATACCAGTGAACACAAGTTTTAAGTCGGGTTCAAATTTAAATAACGAGGTCTTTTTTACTGATTTTATTAAGTGTGAGTTTAAAACCGATGTCTTTTCTCCGTACCTAGACCAATTCGATAAAGTACAGAATCCGTAATTTTTAATATTCGTGCTGCAACAAAATTAAGCGTTTAATTTAAAAAAACCATAAGTATGCTTCTTGACGAAAGCGTCTGATTTCGCTAATTTAGGATTTCACTTCAAATTAAATTCCGAGAGTTCAGGAGTAGCTCAGTCGGTAGAGCAAGCGGCTGTTAACCGCTTGGTCGGGGGTTCGAGTCCCTCCTCCTGAGCCATTTTTTATCGGACGCTACCGTTTCCTCAGGAGCGGTGAACAGGTTCGAAATTCTCCAGATAATAAGCACTTCCTCCGTTATTGATGTAGAACCATTATTTCCTGTATTTCACGACTCTTGCTTCATTTTTGCTATTAGTAACCGAATGTCCGCATTGGGTTCCTTTTTTTGTCTCGTGATTGCGTAAAATCGTTGTTCGACTGAATCCATTCTTAGAAGAACCCTGACGTCACCAGATTCAATATCGTTTCGGATACCCATTTCTGGCATGACAACGACTTCGCCGGACCGAAGAGCTAGGATTCGAAGTAACGCAACGTCGTCGACTTCACCAGCGATTCTAATCCCTTTAAATTTTTCTAAGTAGGCATCAAGTTCTGGTTTGGCTTCAAAATGCCGACCTGGAATAAAAAGCGAATTTGTCTGCAAAATGGAATTCAAATCTCTTTTGCCTTTGGGAGCTAACTTTTTACCAACAACAAAAAGCAATGGTGATTTCGTGATAACATGAGAATGTAATTGTGTTCTGTGATCTGGGTCTGCATTACGTGATGAAAGGACGACATCTAGCTGATGATCGCTGAGCATCTGGATCAGGTTATCCTGGTCTCCAGTTGTCACGTCAAACTTGACGTCGGACTCTTTTATCAGGGGCTCGATAAATTCAAATTGAAAATTTCTCGAAAGCCCGGAGATGGCTCCGATACGAATAGCTCTTTTCTTGGAAAGTGACCCCTTCGTTGCCCAGTTGATGAGTTCGCGGCTAGATTCAAAAATAGAATCTGCATATTCAAGAACCTTGCGGCCCTCTTCAGTCAATTGGGTGCGCCTGGGGTTTGTTCGATCAATCAAAGTAAGCTTCAAGGCGTCTTCTAGCAGTTTTACTTGCGATGTGACTGCGGACTGGGCAATCAATAATGATTCAGCGGTTTTTGTAAAACTAGATGTTTTTGCAAACATCCAAAACACGTAAAGATGATGGTGATTTAATCGCTGCATGAAAACAAATTATCTGTTTTTATGATGTCATTCAACTATATTATCTATTTTTAATAATTAACGAAATAATCGAATATAAGTCATCAAGTACTCCTGGGACGCTGGAGTACAAATCAGAGGAGAACACAAAATGACAATACCAAGAATAACTGTCGCCCACGGGGATGGTATCGGGCCGGAAATTATGGCAGCAACGTTGAATATACTGGAAGCCTCCGGAGCCAACTTCGCCATCGATACCATTGAAATAGGGGAAAAGGTTTATAGCCGCGGACTGAATGCAGGAATCGAAGATTCTTCTTGGAATAAGCTCGTGGATAACAAGATCTTTTTAAAGGCACCCATTACGACTCCGCAAGGTGGTGGGTTTAAAAGTTTGAATGTGACCGTAAGAAAATCGTTAGGTCTTTATGCCAACGTTCGTCCTTGCCGATCTTATTCTCCATTCGTAAAAACTAAACATCCTAGCATGGACTTAGTGATTATCCGTGAAAATGAGGAGGATCTTTACGCTGGCATTGAGCATCGACAAACGGATGAAGTTTATCAGTGCCTGAAACTCATCACACGGCCTGGATGTGAAAAAATTGTTCGCTACGCTTTTGAATATGCAAAACGCGCCGGTCGCAAAAAAGTGACCTGCTTTACAAAAGATAATATTATGAAAATGACGGATGGTCTTTTTCATAAAGTCTTTGATGAAATTGGGGCCGAATATCCATCGCTTGAAAAGGAACATTGGATCGTCGATATCGGGGCTGCAAAAATGGCCGACACACCAGAAGTTTTCGATGTTATCGTCATGCCAAACCTTTACGGCGATATATTAAGCGATGTTGCAGCACAAATCGCGGGTTCAGTTGG